>Ga0078972_1013660_pt1 | contig 13268 bp, 15 predicted proteins | sample YelNatPaOPGAMG01_FD_67568 | JGI IMG/M metagenome (GOLD analysis project Ga0078972, IMG submission 67568) | Hot spring thermophilic microbial communities from Obsidian Pool, Yellowstone National Park, USA - OP-RAMG-01 (SPADES assembly) (version 2) | ecosystem: Environmental > Aquatic > Thermal...
AGTCAAAAAAGGCTCTGGCAAGGAAATTTTCAACGAAGCTGGATTCCAGGATCATTTCGACACCGAACTCGTCTTTATGAACCTTTGCTCCTTTTCCCTGCATCTTTTTGACCCATCTCTCGAATTCGATTGCTCTCTGTCGCGCGATTGCCTTTTTCTCCTCCTCACTCAGCTCGGTTTTGGTTGCTTTTGCCATAAAGCTCACCTCCTCATCCGCTTTAGCCTTATTGCCAGCAGCAGGGCACTCCTCAGACTGCGGCTCTTCGTCTCTTTTGCAGCTCTCCGCAGATAGCTCATCTTGATCTCTCCAGACTTCGTGAATGCTCTTTTACCGTATCTACGCTTCATATAAGCTCTCACGCGGCCAGGGCGCTTTATAGCTCTTTGAATCCAAAACCTGTCTTTCCTATTCTTTCTTGCTGTTCTTCCAGTTCTTTTAACCGATCTCCGCGCCATGACATAATAGCTGCTGGAAAACATATAATTTTTAATATTGCATTGGATGTAAAGTTAATCTTGGATGTTTAGTTGTTTTTTTAGCAGCTGTTCCAGACTCGCTCTGTCGAAGCTCATCTGTAGTTCTTTTTCCTCTTTCTCCTCTTTCACATCTTCCTTTTTCTCTTTGAAGATTATGGCGATCTTCTTTTCTTTGTCAATCTGCTTGAACCTATCGAACATTGTCGGCATTTTCCAGCGCATGCTACCGACACGGATCCATTGTGAATCTCCTCTAATGCGCACAAAGATGTCCGGGACCATCTCATCCTCATCAAGCGTCAGCTGTCGTGTCGAGTAGGGGATTCCGAACACGGGAGTGCTCTTCCCGCTGCTCAAACCGTAGCGCACAACCCTGATGCCCAAGTGGAGCATGCTCCTTATCCTTATATCGACATCCTGCCTTCTCTGTGTGCAGAACACATTGTAGGTTCTCTTCACTGCTCTGGCGAGCTGTGCGATCCTCGTGAGTTCTCTGTTCAATGCGCTCATTGTCCTCCTCGCGTCGTAGACTTCCCTCGATTCCATGTAAACGAGCACGGGGAAATCGCATTTTGAGAGGAAGACATGTTTTAAGACATCGTAGTAGTCATTCGCCGTATAGATGATGTGCTCGCTGAAAATATGGCTCAGCTCGCTTTTGTTCGGATCCCAGATCGCCTCAACGCTCCTCAATGCCAGACTGCTCTTTCCAACTCCGCTTGGGCCGTAGATCATCACGTTGCAGGCAAAATCACAGTCAAGGTGCTTTTTCAGCACAAACGTTTTGAAAAACTCAGCCAGCGTCAGCTTCTCCAGCGTCAGGAACCTCATCTGTGACCTCCTCTTCCTCGATCTCCTTTTCGATCTCCTCCTCTTCCGTGATGTCGAGTATCTCCTCTTCAATTCCAGCGATGACCTCACCGAGGACTCTAATCGTGCCGATGAGCAGTGAGAAAGCTTCGTCGTGGTTCTTCGGGTCTTTAAGCTTCTCGGAAATCACATCGGTCGCTTTTATGATCTGTCTCGCTGTCTCGTCGTCGCTGATCAGGATGCTGCTGTAAAAAGAAAGGGGAACGAGCATCGCCTGAGCGAACTTTTTAGTGTCCCAGTTCTGCGCGAAGGAAAGCGTTAGCTGATTTATCATGTTTGTAAAGCTCCTAGCGTATTCCTTCAGCTCTGCGGATCGCATACTACACCTTCGTGAGTTCAATCTGATACTTTGTCAGGGTTCCGACAACCTTCGCGTTTGTATCCCTTATCGCAGCGATGTCCGCGATGTTCAGCGCTGTGAGGGCCTTCTGCGCCTCCTTTAAGCCACTTATCACGCTGGAGCTGAGATTTAGGTTCTCGCTCGCCGCTATGAAGTCGTCGAAAATCAAGCTGAGCTGTGAGATCGCTTTTTTCAGCTGTCTGATCTTCGTGACATCTTCTTCCTTCACTTGGTAAACTCTGCTCTCCTTCTGCTTGTTTATGATTTCCAGAATGTTCGCATTTTCCTCAATGAGCTCGCTGGCGATCTCAATCCAAAAGCGCTTCACTTCCTCGGCTTTCTGATACAGATTCATCTTCCAGTTTTCCATTTTTTCACCTCGGAACGATTATCTGCCCTCCTCCGCCGCTGGGAGCTGTAGCAGCATGCGGTGGCGCAAACAGAGACTGCAGATAAGGCATGATGATTCCCCCACCCAGGATCAGCAGCACCATGATCGCAAGGATCAGCACAATCCAGAACAGTGTCTTTCCGCTGAACAAGCCCTTCTTTGCAGTTTTCGCGATCTGTCTGCTTGTCTCTCTTGCTGCGAGTTCGATCAAACGGTAGATCGTGCTGATCTTTGCGTTTATCGTGTTGCTTATGCTCGTGACAAGTTCCTCTCCTTTCGCAAGCGATTCGCGTGTGAAAAACGTGTTTGAAACCCGGTTGTAGATCATCAGCGGCGTCTTGAAGTTGTCGCTCCAGAACGTGACTTCGTGAGCCGGAACTGGCTCATCCGACAGAATGAAGGCATTTCTAGCTGCGTCATAGCGTCCGACGGGTTTATCTTCGGAATCATAAACAGTTCCGCTCGGATCGACCTTGTAGCGCGTGAAATGTGCTCTGCCAAGGCTTCCTATTTCCAGAACAAGCACAGTTCCTTTCCGCGGCTTGAACGGAGCAAGCTTGCTGTATTCTTTCCAGTATGAGACTGCCAGAACCATGGAAACGAACATTGCAATTGCTAGAAATGTTATTTCAGCATCAGCACTGTTCACTTTTCCCGCTATGTAGCCCAAAAAGAAAACGATCAGCGAGGCTGCGATGATGAAAAGAAAGATGTAAGCGCCCGGAAAGCGGATTCTGATCTGCGGGATGTTTATCCGAACAGCCTGCTTAGCCATCCTCTCCTCCTCTCCTCCTCATTCTTTTGCGCGATCTCCTGAATCGAAACCCTCGTCTGCGTGAACGCCTGTCTCAAAAATTCGCCTCCAATGCCGACAAACATGCCGTTCCAGTTGATCACGACACCAACAAGCGTTAAAATGCTCCGCAGAACCATCTTTTTCGCATTGCGGATCTCTGTGGCTTCGCTTTTCAGATTGCACATCTCAAGTTTGTTCTCAAGTTCGTCAAGGTCAAATAAAATGTTCAGCAGCGCCATCACGTAGGTTGTGTTCACAGCAGTGAGGATGTCAGCAGTATCGGGATTGGGAATCCTCGTGAGCTTGTTCATGAGCAGAGTTCCAGTTAGAATGTTCTGCAGCATCGTTATATCCTTCCGCGTGATGTTTTCAGACTGCAGGAGCGTTTCAATGTAGTTCTGGAGCTTCTCAAACTCTCTTCTGTCAAGCAGAGTCTCCAAAAAGTCCTTTGTCGTCGGTTCGCCGTATCTAAGCCTTTCTGGAGTGTATTCGGTCATGCGTTCGTCCATCTGCGATCATCCCCTTGCTGCGAGCCTCCACACAGCGTAAATCGCCATGATCCCGCTCAGAATCAGCATCGCGTAGGCGAAAATGTATGCTGATGAGAGCTGGGATGTGCACAGCGTTATCTTCACCGCTGTGGTGTTTACATCGGAGCTGAGCGTTGAAGAATAGCAGTCGTAGCTGTGCAGGAATAAAGCGACAACAGCGAAGACGCATGCCATGAATCCGAGCAAACTAGCTGTGTATTTTGATTGAATCACTCCCCACAAACTCCAGATCCCGCCGAAAACGCTCAGCAAAAAGCTAACAACCAGCAAGCTCATTCTTTCACCTCCTTTTCAGCTTTTTTAGCTCCAGAAACAAGACCGTCATAAATTGCGTTAATGCATGTCTCCACCACACGGGAGTAAGTTATCTGATAGAGTTTCGAGAGGTAGTCCATTTTATCGTATGTATCCAAAGAGATACGTATCGTTATAGTCACTTTGGGTTTCTTTGTATACTTTGTATGCTTATGTATGTCATTCGTATTGTTCGTATCTTTTTGTGGGTTTAATAATGCACACATAGAGTAAGTATTGCATTTTATTTATATAAACTTTTCGAATACATTTTTTCGTATATTTTAATTTTAATAAAATATTTTTTTCAAATTATTCTGAGCTACAGTAAAATATATATCAGACTTGTATTTATTTTTTGTGAAGGAGGTGGTCGGTGAATGTGGAGAAGTTCGGTGAAAAAGATTAGGAAGCTGAAAAGCGACAGTAGAGGTTTCATCGGCGACATGCTCGTCGGTCTGGCAGTGGCGCTGGGAATTTTCTTGGTAGTTGTAATCGTTGTCGGTATTCTGATGGCGCAGAGCTACATTGCCGGGCAGACGGTCGCGAGCCAGATCAACGATACAACCACGAGGACAACGCTGACAAACACATGGAGCCAAATCTTCACGCTGTATGGCTACTTCGGCACATGGAGCCCAATCATATTCATAACCGTCTTCGGAAGCATTGCGATCTACGCGCTCTACACATTCCTCGGCAGGAGAGAGAGAGGCGGAGAGGGTGGAGCGATCTAACGCTCCAGAGGGGTAAAAATGGCAAAAAGGAAAATCAATGTAGTATTGAGTTTATCAGCGAACAAGGGAATGCTGCTTAAGACAGTCAGAACAAGGAGAAGGAAGAAATCCAGAAGAAAGGCGAGGAGAAGGCACAGGAAGAGCAAGAAGTGATTGCAATGCTCTTTTTAATTTTTTTTGTCAGCTTTTTAATCGCAATGCTGATTGTCTCGTTTTACCTGATTATCCCTATCCTACAGGTCATTAACGCGGCGATTTTCAACGCTGCTTATGACTTGATGGGAATCGCGAACGAAACGATAAGCAAAATAAACGATACGGATGTGAGAAACAGCCTCTCAACTGGAATCGAAGGCGCGCGTGATACTTTCATAACTCAATACAATCTGATGAACGCGTTAATCGCGAATGCCTGGATTCTTATCTTGATCATTCTCATCGTCAGTTCATTTGTTATCGCCCGATGGATTTCTTCCCAGCAGGAAGGAGGGCTCATAAAATGAAAATAAAAATTATACTGACTTCTCTTTTGTTGTTTGAGCATGAGCTTAAGGATTCGCGTTATATTATAATTTTGCCGAGGTGGTTATATGGGCGCAGATGACCGCGACGACAGCTTCAGCTACTATTCTCCCCCGTCGGAATACAGGGCAAGCACATATTTGAACAGAACAAGCTCAGACCGCAATAGTTCAGATCGCAATAACACAAGCTCTGATCGTGATGACAGCTTCAGCTATTACTCTCCTCCCTCGGAATATAAAGCGGACATATATTTAAATAAACCATCTTCCACTTCTGGCAGTTCCAGTTCTGGCAGTTTAGGCGTTTCACGCGGTGCAAGCAGCGGTGGAGCTATGCTCATGACAACTGCAGCTGTGCAGACTGCACAAGCTGAGCAAAAAGCTGAAAGCGAAAAGATAGATGTGAACAAAGCTCTCTATGGCGGGCAGGAACCTCAGGCGTCGCCATTTGCTGAAGCGATTGCCGGGAAAAAATCGGGAACATACACGCCTGTCCAAACTGCTCAGATTCCGCAGGAGACAAAGCTCAGAGGTGAGGAAGTTGCATACGCTACTGGAAAACCGATTCCAGAAACATTCCAGCCTTTGGTAGCTCCTAAACAATTGACTGTGGAGGAAATGAGGAAAGCTGAGGAAATGAAGGCTTATGAAGAGAAATTGAAGGAAATCCCGGCATATAACATTGGTTCACAGCTCAGTGACTGGGCCAGAGAGCAGTTCGAAAAAATGTGGTCGTCGCCAATGGATTTTTTCATTGGATTAGGCGCGTGGTTCCCCTACGTGATCGGAGAAGGTCTTAAAGGCGTTGCTGCAGCTGAAGCTCTGAAAGCCAGCGTCGGCTACAGCGCAGCGGAAAAACTTGGAATCAAAAATGAGAATGTGCCCGAATTCGCGAAAGATACCGAAAAAGCGGCATTCCTTACGCAGTATTACAGCATCAACGTCGCTACTGAGCTCGGTTTGGGATATGCAACCGGCAAAGCGGTTGGATTTGCTGCAAAGGGAGTTGCGAAAATAATCCCGCAGACAGTGAAGGAAAATGTTGCAAAAGGGATCTCAGCAGTCAGAGAGAGCGTTGAGGGCAGAACTCAGGGATTTGTCTACCGCGAAGTGTATTCGCCTTCAGCAGAAATTCCGGAACATTTTACACTCACAACTGTTGAAGGGAAAGGAATTAAGCAGATCGCTGCTGAAGCTGGGCCGTTTAAGCTTGAAACAGCAGCAGAACCCTTGAGAACTCCATTCGGTGAGATACAGCCGAAAATCGAATTTCAGCAAACGAAGGGAATGGTAACAAGTGGTCTGGCAAAACCGAGTGAGGAAATTGCTTATTCCGCAAGAGTTCAGACCAGCTTTGTTGTTGGCAAAGCGAAACCCGGAGAAGAACTGAAATCAATCGTGGAACAAGTTTATCCGACTGAAAGGGGATTCGTTGAGTTCAGCAAGGCTGTAGGCAAATTCGGCGATATTAGAACCAGATGGACAATATACGAGGCTGGAGCAAAGCCCTCTCCTGCAACCGGGTTTATTGGCAAAACTGCAAGCGGAAAGGAGGTCTCTGCGTTCATGAAAGAGTATCCCGTTGGCGAGAGTGTCGTGTATTGGGCCAGACTGCATGGAAGAAGATTTTTCACAAAGTTCGACATCTTTGCAGCTCCAGTTAAAGAAGGGGAAAGGGAATCGCTTGTAATCTTCGAAAGAAGCAGGCTGATGTTTCCATGGGCAAAAGAAAAATACACATTCGTCAAAATCCAAAGCGAGACAGCCAGATATGTTCCAATCGAAAAGGGAGTCTACAGAACTGCATTCGAACCGGAAAATCTGAAGAAAATGCTTCTTTCAGTCTATCCGAAACAGATGCTACCGGAGACCGAGAAAAGAGTTCCTTCATCGATCAGACTCGCTGTGTTCGGCAGACTGCAGACTGAACTCGTTGAAAAACCAAAGTTCAGAGGAGTTCCAGCCAAGGCACTTGAAGAGGCCCTAGTTACAGCAAAATCCGAACAGCTACAAAGGGCTTTCGGTATAAGAACAGCACAGCAGACTCTGATTGAGCAGACAACGAGGATAAAGCCGAGAACAGCGCTGATCTCAGTTCCGAAGGTTGCTTCAACAAAAATGATGGAGCAGAGGAGAGCTGAGATGATGCCGTTCCTCAGCATGACTCCGGCAATCAGAAACATCGAAAGAGAAGCTGTAAAGATCAAAGCGCCCGAGATGCTGAAAGTAGGGTTGAAACAGACCGCATTTATGTCCACAATGCAGTCCGCGAAACCATCAACGCGAATGGCCGAGATGCTTTCACTCCAGCTTCCAACGCCGAAGATGACAGCTCCACTTGCTCCGATGCTAATGGCGGGTGCAGTCATGCCCAGGTTCAGGATTCCGCTGTTTATCCCGTTTGCCGGGAGCGATAAAAAGCTTAGAGGAATGTGGCTGAGAGAGTTTATGATCGACGAGAGGAAACTAGCAAAGAGACTGATGAAGGGAATGTTATGAACACCTTAAAGCTCATCATTGCCTTCCTCATTTTCACAGCCTTCATCGGTATCGCAAGCGCGGATAATTACTACTACATGCAGAGCGTCAGCGCAAACACCATGTATAAGTTCACAGTAGCCTCGGCACGCTCGGACTGTCGTGATGTTAAATTTATGGATCAGTTCGGCAATACAATAACTCCCTCTTGGGCCGTGCTGAATGGTTGCGCAAATGGGCAAGCTACGCTCACAGTGATGTTTCCGAACTCAATTCCCAAACTAATTATTCAGAGCAACAATGCAAACAATGCATGGATCAGCTATGTTGCGACGGGCTATGCGAATGTCTACAGCGTTTCGATTTCAGCGAACAGACTCACAGCACTCAATGTTGCAACTGCAAGGAGTGACGGTAACGATGTGCGGATTTACAATTCCAACTGGCAACTCGTGACACCAACATTCTGGAAGTCTGCAAGTTCAAGTAGAATAGGAATTCCTGTTGCAGTTCTGAGCACGGGCGGAACTTATTACATCCTTTCTGGCAATCCAAACGATGCTGGCTATTCGCAGAGCTCGGCAATCATAACAACGAGCACAAGCAACCAGCAAATTTATCAGACACATGGAATAAGCTTCAGCACAAGTGGGACCGGACAGTTTAAATTATACAACACCAATGGGCAATATTGGAACTTTTATATCTATTTGAGCGGTAATTATTATCTGGCCCATCCAGCAGGAACAATTGAATTGGTAAATGGCGGAACTCCATACACTGTTTCGGGAACGTGGACAGGAAATACTCTAAGTTACAGCATCACATGTTATGCATTTGTATGTGATGATTCACTATGTTATGCTCAATGGATTACACAAAGCTATTCCGCTTCGGGAGTTGCAATAACAACATATGTATATTTTAACTCGTCACAAAGTTCGACAATCACAGCATTATATGATTCACCCAGTTTAACAGCTCCAACAACACCAACAATTTACCAGCTAACTGCATTTCCCGACACGACTCCACCAACAATTACGAACATCGTCATAACCGTAACCTTCACTTCTGCAACCGTTTCCGCAACGCTGAGCGATAACAACTATCTAGCAAGCTATGAGATAAGGATAAACGACAATCTGGCAGTTTCCAAGACCACAAGCTTGGTTTCGAGCCTGAACATCAGCGAAAACGTTGCGCCAAGCTATTTCAGCAAGGATGTCAATACTATAACGATAACAGCGAAGGACATCTTCGACAATCAGGGGCAGAATTCGACAAACTTCCAGCGCGTGTATGCTTTAACGCTGGTGATCTTCCACACCGATCTAAATACTACATGGAACACAGCATGGTATGCAGGCAACTTCAGCTATCTCGTGCTGAAAAATCCCGCACAGAACCAGATAATCGATTTAAAGGCGCAGAATTTGAGTCAGGTGAACATAAACCTCAAGGCTGGAGAGAGCGCTGTTCTGGAGTTCCGCTACGCGAACTATGCTACCACGTTTGTCAATGAATTCGAGCCGTTTGTCGCGGATATGCTCAACACAACTGTAATCCGCGTCGCATTGCCACCGCCTCAGACCTTATTCCAAGTTGTCGCTTATTCGAGCGGATCTCAGAGAGTTGCGTTCATAGATCCGACATCTCGGGCTGTCGGGGCTGTGGGAACCACGAAATACCAATACGACCAGTATAAAGCCTTTGGTGCATGGTTGAAACCCGGAGCTTGGAATGTTTACACGATCGTCAACGGAGTTCCCACGTTCCTCATCCCGGTAAATCCACAGACAGCATCAGCGATAAGCTTAGATGCGCTTATCGCATCAGTTTCTGTGCCGCAGGTGGGATTCTTCAGCGCCAGCATCTCGTGCAGACCGGTAAACGCGAGCGGGAGCATCTTCGAGATCACCTTTGCATCGCAGAAGGCCGGAGCGTTGCTTGTTTTAGTAAAAGAGAACGGAATAACGAAATACAGCGCGAATGCAAGCGGGGATAAGCTCGTCGTTGTCATGGATGCAAGTCAGGCAGGATTCACCAGCGACCGCGCCGACATCGAGGGCTACGTCGATGGAGCGTTGAAAGCTAGAGCAAGCTGCTACCTCAAAGGAATCGGAGGCAGCTATTACCTTCCTGAAGGAATTGCGATCGCCTTAGCGCTTGGAACAATCTTCTTCAGCTTCACAGCTGTCGGATTCTTCACAATGTTCCGCATAATGCTCCCATTCGCTTCGCTAGCGGCGCTGTATATCACAAGCGCAACGGAAGCAACGCCAGCGGTTCGCTTTGTGCAGATCATAAGTTTGATCATGTTTGTGATATCAATATTATTTATAATCAAATGGAGGGATTAGCATGCCGCAGGTATATTACTCAAGCGTAAGCGGTTACGAGTTCATGAAAAGCATAATCCTATTTAGCGCTTTTTACAGTCTGATCGTCACATTGCTTTCCTACGCTGTGATTGTGCCGAACGAGTTTGTGCCGGAGAAAAACATCAACGACATCCGTGGATTGACCGAGAACGTTTACAAGAACTCAATAGGAATCCCGGTAATCGATCTGGGAGCTCTGGTTTTCTTCACGGGCAACGCATTCCTCGATTTCCTGATAAACTTCATTACAGCTGTTCCTTCCGCAGTTGTGGCTGTGCTGGGGTTTGCTTTCACATTCACAAACCTGCCCGCTGACGTGATCAACACCGTGAAGACTTCAATTTTCACAGTCGGCATAGTGCTCTACGTGATCACGCTGATCGCGATAATCCTCAACATCCGCTCGCGGGGTGCAGTGCTGTGAGATTCGCGGTTTTCACTTTTTTGATAGCGTTCCTGATCGCTTTGGCTATTCCAGCAAGCGCTTTAGATGGCTGGAACTATTACAGACCAATAACAATCACAAACAATGTTGCACAGAATCTGACCGACTATCAGGTCAGTTTCACGCTCGACACGGCAAATCTGATCGCTCAGGGAAAAATGCGATCCGATTGCGGCGATCTGAGAGTTACTCAAAGCGATGGACAGACGTTGCTGCCCTACTGGATTGAACCAAACACTTGCAACACCAATACAACGAGAATCTGGACTAAAGTACCCTCGATTCCGGCGGGCGGTTCAACAACAATCTATATTTGGTATGGAAACCCGCAGGCGACTTCTCAGGCAAACGCAAGTGCAACTTTTTACTACTACGATGATGGTTCACTTTACTCGACATGGACTCAGGGAACATATAGCTGCACACAAGATACTGCAGACGGTAATCCTGCCCCATCATACAAATGCCTATCCGGGTTGGGCTACTACATGTACAAGAACATCGGTCTGACACCAAATATGATTGTTGTCTTCAGCGTGAAAACAAATGCACTTGGAAACTTCTACTTCCTCGTAAACTCTACCGGAGCCGGGCAAATGTACAGAATTGACACGAGAACTGCTTGCTCTTCTGGGCTTGCCGCCACTTCAAGTTGGACAAGCTGGAATGCTATCTTCCAAGGCCCAGCCCTTTCGGCAAATACATGGTACAAATTCACAATTGTGATGAACTCGACATCCGCAAGTCTGTATTACCTTCAGGGAAGTGATACATCTCCTCGGACAGAGACTTTCGGAACTCTGATAGGGACATACACGATAACCAATAACGGTGGTTATATCGGGCTCGTTGGAGATAGCTATGGCACATCCTACAGCACGTGGTGGGACAATATAATCGTGAGAAAGTACGTCTCGCCCGAGCCGAGCGTCAGCATTGGCAGCGAGCTAATAGCAAAACCAGATTTAACAATTGTTTCAGCCAATTACTCACCAAAACCGGCTTCCGTTCAGCAGCAGGTTAATATAAGTGCTCAAATCTCAAACATAGGCAACTGGACTTCTCCGATTGCAAACGTGACGCTTTACATAAACGGGAACGCTATTCAGACAGCACAGATCTCTGGGCTGAATCCGAACGCGAACACAACCATAACATTCGCATGGACACCAACTGCAATCGGAAACTACACGGCGATGATTGTCGTCGATCCGGATAATGCAATTAGCGAAGTGAATGAGAACAACAACAGCTATAATCTGACAATTGAAGTGTCGAAAATCGCGGATCTGACGATAAGTGTGGCTCTTCCAACATCAAGCATGGTCGATAAAGAAGTCGCATTCAGCGTCGCTATTCTGAACATCGGAAGCGCAACCGCGTATAATTTCAGCATTGCTGTCTATATTGATGCGAATAAGATTGATGAAAAGAGGATTGCTTCTCTCGATCCAAACGGACAGGTTCTGCTCGGATATACTTTCACCCCCCACGAGGTAAGAACCTACACGATAACAGCAGTTGTGGACCCGGAGAACAATGTAATTGAAAGCTCGGAAAACAACAATATTGTGAACGCAACGATAAAGATACTCGCGTTCGGCGATATTGTGAAGATTCCGACGCCGCCAAAACCCGAAGGAAAGACAATGAAAGAAATCTATGAGAGCATGACACTGAAGACATTCGGTCTTCCGCTTGAAGTGATCAGCTTAATTGCGCTTCTGGGCATCGCTGTCGTAGGCTACGGTTTCGGCGCATTCAAAGGCACAGTAAACCTCTTTTTCCTCAGCGTGCTTTACTACATTGCCGCAAACGCGCTGGGATGGAGCACATACATCGCCACGGGCTTACTGGTTGTCAGCGCGATCCTTCTGGTTATAGTTGTCGCGTTCCTGAAAGAGGATTAATATTTTTATGAGAGTGTTCAGACAACCTGTGATGAGGAGGCACTCAGACCCGTACGAAGAACTTGAATCCGTTCCAAAAGTTCAGTGAGCAATATCTTCGCTCTTTCGTCGCTGGTTTGGTTGATTTTTTGGATCTTTATACTTTTTTAGAAAAATTCTTTACACATTGCTAACATATGTGGTAAGCACATTGCTAACATATGTGGTAAGCTGTTGATAGCCTACTACAAGTCAACAAATTGTCCCACACATTGAAACTGAGCTTTCTGATAAAATATCGTAACTAGAGATAAAAATCTAGGATTTTTATCGTGGGACAAGATGTGGGACAAGACAATTTTCCTATTTTTAAGTTTTCACAACTGCTGACCCTTATGTTATCATATAGCACACGTCTCACGCAAAAATAATAGAAAAAAACTGTCCCACTTGTCCCACTTGTCCCACACGCGCGAAAAAAGGAAGTTGATTTTACCACTAAATTGTCCGTCCATTTGTCCCAGATTATAAAAAACTCCTATGTGATTTCCAGTTTAAACTTTAAACTGTAAGTCGTTGAAATGGTTTAAAATTGAAAGTATATGTTATTTTTATAGAGAAAAATAATGATCGTTCATGTAATTTAGTTTAAATTTTAAACCATAAACCTCTTAAAAGTTTAAGTTTTAAACCAAAAAATATTTTGTCATTATGATTTCCGTTTTGGTTGTATTATTTCTTGTCTTTATGATTGCCGAGTTAAATTATTTAAGATTGATAAAAAGTATTATATAGCAAGACGCTAATTAGCGTTCATGGACATTCATGTGCTAAGAGTGAACAGAAAGATGTTGAAAGAGCTTGAAGAGTTGAAAAAGCTCCAGAAATTCGACAAGCTTGGTAAAATTTACATTCCGAAGCATATCCGAGATCAGTTCCGCGATTGTAGGTTTTATGTCGCTGTTGTTAATGGAAAAATTGTTCTCGATCCTGTAAAGATCGAATATATTGATGAGGAGGAAGAAAATGTAGAGAATCAGAGGTGAAATTATGGAAAAGGGGATCAGGGAGATTATACAGTTCTACCTTTCA
>Ga0078972_1013663_pt1 | contig 13266 bp, 11 predicted proteins | sample YelNatPaOPGAMG01_FD_67568 | JGI IMG/M metagenome (GOLD analysis project Ga0078972, IMG submission 67568) | Hot spring thermophilic microbial communities from Obsidian Pool, Yellowstone National Park, USA - OP-RAMG-01 (SPADES assembly) (version 2) | ecosystem: Environmental > Aquatic > Thermal...
CGAGGTTGGAGGACCTTACCCCTCCGCCTGCTCCACAACACATATGCTTATCCCTATAGTCGACGCTTTCAGCCCCCAGGCTATGAACCAACTCGTCCACAAAGCCCGGTTTCTCAGGATTATCGATCTTTTTCAGGGTTCTAGGCCTTAGGAGATGGCATCCGTAGTGGACGGCGATTTTCACGCCGGTTAAGCTTTGGCCCCCCAGCTGTTTCACCTGATCCAAATGCTTCTCATATATCAGCTTGGCGAAGTGGTGAACCTCCACGCTTCCCTTGTACCTCTTTCCCGTTTTAGAAAGGAACATGTTCACAGCTTTTCTTGCTTCCTCTTCGTTTTTAAGTGTGGAGTTCGCTTCGAAGAGGGTTCCGAAGCATCCATTGCACAACGTAACCACATCAGCATGGTTTTCCTCCGCTATGGCAAGGTTTCGAGCCGCAACCGTTAACCAGGTTTCCTCACTGAAAGAGCCCACGACTCCAGGCGCGGGGCAGCATGAAGCCCCTAGCATGTCCTTCAACCCCACCCCCAGCTTATTGAAAACCATCTTGGTGGCGGATTCTATTCCCGGATACCTATTGGGGACAATGCATCCTAGGAACAGCGAGTAATCCGTCAACCAATCAACCTCCTGAAACCGGTAACGTCCAAGAGTATTTGAAGCTCCTTCAACGATTCAGGGTGGCTGTGAACGGTTGGAGGGAGCTCGCTTAAACCTAGGCTCTTCCTGACAGCCTTCACTTCATCGTTTATCGGCACCAAGTGGCCTGTCTCGCAAAATAGTCGGGCCACCTTTTGGTGAGCGGGCTTCATAAAGCCTTTTCGAACGGCGATATTCCTCAACCTCTTCATAACCGAGGTTGGCTGGGCGTCTCGGGGACAACGGTCAAAACAGACATAGCAGGTGGTGCATAACCATAAATCATCGGAGTTTAACATGTCTTCAAACCCCATGAGAACCTTTTCCATCAATCTCCTCACCCTTAACTGTGTCCTTCGACCAGATGGACAGCTACCCGTACAAGCCCCGCATTGAATGCATTTCAGAAGATTTCGACCGCGGGATACTATCTCGCCGAATACGGTTTCAGCGGTTTCGGATCGACCTTCTTGGACGGGATCGGGCAAAGTTTTCTCCTCAAACGGTGTTATGGAAACGGCGTGATTTAAAGCATGTTAACAGAGTTAAAATATTTAAAGATTATTTAATATTAACGCGGCGTTAAAGGGCACCCTCAACCAAGCACGATGCAAAAGATTTATTGGGCTCGTAGTCCCCTGACGGGAATTACCAACCCACCGCCACATTGCATCAATTTAACAATTGAAGTTTCAAGGTTTAAACCTATATATAGCAGTTTCAAGTGAATAAAATGTGCCTGAAGGCTGTTTTACATCAGGACGCTTAAAATTAAAAATTAATGATTTGTCGGTCTTCGAGGCGGCGTGGGATGCTGTATGAGGAGAAGCCTATCCAAGTGGCTTGATAGAAGGGAGAAGGCGCGGACGTTGGGCGTCGCGAAGCAGCAGATGAAGAAGGCTTTAGACACGGTTTACGAGTTGGAGAAAGGTGTGAGGGAGGCTTCCCAGGGAGATTACGAGGCGTCGAAGGGGGCTATTGAAAGGTTATTCGTGATGGAGGAGGAAGTGGATCAGCTGAGGAGGGAGGTTTTCCAACGCTTGGCAAGGGTTGAGTTAAGGACTAGGGATCGAGAAGACCTATTGCACTTCGTGAAGAGGATGGACGTTATGGCGGATCATGTGAAGGACTCCGGTAGAGCGGTGTTAATACTTTTGGAGTCGAAGTCCATTCCATTCACCGTTTGGGACAGCTTGATTAAAATGTCTAGAAGCCTGGTGGAATGCGCTTCATCGTTGAGGATGAGCATTGAAAGGCTGGAGGATGATGTGGAGAAGGCGGAGGAGTTTTCGCTGAAAGTTGATGAATGGGAGCATAGGGTTGATGATCAAAACCTGGAGGTGAGGAGACTTTTAATCGCCGAGTCTGGGAAAATCGATCCCGCCACCCTTATCACTCTCAGGGATTTGGTGTTTTCCATGGAGGAGGTGGCGGACAGCTGCGCCGACACCGCTGACTACATACGGGTCCTGATCTCAAGCGGAAAGGAATCCCGGTAACCTTAGGTTAGATTAGAACAGTCCAACCGTGATCACCCTGATTTGATCCACTGTGTTTTCACACCAATCCGCGACGTATTCTATGGCGTCCAGCAACTGGCTGATCAATATGGCTTCCCCTGGGTTTAAGTTTCCATAATCCAAGTTGGGGTAGTGCTCCCTCGCTTGCTGGTATAGTCCGTCCACCTCCTCTTCAAGCCTCTCCACTTGGTCCGCTGTTTTCAAGGCTTCTTCCAAGTCCTCGCTAAGCTTGTCCACGCATCTCGCCACCGCGTTCACACATTCCCTAACCTTTCCAACCATGTTTAAAACCACGTTCATCAACTCTGAGGGTAGCTTATGGATCGGCGCCGACACTAAGATTCTAGCGGCCTCCAGGCTCCAGTCCGCGATCCAGTCGATGAGCCGAACCAAGCGTAGGAGGTCTCCTCTATCCGACGGCTGTAACTCGCTTTTAGCCACCTCTAAGGTGATTCTCCTCCTGATTGAGTCCGCTTCCCTTTCGTGGCTGAATACGAGATTTATGCTGGAGAGAGCCGACTCAGCATCCCCTACTGATTTAAATTTAATAGCCTTAGAAAGCTCTTCAAAGCATTTGAGCGTTGAGTCTAAATGGTTTCTAGACAGCTGAATAACGCCGATTCTTTTCCTTCTATCAAGCCAGTCCAATATTCTTTTACTCAACCTTTATCGCTTCCATCAACCCTTCCTTCGGATACAAGTAGACGTGAATTCTCTTCGGATTCAACTTTACACTTACCTTTTCCCCTAATCTAAACCTTACCTTTGATTCAATGGGGGTTCGAACAGCGATCAAATCGTCGTTGATAAGGCGGACCTCAAACCTCGTAATTCCACCGGTGAACCTCACCCTCTCCACTTCCCCAGCCATCACGTTCACATCGCTACCTGAATATTTTTCAAGCTTCATGAATTCAGGCCTTATCGCTAAGGCAACTCTATCACCTATCTTAAAACCCACGGCCTCAGCCATCACCATTAACCCTCCATGAACCTCCACGAAGGTTTTCCGCCTCCCTACATTAACGACAACGCCGTCCAGGAAGTTGGCTTCGCCGATGAAGTTGGCTATGTAAGGAGTCTTCGGGTGAAGGTACAGGTCTTCCGGCGATCCAATCTGCTCAATCCTACCCCTCCTCATCACCACGATTTTATCGGAGATCGTCATGGCCTCCTCTTGGTCATGGGTTACATGTATGGCCGTTAAGCCCAGATCCTCCACCAGCCTCCTCAACTCATAGCGTAGGATGACCCTTAACTTCGCGTCTAAAGCCCCTAAAGGCTCGTCAAGCAGCAGAAGCTGTGTTCCAGCCGATAGGGCCCTGGCCAACGCCGCTCTCTGCTGCATGCCTCCGCTCAGCTCATCGGGATAGGCGTCCTCCCTACCGCTTAACCTCACCATCTCCAACATTTGCTTCGCCAGCTTCTCCGTATCCTCTTCACTCCACCCCTTCACCGTCGGCCCATAGGTGGTGTTCCCCCATAGATCCATGTGAGGGAACAACGCGTAGTTTTGGAACACAAACCCAACCCCACGATCATCCGGGGGAACTTTTGTCACATCCCTGCCGTCGATCAGTATCCTCCCCTCATCCGGCTCCGCCAACCCCGCTATGAGGCGTAGAGTGGTGGTTTTCCCGCATCCACTGGCCCCCAGCAAGGTAACGTATTCACGGTTTTTCACCGTTAAGCTGATCCTGTCCACCGCCACAACTTTCCCATACCTTTTCGTGACGTCGATTAACTCTACGTCGGGCAACGTGATTAAACCTCCGCTAACGCTATTTTGATATCCATTTAAAAACCACCAGCAAGACCAGCGATACGCCTATCAGATAGGCGGAGGAGAACAGGGCGGCGGGAATGGCTAACGCTTCAACCATGTTGACGACAAGGGTGGGAACCGTGATGTCTTTACCCATGACGATGAAGGTGGCGCCTGTCTCGCCTAGGGAATGGGTGAAGGACAGCACGGCGCCGGCTAACACCCCCCTCTTCACCAAGGGCAGCGATATGGTCTCCGCCACATCGTAGGATGTGGCTCCTAAGGTTCTCGCGCTCTCCTCGAACAAGGCGATTTGGGAGCCCTCGTACGCCGCTATGGTGGGCTCAACGATGACGGGAACGGAGAAAACGACGTGGGTTAATATTGTAAGCCATACTCCTGGGTTCAGGAGGTTTAAACCTGAGGGCCCCCATAGTAGGAGAACTGATAAACCCAAAGCCGATGTGGGAACGATCAGGGGAATCTTCAGAATCGACCTTATCAAACCTCCAAACCTATGTTTTTTGATGATGAACGCCAAGGGGATGGCTAAGCAAACGGATATGTAGGTGGCGGTTGAAGCGACTGTGAAGGATGTAACCGTAGCCCTTACAAGGGATTTAAAGTAGTTTGGAGGGCCGAACAGTTGGTATAAGATTCCGCCAGCAGCCTTCCCCGTGTATGGGTCTCGACTCCAATAAGGGATTATGGAGTTTAACACCACCAGCACTGGGATGATCACCGTTATAACGAGGATTGATAAACTGGCCACGTCTTTAACGACGCTTAACTTCTTTGAAAACGTTCTCTCAAGTCTGAAAACAACCCTTCTAATCCCTGAGCCTAACTCAAGCTCCTTGAAACCCCTAAACCTTAACCTTGAGCCCATTAAAAGCTCAACGGGCAGTATCAGCGCCCAAGCCACCAGTATCAGTAGACAACCGAGAAAGGAGGCCGCCGCGAACTTAAATTCAAACACCCACCTCACGATGGCGATGGAAGCCGTTGAGTATATTCCACTCACAACCATCGTAGCCCCGGTTTCCCCCAAGGACCGGGCGAACGCCAACACGCTTCCGGAGAAGATGCCTGGAAGGGCGAGGGGCAACAATACTTTTCTGAAGGTTGTGTAGGAAGGCGCCCCTAAGGTTCTAGACGCGGTTTCATAAACCGGGTTCACCTCCTCCATTTTAGCCTTCACCGTCAGCACCACGTATGGCAACGTGAGCCCGATATGAACCATGAACATTAAGAAGGGAATTTTAACGACGGGGATCATGAAGCCGAGGTGGATGAGTCCTGAGCCTAAACCTAGGAATCCCCCTAATCCAGCCACCGTCGTCCATGTGATTAAGGTGGCGAACCCGAACCCTGAGGTGGGAATTACCAACGGCAACGTTACAACGTCCTCGAGTAGAGATTTTCCAGCAAACCTCTTCCTAGACAACGTGTACGCTAATGGGATGCCGAAGATTAAGTCGAACAGCACCGTCAAGGCGGACAGTTTGAAGGAGAACAGCAACACCTTTTGAATTTGAATCCAATGCTCGTTTCCTATCAGGGGGTTCGCGAAAATCTCCATGTAAATTTCGTTCCAACGGGTAAAGGTGAAGGAGATCAAAAATATCGTGGGCAATAAGACCAAAAACATGAACGCGGTTAAAGAAGAGTAAAGGGCGAGGGAGTTGAGCCATCTTCTAGGCTCAGCTTTAACCACCGTAAGCCACGTCTCCATCTCCATCCTCCTTCACGTTACCTTAAACGCCGGGGTTTCGAGCCTTCACCCAGTCTACGAATATGGCCTCCAACACCTCCCCGGAGGGGGGGTTAAGAACCGGCGTGTCGACGCGTGGTTGAACCCCGTTTTCCTCGCTGAACAACTCTTCATCTAAGGGCACGCTTGGATTGGCGGGTCTCAGCCCATACTCTTGAGCTATTCTCTGAACCTCAGGCTTCAACAGATACATTAAGTATTGGGATGCGGCGAACCTCTGCCACATTGAAACCCACTCCGCGTCTAAAATCACGTAGGGATGGTCGCTGAGAAGCGTTCCTCCTTGAGGATATATGGCCTTGATGGAGTCCCCCCACTTCTTTTTAGCCTTCAAGGAATTGTCTATGACGACGTTTTCGTAAACTCCGAAGACGTCGATGGCGTCGGGTCCGTTTTCAGCCGCCCAGCTTCCGAAGAATCCTGTGCTCTCTCCATAAGCGACCGCGTGGGATTCAATCGTCCTCACAAACTCAACGGCCTCCGGTTTTTTCAAGTCTTCCACCGTGATGTCTTCAGGTCTTTTATTCAACGCCTCAGCGAACTCCAACACAGCGACCATGGCTCCACCATTCGACAACAATGGGTCGGGATGACCATATTTGAAGTGAACCCCCTTCTTGCTTAGCTCGTAGAGGTCGCGGAAGCTGGTAACGTTGTATTTCGATAGGAAAGAGCTCCATCCAGCGATGACCACGGGGGACGTGGCCAAAGCCGTCCAATCCTTAGCGATAGGCTCCTCATGGCCCTCACGCGTCCACTTACCGTTTAAATATGGAATCCACAGGCTGGAAGCGGGGCTCCAAGCCGTGGGCTTGGCGCTTCCTAAAAGGATTAGGTTCACGGTTTTATGAGACCCTGTTACCGTCAACTTAACCTTAACAGTTATGTCAAACTCGTCTTTAAACCACTTTTCAAAATCTGGGGTCACCCTCTCAATCCACCCCTGTTTCTCGCTGGTGTATAGGAACTCAAACTCTATATATTCGGGTTTAACCGTGGCGGTGGACGGTTGAGTGAGGCTGGTGAATATGAACGAGATGCCTGAGAATATTAGAAAGCCCACTATCACCCCTGAGATGAGCATTAGGTAACCTCGCCTAGGAAACAAAGGTCTCCTCGACATGCTCCACACCCCTACAACCATTCACGTTCATCTACGCCCCCATTCTAATGGGTTATTTCGAAGCTAAGCCTCGTAGGCCCACCGTCGCCCCCGCTTCCTCAAAGAATACCTAACACGCACATTTATATCGTTTCACGTCTTATGTTCGCCCCGTTCCCCGGTCACTTGCTTCTAACAAACGCGGGTTGACCCTCACACCTTCTTTAACCCAGAGTTCCATGAAACGTGAATGAGGAGGTTTGACAGCCGTGTAAAGGGGGTTTTGAAACCTTAAGGAGAGGAGAATGCTTGGTTAAGATCTGAGTGGATGTACTCCGGCTTTGAGCGACGTTTTTGAGTCGTGAAAGTTTGATTTTACTGGGATTATCCGCCTCGTTTTCGCGTTAATCGGCCGCTGGATGTTGAAGCCCGTTAACTCGCCAGGTATTGAGCCACCTTCCTCCTAAGGGTTTCCTTATATTTCCTTAAGTTTTCACTTAAACTTTGATGAGCGGCTTCAAGTCTGGATATGGTTTCTCTGAGGTTTCTCAGAGACTCGCGCACCTCTGTCGGCGCTGGTGACCCCTTAGATCGGCGGAGACTTACACATCTCTCAGGGTCTACGGCCGACTCCAACTCTTTGGAAGACATGCGAATTACCCGTCCTAAAACCTCTTGGGAAGCCTTCTCTAAGTCTTCGGGTTTAACGTCCTTCATCCCCTTACCCGCGTTGGCCAGCTTCATAACCATCCTTCCAACTATCATATGGGATTCCCTAAAGGATATTCCATGTCGCATGGTTAACGCTTCCGCTAGGTCGACTGCGGTGGAAAAACCTTTCTCCACCGCTTCCCTTAGACGACCCCGGTTAATTTTCAAGGTGCTGAACACTCCTTGAAGAACCTTCAGGGATGATTTTACCGCTTCGAAGCTTACTTTAACCGGGATCTTCGATTCCTGGAGGTCCCTGTTGTAGCCTGAGGGTGTCCCCTTTACCTGGGTTAGGAGGTTGAGTAACGCTGAGTACACGGTTCCAGCCCTCCCTCTAATCAACTCTAGGGGGCAAGGATTCTTTTTATGCGGCATGACGCTGGATGTGGAAGCGTATTCATCAGCGAGCTCCACATAGCCGTACTCCCATGTTGACCATAGTATTAAGTCCTCAGCCATCCTGGAAAGGTCAGCCATCAGGTTCGCCAGACATGCCACAGCCTCCACAGCGAAGTCCCTGCTTGAAACCGCGTCCATCGAGTTTTCAACTAAGCCGTCAAACCCTAGAAGCTTCATGGTTTTATTCCTATCGATGGGGAAGCTTGTTCCCCCCACGGCGCATGCTCCGAGAGGAGACATGTTCACCCGATTATAGCAGTCTAGAAGCCTCTCACAGCTTCGGCCAAGGGCCTCCACATAGTAGGCGTAGTAGTGCGCTAGGACCCCTGCCTGAGCGTGCTGTGTATGCGTGTACAACGGCGCTAGGGTGCTGGTTTCCCCCAAAGCCTTCGAATGCAACGTCTTCATTAAATCGATGCTCAACCCTAATGTTTCAACGATCTCACTTCTCAGCTTCATCCTTAGGTCTAAGGCCACTTGATCGTTTCTTGAGCGGGCAGTATGCATCCTCCCCCCCTTTTCCATTCCTATGAGAGAAATCACCTGGCTTTCAACGTATTCGTGAATGTCCTCAAACCCGCCTTCCAAAGAGAGGTTAGGCTCAAGCAAACGGGCTCTAACCTTCTCCAACGCCCATAAAATCGCCTTCAACTCCTGCTTCGTGATGATGCCCTGCTCAGCCAGCATGATGTCATGAGCCTCCGTGCCGTCGATGTCCTCCATCGCCAACCACAGGTCATCTTGGAGGGAGGAAACAAACTTCGCCGTCTCCTCCCCATAACCCTTCGTAAGCCTCGACCGATAGACGCCATCATAAGCCAAGCCGACAAACACCCTAACTTTAATGCCCAAGTAATCGTTATTAACGTTACTTGGTGACTTCTCAAAACTCCCCAAGTAATCGTTATTAACGCTACCCTAATCGAACCGACTTCAAGAGGCTTTAGCTTCACCATTCACCTCTAACAGTCAATCTACGGCGAAAAACCAAGAAAGGAATCCGCAGGCGACGACCTATAACTGGGCATCGTCGCCGCCTCCTCTAGTGGGATTTATGATTTGAGCCTTATTTTATGTAGCTTCAAACGTGGAAGGAGACTTATGCGAGAAGTTATGTTTTCCCTGAGAGTTTTGAGAAGTCACCGTTGACTTAAGGTTTTTCTCAGCTCTAGAAGGCATTCACTTATCTTCCTCCAGTCGAAGCTGAGCATTCGCAGTTTGAGGCCGCGGACTTGAAGCTCCTTGCTTAACTCCTCCACGAATATGCCGGGGTTCCCCTCGACGTTGCATGTTGGACTTCCCATCCTCCCGATGAACCCAACAACCCCGTATCCTTTCCTTTTATATTCTTCAATTTGCTGGACTACTTTAACCGCCAACGCGTGGCAATGAAGGCGGAACTCTTCGTTATCGTAGAATTCCTTGGTCCGCGCCTTTCTATCCAATCCGTACATTTCCTGTTCAGGGCAGGGAAGTTGAATGACACCGGTTTGATGGGCTTGGATTAAATCCAATATTTCGTTTACAATGGCTGGGTGATGGCTTGGGGTGGTTGACCCCTCGCAGACGGCGTTCATGTTCAATATGCAATGGGAGAGAAGTATGACCTTGCCGCTTCTCCCATCTTGGATCATGTTTTACCACAACGCGGTGGAAACTTTTACGGGGCCTATTATCGGTATTCTACATCCGCATCGAGGACATCTATCCTCGACTACCTTGTTTTTCAGGACTGTGAAGCCTAGCCTCGCTATTAGGAGGCTGCCGCATTCCGGGCAGTACGTGTTTTCATATCGATGGCCGGGGATGTTTCCTACATAAACGTATTTTAACCCATGTCTATAAGCCGTTTCCACAGCTCTTTCAAGCGTTTTTACCGGGGTGCTTGGCCTATCCGTCATTCGGTAGTCTGGGTGGAAACGGGTAAAGTGTAGGGGAACCTCCTCATCCAATTCTCTAAGCCTTAAACAAACCTCCTCCACGGTGGTTTGGTCGTCGTTTACCCCTGGAATTAGAAGGGACACCACCTCCACGTGGAGTCCTAGATCTCGGGCTAGGCCTATGTTTCTCCAAACTTTTTCAACATCCGCTCCACAGTACTTCCTCACGGCTTCGCCTCTCCCTTTTAAGTCGATTTTAACAGCGTCCAAGCCGGCGTCTTTAAGCGTCTTTAAGGCTTCCGGGGTCATGTACCCGTTGGAGACATATGTGTTGTAAAGTCCCCGCTTCTTCGCCAGGTGGAAAAGGTCTAGGCTGTATTCAAGTTGAAGGGTTGGCTCATTAAAGGAGACGGAGGTTCCATCGCAACCCTCCTCCACCGCCCTTTCAACCAGCGTCCCTGGATCCACATAGTTCCCATCGTTTAGGCTTGGAGGTGTTTTGCTGATTTCATGGTTCTGACACCAAGGGCAAGTGAAGTTACAACCCCAGCTGCCAATCGTCAAGGCGAGGCTACCGGGCTTATAGTGGAAGAAAGGTTTTTTCTCAATGGGGTTAATGGAAACGCTGGATAAATCGCCGTAAACCGCCGTGTAAAGGCGTCCCTTAACGTTCATCTTCGTTTTACAGAATCCCCATTCCCCTTCCCTTACAATACACCGCCTCTCACATGTAAAGCATTGAGCCCTACCGTTCCCTAAGCTTTCATATAACCGGGCTTCCCGAACAACCCGTAAACCTGTAATTCCACTCATAGAAGGCGACGGTGAAGCCATCCTTTAAATGTTCGCTTGACTCCTATAAAATCGTTGTTAAGATTTACGGCCAGGGGCATGTCTTTAAATGAGGGTTAAGTTGAGGTACGGTGAAAGGTTTCTGAGCGTTGAGTTGAAAGATGAGAGGGTGATTTTCGACCTGGACATAGCTGACCATCCATCGATTCAAAACGTGGGGGAGAGGCTTAAACTTGAGCTGAAGAAGCCTTATTCCTCTCACCCCATTCCGTCGATCGCTGGAGCTGAATCCAAGGTAGCCTTGCTCGTCGACGACCTCACACGACCGACACCTCAGCGCATCCTACTCCCCGTAATCCTAGGAGAGTTGGAAAAGGCAGGGGTGAAGAGTCGTAACATTAAGGTGATCGTCGCTTTAGGAACCCATAGACCCATGAGCAGTCAAGAGGTCGAAGACAGGTTCGGAGAGGTGGCTGAAAAATATGAGGTGGTGAACCATGACCCCGAGGATTCGAAGAAGTTAACGAACATCGGGGCTACAGGTAAAGGCTTCCCAATCATGGTTAACCGAGAATTATGGGAGGCGAACCTAACGATCGGTGTCGGTAACATCGTCCCCCATATGTACGCTGGGTGGGCTGGAGGGGGGAAGATCGTGCTTCCCGGGGTTTCTGGGGAGCAGACCACGGGTGGAATACACCTTCTAGGGGGGAGAATTAGACCGGCGTACAGGTTCCTAGGTAGAGTAGACCATGAAGTGAGAAGGTTGATAGACGGAGTCGCGTTAAAGTCAAGGTTAGGCTACGTTGTGAACACCGTGTTAAACCGGGAGAGAAAAGTATGTGGCCTAACGGTGGGACATCCAGTAGAGGCGTTCAAGAGAGGCGTGGCGTTCGCTGAGAAAATCTATAGGCAAACCATTCCGGAACCAGCCGACCTGGTCATCGCCTCCAGCTATCCGGCGGACATCGATTACTGGCAAGCCATCAAAGGGGTTGTTTCAGCCAGCCTAGCGGTCAAGCCTGAAGGCGTTGTGTTCCTGGTCACCCCCTGCCCCGAGGGAATTTCACCAACCCATAGAGCGATAAGAGAGTACGGGGCCTACGGTTATGAGGAGTTGAATAAGATGGTGGAGGAAGGGGAAATCGAAGACGCTGTGGCGGCTGGAACCCTCCTCTACCACGCCCAGCTTAGGGAAAAAGCCAGAATCATCGTCCACTCGGATGGCTTAAAGGAGAAGGATGCTGAAGCCCTCGGCGTATCCTACGCCGGGGACCTTGAGGAGGGCTTGGAGCTTGCTAAGGAATTCTTGGGTGAAAAGAACCCTAAAATTGGGTTGATAAGGAACAGCGAGGTCCTCCCAACCCTTCAACCCCTCTAACCAGCCGTTCGCTTCTTTAGGTTATCTTTCAACGATGTCCCTTCAACCCTGTTGCCAGCAAGATAAGCGCCGCCGCGAATATCGAGGTTAAGCTTAACATCAAAGTGGGGAATGGTATAAGGGTCGCTATGGAGCCGGCTATCGCCCTACCGACGGCCCCCCCTATGTCAGCTGAAGCCCACAGGGCCGCGATCGCCACGCTTAAATCCTGTGGGGGTTGGGTGTCGGTGAGCAGCGCTGATGATGGTGGCACGCGAATGCCCCAGGCGACACCGTATATCAGCATACCCAACGCTAAGTAGATGAAGCCCCGGGCCAACGCCAGCGTGGTGAAGGCTAAGGCCGATAAGGCGAATCCAAGCATCACAGGCTTCTTCCTTCCAATCCTATCTGAAATTGATCCTATGGGAATCCTCACCAAGGCGTTGGATCCGCCGAGCATGGTGAAGAGAACCGCGATGAGGAATGGGGGCAAAAGTAGTTCACGTGCCCCGTATACGGGGAAGACGACTTGGAACACTCCGTCGGCCACGAAGAACATGACCGTGGCGAGGCAGAGAGTCAAAACCTCCCTGCGTTTTAAGATCTTAAAAAGATGGAGCGTGGAGTCTGGGTTTGAGCCCTCTAAATTCTTCCATCGCGTCTCCGTCGCCCTAAGCTCCCCGGAGGCCGCCAAAGCGGCGAGGGTGATCAAACCTAAAGCTGGGAAAATTGTGAGGACGATGATAAGGGTTTTAAACTCGAGGATTCTGAGGAGAACGCTTCCCAACGCTGGGCCGATGACCATGGCCATACCGATGGAGAAATAGTATCTACCTGAAACCATTCCTCTCTTACTTGGAGGAGCTAGGTTAAGAGCCGTGGAGGCGATTATCGGGCCGAAGGACGCGGAGGATAAACCGTACATAACGAGGATAGGGGCCAAGACCCAGGATGATTTCGCTAAATAGAGCAGTATGAAGGAGAGAATGTGAACAATGTAAGCGGATGAGATGAAAGGCCAAACTCTACGCTTCCGAGCCGCGGCTCCGAAGGGGACCTTCGTTAACAGGGTTGTCAGGGAGAGGGATCCCATGATCCACCCCACCTCCACCAACGAGGCTCCCAGCTCCAAGGCGTAGAGTGGGAATATTGGGGAAACAGCTTGCCAACCGACGAAGAAGGCAAACGACATCCATGTAATCACGTCTATCCGTCTCTCCGCATCCATCTTTCAACCCTCTCCCCGCTCAGCAATAGCCTAAAAGATTAGATGGCCTCGGAGACGTATGCCATCAACGCTTCCCATCCTAATCATTTGAC
>Ga0078972_1013664_pt1 | contig 13265 bp, 6 predicted proteins | sample YelNatPaOPGAMG01_FD_67568 | JGI IMG/M metagenome (GOLD analysis project Ga0078972, IMG submission 67568) | Hot spring thermophilic microbial communities from Obsidian Pool, Yellowstone National Park, USA - OP-RAMG-01 (SPADES assembly) (version 2) | ecosystem: Environmental > Aquatic > Thermal...
CTGTTCCGATTGATGATCCTGCCAATCCTCCTGAGACATATCCTTCTGGGTCGCGTTATTGTATTACAGGCGAGATGGACCCGCCTGCGAGTGGTAAAGCGTCAATCTGGTTCAAAGCCACATCTGCTGGCACAGTAGTGATTAAAGCTGGTGTTCCAGCAAACGCCAACAAACACACTCAAGCTGTCGGACCCTCGGATGCAGTCACCATAACTATCACTAATCCCTAAAGTGTTAATATATTTTTGATTAAATTGCGCGTAATAACCAGGAAGGGGGATAATAGGGGTAATGAAGAATAGTTATATGCGGAGTGGTTTAAGAATTTTAGCATACTTAATTCTGCTTTTAGCCAGTTTACCTAGTTTTGCCCAAATATCTATTTACATTAACGCTCCGGGGTCCCAGGTCAAGCCAGGAGAAGAATTTACCATATCTATTTTTTTTCATTCAAACAATGTCGTTGACCTGGGTCAATATGATTTCAAGATATCCCTGGATAAAAACCTTTTTGATATAATGGGTGTTAAGTATGGGAATTATGAAGACCTTAAAAATCCTTCTCTGAATTTAAACCCTTTAGGAAATGATTTTATTATTAAAGATACTAACATACATTATGGCGGAGTTTGCCTGGGGGACAAAAATAATGTTCTTGCCCTTATTACGCTCAGGGTAAAAAAAGATGTTCCTCTGGGCATATCGTCCAGTTTTAATTTTTTAAAAGTGAAGGGATATCCGCGTTTAGCAAATTGCAACGGTCAGGTATATACAAATGTCAGTTATAGTGGCTCTTCGGTTACTATTTACAATTACGAGGAAACCACTACCCATCTTCAGCAATATCTGGATGTTAATGCGGACGCAAACTGGTCTTTTGACGAGGCAGACCTTGATTATATGAGCCAGCTTCTTGGCAAATACAAGCTCAATGTTGAAAATCAGAATCAGGTAAAATTAGGTGGAATTCAGATGGACTTCATCTCAAACGCCCGTCCAGACTATTATGACCTTGCTTATGGCGAGGCAGTGACGCGTCCAACAAGATTCATCAGCGCAGGCGCAAACGGTATATGCAACACAACCGCGGCTGGGGATGATGTGCAGATAATCCCACTTAATAATGGCGCGGCCTATGCAATAGCGATTTTGCCAGGGGCTAATAATGTCATCAATACCACTCCCGGAGGAGATGACACGCGTTATGGACAAACCATCACAACCGGACCAAATGGCGTATGTAATACCACTGCCTCTGGAGATGATGTTCAGCAAATACCTGTTAATCAGGGACAATCTTATGCTATCTGCATTGGCCCTGGAGCAAACGGCTATCTTAATACCACTATTTCTGGAGATGACACTAATTTAAATATGAACAAGGATAGTGGAGGTATCCTTCAGGATACGAAATATCAGCCAACTGGTCGGATTTATAATTTGGAACGCATCACCCCGGAGTTCTCTTATCTCGCTAAAGCTGGAGAAATTCCGGTCCTGGTCCGGCTGGTTGATGAATACGGTAATCCCAAATCCGGAATTTCTCCTTATTTTGAGATTGTTTCAGGAAATGGAATGTTTAAGGATAACCGGGGGTACTCAACTTATATTACTGGATTGCCTGCGGACAAATTTCTAAATTTAGGAAACCCTCCTTATGGGGCAGTAGGAGGAGTGGTATATATGCCATTAGGAGAAACCCTCGGGACAGTAATTACAGCTACTGTAAATCCAGACCCAGCCAAAGGCATACTCAACGCTCTTTCCTTGAATTTTGTTATACGAACCCCGGCAACCGCGCAACCTGCGCCCTATTCATTGACCGTAGACCCGTCTGTAACCACCACCTTAGTTGGTTCTCCCTTGCAGGTAAATTTTCAGGTAAAAGATAATTCGGGACAAGGGCTTTATGGTTATTCAAAAAATTTGAAATTAATGACCGATCGGAATCTAACTAATGGCGAACTACTTTATGTGAGCGGAGAAAGGCCAGGTTATGTTGATTTTGATGATTTTTCTGGAGGATTAGGAAACTGGAATAATGGTTGCGGGCTAAGCGTTACCACTGACACCACTGGACAAGGTTGGTTTGAGCCTAACACGGTTAAATTCACAGGACCTACAGACTCTTCTTGCTATATACAAAGGGATTCCGATATAGGCTACAAGTACTACATCAAAGTCGCGTTTCAATACAAATTTGACGATTTCAATGACATACCAGAAAATAGCAAATTGACCATTAAATACTATAACCCCCAGATTGGATGGGTAGAACTCAAAACCTATGATGCTAATGCCCTGAGCCAGGCTGAAGGAATATGGCTTTGGGATGAGTTTGATTTATCCGGGAATTCCTCGTTAATTGATACGCTGTCTATCACTATTGCCCCTGTCCTGGACCCCAATGACCGATTATATATTGACAATTTCACAGTGACCGGCTTTGACCAGATTTTCAAAGAAGGTTTTGAAAACCTGGCTGTTGGGTCAAATCCCTGTATGCAAGGGGTCATGGATTATTCAGCTTATATCAACACTGGTCCAGATGGCATCAGGCAAAGCAATCTGGGAGGCGATGATATAGCCAATATGAACCTTAATAATGGTCTGCCTAATACTACTGCGATTCTTCGCGGGGCAAACAAAAGTCTAAATACTTGGCCATTGGGCGACGATTGTCGGCTATTTTTTATAATCACAACCGGTCCTAATGGTATTTGTGAAACTCCTGCTTCGGGAGATGATTTTCAATTGATACCAGTGTCCAAGGGCGAGCCGTTCACTATAGCGATTCTTCCTGGTCAAAACGGCGATTTGGAATCAGGAGTTAACGGAGATGATGAGCTGATCAATCCCATAGGACCCCAACCTAGAATTGAGGTGGGCGATTCCTCTACAATGGTCCCCAGAGGTGGAGCAAATAATACGAACAGATTCCTTTTAATAGGAAGACAAGCATCTGGAACACTGAAACAATATATGGTTGAAAAGAGGTTAAATCTAGGAGAGTATAAATATGTATATCTGACATTCTATTCCAGAACTTACGGAATGTCAGACCCGTCAACTCAGCCTCGTCAGGAATTTGTGTGCGAGGTTAGCGATGATGGAGGTAAAACATGGGTTCCGGTCTGGGATTTTGAAGGGGTTGACCATGACTGGACATTTCACCGGATACAGCTTCACGGAGACCCGCGTTTCAGGCTGGTGGATAATTTTATCATAAGGTGGCGCGCTAGTATGGATCACCCGGAAAGTGGAGAAGACGCCGCTTATATAGATGAAATCCTTGTCTATGGCTCAAAAGGAGAGCCAGACTCCCAGACCTCCGAGGTGTATGACAACGGGGATGGATCATATATGGCTTATATCAGAACCTATAAGCCAGGCACTTTTAAACTGGCAACGGTTTATTCTCCTGAAACCTTAGACCCGATTAATGGATTCTACCCCAAAAAATCTCCGGATGCCACGATCACGGTTAACACTTATCAGATTGATCCGCGCACGGTCAAAATTATCCCTGAAAATTTTAAACTGGATGCTTGCGAGAGATTAAACTATACAGTGATTGGGAAACGCGTTGGTTATTCAACATATACGGATTTGACCAATTTATTCAGACTTGACATTCACGGTCCAGCAAGAATGGTCTCTCCCGGGGTTATCCAGGCAGAGTGCAACACTGGAGGAACAACAAATAACTATTATGTGCGTGCAATTCCTTTAGTTCCTGGATTGACGGACCCGGAAGGAGGAGGCTCTGGAGTCCAGACCGGAGTTATTAGCGGAAGGATTTTCAAGCCCAACCTTTCAGGCGCGGGCTCTGCCGCGGTTCAGGTTAAGATAGACGCGAACAATAAAATTTACGGAAAGACAGATTCTGATGGTTTCTATATGTTTAGCGCTGTTCCAGCAGGAACCGGATACTCGGTCATTGCGATCAAATCAGGATACACAAAGACTAAAAAGGACAACATCAATTTAACTGCAGGCACTAATAAAACCGTTGACCTGGTTCTGGATTCAGGTAATGACTGCGATGGAGATGGGACTTTAGATGGCGCGGACACTGATGATGACAATGAAGGCTTTAGCGATGCTCAGGAGACTGCGGCAGGAACAGATAAATGCAATTGGGATAGTGATGGAGATGGTTATGCGGATAATGTTGATAAATTTCCAATGAATGTGAACGAGTGGCTGGATACGGATAATGATGGCATTGGAGATAATACTGATACTGATGATGATGGCGATGGTTTGAGCGATACAGAGGAAAACACACTCGGCTCAGATGGTTATATAACCAATCCCTTAAATCCAGACACTGATGGCGGTGGAAGGAGTGATGGGGCTGAATACAGCTATGGCACAGACCCGACCAATCCTTCAGATGACGCACAGACAGATTCAGATGGAGATGGTTTAACGAATAATATAGAGACCAACACAGGCGGATGCGGCATTAGCTGGTCACAGCTTGATACCAAGAGCAATCCCTACTCCACTGATAGCGACTCTGATGGGTTAGGGGATTATGCGGAAGTTAAGACTTATGGGACCAATCCTAAATGTGCAGATACTGATGGAGACACAGAGAACGACAATAAAGAGCTATCCAACTACTCATCCTGCTCCTGTGTTTGTATGAACCCACTGGTCGCAGACACAGACGGGGATGGCTTAAACGATGGCGTTGAGGATGCAGACCACGATAATACTCTTGACCCTGGCGAGACTGATCCGTGTAATCCAGACACTGATGGAGACTCTATGCCAGACGGATGGGAAGTGACTTATGGTTTAAATCCAAGACTTGATAATGCGAGTGCAGATTCTGATAGCGATGGGCTCAATAATTTAACCGAGTATTTAACCGGGACCTATCCCAATGATAGTGATTCTGATGATGACACAATGAATGACGGATGGGAATATACCTATCAGCCCTACACTAATCCTCTTAATGGTTCAGTTCCCTCAGCAAGCGCGGACCCGGATGCGGATGGCTTGACTAATTATCAGGAGTCTTTAGCAGGGACCAATCCTCAGTCATCAGACACAGATGGAGACAATATGCCAGATGGCTGGGAGGTAAATAATGGTCTGGACCCTCTGGTTGCTAATGGAGGTTCAGACCCGGATAGTGATGGTTTGACCAATTATCAGGAGTATTTATATGGCACTTATCCTCTGGATAGTGATTCAGATGATGATGGCTTAAATGATAGGGTGGATTATTACTGGGGATGTGGGGGACAGATGAACCCAGACACTGATGGGGATACGCTTCTGGACGGAACTGAAGATGCGGACCACGATGGCGTTTTGGATTCAGGAGAGACCAGCCCCTGTCTTGCTGACACAGATGGCGGAGGAGAGCGAGATGATTCTGAGATTTCTGGAGGAAGGAATCCAAGAGATAATCGCGATGACAGATTGACCAGAACTATTGGAACAGGCACTTCAAGCTGGCAATTGCCTTTTGCTACCTACTGGCACGATGCCAGGACTCAGGTTATTTATGGGGCAACCGCAATAAATGCCTGTGGAGATATAAAGAGTATAGCTCTGGATGTCACCACGGTTCCGGGTCAAACAATGAATAATTTCACCATTCGGTTAAAACACACCACTCTTAGTAATTATACTGCTCCAGCAAGCTGGGAAGGACCATCATCTGGCTGGACCATCGCCTACCAACAAAACACAACAATTTCTTCAACAGGCTGGTACACATTCAATTTGCCTAATCGCTTCTGGTACAATGGGACTAACAACCTGATGGTGGACTTCAGCTTTAATAACTCGAGCTGGTCACAGTATGGATATGCAAGATATACAGCTACATCTAATTACCGTTCTCTATATTATTACACGGATTCTGGATATGGCGACCCGCTTAACTGGAGCGGAACAACCAATCCAGACGGCAATGAGATTGCCCAGATTCCCAATATCAAGATCGTTATTGCACCTGACACGGACCAGGATGGATTGAGTAATGAACTGGAGCTGGCTAATGGAGGCATTTATAACGATCCGGACACGGATGATGATAGTCTTTTAGACGGTGTTGATTATTACTGGGGATGCGGCGGACTGAATGATACAGATGCGGATAATGATGGCATTCCTGATGGCACAGAGGATGCGGACCACGATGGCGTTTTGGATTCAGGAGAGACCAGCCCCTGTCTTGCGGACACAGATGGCGGAGGAGAAAGTGATAGCTCGGAAATAAGCGGAGGAAGAGACCCAAATGACCCCATTGATGACTGGGACACGGTCACGATAGGCACTGGCACTGGCACATGGAATTATCCGCTTAGAACTAACTACCATGATGCGCGTACGCAGGTTATATATCTTGCTTCGCAGGTAGGAACCGCTGGTTCCATTAAAAAATTGAAATTGTATGTTACCCAGACACCTGGGCAGACAATGAATAATTTCACTATCCGGATGAAGCATTTTACCGGAAATTCGTATCCTCCAAACTCCTGGGAAGGACCTTCCTCTGGTTGGACAACAGTTTATCAGGCAAATACCACGATCAGTTCAACAGGATGGTATACATTTAATTTAACCACACCATTTCTGTATAACGGGACAAGCAATCTCCTTGTTGATTATAGCTTTAATAATTCTAGTTTTACCTCTGACGGTCTTGTTCAATACACAAACACAGGGGTTAACCGTTCATTATACTATTGCACAGATAGTGGCTATGGAGACCCGCTTAATTGGTCAGGCACATCAAATCCTACTCCCAATGTATCCACTTATATTCCAAACATCCAGTTAGTAATAGAGCCGGATACTGACGGCGATGGCTTAACTGATGTTTTTGAAGCAAGGGTTAGTGGCACAAATTATAATGATCCGGATACGGATGATGATGGTCTTCCTGATGGTGTGGATTATAACTGGGGATGCGGAGGAGCTAATGATAATGATGCAGATAATGATGGAATTCTTGATGGCGCTGAAGATATTGATCACGATGGGGTCCTAGATGCTGGCGAGTCCAGCCCTTGCATTGTAGACACTGATTCTGATGGAATATCAGACACCATTGAAGTGCCGGGATGTTCAAATCCAAATAGCACAGATAGTGATGGCGATGGTCTTGCGGACGGGGTGGAAGATGCCAATCACAATGGCTACCGAGATGGCACAGAGACAGACCTCTGTCTTGCTGACACGGATAGCGATGGCATAGGAGACCATATAGAGGTTCCTGGCTGTTCAGACCCGTTAAGCACAGATAGTGATGGCGATGGTCTTGCGGACGGGGTGGAAGATGCCAATCACAATGGCTACCGAGATGGCACAGAGACCGATCTTTGTCTAGCGGACACTGATGGAGACTTGATCAATGATAACATAGAAGTTCCTGGCTGTTCTGACCCGCTGGATACAGACAGCGATGGAGATGGTCTGGAAGATGGTGAGGAGGATATTGACCATAACGGAGCAAGGAATGGTTTAGAAACAGACCTTTGCAATGCGAATACTGATGAGGATATTTATGACTTCAATGATGGCTGGGAGGTTCTTTATGGCTTTGACCCGCTTGATCCAGATGACCCTGTTGCCAGCGCAGACCCGGATTCGGACGGATTGACCAATCAGGAAGAAGCGTCCATAGGCACTAATCCCATTGATCCGGATACGGATAATGATGATATGCCGGACGGATGGGAAGTGAACAATTCCCTTTTGCCGTTAGTAAATGACGCTTCAGAAGACCCGGATGGAGACGGCAGGAGGAATCTTGACGAGTATCTTCGCGGGTTTGACCCGAATTCCGCGGAGCCTTGCGGAGGGGATAAGTATGGAGCGGCTTGCTTTGTGGATGCGGATGGGAACAGTATTCTTGAGCCGATGGACTTGGCTCTTCTGTACCAACTGCTTGGTCTATCCATCAGCGAGATTCCGGAGGTAATCCCCTCCAATGGAGACGGCTTGGATGCTGATGGGAATGGAATTTTAGAGTCTATTGATTTTGCGCTTCTGTATCAACTTCTTGGACTCGCATTTGGTCCTGAGGATTATCTTGATGGACAAGCGGATAGGATTATTAGGGAGAGCTCTGCCACGGTTTCTATGAAGGTTGGGGAATGGACAGAGATAGAGATGAGCTTGGAATCATATCTTGAAGTCAAGCGTTCAGGATATGGGATTATATTTTACATAGATAGTAAATCTGGAGGAGGAGATGGGGAGTTATGGGGAGGTGATGGGTCCGCTGTTCCGATTGATGATCCTGCCAATCCTCCTGAGACATATCCTTCTGGGTCGCGTTATTGTATTACAGGCGAGATGGACCCGCCTGCGAGTGGTAAAGCGTCAATCTGGTTTAAAGCCACATCTGCTGGCACAGTAGTGATTAAAGCTGGTGTTCCAGCAAACGCCAACAAACACACTCAAGCTGTCGGACCCTCGGATGCAGTCACCATAACTATCACTAATCCGTAATAGTTGTTTGATTTTTTTATACTTTATTATATAATTGCAACTAAAGAAATCTTGGTTCTATTCTGAAAATGGATAGAAAAGTTCTTAAGTCTAAAAAAATAACCGGGGAAAATACCCGGGAAAAAATTCTCCAGGTGTCTCTCAATCTATTTGCCAGTAATGGTTACTATAAAACCTCCATAACTCAGATTGTAAAGCATTCAGGCACATATCGCGCCGCGATTGAATGGTATTTCGGTAGTAAACTGGGACTATTGGTTGCACTGCTGGATGAGTATCTGGAAAAGCGTCTTATCAATGACCTGAAATCCTTATGGATAAATAATACTAAATACTTTGAGAGGTTTTCAGAAGAGGAAGCTCTACACAGGCTACACAAAAATTTAGTTCGTTTTATGAATAAGCATGAGGGCACATTGATGGCTCTTTTTACGCTTACCTTTGAACAGATTGACCGTGACTCTAAACCTGGACATAAAATGAGAGAGGTATGGGCAAAAATTACTGACACATTTGAATGGATGATTCAAACACGAGCAGAGATTCTGAATTTGAACCCGCTAATTGACAAGAAATTGTTAGCTAGAATTATGCTTGCTAATTGTCAGGGGGCTTTTATTCAATATCATATGGAGCCAACCCCGGAAAATGCGCAGAGACTTTTTGAGCAACTGATTCATAGTTTCAGATTTCTCTATTTTAAACCCGGCTTTGCGCGCCAGAGTGAAAGAATCAAAACTGGAAGTCCTGCCCGAGAAATTCCTTCTAGCATTTAAAAAACTTTTTCCTGAACATTTATTACTGATACAAAAATCATAGGCCTGGTTTTCAGTCTCGCCTTAAAAAATCTCCGCATTTCAGCCCGGAACTCATTCTCTATTTCTGAAACAGGGGGTCTGTTTCCCTTTATAGAATCCAGCCTTGCTTGACATCTGGCTTTTGCTTCAGGCTCCATCTTCCGGTCTTCTTCCTCCAGTAATGCTCCAGGACCCCTCATCCTTAACTCCAGAATTTGATTCCTCTCTCTGTCAAGAGCCACGCTAACAAAAACCGCACCAGCATACGCCAGCCTTAATCTGCCTTTGATGATCTCGGAAGGAACTCGCATCCGGTTTGCGTCCAAGAACTCTGGCATTAACTCCATTCTTTCCAGAACCCTTGCTGAGCCTTCCTTGAACTCCAGCACAGCTCCATTCTCAACCACAAAACAGCGCTCTTCCTTTACTCCCATCTGCATTGCTAACTGCTTATGCTTAACCAGATGCCTGTACTCTCCGTGAACAGGAATAAAATACCTGGGCCTAACAAGGCTTAAAACCAGCTTCAACTCCTCTTTACTCGCATGACCAGAGCAATGAATCTCACTTACCTTTTCGTAAAAAACCTCTGCGCCCCGGCGATAAAGGTCATTGATCAAGTTTTGAATCGCTTTCTCATTTCCAGGTATGAATTTGCTGGACAGAACCACTGTGTCGCCAGGGATCACTTTTAATTGCTTATGCTCTCCACGAGCTATTCTTGCAAGAACACTCAAAGGCTCGCCCTGACTACCGGTCGTGATTACAACCAGCTTTTCAGGCGGGATGTTTTTCGCCTTCTGGAGAGGGACTAGAATAGTTCCCGGTAAAGAGAGATATCCCAGATCTGCGGCGATCCTTGTGGTTGCTTCCATACTTCTTCCCATAATCAGAACTTTTCTGTCCAGTGATTTTGCCGCATCCAGAACCTGCTGAACACGATGTATATGGCTGGCAAAACTCGCCACAATAATCCGTCCTGTGGCATTTTCAAAAATCTCCATCAGCGCCTTGCCAACCTCTTTCTCGCTTGGAGTATATCCCTCCTGCTCAACATTTGTTGAGTCTGAAAAAAACGCTAATACGCCTTCCTCCCCAAGCCTGGCAAGTTTGTTCAAGTCCATCCGCTTTCCGTCAACAGGTGTCGGGTCCAGCTTGAAATCCGACGAATGATAAATAATCCCCTGTTCAGTCCGGAGCGCAATAGAAACCACATCCGCAATGCTATGGCTGGTCTGTATAAATTCCAGGTCAAAATTACCGATCTGCCTCCGCTCCCCTGCAGAAATCTCCTGCAACTTGAGCCTCCGATGAACCCTGACCTCATCCAGCTTCTCCTGCAAAAGCCCAAGCGTGAAGCGCGTGCCATAAACAGGCGCATCAACCTCTTGAAGTAAAAACGGCACCGCACCAATATGGTCCTCGTGACCATGAGTGAGAACAATCCCCACCACCTGGTCTTTATGCTCATAAACCCATCTCAAATCCGGAATTTTCAGCTCAAGCCCCAGGAGCTGATCAGAAGGAAAAGCCACTCCGCAATCAATGAGCAGAACCTGACCATCCTTCTCATATACATGGCAATTCATCCCTATCTCGCCAGCTCCGCCCAGAATCAAAATCCGGAGCGCGCCCGGTTCAGCCTTTTTTAGCTTACTTGTCAAATCACACCTTCCTTTTTCAATACCCCTATCTCACTCTCTGAATAACCCAGACTTAAAAGAATCTCCCTGTTGTCCTGCCCCTTTTCAGGCGCAGGGCTTAATTGCTCCTGCTCAAAATCGCAAAACCGGACCGGAGACCGAATAACCCTGTATTCCCTGCCACCCTGACTATGGATACTCAGAATTAATCCGCGCGACTTCACCTGAGGGTCCTCTTCTATCTCGCTGAATTTCCTGACCGGCTCCAGGCATAAGTCCGGGTCAGAAGCCAGCTTCTCCCATTCCTCTAAAGTCCTGCTCCTGAATAATTCCTTAAGCTCTTCTTTTAATTTCACGAGTTCCTCTGCATTGCCCCAGAGCCGGTTCTCCCACTCAGGCTTCCCAGCCTTTTTACAAAAATTAGACCAGAACTTACCCTCAAGCGCCCCAAGACTTATCCATCTGCCATCTCTTGTCTGATAAAGATGATAATTAGGCAACCCACCATTCAAATTCATCGTGCCAGGACCAGGGTCTTTACGATTAAGAAAAAAATCCGCCAGATGAATTCCAACCAGGCTCAAGCACGATTCAAACATTGAAACCTCAACACGCAAGCCCTTGCCAGTTTTGCAAACATATTGCAATCCAGCAAGAATGCCAATCACAAGATAAAGCCCGCCAGTAAGGTCAGCTATCTGCACCCCAGGAATTGCCAGCTCTCCTGAATCCACACCAGTTATCCCAGCAATTCCAGAAAGGGAAAGATAATTTAAGTCGTGTCCAGCTTTTTCCGCATACGGACCCCTTGAGCCATAGCCAGAAAGCGATGCGTAAATCAGCTTCGGATTATGCTTACGACATTCCTCATAACCTGCCCCCAGGCGTTCCATCACTCCAGGACGGAACTGCTCCACAAGAACATCGCAACGCTTGACCAGCTTGAAGAAAATATCCCTCCCCTTCTCTGTCTTCAAATTTAGGCTCAGGCTTTTTTTCCCGTGATTAATCGCCTGATTAAAGCCAGGCATGCCCCGGACAATATCCCTATCATCAGGCGCCTCAACCTTAATCACCTCTGCGCCCATATCTGATAGAACAGCAGTCCCAAACGGTCCAGGCAAAAGCCTAGACAAATCCAGAACCCGTATCCCTTCCAAAATCTTTCCTGTCATTCTCATCCGCCTTTCTATCTGAAAAATTCTAAATCGGAGAGCGCGTTCACGCGCAATCCAGCAGGAATCCCTGCTCAGATTTTCCCAGATAACATCCAGTTGTCAATTCATCTTTTGTCGCACCAAAGCGAAAATGTCTTAGTAAAACCAAAAGCAAAATGTTATCCCCCTTCTGTCCGAAACTATATCATAACTCTTTGTTGTAATCAGAAGAAACAGATGCTCTTTAGATAATCGTTCCCAAAAAACATCAAAGCTCTTCTCAGGCGCCAAAATCCAGAACTTCTGAGGAAAAATTGCCTTGCGGAGAGAAAAAAAGCGCATCTCTTATGCTCGCTCACAACACTTTTTAAAAAAGAAGGACACTTGTGTCCCAGATTCTGTGCAGGTGAAAACCTACTTGTGCGTGCGACTTCAGCCGCACAAGGGTCATAGACCCTTGACCCAATTTTTTTAAAAAAAAAGACAGGCGAGCCTGTTTTCCTCAGTTGCAATAAGGTATTGAAATTTAAAATAAAAAATTCCAGAGAAAAAAAGTGTTTGTCCCCACCGAACAAGGTCGCAGACCTTGACCGATTTGTTTTTTAATTCAATATGTTAGCAGGCAAAAGTCTGTTCGCTTCATCCGAACAAGGGACGCAGTCCCTTGACCCGATTCCTTTTTTCATATTCAAAATCAATGCGTTATGCCGATTATTAGAAACAGCCTGAATTCAATTATCTGAATAATGAGAATGATGGGGATGATTTGTTAATAAAATCAATAAATTAACAAGGTTTTTGAGGGGAAAAATAGATGGAATTATCTACATATTAATGGGAGGGTATGTGAGGTTTTTTAAGAGTGTTTGGTTTGGTTGAACAGAAGGTTTGTTTAATGGTTTGGCTTAAAGAATCGGTCAAGGAGACTAAAGTCTCCTGCACAAGCAGGTTTTCACCTGCACCGGATATGGGAGAGCAGAGCCTTTCTTTTTAAAAAGTGGGTCAAGGGGTACGCCCCTTGTCAAGGGCTACGCCCTTGCAGGTTTTCACCTGCACATGATCTGCAAGAATGCTAAAAAGCAGATATAAGTTTTTTGCCTTTGATCATAAGAAATGGTCAAGGGCTACGCCCTTGTTCGCTTTTGACTTAAGTCAGGAGCGACTCATTGGGTTTGCGT
>Ga0078972_1010548_pt2 | contig 13264 bp, 12 predicted proteins | sample YelNatPaOPGAMG01_FD_67568 | JGI IMG/M metagenome (GOLD analysis project Ga0078972, IMG submission 67568) | Hot spring thermophilic microbial communities from Obsidian Pool, Yellowstone National Park, USA - OP-RAMG-01 (SPADES assembly) (version 2) | ecosystem: Environmental > Aquatic > Thermal...
CCAAAAAAGCATCTTCCAGTGAAGATGTTTTTGTTTGTTCTTTTAATTCTTGCGGTGAACCTTCGGCAATAATTTTACCGTGATCAATAATCGCGACTCGCTGGGCGACGCGTTCTGCCTCTTCAATATAATGAGTGGTAAAAAAGACCGTCATTTCTTCTTTTTTATTCAAATCTTTAATGTAATTCCAGATATGGTTTCTGGTTTGAGGATCAAGGCCTAAAGTGGGTTCATCAAGAAAAAGAATTTTCGGGTGATGAATTAAGCCGCGGGCAATTTCTAGCCGACGCTTCATTCCGCCGGAAAAATGCTTAACCAAATCATCTCGGCGATCCCAAAGCTCCACAAATTTTAACAATTCTTCAATTCTTTTGTTTCTTAAGTCTTTGGGCATTTTATATAAAACGCCGTGAAACTTCATATTTTCATAAGCGGTAAGTTCGTCGTCTAAACTGGGGTCTTGAAAAACAATGCCAAAAGAATGCCGGACTTTATTTTTGTCAATTGCCGGATTATAGCCGTTTAAATGCATCTCGCCAGCGGTAGGGTGTAAAAGCGTGGTGAGCATCTTAATGGTGGTTGTTTTACCGGCGCCATTAGGTCCTAAAAAAGCAAAAATTTCTCCTTGAACAACAGAAAAAGAGATATTATCAACCGCGGTAAAACCATCAAATTTCTTTGTTAAATTTTTAACCTCAATAATATTACTCATATCTTAATGCTTCTATTGGGTTAAGTGAGGCGGCGCGCCGGGCTGGATAATAACCAAAAATAATGCCAATGGCCGCGGAAATACCAAAAGCCAAAAGTACCGTCATTAATGAAACGCTTGTGGCAATACCAGCGAAGTTGGAAATAAGAATTGAAAGAATCCAACCAAGAGCAATACCGGCTAAGCCACCAATAAAAGTCAGCATAATAGCTTCGGCCAGAAACTGCATTGATATATCTTTTTTCTTTGCGCCTACCGCTTTGCGTAATCCGATTTCACGCGTCCTTTCAGTCACGGTGGTGAGCATCATATTCATAATGCCAATACCGCCTACCAGTAGTGAAATGCCGGCAATCGCCGCCAAAAAAATGGTAAAGGTATTTGTTACTTGAGTTAAAGCGCCTAAAATATCCGCTTGAGAAAGAATGGAAAAATCAGGATTTTGCGGATCAACGTGGTGTTTTTCCGCAAGCGCGGTGATGGCTTCTTCTTGAACTTGGGGCATAAGTTCTTTTGTTTGAACGCCAATAGCGATAGTTGACAAATAATCAACACCGGCCAGGATTTTTTGCATCGTGGTTAGGGGCACAAAAACCGTATCATCAGGATTAAAGAAACCGCTACTGCCTTTTGCTTGGAGTACGCCGATAACCTTAAAATTTATTTTATTGATGCGAATAGTTTTGCCAATAGGATCTGCTTCAGCAAAAAGATCCTTAGCCACCGTTGGTCCTAAAACCGCCACCCGGCTCATACTGCGCAATTGATTTTCCGTAATAAACGAACCTTGCTCTGGCAAAACGTTTCTCACTTGTTGATATTCCGGATGAACACCAATAACTGTTGAATTAGTATTATTGCCAGTCGGAGCAATAATTTGGAACCGGCGCTGCAGTTCCGGCGAGACATAAGTTACACCAGTAATTTTTTTAAGAACTTCTACATCTTCATTTTTAAGTGTTTGAGCAGAGCCGCGACCAGAAGAAACAATGCCCCGGCCGGGTTGAACAACACCAGGCATCACCGTCAAAAGATTTGATCCAAGCCCTTCAATACTCGATTGAATTTGGCCTGATGCGCCTTGGCCAATGGAAACCATGGCGATAACCGATCCGATGCCAATCACAATACCTAAAATAGTGAGACCAGATCTCGCTTTGTTTGATAAAAGAGCAGTAGTAGTTTCTTGTAATAAATCCCTGATAAGCATAATTTATTCTTTAATAATTCTTAATGATTTTGATTTTTCTGCGGCTGCGTCCTCAATAATTTCGCCATCTCTTAAGGCAATAATTCTTTTGGCATATCTGGCAATATATAGTTCATGAGTGACAATCACTAAAGTGTGGCCTTTTCTATTTAAGTCAACCAACGTATTAATGACAATATCGCCGGTTTTTGAATCCAAATTTCCTGTTGGTTCATCGGCTAAAATTAATTGCGGATTATTAACCAAAGCCCGAGCAATGGCGACGCGTTGCTGCATACCACCAGATAATTGGTTAGAAAAATGATACCAAAATTCTTTGGGAAAAGCAGAATCAATTAAAGCCTTTTTTGCTCTTTCTTCTCTTTTTTGGGGAGAAACGCCAGCGTAAATTAAAGGCAACATTACATTTCTTAAAACTGTGGCTCGGGGCAGAAGGTTAAACATCTGAAAAATAAAACCAATTTTATTTCTTCTAAATTCAGCTAGTTCGTCATCAGAAAGTTTTGAAATATTTTTACCCTCAAAAATATATTCTCCGGAAGTCGGCGTATCCAAACAACCCAAAATATGCATTAAAGTTGATTTTCCTGAACCAGAAGGACCAATAATGGCTACGAATTCGCCATCATTGATTTTAAAAGAAATATTTTTAAGCGCATAAGTTTCAACCTCTCCGCTTTTGTAAATTTTAGTAATGTTTTGGCACTCAATCATTTTCGTTGACGCTCAAATTAAAAAAGCAAAACGAAAAAATAAAAATGACAAATCAAAATTTAAAATTTTTAATTTTACATTGTCATTTTGCATTTTGATTTTTGATTTTTTCATTATCGCCTAAAACCACCGCCGCCGGTATTTAGTCCGGGAATTCTTAATCCAGCTGACGGCTGTTGAGATTGGGTAGCAGTAGTTGGTTGAATGGTTCTTGTAATCACTACGTCTCCTTCTTTAAGACCACTTTTAATTTCAGTAAATTCCTCGTTGGCTAATCCAATTTCAACTATCTGGCGCCGCAGAGGATTTTTTAAAGCAGCGCCATTAGGATTGGCTTTGGCAAGTGCTAGATCATTCTCAGCCGGCATTTCTACATAATTTACTTCTCCTTCGGATTTTATCGCCGCATTAGGCACAAGTAAGACATCTGTTTTTGCTTCGGTGACAATAGAAGCCGAAACACTCATTCCTGGTTTGACACGTTCGTCTTGCGTGTCAAAAGCAATTTTTACTGTGTAACTCACTACGCCTTGAGAAACTGTTCCTACTGTATCAATTTCTGTTACTTCACCAGTGATACTTAAATCTGGAATAGCGTCAAAAGTTAAAGTGGCTTTTTGACCAATTTTGACTTTAGCGGCATCGACTTCGTTTAAAGATACCTCGGCAATTTTTTGTTTGGTAATTAGCGTTGCTAAAACGGTTAATGAAGAAACAGTATCGCCTTTTTTTGCATTTAATTTTGCCACGATACCATCAAAAGGCGCGCGAATAAAATAATAAGTTAAATCTCTTTGAGCATCATTAAGAGCAATTTGATCTTGTTCGATGGTAGATTTTTGAGAGATAATATCTTTTTCGTAATTAGCAATACTTTTTTTATAATTATCAATATTTTGCTTAAGGGGAAATAAGTCATTAAGAATTTGATTTAACGATGTTAAATTGGTGGTCAGTGTAGTAATTTGCGAATCAGTAATACTTGATTTAATGGGTGTTCGGATGCTTTGATTATTAAGAAAATTTTTATAAAGTTGGGCAATATTTAAAGCTGATTGCACTAAATTGCTGGAATCTTTAACTAAAAAGTAACTCTGGTTTAAAAAATTTTCCAATGTCTCTTTTGAAGATGAGGGGTTGATTAAATAAAAATTGCGGTGAAGCTTGTCATAATTTTCATAAAACTTTAAATAATTATTTTCCATTTCATTAGTGGGGAATTTCTGGCCGCTATAAGTGGCTACCATATTGCGGTAATAATCAATGTCCGCTTGATCACCGCCGTAACTACTTTCTGTAAACATGTCTTTTAAATTATCTATTATGCTGGGCAATGACCGAAAAGTGTTGGAAAGAGTAGGGAAAATATCATCGTCTGCTTTGGCTAAATCTGCTTCGGCATCGGCTTTTGAAGTTTCTAATTTTGTTAAAGCAAATTGGGCTGATTCTAAATTGCTTTTTGCTTTTATAACATTATTTTGCGCATCCTGAGGATCCAATTCTATTAAAAGTTGATTATCATAGACGGCACCGCCTTCATTAACATAAATACTTTGAATTTCGCCAGAAACTTTTGGTTTTATATCAATTTGGTCAGAGGTCGAAACCTGACCGCTACCTGAAACAGCAATAACAAGCGTGCCTTTTTGCACTTGGGCGGTGGCATAACGCGTGGTGTTTTTATTGTTAAATAACCACTGGTAGCCAAAATAAAAGGCGATAATTATTGCCAATAAAATTACTCCTGTTATAAATTTGTATTGGAGTATTTTTTTAAACATCGTTATTCAAAAACTCTTATTAACTTTGCCTCAATTTGACCTTGTTCATTGGGAGTGCCAATTACCACCACGCGGTTACCAACTTTTAAATCACTAAATTTTAACAAGTTTCTTCCTTGTTCAATAATGGTTTTCTCAGTCACTAAAATCACTTTTTCTAAATCATTTTCTCCTTTTAAGACAAAATCAGAGCTGTTTATTTTAATAATTTCTCCAAAACTTCCCCGGCTTTTCATAAAGTCACCAGGAGGCGGAGGCATCCGTCGCCAATCCCCAAAAAATCCAGCCCTTGGTCCAGCAAAATTTTTATGATAATTCTCTGCCCAGCGATAAGAAAAATGCGCTTTCATTGTGCCGACCACGACACCCGCGCCAAATATCAAAACCACAGCCACAAAAATTGCTAAACCAATGAGAACCTTTTTCAAAACATCTTTATTTAATTTTTTAACTATTTTTTCTTGCTCCATATTTTTAAAAATCGCATGGCCTCGCGATGACAAGCCGAATCTGTCATTGCGAGGGCTTTAGCCCGAAGCAATCTTACATTAATATAGCCGCACAGTAATTTAAGGAAGCGTCATTGCGAGTGAAACGAAGCAATCTTACATTAATGTAAAATGAGGTTGCCGCGTCGCCTGCGGCTCCTCGCAATGACATGATTGCCGCACTCCTTTCAGTCGCTCGCAATGACATCTCCGCCGTTGTCATTGCGCTCCCACGTGTCATTGCGAGTGAAACGAAGCAATCTTACATTAATGTAAAATGAGGTTGCCGCGTCGGGCTTACGCCCTCCTCGCAATGACAAAGTAGGTAACGTCATTGCGAGCGAAGCGAAGCAATCCTGCTTAATATTTTTACCTGACCTTTAGATTTAAAAATAAATAATTTAATAATAATCTTTTCCGATACAAAAATAATCGTAAAGTAAAAATGGCAATTCCTATACTGATAACAAATGCCGCCAGACTGAAAATAGGTAAAGATTCCAAAATCGCCAAGCTAAAATCCTGCCATAAATTAAGGAAAATATGAAAATCGCTTACTGCCGTAGAAATGAAATAAAAAATTCCGGAATTTTCTAATTGATTGACCAACATATTGAAGGAAAGGGGAGTGGTAATAAAAGAAACAATTAAAAGACATAAGAAACCAAACAATAGTTTTTTGGTGTGCTGCAATTCTTGCTCTTGTTTAATCGCAAAAATTATTCGCTCCAAAAGACCGGCCGGCGGCTCCGCTGGTTTAAGCTGAGAAAAAAGTTTTTCGTAATCTTTTCTCATAACTTTTGCGTTTATCCGCGTTGCAGGTGCCTGCCGAAGGCAGGAGGGTGGAGGGTGGGTTGGAGTCCGCGTCAATCCGCCCCAGTAGTAGAGCGAAGCTCACTACGGGGCAGCCCCGAACCGTGCTCTGCTCTGGTTCGGGGCGCTTCTATTTATTAATACGACAAAAGGATGCCTTTTGGTGCATCCTTTTTAGTTTTTAGGTATTTTTATTAAAGTTTTACGGCTGGAAAAGTTCCTCTGGCAGAAAATGGACTTCTTTTACTTCGGGAAATTGTTTTGCTGTGGCTTCAATTTGGAACCATAAAATGCCAACCCGGCAGGCGCCGCCCACAGTTTTGTTTTGAGAATCTTCAAATTTAAGAGTCAAAACACCATCTTTCAGTGAGGCGCCTTTTAAAGAAAATCCTTCTAAAGGATACTCAGTGGTAATTCCTTGTGCTTTTTCAGCTTCGGTTAGATTCTCTTTTCCTCTTAATAAAAGATTGATTGTGTCTTGAATTGGCGTTTGAGTGATAGGGATTTTCCTTTCAACTGCCACCAAACCATCGCGACTACATTTGATATTACCATTTTCATCCTTGTCTTTCTGGGGATTGTAATAATAGAGTTTTATCAATTTTTCAGTTTGAGGTTTTTCGCCGCAAGGTTCGGTTGGCATTGGACTGCTGGGATTGCCGTGTTTTACCCACTTACCATTTTCGCAAATCCACGTGTCTTCAGACCCGCCAATTAAAAATCTCAAACCAAACAAAACCCCTATCAAAATAATTAAAATAGTTAGAGCAATTAATATTTTTCTCATTTTTATTCCGTTGTTATGCCGTCAAAAGGTGCTTCATTGGCTTCGGCTTCTTCCTTAGTTGTTCTGACAATGCCGTTTTTATGATGAGGAGGAGAATAAATCGTGTAAAGTTTCAATTCTTCAGTTTCTGAAGTATTAATGACATTATGTTCAGCGCCAGCCGGCACCACAATTGCCGAGCCGTCTGAAACATTATATTCATTGCCGTTAATAATTACTTTGCCTGTTCCTTTTTCAAATCTGAAAAATTGATCATTGTCCGGATGAACCTCCATGCCGATTTCTTCTTTTGGTTTTAAACTCATTAAAACCAATTGAGAATGTTTTGAGGTATAAAGCACTTTACGAAAATTTTCATTTTCTAAAGTGTCTTTTTCAATGTTAGTAAAATATCCTTTCATATTTTTAATGAATTATAATTAATTTTATTCATCTTCGACCTTTAACAATTTTTTTAACAACAAAATTGCTCGGCGATGTCTTGATTTAACAGTGTTTAGTGGTTCGCCGAAAATGTCGGCAATTTCTTGAAAAGTAAAATGATCGTTATAGCGGAGAAACAAAACCATACGGTATTGAGGTGGCAATTTTTCCATAGCGGCATTAAGCATCTGGGCAGTTTGTTTTTTATCAAAAAGTTCAGCTGGCAGAGGGGAGTTGTCGGTTAATGTTTCAACGATTATATTTTCTCCTTTTTCATTTTCAAATTCCGAAAAAGGAATTGCCTTTTTCTTTTTTAAATAATCAAGCGCTGTGTTTTTGGCAATTTGAAAAAGCCAAATCTTAAAATTTTTTTCTTGGTTAAATTTTTTAAGATTGCGCCAAGCTTTTATAAATGTTTCCTGGGTGGCATCTTCAGCTTCTGAGACATCCCCCAAATATCGATAAATAAAACTATAAATAGGTTTGAGATAGCGCTCAATAAGAGCCTCCAATGCTTTTTCGTCGCCGGCAAAATAATTTTTAATTAAAACCTCATCGCTAATGTTTGTCATGTATTAAATAATATTACCTGGTTTGGAATAACTATTCAAGCGTAAGAAATTTTGATAGAATAAAAACGTGATGATAAAGTAGGTATCCGTCATTGCGAGGCGATAAAACATGTCATTGCGAGGGCTTTAGCCCGAAGCAATCTTACATTAAGGTAAATGAGATCGCCACGGCCTGACGGCCTCGCGATGACAAAAAAAGAAGACGGCCTCGCGATGACCCATCGGATTTGTCATTGCGAGCCGGCATTAGCCGGCGAAGCAATCTTACAATAATGTATGAGATTGCCACGGGGACTACGTCCCCTCGCAATGACATGATTGCTTCATCGCCTACGGCTCCTCGCAATGGCATAAAAAAGGCCTCGCGATGACAAAAAAAGAAGACGGCCTCGCGATGACAAAAAAGGCGGCCTCGCGATGACAAACCGGAGCTGTCATTGCGAGGCGAAGCCGAAGCAATCTTACATTAGCCTAATTATGAAATATCTATCTTCATTAAGCAAAAAAAAATTAGTCAATCAAACCTGTCTTTTGCGGGTTGATTTTAACATTGAAAACACGGATTTACACGGATATGAACACGGATTAACACGGATTCCTTTGCGCGTGGAAAGGGTGTTGCCGACAATTAAATTCTTGATTGATAGGGGAGCGAAGGTAATAATTTTGTCTCATCGGGGCAGACCCAAAACGCAGATTAGCGCAGATAGTCAGCGTAAGTCAGCGTTAAGTCAGCGTAGGTCAGCGTTTACTTTAAAACCATTTGCCAAAATTTTGTCAAAATTATTAAAAAAGCCCGTCCAATTTATTGATTTTAATTTTAGGAAGTCGGACTTCCTAAAATTGAGGAATAAGATTGAAAATTTTCCGCCGGGCAGTATTTTCCTTTTGGAGAATTTGCGTTTCTTGCCTGGCGAAGAAAAAAACGATAAAAAATTTGCCCAACAATTAGCGCTTTTAGGCGATTTTTATGTTAATGACGCTTTTAGTGTTAGTCATCGGGCGCATGCGTCAGTAGTAGCCATTACGCAATTTCTACCATCATACATTGGTTTAGCGCTGGAAAATGAATTAAAAAAACTAAATCAAGTAATGAAAAGCCCTAAAAAGCCATTAATCATCATCATAGGCGGCGCAAAAATTTCTGATAAAATTGGTGTGATTAAAAATTTTCTCAAAAAAGCCAATTGTATTTTAACCGGCGGGGGAGTAGCCAATACTTTTTTTGCTGCCCAAAAATTGCCTGTTGGTCAGTCATTATATGAAGAGACGATGATTCCTTTAGCTCGCCAGCTACTGAAATCTAAAAAGATTATTTTACCAATTGATTCCGTGGTGGGTATGGGTAAAGGAGCGATTTTAGATATAGGACCAAAAACGATAAAAAAATATACTAATATAATTAAAAGTGCGGCAACCATTGTTTGGAATGGCCCAATGGGATATATTGAAAATAAGAAATTCAGGAAAGGAACAAGCGAAACAGCAAAAGCAATTATTAAAAGTCGCGCTTTTGCAGTTATCGGTGGCGGAGAAACAACTTCGATTATGTCAAAAGTCAAAGGTCAAAAGTCAAAAGTTTTTATAAGCACTGGCGGCGGCGCGATGTTAGAATATTTAGCTGGCAAAAAATTGCCCGGAATTGAAGCATTAAAACTATCCGCGTAAATCCGCGTATTTATCAGCGTTAATCCGCTTCTATAATATATGAACAACAAACCCAATTTTCGCGATTTTGATTTGGCTTTTATTGACACGGAAACCACCGGTGTTGGTTTTAATTGTCAGTTGACAGAAATTGCGGTTATTCGCGTAAGCGCTTTTAACTTTTCTGTTTTAGAAGAGTGGGAAACAAAAATTAAACCTTATAGTTTAGAATTTGCTGAAGAGGATGCTTTAAAAATTACTCATTATAATGAAAAAGATTGGGAAAACGCGCTTGACGAAGAAATAGCTTTAAAAATTTTTCTCCAAAAAGTGGAAAAAACAATTTTAGTCGGTCAAAATATTAGTTTTGATTTATTCTTTATTTATAAAGCGTTAGCCCGCTATAATTTAAGACCAACTTTTTGGTATAAAAGTTTAGACACGTTTTCTTTGGCTTGGCAGAAATTAAGAAAAAATTCCGAGGTTAAATCTTTGAGCTTAAATGAATTGGCTGCTTTTTTTGGGATTAATCAAGAAAAACCACATTCAGCTTTAGACGATGCTCGCACTGCTTACAAGGTTTTTTTGAAATTAATTAATGTCAATGGTCAATAGTCAAAAGTCAAAAGTTGTTATACACACCGATGGCGGATCAAGGGGCAATCCTGGTCCAGCCGCTATTGGCATTATTGCGGACTTACGCGGACTTAACACGGACTTAAACGGACTAAACACAGACCAATATGGACTAAAAGAATACAGCAAATTTTTAGGAACCGCTACCAATAATGAGGCTGAATATCAGGCAATCATTTTTGCCTTAAAAAAAATAAAACAACTGATCGGCAAAGAAAAAGCCAAAAAAACCGAGATTGAAATTCGTTCTGATAGCGAATTAGTAGTTAACCAACTCAATGGCAATTACAAAATTAAAGAACAAGACCTGGTGCCATTTTTTATTGAAATTTGGAATCTCAAACAAGATTTTGGCAAAGTCAATTTTGTGCAAATTCCTCGAGAAGAAAATAAAAGAGCGGATTTATTAGTTAATCGCGAGCTCAACAATCAAAGTAAATTATTTTAATAATTTCTTAAATAAAAAAATCAGCCAAGTGGTAGGCCGGATTCTGTTACTCGCTACTGCTCCGCAGTAGCACGCTGATAAACGCTGATAAGTACGCTGATTGACGCTGATGACATCTATTTAAATCTACACCTTATTATTTAGCATTTATGCGCGTGTTATTGCGAAGCAATAACGAGGGCGATAATTTGTCTGGGCCATCGATTGCTCTCAGGCTCAAGCGGCACACTGCCAATGCTTCGCATAGGCAGTACGGCCTTGCACCCAGTAAGGATTTAGCCGTTTCACCTCTGCTTTTCTGTCCCTATAGCAGAGCTGAGCCAACTAGCTTGGGATCGGGCTCTCCTTTGGCTTTCGCCTCAGGACGTCTCTGTTCGCACCTCTCGTCTTACGACGGCGGGCTGTTAGCCCGTACAATTGCCTCGCGCTCCGCGCAAGGCTGGGTGTCCGGACCTTCCTCCCGCTACTCGCCCGAATTTTCCCCAAATAATACCAAATGAATCTCGAATTTTTATTCGATTAAAATTAGATTTAATTCGAGGATAATTCGAGCGAATAACGGGCTATCGCTCCCTTAGCTGATTTTGTTTTGAACAATAACAAAATATTTAATTTTTGTCAATAACCACTCCTAAAGGTTGTTTTGTTTTATTGTGCATCATATGGGATTCTAAATTGTTTCTAAAATTCTATAAATATTATCGGGCCAATATGACTTGTATTTTTCTATTGCATAAGCTCTTTCTTTTGGTTTGCAGAATAGCTTTACTTTAATGATGAAATTGCCAAAAGGAAAGATTTTATTTTCAAATATTTTTCTGAAATCATCTATTTTTCTGTATGCTTCTGTATATTCCGTTCCTTTCGGATCTATAAAAACTATATAATAATTTTTCTTGTTCTTCTCTTTCATCCAAAATATAAAATCTGGTTTAAAATGCTCTATTTTTTCAGTTTTAGGATTACACCAGGGAATATAAACTTCATCTGTTGTTTCATCTAATTTAGAAAACAACCACCAATCAAATTTTTGATTAAATAAATTATTTTCTTTCGCTAAATATTCGTCTAATTCTTTTATAAAATTTACTTCACTTTCTTCGGTAATAATATGATTTAAATAATCTATTTTATGCTTTGATTCAGAAAGAACAACAGGATAGTAATAATGATTTGGAATGTATTTTATTTTTATCCCATTAAATTGTTCTTCTGGTTTATATTTTTTAATAATTTTTTCTATACTTTCATCAAATTCTTGTTGGGATATTTTATCATTTCTAAAATCAATTTCTAATTGCTTTCTTTTTCTTTTTCCTAACTCATAATTTTTTACAGATTCTATATTTCTCAAAAATTCTTCTAAATTTTTCTTTTGGGGATTAAATCTTATTCTTTCAAAATGAACAATAAATTTTCCCTTTTCTATTTTTTCAAAACGATCAAATTTTTCTGGTATTAAAGAAAAATGATTAATAACTTTAGATAAAATTAATGCCGGATTATCAATTGCCATCAAGTTTTCTTCAAATTTATAATAATCACTTTCCTTAACAAAACTTTCTTTTATCTTTTCTAAAACCTGCGGGGTAGTATCATAAATCATTAAAACAATTCTATCGTCGGCTAAATAGTTATAATAATTTTTAGTTAAATTAAAATCTTCTTCATTTAGATGATATCGCGTAATTTCTCTTTCTTCGGCTAAAATATGCTCTGCTGATTTATAAACCGGCACAAAAAGTGGTAATATTTCTGCTTTTTTATTAATTTCAAAATAATTTCCAACAGAAATCTCTTCTCCTTTTATTTCTTTAAAAGTATTTATTGTTTCTTTTAAAGCAGATGCGCTTGTTCCAAAAATGAATAAAGTTTCAAGTGGCAAAAATAAATTTTTAATTTTTTGATAATTTTCTTGCGAAATTTTCCTTGCAGATAAAAGTTTTTGAATCCTTTTTCTTTCATTTTTTACTGGTTCAATTCTTATACCTCTACCGACCGATTGCAAAACAAATTTTTTTGCTTGAGAACCAACACCAATATTGATATAAAGAATTATATTTGGCCTATTTGAATCCCAGCCTTCATAAAAAGTCCTTGAGCCCATTAAAATATTTATATCAGAATCATCTCTGTTAATTTTTTTAAAATGGCTTTCATTATCAAAGGTTTCAACAATATCATATCCTTCTAATTCTTCTCTAATCCATCTTGAAATATCACCAATTTTAATTAAAGCAAACGGTTTTTCAGAAGATCGCAACTTAAAAATCATTTCTTTGCGATTATTAGGAATAATCAAAACTTCAATATTGCTTGGACTTTTTGAATTAAAAACATCATTTAAAATATCTTCATAAGAAATAGCATCAAAAACTTTATCATCAATTTTGATTTCTTCATCTTCTGGAATAATAGTTTTATTTTCATTAATTAATGTTTCTTTTAATTCGTTTTTTGCTAAATCAAAAATTTTTTGATTTATTCGGCCCTTCGCAACTTTTTCTATTTCTTTAAAAAATAATTTTAAATCCGCCCTCTCTACATTAACTGAATTTACCAAAGTTAAAAGCAATGGATAATGATAAAACTCTTTTTTTATTTTTTTAACTTTTTCGGCGAATTTTTTAATATAACTTAAAAGAATTAAAGATTTTAAAACAATTTTTTGTTTTTCCGGTTCAGTAAAATCATCTCTTTCTCTAAACGCTCTTATTTCTTCTTGAGAAAGATAAATTTGCTTACCATAACCATCTTCAACAAATTCTTGAAGATTATAGTTAAATCCCGTTGTTAGAAAATCTCTCGGATCAACAAAGGTGGCAGAAAAGTTAAACAAAAAGCCATTTCTTGAAAAAATAGAATAAATAGTTTGTCTTATTGAATCTTCTTTTTCTCCTTTATGCGCCTCATCAAGTAAAACATACCATTTGCCAAAATTTTCATAATTTTTAAAATCTATTTTCTTTTCTTTTTGTTCTGTCCAGATATTATCTGAACGATAGTAAAAAACCGTAATTTCTTTATCTTTAA
>Ga0078972_1013666_pt1 | contig 13259 bp, 8 predicted proteins | sample YelNatPaOPGAMG01_FD_67568 | JGI IMG/M metagenome (GOLD analysis project Ga0078972, IMG submission 67568) | Hot spring thermophilic microbial communities from Obsidian Pool, Yellowstone National Park, USA - OP-RAMG-01 (SPADES assembly) (version 2) | ecosystem: Environmental > Aquatic > Thermal...
AGAAGATTCTAATTTACCATTAATAACTTTAAACCATGTAATACCCTTTGCTCCAAAATTCTTAACAAAATTAATTAACTCTTCAATATCTTGTCTTGAAAAATTACAATTTTCAACAAGTAATCCCCTTATCACTCCACCATTTTTTATAGTATCTGCAAATACCCTATATTCTGTTTTAAGTACTATATTAGTAATATCAACTAATTCCATTTTGTATCTTAAATCAGGTTTATCAGTACCATACTTTAACATTGCTTCATCATAAGTTATTTTAGGAAATGGTGTTTTAATATCAATATTTAAAGAATTTTTAAATATATAAACCATCATCTCTTCCACTAAGTTAAAAATATCTGCTTCGTCAATAAATGACATTTCAATATCTACCTGAGTAAATTCTGGTTGTCTATCTGCTCTTAAATCCTCATCTCTAAAGCATTTTGCTAATTGGAAATACTTATCAAATCCAGCTACCATTAATATTTGTTTTAGCATTTGAGGTGACTGGGGCAATGCATAAAACTCTCCTATATTTACTCTACTTGGAACTAAATAGTCCCTTGCACCCTCTGGAGTACTTCTAATCAATAAAGGTGTCTCTACCTCCAAAAAACCTCTCTCATCTAAAAATCTTCTAATCAAAAGAGATACTTTATGCCTTATTAAAAAATTATTGAACATTTTAGGCCTTCTTAAATCTAAATAACGATATTTAAGTCTAACTTCTTCTGCCACATTTATATCATCATTTATCTGAAAAGGAAGCGGCTTTGATGGATTTAATATCTCTAGTTCTAAAACTATTATTTCTATCTCTCCTGTTTTTAAATTTTTATTTTCTGTTCCTTCTGGTCTTCTTGAAACTCTACCTTTTACTAATAATACATATTCATCCCTTATATCTTGAGCAATCCTATGAGACTCTTTACTTATCTCAGGATTAATAACAAGTTGAACCACACCAGATCTATCTCTTAAGTCAATAAAAATTAAATTACCATGGTCTCTTCTTGAATTAACCCAACCACATAAAACTACCTCTTTATTTAAAAAACTTAAATCAGGTTCTGCACAGTAATGTGTTCTTATCATATATTCTTTATCTCCTTCAATAAATTAGGAAACTCTACATTCCTTTGAGTTCCATCTTTCATGTTCCTTAAAATAACAGTTTTTTGTTTTAATTCATTATCACCAATAATTATTACTTTATCGGCATTATATTGATCTGCTATTTTTAACTGACTCTTTAAACTTTTATTTTCAAATATAGTTAAAACTTTATAACCTGCTTCTCTTAAAATTAAAGAAATCTCCAATGACTTCTTTAACGCTTCATCTCCTAAATAAGCTATAAATACATCAACTTTCTTATCATAAGGAATATTTATTCCTAATGTATCTAAACTAAGTAGTAATCTTTCTATTCCCATTGCAAATCCTACTGCTGGAGTTAACTTTCCTCCTAGTTCTTCTACTAAATTATTATATCTTCCACCTCCAACTATCGCATTTTGAGCACCCAATCTATCGGATACAATTTCAAAAACTGTCTTTGTATAGTAATCAAATCCTCTAACAAGATACGGATTTATTTCGTATTTTATCTGTAATAACTTCAGATATTCCTTAACTAAGTCAAAATGAACCTTACATTGTTCGCATAAAAATTCTAATATTTTAGGTGCTTTTTTATCCTTAAAAATACTTTTACACGATTCCTCTTTACAATCAAGTATTCTTAAAGGGTTCTTTTCAATCCTTTCTTTACATACTTCACATAAACCATCTATCTTACCTTCAAGAAATCCCTTTAAAGCAACAATATATTTTTTCCGACATTCCAAACATCCTATTGAATTTAATTGAGTAGCAAGTCCTCCTACTCCTAATCTCTTTAAAAGGTCAATTATGCAATTTATCACTTCTGCATCTAAGGCAGGATTATCAGAACCTATTGCTTCAACACCAATCTGCCAATGTTCTCTATATCTTCCTGATTGAGGCCTCTCATATCTAAACATTGGACCTATATAATAAAGTTTTACTGGAGAAGGCTTATTATAAAGTCCATTTTCTAAATACGCTCTAATCACACCAGAAGTTCCCTCTGGTCTTAAAGTTAAACTTCTACCTTTCTTATCAATAAAAGTATACATCTCTTTTGTAACAATATCTGTAGTTTCTCCAATACCCCTGGTAAATAATTCTGTTGATTCAAAAATAGGTGTTATTATCTCAGAATAACCATATTTATCAAATATTTCTCTGGCACTTTTAATTACATATTGCCATTTCCCTGTCTCATCAGGCAAGATATCTTTTGTCCCTCTAACTGCCTTATATATCATTTTTTTCCATTCTTTCTTTACTTTATTATTGCCAATTTCCCTGTTTTAACTTGTCTTTCACCTTCTATTTCTGCAGTTACAACATAAAAATATAAACCACTACTTACTAAATTACCTGCGGAATTTTTCAAATCCCAATTATAATCATAAACCCATTCATTATTAGTCTGCGATACTTGATTGTTTAATTTTGAATTAGTTAAAGCACTATCTAATATCAGTTCACCGGATAAATTATATAACTTCAAATTTGCTGTGGTAAATGGTCTACTAAAACTAATTCTTATTGTTGTATTAGTTGAATTTTTTACTGGATTTGGAAAATTGAATGTATTTTTTAATACCAAATTAGTAGTTGCAGGGATCATAGAAAGTCTTGCTGTCATTGTATTAGTACCTAATCCAGCAAAATCAAATACAGTTATGCTACTTGGTATTCCTGAATAACCATCACTATAAGGAGTAGTAAAAATACTATATCCTACTGGATATGCATCTTCTGCTTCTCCCTTATTATTTCCTACATCATAATCCCTATCTGCTTCTTTTAATTTTACTCTTGGATGATTTGAATCTACATTGATATTGTTTTGTTCAATACTTCCAATTGTATCATCAATATGCCAGATTAAAACACCCTCTCCTGGTAAATTAGTATCAGCACCGAATTTCTTTCTATATTCTACTAAAAAATACTCAGTAGAACTTCCAAGTATTGGAATCTTAAATGTAGAAGGGTTATTACCTTCAAAATAGTTTATATTTAAATCTGATGCCTTATTAATACTAACTGGATTAACCCAACCTAATTGCATCTTACACCATGTAGAAAAATGTGGTGGTGAATCACCTTTATTTACCCAAGGACCATAATCCATTAAATCCCATTCTCCAACAACAGATCCTCCTCCTGAAACTGTACTATATAAATCAGGAAGTCCTAATTGATGTCCAAATTCATGGCATAATACTCCAAAAGGTTTTGAACCTACTTCATTTGCAGGAACAGTTATACCTTCGGTAAATCCTCCTGCATTAGCAGGTTTAAAATCAACAAATAAAGACCAGATATCTGCATCTACACCTGAAGATTCCTGTCCTGTTCCAGCATGCACAACTATTAAAGCATCATAACCTCCACTTGTTATTTCTGCTACTGATACAGCATCAACAAATAACTTCCCATTTACAACATTTTGCTCATCATTTGAACCATAATAGCTTATATCATGTGCTAGTTGATATCCCGATCCTCCATTATCCAACTTATCAAAAGTAAGTGTTAAATTACCATATGAAACCTCTGAATAAAAAGCAGCCATTCTATCAAGATACCCTGTAGAAGGAGTTGTGTAGTTTGAAATCTCACCACTATTAAAGTTTTTATCAGTAAAATACACAAAAATAACTGCTATCTTTTTTGTCCCGGTTGTTGTCCCTAGTACTTTAGAAATTTCATTTAAAGGTGCACCTTTTACCTTTAAATGAGATATATCAGGTAGTTTATGAACACCATCTTTTGGTATCTTATCTACTTTTACACCAGGTGCTGGAGGAGCAGAAAAACCCAAAGTTAAAAACAATAAGATAAAAATAAACACTATTCCTACTTTCCTTACCTTTTTATTTACACTCATTTATTTTCCTTTCTTTCTCTTTAATACTTTCTCCACTGCAGATTTTATAAACTTTGCACTTAACTCAAATTCATCAAAAAGTTCTTCTGGAGTTCCAGATTCACCAAATTTATCCTTAACTCCAATAAACTCCATTGGTACTGGAATGTTTTTAACAACAACTTCTGCTACAGCAGAACCCAATCCTCCTATAATCTGATGTTCTTCTGCTGTAACAATTGCTCCTGTTTCTTTCGCTGCTTTAATAATTATATTTTCATCTATAGGCTTTATAGTATGCATATTTATTATCCTTACTGAAATACCTTCTTTTGCAAGTTCTTCTGCAGCTAACATACCCTCATAAATAATTAGTCCTCCTGAACCAATTATTGTTACATCAGAACCTTCTCTTATAAGATTGGCTTTCCCAATCTCAAAAGGATCCTCTGGCTTAGTAATTATTGGAACCTTTGCTCGTCCAAATCTTATTGCTACTGGACCTACATGCTTTACTATACTCTCAACACATTTTACCATTTCTATCGCATCTATTGGCATAATAACTACCATATTTGGTAAACACCTTAACAATGCCACATCCTCTAATGCCTGATGTGATGCACCATCAGCACCAACAGATACTCCAGCATGCGAACCAGCAAATTTTACATTTAAATTTGAATAACATACAGACATCCTTATCTGGTCCCAACATCTACCGGGTAAAAAGACTCCAAAAGTAGCACAAAATGGAATCTTCCCTGTTAATGCTAAACCCGCTGCTGTTACTACCATATCCTGTTCTGATATACCCATATCAAAAAATCTATCAGGAAATTCCTTTGCAAATTTATTTGTCATTGTGGACTTTGATAGATCTGCATCTAAAACTACAATATCTTTATTAACTCTTCCAACCTTAACAAGTGCTTCCCCAAATGCTTCTCTTGTTGATTTATATTCAATCGCCATTATGCCTCCTCCTTATTTTATAATACATTTTTACTTAAATGCCCTTTTTGCTATATCCCTTCTATAATGCATTCCTTCAAAATGTATCTTACTAACTGCAGAATACACTTTATCTACTGTTTGCCTTAAATCATTTCCTATAGCAGTTACTCCTAAAACCCTTCCTCCATTAGTTACTATCTTACCATTCTTTTTTGCAGTACCAGCATGAAATACAAAAATATCTTTTAAATTTTTAACTTCATCTAATCCTTTTATTTCTTTTCCTTTCTCATATTCACCAGGATACCCTTTAGAAGCAAGTACAACACATACACTAAAATTTTCTTCCCATATTACATTTATATTATTTAACCTTTCTTCAATTGTAGCTATTGCTATATCAACTAAATCTGTCTTTAATCTTGGTAGAACAACCTGAGTTTCAGGATCTCCAAAACGACAGTTATATTCTAATACTTTAGGACCTTCTTTTGTTATGATTAAACCTAAATATAAAACCCCTTTATATTTTTTGCCTAAACTACTCATTCCAAAAACAGTTGGGAAAAGTATTTTATTTATTATATCATTTTCTATATCTTTTCTCAAGATGCGTGCTGGTGAATATGCACCCATTCCACCAGTATTAGGACCCTCATCATTGTCAAATACTCTTTTATGGTCTTGAGAAGATACCATAGGAATAAATGTCTTTCCATCAACAAACGCTAAAAATGTAACTTCCTCTCCCTCTAAGAATTCTTCAATTACAATCTTACTACCTGCATTGCCAAAAACTCTTTTTACTAAAATTTCTTCTATTACATTATTTGCCTCTTCAATAGTTTTTGCAATAATAACACCTTTACCAGCAGCTAATCCATCTGCCTTTATTACAACCGGGAATTTACTTTTTTTCACATACTTAACTGCTTCTCCTTTTTCATAAAATACTTCATAGTTAGCAGTTGGAATTTTAAATCTCCTCATAAAATCTTTAGCAAATGATTTAGAAGTTTCTAAAAGAGACGCCTCCTGGGATGGACCAAATATCAACAAACCTTCTTTTTCAAAAGCATCTACAATCCCCAATGAAAGTGGAAGTTCTGGACCTACTACTGTTAAGTCTATCTTATTTTCCTTTGCAAATTTGACTAAACTATTTATATCATCTACTTTAATATTTACACATTCTGCAATTTCAGAAATCCCAGCATTACCAGGCGCACAGTAAATTTTTTTTGTTCTTGAACTTTTACTTAACTTATAAACTATAGAATGCTCTCTTCCTCCACTACCAACAACTAAAATTTTCATCTAACCTCCTTAACCATTGGGACCTCATTACAATCTGGAAACTTAACACATTTAATACAATCTTTCCAAATTTTATGAGGTAAATCATTACGAGACACTTTCTTAAACCCAAATTTAGAAAAATATTCTGGTATATAAGTTAAAACAAAAACTTTTTTAATTCCTAATTTTTTTGCTTCATTTATACACTCTCTTACCAATCTTTTGCCTACACCTTTTTTACTCTCGGATTTTACAACAGCTAATGACCTAATTTCTGCTAAATCTTCCCAACATATAGTTAAAGCAGCCACTCCTACTATTTTACCTTTTTTCTTATATACAAAAAAATCCCTTATATTTTCATAAATCTCTAAAATTGATCGCTCTAACATTTTGCCTTCTTTAGCATAAACGTTTATTATTTTTTGAATCTCTAATCCATCTTTTACTTTTGCTTTTTCTATTTTTCCCATCATATTTTTCCCCTTTCTTTACTTTTTTACTTTTCTGCTCTCTTTTCTTCATTCACTAAACCAAATACTATCTTCTCCTAATGTAGTTTCAATATACTTAATAAGTTCCTTTTTAGGTGAAACTCTTATTGGGGTTTCAACAATAGAAACCTCTTGACCTTCTGACTTAAAAAAATGTAAAAAAACCTGACAAGTTCCATTATTTCCAAATTTTAATAAATTCTGCTTTAATTCCATCAATAATGATTCTTCTAAACCAGGTATAAAAAGCTTTAAGTGAACTTTCTTGCTTAGTTTTTCTTCTGCTTCTTCTAAAAATACTACATCTTCTGCTATAATTTTAGGTATTTCTTTTTCTCCTTCTCTTACTTCTTCAAAATCAACTTTACCTTTTACTATAACCATAGATTCTTCAAATATTTTATTTCCTACATTCTTATATACTCCTGGAAAAACTATAACCTCTACTGCACCTACTAAATCTTCTAATAATACTATTGCCATTCTTTCATTTCTTTTTGTAGTTTTATTAGTAACCTTATTTATAATACCTCCTATTGTTACAGCATCTCCATCATTGAGTCTCCTTATACTTGAAGTATCAACTGTTGCAAACATTTTTATCTGTTCTTCATATTTAACTAAAGGATGTCCCGACAAATATACCCCTAAAAGTTCTTTCTCAAAACTAAGTAATCTATCTTCAGGGTACTCTTCGGAACCAAATTCCTTCTTTTCACTATCTAACAAATTATCAAAAAGAAACTCCTGACCAGAAGATTGCATATTATGTATCTTTTGTGCCTTCCCTATAGTTTCATCAACTATACTCATCAGTTGTAATCTTTTAATTCCCAGTGAATCAAATGCTCCACATTTTATTAAACTTTCTATAACTTCTTTATTGACCAATCTTAAATCAACTCTACTACAAAAATCCAATAAGGAAGTATATTCTCCTTTTTTTCTACCTTCTACAATAGAATCACTTGCAGATTTTCCAACATTTTTTATGGCAGAGAGCCCAAAATATATCTTATTATTAACCACTGTAAAATTGGTAAAACACTTATTAATATCTGGTGGATAAACCTCTATACCTGCTTTTCTGCATTCTTTTATATAAGAAGATATTTTTTCATTATTTCCAATTTCTGAAGTTAAAACTGCTGCATAATATTCCAAAGGAAAATGGGCTTTTAAATAAGCAGTCTGGTAAGCAAGCAATGAATAAGATGCAGAATGAGATTTGTTAAAACCATAACCTGCGAATCGTGATATATCATCAAAAATTTTTTCAGCTTTTGAAGCTAAAATACCTTTTTCTCGAGCTCCCTTTAAAAACAGTAATCTTTGCTTTTCCATAGCATCGGCATCCTTCTTTGACATGGCTTTCCTTAAAACATCTGCCTGAGCCATAGAAAATCCTGCAAGTTTAACAGCAATTTGCATAACTTGTTCCTGATACAACATAATCCCGTATGTTTCCTTTAATATCTCTTCTAAATCAGGATGTTCATATTGAGTAGGAACCAAGCCATGCTTTCTTTTAACAAAATCATCTAAAAAATTCATAGGACCTGGTCTATATAATGCGATTAAAGCCATAATATCTTTTACTGACTTGGGTTTAATTTTTTTTAACAAATCTTTCATCCCATCACTCTCCAACTGAAAAATACCTCCAGATTTTGCCTCACACAGTAAATCGTAAGTTTCTTTATCATCAAGAGGGATTTTATTTATATCCACTTTTATATTATAATTTTTTAAAACATTCTCTACAGTTTCTTTCATTACAGTAAGAGTTTTTAAAGCAAGAAAATCCATTTTAAGTAAACCAATCTTCTCTATGCAATTTTTTTCAAATTGAGTAAGCACAACAGCATCCTCTTTTGGTTCTTTATAAAGTGGTAAATAATTAGTTAAAGGATCTCGAGATATAACTACTCCTGCAGCATGAGTTGATACATTACTTTTTATACCTTCTAAACTATTAGCATAATCAATTAAAGTTCTAATATTTTCATCCTTATTAACAAGTTCATTTAATTCTTTAATTTTTTTAACAACATCTTTTAATGCAATTTTTTCTTCTTCATCTTCTTCATTACTTTGTATCCTACTTGGTATTAGTTTCGTAAGTTTATTAACATCTTTAAAGTCCATTCCTAACACTCTTCCTACTGCCTTAATAGCAGCTTTCCTCTTCAATGTTCCAAACGTAATTATCTGTGCAACATTTTCTCTTCCATATTTAGAAGTAACATACTCTATTATTTCTTCTCTTCTTCCATCCTCAAAATCAATATCTATATCAGGTGGACTAATTCTTTCGGGATTTAAAAATCTTTCAAAAAATAAACCATATTTTAAAGGGTCTATCTCTGTTATTCCTAAACAATATGCTACCATACTTCCTGCCACAGAACCTCTACCACAACCAACTGCAATATTTTTCTCCTTGGCAAGTCTAATAATATCCCATACTATTAAAAAATACCCTGCAAAATTTAATCTTTTTATAATTCCTAATTCATACTTCACTCTATCATAAACAGTTGCTGGTGGATTTTCACCAAATCTACTTTTCACTCCTTCATATGTAAGTTTTTCCAAATACTCATTCAAATCTTTATAAGGAGGTGGAACTTTATAATCTGGTAAAATAAACTTATTAAACTCCAAGATTAAATTACACTTTTCAGCAATTTCTATTGTGTTTTTAATAGATTCTGGAACAAATCCAAATATCCTACGCATCTCATCTTCAGACTTTACATAAAACTCATCTGTTTGAAATCTCATTCTATCTTTATCATTTAATGTTTTTTTAGTCTGAATACAAAGTAAAATATCGTGAATTCTTGCATCATCTTTATTTATATAGTGACAATCATTTGTTGCTACAAGAGGAACATTTAACTCTTTAGAATATTCTATTAACTTTTCATTAACTTTATATTGCTCTGGTATATTATGGTCCTGTAATTCTAAGTAAAAATTACCTTCTCCAAAAATATTTTTAAAATTATATATTGCTTCCTTAGCTTCATCAAATTTCCCTTTTAAAATCAAATGAGGTATTTCTCCTTTTAGACAAGAACTCATACCGATTAACCCATCTGAATATTTAGATAATATCTCTTTATCAATTCGAGGCTTATAATAAAACCCTTCAAGGTAACCCAAACTTACCAGTTTAATTAAATTCTTATAACCTGTTTCATTCTTACATAATAAGATCAAATGGTAAGAAGCTTCGCTTATTCCATAATTAGTAGTTTTTTCAAATCTGGAATAAGGAGCAATATAAACTTCACTTCCAATTATTGGCTTTATCCCATATCTTAAAGCAAGGTTATAAAACTCAATAACACCAAACATATTGCCATGGTCCGTAATTGCCAATGCAGGCATTTTTAATTTACGGACAGTCTCCATCAATGGTTCTAACATTGATGCACCATCTAACAAACTATATTCGGTATGGTTATGTAAATGTACAAACTCTGAATGTTTCATCAACTATTTTGGTTGGTATTTCCTTTAATATCTACATCTTTTGGTGTGATGTTAGATTTTTCTTTCATTTCTTTTTCTGTAACTATAGTTCTTTTTTCACAACACCTTAAAAATGCCATAACAACCTTAGGGTCAAATTGAGTACCTGCACATTTTTTTATTTCTTCTATTGCAACTTCTTTTGGTAAACCCTTTCTATAAGGTCTATCAGATGTCATAGCATCAAAAGTATCTGCTACTGCAATAATCCTTCCATCTATCGATATTTCTTCTCCTTTAAGCCCATTAGGATATCCTTTTCCATCCCACCTTTCTTGATGCTGTAAGATACCTGGTATAATATGTTTAAACTGTCTTATTGGTTTTAAAATATCAGCACCAAGTTGTGGATGCTTCTTTATTTCTTCAAATTCCTTATCAGTAAGTCTTCCTGGTTTTCTTAATATACTTTCATCTATACCAATCTTACCTAAATCATGAAATAAAGCAGCCCATCTGATTCTTTCTTTATCTTCTATACTCAAACCTAACTCATCAGCAATAGCAATACTAAAGTTTTCTATTCTATCTATATGCCCACCTGTATAAGGATCTTTAGATTCTATTGCTCTTGCTAAGGAAGTAATTGTATTTAAAAACAATTCCTGAAACTCTTCATGAACAATAGCATTATCTATTGCTACAGCAGCCTGATCAGCCAACGCTTCAAGCAATTCCAAATCATAGGGGTAAAAAGGACTATTGTCCTTCTTATTCAAAACCTCTATAACTCCTATAATTTTATCTTTAACTTTTAAAGGAACTGCAATTATTGATTTTGTTTTAAAATGTGATTTTTCATCTACTTTACTATAAAATCTGGTATCCTTTGACACATCAGGGACTAAAATCGATTTACCTGTTCTTGCAACCCAACCTGCTATTCCTTCTGAAATAGGTACTCTAATCTGTGATACTCTTTCTTTAGTTTTGCCAGTTACAACTTCAAAATACAATTCTTGTTTATCTTTATCAATTAAAAATATTGAACTTGTTTCAGCCTGTAATAATTGAGTAGCATATTCCATAACTTCACTTAGTAATTTATTTAAGTTTAAAGTTGAATTAATAATTGCGCTTACTTTTATTAAAGTAGAAAGTTCATTTATCTTTCTCTGAAATTCTTTAAACAACTTAGCATTTTGAATAATAAGAGATATCTGACCTGCAAGGGATTCAAGTAAATCTAAATCTTCTTTTATAAATCTTTTCTTATTTATCTTATTCATTAACTCTATAACACCTATTACTTTCTCATTAACCTTTAAAGGAACACATAGAATATTTTCTACAGGGAAGTTTATTTCCTCAGCGATATCTCTTCTAAAGTGTTCATCTTTTAAAACATCAGGAACAACTTGAGATTTACCTGTTTGTGCAACCCAACCTACAATACCTTCACCTAAACCCAATTTATACTCCTTTACTGCTTCTGCTTTTGCCCCTTTAGCAACTTTAAATTCCAATAAACCTGTATCATCATTTAAAAGAAGTAAAGAACCTGCTTCTACTTTCATAGCATCCATTATCATATCCATAATTGTATCAAGTATTTTATTTAAATCAAATGAAGTTGTTGCTACTTTACCTATTGTTTGAAAAATATTTAACTTTAAATCCATTATACTTATGAATTTCTGTAATAACGAAATAGTTTCATTTTTCTCTTTAAGTTCTTTTTTTATTTCTTCTAACTCATTAGACATAAGATAACCTCTTCTTTTTTACTTTATTTACTCTTTCTCTCTCTTCTTTTAATTTACTAACAAACTTTAAAACATTCTCTACTAAATTTTTCTTATTAATATTTCTTTCTATTTCTTTAATTACTGCACTACCTATTATAACACCATCAGCATATTTTAAAACTTTTTTAACTTGATAAGATTTGGAAACTCCAAAGCCTACAGCAATAGGTTTATCAGTATGCCTTCTTACCTTATTGATATAATCTCGTATCTCCGGTAAATTACTTCTTTCTCCTGTTACTCCTGTTAAAGAAACACAGTATATAAATCCACTGCTATATTTTGAAACTAATTTTATCCTATCTAAACTACTCGTTGGTGCTAATAAAAATATTAAACGAACATTATGCTTTTTACTTAATTTTACTAAATATTTACTTTCTTCTGGTATCAAATCTGGTATAATTATACCATCTATACCTACTTTTTTGCAATCAGCAATAAATCTTTTTAATCCATACTGATATATAACATTATAATAAGTCATAATAATAAGTCCTATTTCTGTTTTATTTCTAATTTTTCTAACTATTTTAAATATTTTAGATAAATTAACATTATTATCTAAGGCTTCTTTGGATGCTTTTTGAATAGTAGGACCATCTGCAATAGGGTCTGAAAAAGGCACCCCAAGTTCAACAATATCAACACCTATCTTTGAAAACCCTAAAATTAATTCTTCTGTTATTTTTAAATTAGGGTACCCAGCAGTTATATAAATTAAAAATACCTTTTTGGATAACTTCTTTGCATTAAAAAATTTTTTATCTATTCTATTGCAACAGTCCATAAATATCTTTATCTCCTCTCCCAGATAGATTAACAATAACTATATCATCTTTTCTAAATTTACTTTTGTATTTTATTAAATAACCTAAAGCATGTGCAGACTCTAATGCAGGGATTATCCCTTCAATCTCTGAAAGTAATTTAAAAGCTTGCAATGCCTCCTTATCTGTTACAGCTAAGTAAAGAGCTCTCCCAGTATCTTTATAAAAACTATGTTCAGGACCAACACCTGGATAATCTAAACCAGCAGCAATAGAATGAGTAGAAGAAATTTGGCCATATTTATTTTGCAATAGATATGAAAAAGAACCATGTAAAATACCAGGTTTACCTCTTGTTAATGTCGCAGCATGCTTTTCTGTCCTAAGACCAAGTCCTCCTGCTTCTACACCAATAAATTTTACTCTTTTATATTTATAAAATGGATGGAATAATCCTATTGAATTACTTCCTCCTCCA
>Ga0078972_1013667_pt1 | contig 13259 bp, 10 predicted proteins | sample YelNatPaOPGAMG01_FD_67568 | JGI IMG/M metagenome (GOLD analysis project Ga0078972, IMG submission 67568) | Hot spring thermophilic microbial communities from Obsidian Pool, Yellowstone National Park, USA - OP-RAMG-01 (SPADES assembly) (version 2) | ecosystem: Environmental > Aquatic > Thermal...
CTCCCCGATATTCCCCTGGAGAGAAAGGAGCTCCACCGGCTCGGGAATCCTCTCTTCCAGGTATTTACCGGCTTCCCAATACCCCAAGACCACTTCCCGGAGCATCCCCACCCCGCAGACGACCGCCCCGGATGGGGGAAGATGGCTTAGGGCCTCGGGAAGCTTTTCCCCATCCAAAAGCCGCACCACAACCGCCTCTCCACTTTTGGCCGCTAACATTTTTCCACCCCCAAAACCACAAGATCGGCCACGTTTGTTCCCGTCGGGCCAAGGAACAAAAGGTCGCCCGAGGCTTTCAAGGCCCGATAGGCATCGTTTTCCCGAAGTGCCAGCCGCGGATCGATCCCTCGGGCTTTGCACCGTGCTTCCGTCTCCCCATCCACGAGCGCACCCGCGGCATCCGTGGGTCCATCCTTCCCATCCGTGGCCAAGGCCAATAAGGCCACACCCTTTAAGCCCGCGATCTCCAACGCGAAAGCAAGCGCCAATTCCTGATTTCGGCCACCTTTTCCTTTGCCCCGTACGGTAACTGTGGTTTCCCCGGAAAGAATGAGCAGGCAGGGCGCCGGAAAAGGACGGGAAAAACGCACTTCCTCTTCCGCGATTCCCGCAAGCATTTTCGCCACTTCCCTCGCTTCGCCCCGCAGCGTCGTGGTGAGAATCCCTGCGTGAAAGCCGCGCTTTTCTCCCCAGTCCCGGGCGCTCTCCGCGGCTGTGCGGCCGGAGCCCAAAAGGACGTGGGAAACCCGGGAGAAAAGGGGATCCCCGGGCTTTGGGGTCTCGGGAATTTCCCCCTTTTCGCCCGCAAGAAGGCGCTGGCGCACGCGTTCCGGGATTTCCGGCCAAATAGCCCTTACCTCCAAAATTTCCCGCGCCTGAGCAAAAGTGGAGGGATCCGGAAAAGTCGGACCGGAGGCAATGGTGCCAAGGTCATCTCCGGGCACATCGGAAAGAACCAAAACCACGATCGTCCCTGCCCCAGTGTGGCGCAGAAGTTGGCCGCCTTTAACCGCAGAAAGGTGCTTACGAACGATGTTCATTTCCTGGATTGTCGCCCCGCTTTTCAAAAGAAGCTCGTTCACTTCCTGCAAATCCTCAAGGGAAACGCCCTCTGCGGGGATCTCAAAGAGCGCGGAACCACCGCCGCTCACCAAAACGAAAAGGAGATCATCCGGACCGAGATCCCCGATAAGATCGAGAAGTTCTCGGCTTGCAAGAAAGGTTCGCTCATCGGGAACAGGGTGGCCGCCCTCCCAAACCTCGATGCGGCCTAGGGAAAACTTTTGGCCGGGCGTGGTAATGACTAGGCCTTTTTCAAGAAAATCGCCCAGGATTTCTTCCAAAGCCTCGGCCATGGTTCCCGCCGCCTTCCCAAAGCCCACGGCCACGATGCGCTGAAATCGGGAAAGTTCGTAGCGCTGTCCTCCCACAAAAAGTGTATCTCCTCGGCGCTGCAAAAAGCGCGGAATAAGGCGATGAGGGGAAAGTTCTTCCAAGACCTTTTGGGCCAAGAAAAGAAGCTCGTCTCGCAGTTCCTTGTGCGCCATGCCCTTCACTTCTATCCTCGGGGGCCCATGGAAGCAAGGGAGAGAATGGCCGAAGTGGACCGGCTCCTCCGCGAATTTTTTGGGGAGCCCGTGCGGCCGCGGGATTCCGATCCCCTGGAACTTTTGATCCGCACCATCCTTTCCCAAAACACCTCCGACCGAAACCGCGATTTAGCCTACGAAAATCTGCGCACGCGTTTCCCCACTTGGGAAGACCTCATTAAGGCGGAAGAGGAAGAGATAGCGGAGGCGATCCGGCCAGCGGGGTTGTACCGGGAGCGGACGAAAAAGATCCGCGCGGTCCTGGAGAGGATCAAAAAGGAGCGGGGCGAGTTCACCCTGGATTTTCTGAGAGAGCTTTCCCCAAAGGACGCGGAAGAATGGCTTCTTTCCCTTCTCGGGGTGGGGAAGAAAACCGCGTACGTGGTGCTCCTCTTCGGCTTTGGTTCCGAGAAATTTCCGGTGGATACGCATATTCGGCGGGTGACGCAGAGGCTTGGCTTTTGGGATGGGAAAGGCGATCCTCACGAGGCGCTCGCCGGGCTCATCCCGAAAGGGCGTGCGTACGCTTTGCATTTGAACCTGATCGCCCTTGGCCGGACGGTTTGCCGGCCGCGCAATCCCCGGTGTACAAGTTGCCCGCTTCTTCGGCTTTGCCCTTATGGGAAGAAAAAGGAGGAAAAATGACGCGGGAAGAGGCGCTTGCCCTTGTACAAAAAATGGTGAAAACGAAAAACCTCGTGAAGCACATGTTGGCGGTGGAGGCGGGGATGCGGGCCTTGGCCGCGCATCTGGGAGAGGACGAGGAGCGTTGGGCCCTCGCTGGCCTCCTTCACGATCTCGATTACGAGGAAACGAAGGATCGGCCGGATCTCCACGGCTACCGCACGGTAGCGATGCTTAAGGAAAGAGGGTTTACGGATGAGGAAATCCTCAACGCCATCTTAGCGCACGCCGGGCACAAGGATCCGGAAAAGCCCATGGAAATTGGGCTTACGGCCGTGGATCCGCTCACGGGCCTCATCGTTGCTGCGGCTTTGGTGCACCCGGAAAAGCTCGCCGGGCTTTCCGCCCAAAACGTCCTCAATCGCTACAAGGAAAAAAGCTTCGCCCGCTCCGCCTCCCGGGAAAATATGGCCCTCTGCCAAAAGCTCGGCCTTGAACTTTTGGCGTTTATGGACATCGTCCTGCAGGCGATGAAGGGGATTTCCGCGGACCTTGGGCTTTAGATCACCCCGAGCTTGCGCCCCACTTTGGCAAATTTGTCCAAGGCGAAGTCCAGGTCCTCCTTGGTGTGGATGGCGGAAACCATGACCCGAATGCGCGCTTTTCCTTTCGGCACTGTAGGATAGGTGATGGCCTGGGCGAAAACCCCTTCCTCAAAGAGCATCTTGGAGAAATCCCAGGCGGTTTGAGCTTCGCCGAGCATGACCGGAGTGATGGGTGTTTGAGAGTTTCCGATATCGAACCCGAGCTCCACCATTTTGGCTTTGAAGTAGCGGGTGTTTTCCCAAAGCTTTTTTACCCGGTCCTCGGAGCGCATGAGGATGTCCACGGCGGCGATGCAGGCGGCCACATCCGCAGGGGTAGCGGCGCTGGAGAAGAGGAAGGGCCGGCCCCGCTGGCGCAAAAATTCCACGATTTCCCGTTTACCGGCCACGTAGCCGCCCATAACCCCGAAGGCCTTGGAGAGCGTTCCCACCTCGATGTCCACCCGGCCATGGAGGCCAAAATGGTCCACAATCCCCCGGCCATGCGAACCTAGGACTCCTTCCCCGTGGGCATCGTCCACCATCACGATGGCCTCGTAGCGCTCCGCTACCTCCACGATTTCCGGAAGAGGAGCAAGATCCCCATCCATGGAGAAAACTCCGTCGGTAACAATAAGTTTCACCGGCGCACTCTTTTTCTCCTCCAGGGCCTTTGCGAGAGCTTCCGCATCGCGATGGGGATAGATCACGCGCTCGGCCTTAGTAAGGCGGCAACCATCAATGATGGAAGCGTGGTTGAGCTCATCGGTAAAAATCACCGCCCCAGGCCCAGCGATGAGGGGTATGGTGGCCAAGTTCGCACAGAATCCGGACTGAAAGGTGACGGCGTCCTCGCAGCCCTTGAACTCCGCGAGCTTTCGCTCGAGTTCCCGGTGGAGGGACATGGTGCCGGCGATAGAGCGCACCGCCGCCGGGCCCACCCCATACTCCTCAATCGCCCTGATCGCCGCCCTCTTCAGCTCCGGATCGTTGGCAAAGCCCAGGTAGTTGTTGGAGCACATGTTGAGGACCTTTTTCCCGTCCACTACGGTCCAAGCGCCCACCGGGCTTTCGATGGTGCGGATGATGTTGTACATCCCTTGGGCTTTAAGGGACTCCAACTCCGCCACGATGAAGTCGTACTTTCCCATTGGCCTCCTCCTCGCCCTAAGATACCCACTTAGGCCGAAAAAAGCAAGATCCAATTTGCCTCGAAGCGAGCGAAAAGCTAGAATGGCGCGATGGCTATGAAAATTTTGGTTACCGGAGCCACAGGGCAAATCGGGTCGGAACTAACCCTCGTTCTGCGGGAAAAGTACGGCGCGGAAAACGTGATTGCCGCCGGGCACAAAAAAGAGCCGCCGCCCGCTTTAAAAGCCGGACCGTTTGTAACTCTGGACGTGAGGAAAAGGGAGGAACTGGAGCAAGTGGTGGTGGAGCACAAGGTTGAGGTGATTTACCATCTCGCGGCGATCCTTTCCGCAACGGGCGAAAAAGATCCGCAGCTTGCCTGGCAGGTGAACATGGATGGCCTATACAACGTCCTCGAAGTGGCCAGAATCCACAAAATTGGGCAAATCTTTTGGCCCAGTTCCATTGCGGTGTTTGGCCCCAAGACCCCAAAGGAGAAAACGCCCCAGGACACGATCCTTTCGCCCACCACCATGTACGGGATCACGAAAGTGGCCGGCGAGCTCCTCTGCGAGTACTACCATCGCCGCTACGGCCTGGACGTGCGGGGGCTGCGTTTCCCCGGGATCATCTCGAGCGAAACCCTTCCCGGCGGCGGGACCACCGATTACGCGGTGGAAATTTTCTATGCCGCGGTGAAAGGCGAGCCCTACACGTGCTTTGTCCGGCCGGACACGGTTCTTCCCATGATGTACATGCCCGACTGCCTTAAAGCGACTTTACAGCTCATGGAAGCGGATCCCAAGCGGCTTCGCTGGCGGATCTATAACGTGACGGGGATGAGCTTTTCCGCCGCGGAATTGGCCACGGAGATCCAAAAAAGGGTCCCGGGGTTCAAAGTGGAATACAAGCCGGATTTCCGCCAGGCCATCGCCGATAGTTGGCCCCGCTCCGTTGACGATACTGCTGCCCGGGAGGACTGGAGCTGGAAACCCGACTACGACCTTCCCAAAATGGTGGACGCCATGCTTTCCGCGCTACGTAAAAAGCTCTCAGGGAGAAAACGCTAGTCGACCGGCGGACTTAGAGGGTTCAAAACCTTGCGTCACCCACGTCCAGGTTTAGGACGAAACGAGAAGCCATGCGGCTGTCTCCCAAGCCCCCCTTGACAGGGGGGCCGGGATGTCGTAATTAAAAACTTGCGTCGCCACCCAAGGTGTGGGCCGCCTAGGCCGTTCAAAGTTCGGCGACTCTTCCTTAACCTTTCCTTTCTTGTTTTTGCGTTTGAGGCGTGAGGTTTTCGGGTTCTGAGGAACGCCCCTCCTGGGGCGAGGGTTTTGCCCTGGCTCCTCAGCCTGGGCGAAGGAGGTTTGCTTCGTGTTTAAAAGGCTTGTGCGGCTTGAGAGAAGTCTGGAAAAGGAGCTCGAGCTGGACATCGCCAACCTCAAGCCCAGGGGAACGGAGATCATCCCCCTTTTCCAGGATTATGGCCTCGCCCGGCCAGAGGGTGGGCCGCGGAGGATCCGCACCCATCTTCCCGACCGCGTGATCCTGCTGCAAGCCCTCACCCTCCAGATGGCTTACCCTCTTCCGCCCGAAAAACTGGACCTCGAAGAAGCGGTGAAAGGGCTGTACAAAACCCTGGAAGATAGGCTCGCCAACCGCGGCCGCCTTTACTACGCCGGCGCCAAGGTATGCTGGACGGAGCTGAAGAAAATCTCACTCACCCCGAGAAATCTCGCGCGGAGGACCTGGGATCTCCTGTGCCGCCGCGCGCCCGACTTCTCCCGCTACGCCGGAAAGATTCTGGTTCAGATCCGCGTGCAGGTGCTTTTGGGAACACCCATGAACTGAAGGGGATGGGGGCGGCCTTCCCGGCCGCCCCCTTTTTCCGCATGGCAGACGCTTCCTTGTGGGAAAAGGCTCCCAAGGACCGAGAAACTTTGGGGCCCAACGGTTTAAGATCGGGAAGATGGAGCGCTGGGACTGGGAAGCATGGGTGAGTAAGGTGCGCGCAGAGATCGGCCGGCGCTACCGCGAGGGCCTCACCCACCCAGATTCGCCCACGGCCCTCTGGGTTCCCCTAACCCCTCAGGCTTATCGGGAAGCGAAATGGCTGGAGGAGGTGCTCCTCCGGGAATGCGCGGGCCGCTCGCTCCTTGATTTCTACGAGGGCGAGGAAAGGAGCACCGCCTATGGCCCGGCCTTGGTTCTCCATGAGAAGCGAGCGTTCCCCGCGTTTTCGCCAAGCCCGGAAATAACGGAGGCCTGGGTCCTGGGCGCCTTGCGCCTCCTTTACGGGATCGGCGAGGCCACGGAGATGCGCCTCAAGTTTTTGGGCTATCGCACCCTGCGCGATTTGCTCGGCCATCCCCGCTGGGCTTGGCAAGCCGAACGCATCCTTCAGGCCCTAGAAAGACGGGATTTGCCGGCCCTCATCCAACATGTCACCCGATGGTTCCCGGTTTCCCACCCCATTTCCCTATCTCTTCTCGGCCTCCTGCGGCCCGAGGAGCTCGTCTTTTTGGACATCGAGACCCTGGGGCTTTACACAGAGCCGGTCATCCTCATCGGGCTTGCCCGCCTGGAAGAAGGGAAAATTGGGGTCACGCACCTTGTCGTGCGGGCCATCCACGAAGAGCTTCCCGTCCTTTGTCTCCTTGAGGAGGAGCTCGAGGGCGCGAAGGCCCTGGTCACCTATAACGGCCGGGCGTTCGATGTGAACTTCGTCGAGGCGCGGTTGCGCTACTACGGTCTTCCGGGAAGGCTGGATCAACCGAACTTCGATCTTTTGCCTTTCGCCCGCCGGCAATTCCGGGAATTCTTGCCCGACTGTCGGCTCGAGACGGTGGAAAAACTCCTTTGCGTGGAGCGGGCGATCGACATTCCCAGCGCCCTCGTTCCCGAGTTCTATCTCGACTACCTGCGGGAGCGGAATGTGGGCCCCCTGGTAGCTATCATCGAGCACAACCGGCAAGATCTTCTTTCCCTCGCCCTTCTTCTCCGGAAATTCTGGGAGGAGCTGGTCGTCCGTGGCCTTTGAGGGACTGCTGCGAAAACTCCAGGCCCAGGAATGGTACCGGGGCCAGATCGTGCGCATCCTCACCCTCCCCGAAAAGCCCGCGAAATTTTCCGAGCCGAAAAAGCCGCTTCACCCCAAGGTCCAAGCGTTTCTCGAGAGAAAAGGCATGCGCCTTTTCACCCATCAGGCGGAAGCGGTGGATCGCATCCTTTCCGGGGAAAACGTGTTCATCACCACCCCTACGGCCTCGGGGAAGACCCTGGCCTTCAACCTTCCCGTCCTCTCCGCTCTTCTTTCCGAGGAGGAGGCCACCGCCCTTTACCTCTACCCCCTCAAGGCTCTAACCCAGGATCAGCTGGTGAAGCTGAAAGAGCTTGAGGCCGAGCTTGGCCTGGCCTTTCGGCCAGAAATTTACGATGGCGATACCCCGGCCCAAGCCCGCCCGCGGATCCGCGCCCAAGTGCGCATCCTTCTTACGAACCCTTACGCCCTGCACCAGTACCTGCCCTGGCACCACAAATGGGAAAGGTTCCTCCGGAATCTGAGGTTCGTGGTGATCGATGAAGCCCACCATTACCGGGGCGTTTTCGGATCCCATGTGGCCCTGCTTTTGCGGAGGCTCCGCCGCATCCTGGAGCGCTACGGCGCGGATCCCCAGTTCATCCTCGCCTCCGCCACCATTGCCAATCCCGAGGAACACGGGGAAAAGCTTATCGGGAAGAAGGTTTCCGTGGTGAAGGAGGACGGCGCCCCGCGAGGAGAAAAAACATTCGTGTTTTGGAACCCTTTCTTGGACCTGAAGCGTTCCTGGTCGGACCAGATCTCTTCTCTGTTGGCCTTTCTCGTGGAGGAGGGCCTACAGACCCTGTGTTTCACCACATCCCGAAGGCTCGCCGAGGTGCTTGCGACCTTTGCCCAACCGAAAGCGCCCGGAAAGCGGATCGTGGCTTACCGGGCCGGCTATCTTCCGGAGGAGCGGCGGGCCATCGAAAAGGGGATTCGAACGGGACAGATTGCGGGTGTGGTTTCCACAAACGCCCTGGAATTGGGAATCGACATCGGGGGTCTCGACGCCGTGATCCTCGGCGGCTATCCGGGGACGGTGATTTCCGTTTGGCAGCAGGCCGGCCGGGCGGGACGGGGCGCCAAGCCCTCCCTCGTCTTCGTGGTCGGGCAAGGTGACCCTTTGGACCAATATTTCCTCCGACATCCGGAGGAGCTCCTCACCCGTCCCCATGAACATGCCATCATCAACCCCGAGAACGAATCCATCCTTCTTCGGCAGCTCCTCTGTGCCGCAAGCGAATTCCCCCTCAACTCCCGGGATTTGGAGCTCTTCGGGGCCGGAGCGGACCTCGTCCAAGCTTTGGAAAAAAGCGGCCTCGTGGCGAAAACGCCCGTCGGCCTTGTGTATTCTGGAATCGCTGCCCCCGTGGAGGTCGTGAACCTCAACAACCTCTCGGACCGGACGATCCGCATCGAGGTGGAAGGCGAGACGTTGGAGACGATGGACTACGAGCGGGCCCTGCGGGAGGCCTATCCAGGCGCGGTGATTCTCCACCAGGGCGAAACCTACCTCGTGCGGGAACTGGACCTTGAGGGCAACGTGGCCCGCTGCGTGAAAAAGGACGTGGACTACTATACCGAGCCTCTCATCCGCGAGGATGTCCGCATCCTGAAAGTTTTGGAAGAGCGGGAAATCGCCGGGATCCGCGTGGGATTGGGCGAAGTGCGGGTGGTGGAGGAGATCCAGGCCTTTCGCCTGCGGCGGGCCGGCGTGACCTTGGGCGTGGAGAAGCTCTCCCTTCCGAGTCTGGAATTCCAAACGGAGGGGATTTGGCTCACCGTGCCTTCCGAGATCGCGAAAGGGCTTTCCTCGCGCTTGGCCGGTGGCCTTCACGGCGCGGAGCACGCCTTGGTGGCCATGGCCCCCCTTCACGCCATGGCCGACCGCTGGGATTTCGGGGGCGTTTCCACGCCCTTTCATCCGGATCTCCTCTCTCCGGCGATCATCGTCCACGAGGCCTTTCCGGATGGGGTGGGGCTCGCGCGAAAGCTTTTTTCCCTGGTGGAGGAGTGGGTGAAGGCTGCGGCGGAGCTTGTGGCCGGGTGCCCCTGTGAGGATGGGTGCCCCTCCTGTGTCCTTTCGCCGCGGTGCGGGAACGAAAACGAGCCCATGGATAAAGACGCCGCGGCCGAGCTCCTTGGCGCTCTGTACCACCGCCTTTCTTCCCAACCCCAAGGCCGATAACCGAAAGCTCTCCCACCCAAGCCCTCGCAAGGAGAGCGGGAAATACCGGAGCTTTTCGGAAGCTCCCCGGTTTCCCCCGCGCCTTCGGGGAAAAGAGGACGCGAGGGGGAGTCAAAGCGGCTCAGTTCTGCCTTTCGGGGGGAAGCTCCGGAGGAAGGCCGATCTCGCCCTGGCTTACCTGCCGGATGGCCCGCAGGGCCACGTCCAACTGGTTGATGGCGTAAACCCGCTGGTTGTTGGCGGCCTTCAGCTCTCTATCCATGTTCTCTAGCGCTTGCAGCGCCCTTTCCACGGCCTGTTGAGCTGTTCCCACGAGCTGCTGCACATCGCCCAGGCGCACGGGAAGCCCAAGCCTTTGGGCCATGTGGTAAAGGCTTAGGGTAAAGGGCACAAGGAGGGAATAGGAGATCACCACAATCCGGTGGTTCTCGGAAACGGCGCGCACGGCGTCCCGGCATTCGGAATAGACCGGATCCGGAACGGCCATAACCCCAAAGCCCAAGGTCCGTTCATCCGTGAGGTATTTGGCGATTTCCTTGGCGCGGATTTGCACTTGCTGTTCGATCTGCTTTGCGATTTGCCTGCGCTTTTCCTCGTTGTCGGAATTCTTGTCGAGCTCCTGGAGGAGCTCTTGGGCCACGAACTTGCTATCGATGGGGACGAAGCGGTTTCCCGGCATGCGCAGGGCGAACTCCACTTCCCCGCCGCCGAGTTTCACGTTCCGCTCCACCCAGTCCGCGGGAAAAACGCTGAGGATTTCCGCAACGAGGCGCTCGCCCACCCGGCCTCCCCTTCGCAAAAGAACGGAAGTAAGCCTGTCCATTTCGGTTTCCATGCGCTTCACGGTTTCGCTCAAGGTGGCGAGGACCTGGACTTGGGTGGAGACCGCTTCCAAAGTCTGACGGGCAAGACCCAAGTCCTTTCCGATCTCCTCCAAGCTCTTGGCCACCGCGCTCTGCCGCTCCCTGAAGGAGGTATTGACCTCGCTGAGGAGGGTCACCACCCCCGTTATTTTTTCCCCGGCGTCCTTGAGCTGGCCCAAAAGCTGGTTGTGCCGCTGTTCCAACGTTTGATCTTGGCTTGCGATGCTCGCCTGGGCGCTGGAAACCGCTTCCCTCACGCCCTCGAGACGCTGGAGGGCTTCCTGGATTTGGCGGTTGAGCTCGGGCTGGAAAGTAATCTGCGTGAATTGGGCCAGGTTGCGCAGGTCGCTTTCCAGGCGAACCAAGGCGCTCTGCGCCGTGGAGAGATCCCCGCGCAGCGCCTCCACCTGCTGCTGGGTCGCGAAAACCCTTTGCCAATCATCCAGACGCTGCGCGAGCTCCTTTAGGGTTTTGTCCAGGGTTTTCGTCTGTGTGGTGCGCCAAAGGAGGAGGAGCAAAAGCGCACAAACCGCGAGGCCAACCCCAGCAAGAAGCCACGTATCCATATCCGAAGGGCATTGTGCCTTCTTTTTGCCCCTTTGCCAAGCGCGGGGCGCTCAAAGGAATTGGGGGGCAAAGCTCGAGGCCAGAACGAGCGGCTTACGCTCTAGATGAGGAACTCCAGGGCCAAAACGGAAAGGCAAGCAAGAAGGCTCACCGGGGTCACGAGGAAACCGTACTTCATGAACTCCAAGAAGGAGATGCGGAAGTCCTTTTCCGTGAGGATGGTCATCCACATGATGCCGGCCAGGGCACCAATGGGGGTGAGGTTCGCTCCCAAGTTGGAGCCCACCGCGGTGGCCAAAGCCGCAGGCAAAATGGCCTCCAGGGGAACCGAGCGCAACGCCGTGGCGAAGGCCAAGGTCATGGGGATGTTGTTGAGGAGGTTGGCGGAGAGCGCGGATGTGATCCCAAAAAGGAAAACCACGAGAGACGGCGATCCCAGGCTCAGACTATAGAGCTTTTCCCCAAAGAGGGCAGTGACGCCGTAGCGGTCCAGGGCGTACACGGTGACGAAAAGGGAAAGCACAAAGGGCACGATGGGCCAGGGGAGGCGCTTGAGGGTTTCGGCCACGGTGGACCCATTCTTGGGCTTTTTCCGCAGGGCCAGGGCATAGGATTCCCGGAGGGCAAGGAGCGCCAAGAGGGCCAAGGCGAAGGCCACGGAAATCTTCCACATGGGAATGCCCAAATAGGGAGCCACCGCCAAAGCGGCAATGCACGCGAACATGAGAAGGAGCCCCAAGAGGGCCCCCGGTTTATCCGTGATCGCCTCCCACGGATCCAAAGCCACCGGCGTAATGGGCTTCCGAATCTCCTTGCGGAAGATGAGGTAAAGGAGCAGGGCATTGGCCAGCCCTGCCGCCAAGGTAGGGAGGATCATCCATTTGGAATAGCCCACAAACGTGAAGCGGAACGCCGAGGCCACCAGGATGTTCGTGGGGTTCCCAATGTAGAGGGCCATGGACCAGGTGTTGGCCGCGAAGAATTCCGCCACAAGATAGGGCTTGGGGTTGATGCCCGCGTGCTTCGCGAAGTAGTACACAAAAGGCGTGAAGGTGAGGATCACGATGTCGTTGGAGGTGAAGAGGGTGAGGAGCGAGACGGCGATGTACACGGCGAGAAAGAGCTTCACCCCATCGGTTTTCGCTTTGGAAAGGGCGTAGCGGGCGCAGGCTTCAAAAAAGCCGGTGATGTCCAAGAAAATGCTCATGAAAACCATGGAAATGAAGAGGGCGAGAATACCGAGGGGCTGAAGGGTTTCCGTTCCGTTCAAGCCCTGGACGATCTCCGGCCCGGTCAAGAGCCCTCCGGCGAGGATCAGCAAAGGCCCCAAAAGGGCACCGAGAAAGTACGTATCCAGACGAAGCTGGCGCTTTCGGGTGCGGATGTAAAGATAGGGGCGGGTGAGCGTGAGCCCAATCGTGGCCAAACAGGAAGTAAGGAAAATGAGGCTTACCGAAAGCATAGGGGAAGGGAAACCCTAAGCCCTGCCCGGTGGGGCTTGGGTGTGGTGGAGAAGCACTTTTAGCGCGTACGGAAAACCGGCCATGGGCTCACGCCAGGGCCGATTTATACCTTAGGTCCCGGTTCCCGTCAAACCCCTAAGCACCGCACCCGACCGTTTGCCGAAAGGCTTACGGGTTTCTCCTAAGCTTGGCGACAAAAAAGCGAATGGCTACCGCGATCCCCGCGGGGAAAGGACAAGAAACGCGTTCGCATTGGCACTTAGGGTTGGAAGGCCCACGTTTGGGGCCGGGGCGAGGGCCCCGGCCCCTTTTACTTCATTTCCCCAAAAGATCGCTAATGTCCCAAAGCTTGAGCGTGCTGTCAAAGGAGCCTGACGCCAGGAGCTTCCCGTCGGCGCTGAACGCCACGAACTCGACATAGCTGGTATGGCCTTCGAGAGTGCGGATCACCTGTCAACTGCTCGTGTCAATAAGCTGCACGCTGCTGCCCCCAATTGTTCCTACGGCCAGGTATCGTCCATCAGGTGAGAACACGACCGATACGGCACCACCAAACACCAGGGTGCGCACAGGTGGGATCTGCCCCCTGGCTGAGCCCAACTTTTCCGAAATCTCCTGCGGCCAAAAGCATGATCGTTATGGACGCGCCCATACCGAGAAACTTTGCTCCGCGCACAAGGCACTTCCTTGGGGCCTCCCCTTCCCCCTCTTCCCGGTGCTGGAACTCCCTGCAACAGGCAGGGGCCAAGGAGGCCCCCCCGACCCACCTTTTAGGCTGCTCGAGTAGCCCGTCAATTTCTCAACGTCCTTCTTCCAGGATCGCCGAGGTCCCACAGCTCAATCCCGGTGTCAAAGGAGCCGGAAACCGAGGGCTATCCATTGGAGCGGAAGGCCCGCTTTCTTATGGAACAATCTCCATAGCAGTTCTTGCTTATCCATCGCCGGGTGTTGAGCCACCTTGGCATAAGGCCCCGTATCCCCTTCAGGTGATTCTTCGACATAACAAGTGAGACCCGGATAGCGCCAGGGATTCAAATTTGCACCTTGTGCTTGCTTAAGGTGACGGGTGGGAACTGGCAGAGGCGGCTCATTTCCAAAAGCTCGGCCTCGATCCCTTTGAGGCGGGAGAGGAGGGCAGGCGGGAGGGCCTTTTGTCCAAGAAGGC
>Ga0078972_1013669_pt1 | contig 13258 bp, 8 predicted proteins | sample YelNatPaOPGAMG01_FD_67568 | JGI IMG/M metagenome (GOLD analysis project Ga0078972, IMG submission 67568) | Hot spring thermophilic microbial communities from Obsidian Pool, Yellowstone National Park, USA - OP-RAMG-01 (SPADES assembly) (version 2) | ecosystem: Environmental > Aquatic > Thermal...
AATAAAAATAAAATAACTACAATAATTAAAGCGAGAATGACAAAATAAACAATTCCTTTGACAATACTAACTCCATGATTAATCTCTTTTTTGACTTCATTAATAGACTCTTCATAAAAAGATTTTATATTATTTATATTTACAACTTCTTTATTATTAGTATTTTCCTTTGTGATTTTTAAAACTTTCTCTTCGTCTTCAAAAGTTGCATTAGAATGCGAAATCTCTTTTAATTTTTCCAAAATTTGTAAATCTTTTATTTCGACAACTCCTTTGCCACCTGATCGTTTACTTATTGCAAAACCAATTTTTATAACATCATCCAAATTTTTATCTCCTCCCCACCAATAAGAAAAATCTTTAGAATGAATTACAATCTCTTTCCTTGTAGGAGTTGTAGAAATTAATAACTTATAACCAAATACAGAACCATCTTTATCAAAAATCTTTGTTTCAAGATAATTTTCTTCACCAGTGGTTAATAAGTTATACTTAACTATAAAATCTTTACATAAGGAAAATTTAACTGGTCTTTCTATGGCAACCCAGTTTCCTTCTCCAAGTTCATACTCAAATTTTAGAGCATTAATAGTTGCTGTAGAAATTTTTATATAACAATTTCTTGTTCTGTAAGTTTTCCAGACAGATATTGTATCAAACTTATCACGAAAAATAAGTTTCTCTAATTGTTCTGCAAAGGAAAAATTTAATATGCTTATAATTGGTAATACTAAAAATAACCTCATTATTTAATTTTTATATTTTTAAAAATGAAAATTCAATCTTTTGTTTCAAATAATAAATTAACAAATTTTTTAACAGCCGGATAGTTCATAAAATATCTCCAAACAAATCCACTTCTATAATTTTCAATACTTAACAAAATAATTCCTGTATCTATACCAAGAAACTCATCTGCAAACCAGTCATAGTCAAGATTAAAGCCATTCACAAAACCATACTTACCATATACTTTATACTCAAGTTTATCATACATTGACTTTAAAGTAGATATACAAACCTCCGGTAAAAACATAACAGATCCACCAACTGCAGAAGGTGCTACAGTACCATCATGAAGAGCTCCAGGACTGCTACCATAACCTTTATACCCATATGGACCTATACAAGCAGAAAGTCCCCAAAAACCTTCAGCATAAGTTTTATATTTATGTTTTCTTTTTTCACAGAAGATTTTGTTTACCAAAGTTGCAATTTTTGAATTTTCAAAGTAATTTGTCCCATCATATTTGTCAACAATATTTTTAAAATCTATATATGCATGAGAAAACTGATAAGTGAACAAACTTCCTGTTGGACAGGCAACAAATTCGTATTCTCCATATCTACATTTTTTTCTTTTCCATTTATACCAACACTCTTTTGGTATAGAATTTTTTTCAGCTCCAATTGCTAAAGCATAAAGTATTATACCTTCACTATATGTATCCCAATAATATGGTAAAAAACCTGTTTCAGGTTTCCAACCCATACAAAGAACATCCTTATCATTTAATGCCCACAGCCAGTTGATCCTATCATATATTTTTTTAACCATCTCTTCTATATTTGTCCCTTTAAAATACTCAGATGCAACAATTGCTCCTGCTAAAAATAGTGCAGTATCTATAGTAGAAATTTCATTTTCCCAAACTCGTTCTCCTGTTTTCATATCCAAAAAATGATAAAAAAAACCATTTTTATGTTCAAGTTTATATAAAAAAGTTTTTAATGTCTTATATATTCTTAAATATGCCTGATTTTTTTCAACCCAACCACGTTCTGCACCTATACAAAAAGCTGTTAAACCAAACCCTACAGCTGCAATACTACAAGGTGAACCTTCACGGGAACTATCAGGTATCAAACCAAGTTTATCATCATATAATTCCCAAAAATACATAAAAGAATCTTTTTCTACTTTGTCAAGAAGCCAATCATAATCTTTTTGGCTAAAAACAACATTAGCAAAAACAAAGATTAAAAATAAAAGTTTTTTTAGTTTTGTCAAAAATTTACAATTGATTTTCAATTTTTTCTATAATTTTTTTCTGATTATCAGAAAGTTGTGTAGTTTTAATTTCTTCAATATATTTTTTTAAACTCTGTTTTTCTGATTTTAATTTCTCCACTAAAATTTGTAATTTACCACTTAAAGTTTTTAACTCATCTTTCTTACGAATATTAAAATTTACATTTAGATCACCATTTATTATCTTATCTAATTCTCTGCTTATTCTAAAAAGAGGACCTGCAATACGATGCGTAATAAATATTCCAAATATAAATATAGCAATGAGAATAGAAGCAACAACTAAAACAACCCTTGTATTAGTTTTTACCAAAATTTTATCTATAACTTTTAACTGATGCTTACTTAACATTTTTGCTTCTTCTTTTAATATAGGGATTGTTTCAACAACAGTTCTTGTTCTTACACCTTCATATTCACGCATTCTAACTATTGTAGTAAGATCTTGGTGAAGTTTTACATCAGAAAATTCTTTTATTACTGAAAACCATGTTGTTAGATAAACAATTCCACAAATTATAATCGCTACAAAAATCAAAATAATTGTTGGATATAATACATATTTTAGCTGAAATTTTTTATCTACAATATATCTTTTTCTCGGATTTTTCATATTGTTTTGTGTTTTTTCTAAAAATAAACTAAATTTAAATAATCTCCTTGGTCTCGATCCACAGAAATTAGAACCAAAGTTCAAAAGACAATTTTGTATAGTTATCGTCAAATGGCCAACCAATTGGTTCCCATGCTTTCTCAGGATATCTTGTAACTTTATATTCAGCAAACAGCCTCGCATTAGGTGATAAAAAATACTCAAGTTTGGTAAATAAAGAATCAGTAGAAACATCTAAATGTCTTAAAAATTCTTGTCTATATTTAAACCAACATGCAATTTTTTCTGTTAATTGGTTCCTTATATATAATTCAATTATGTCAAGTTCCTCCTTTGGATATTTATAAATGGAAAAACCTGTCCTTGGTGAAGAAAAGATATATTTTTCTTCTCTATGCTCATAATAATATGAAATATCAAGCCCACGAAAACCATAATATCCTACACTCCCACTTGTTTTTCTACGATAATAATCATTATTTGACAACCTTCTAATATCATCATACTCTGATGATACTGAAAACCCTTCTTTAAAATATGAAACACGAATATTATATCCTTTCTGGTCACCATCATAATCGTCAAACCATGCTGGATTATCTCTGAATTTTGGTTTGTATTCGGTACCAATAACTCTATATATATAAGCAAGATTTAAGCCATCAATTAATAAGTTATTTGTTTCTGCTCTTCCATAATACATCGCTCCCCAATATTCTTGTGGTATATCTAATTTTTGATTATACACAGGATGATAAGGATCAGTATAATCAGCAGTTGCATATTTTGTATACTGATTTGCGCCAATTATACATTGAAGTTGGAGTTTTCTTCCTAAAAACCATTGCCAAAATTCTAAATTATAAACTCTATCTTCTGAGACAGGTTTTATTTCCCAAGAAGAAGTATAAACTAAACTACCATCTTGTTGAGGAGATTTCTCTCCAACAGCTTTTGCTGTTTCATAGGAATAAATTCCATAAAGAACAAATTTTGTATCTGTTGGAAGATACCTAACTATCCTTGTCCCCAAAGAAAATGAATCATAAGGTTGACTTAAATAAAATAAATGATAATTATACTGTCCTATATCACCTTCAGCAGTAAGCCCTTTGAAACCCCAACCTGGTATTGTAAAAGTGTACTTTGAATAATATACCCATATATTGCCTAATGTAATATTAGACAAAAATTGAGAAAAATTGTTAACCATAAGTTGTATATTTGGTACAATAATTCCAGGCGGTTGTGTAACTGTATAAACACGATTATTGTAATCATATGCTATAGATGCTGCTTCGCCAAAAGATTGACCTAAAGAAGTAAATTCTATCCTTGCTGAAAACATATCTATCCTACCGTCAGCAGTAATTTTCCCCCAGTGTAATAATCTTCTTCCTTCTTCAGGTGCGAATAAATACTCATTATAAAGAATTCCACTAAAATATATATTTCCAACAGTTGGTATTGCAACACGAAGTTTCTCAATCACCCCAGGTATTGAAACTACTTCCGGCAAGATTTCAACACCTTCAGCAAAAAATTGATCTAAATAAATTTTACCTTCATATCTACCACTATATTTACTTAATATCATTAATTCATAAGATAAAATTTCGTCAGTGTCAAATTTACCATTACCAGTTTTACGATAGAGTTTGAAATCTGATATATCAAACTTTATCTGTTGCCATTTTGTAGATTTCATCACATTTGTATCTTCGTTATACCATATTTCACCATCTTTATCTACTATTTGTATTCTAAATATATTATCTGTTCCATCACCTTTAATATAAATTTTTAATGTTTTAACATTGCTCCAATCAAAAGGTTTTGCTGTATTATATCTCGCTGAAACCCAACTTCCCTGAGGTTTGTCAGTGTCAAGAACATACTCCATCTCCATAGAATAATCACCTTCATATACTAAACGTGAAGAAGCTAATTTTAATTCTGAATTATCAGCAGTCCAAACTTTATAAAAATCGTATGGGTTTGTCCTTTCAAAACCATCAATTAAAACTTTTGTTAACCTTTCTTCTTCCCTTGTAATCTTTTTAACAACAGCTTTTTCTTCTTTACTTGTAGTTTCTGACTCTACTTCTATATCATCAAAGTAAACTGTTCCTTTACCATGGGTTTCGTTAACACCAAAACTTATATTTTCTAAAGAAGAGAGATTGACCCCTTTAAATTCTTCCAAAGGTATCATAACTTTTTGCCATTGAGTAGTAATTTTAGCAAATTTTTCTATCTGTATTTTTCTTTCTATTCCAGAAGTATCTTTTAACCCTACTTCAAATTTTTCTCCACCAACTTCACCCTTAACTTTAAAAGATAGAAATTCGTATTTTGACACATCAATTCCGTCAAGGAAACAGATACATCCACCCCAGCCACCTTTAACAATATCATACTGAAATTTTAAAATGTTGCCATGTTTTTCATCATAAGAAAACGGAGTAAAAAATATAGTTGATCCTTTATCATCTTTAAACATTCCATACCTTCGTTTCACATTATCAAAATCTACAATTGTTAAGGAAAATACGATATCTTTTAGTAAGAAAATAATTAAAAAGGTTAAACTGTATAATCTTATTATTTTTTTCATAAAAAAACTCCTATAAAATTATTTTAAAATTGCCTCTGCAAGAAAAATTTCTTCTCTAAATGGCTCTTTAATAAAACAATAATTAAGTTTTCCAGAACTACCATCTTTTAAATCAAAATCGTTAATCGCTATAGAAAAACCAAATTTTTCCCCTTCCTTAGGAACTATACCTAAAAACTTCCAACTAATAGCAATTTTAAAAATATACTTTCTCTCACCAACTTTTTCTTTAATTACATTGACTTCTTGTGTCTCAGGACATCTTTGTTGAAACCAAGCCCATGTTTTTATATCACTTTCTCCTTTTGAACGTGCAATTCCTATTTGGAAATCCTCTTCACTTCCCCAAAGTAAACCATCATTCTGTGGGTCAACAAATACTTCAATACAATCTTCTCTCCAAATATCCTCATCTATCTCATTATTTATAACTTCATTATCTACAACATTTACAAGAACATATAAATAATCTTCATCATACTGAAGAGCAAATCTTGCATCTAAATCTTTTTTTGAATCAATCTTACCAAATTCTAAGTTTTCATTGTTATCTAATTTAATCCATCTGACAGATTTTTCAACTCTTCTAACTTTAATCTTTCTTTTTATTACATACACAGATTTAGAAAGATATATATCATCAACATAAATTCTACCAAACTTTTTTGTAACAACATCCGACCAAAAACACAGACCTAAATATTTAACCTTAGATAAGTCAATACCACTAAAATCTTTTAAAGGAATTACAAATTTTTGCCATTCAGTAGTTATTCCTTCTATCTTATAAGATGCAGTTCTCCTCCCATCTTTCAACTCTACATTTAGACTTCTTGTATAACCTAATTCTTTATCACCTTTTAAGTATAGAATCAAATATTGGAAATTTTTAAAATTACCCTTTTTTATTTCTGATAAGTATGCTGCAAAGTTTTGAGATTTTGAATAATAATCAGTAAATAAATAATGATAACTTGTCTTATCTTCGTAGTTGAAAGGTGAAGGAGAAGAGATTTCATCTTCTAATCCTAAATTATAATCAATTTGTAAACAACTCCCACTACCCTGTCTAGTTTCATTTTTATTCAAAGAAATATTTATTTTAACACCTTTATGTGATGTAAAACACAATATTCCTCCACCTAAGGAATTCTTATTAATATTTTTAAATTCATCTATCACAAGAAATTCCCCAAAAACTAAATTGTTTAATATGAATATAAAACAAAAGTATATTTTTTTCATAAGCTACTTAAATATTAAAATTTCAACACGCCTATTTTGTGCCCTGCCTTGTTCTGTTTTATTTGAAGCAATAGGTTTTGACTTACCATAACCTTTAGCCTCAATTCTTTCTTCTTCAATACCATTTTCTACTAAAAATTTTTTTACTTCATTAGCACGAAGTTGTGAGAGTTTAAGATTATATTCATCTGAACCAACAGAATCAGTATGTCCTTCAACTAAAATTTTATTTTTTGGATATGCTTTTAAAAGTTCAACTACATTTTGTAAAATCTTTTTACTTTGTGGCATAAGCTCATACTTGCCAAATTCAAACAAAACCTGAGATTGCAACTGTACACGAATAATCTTTTCTTCTTCCTTAACTTTTATTTCCTTAGGAATCTCTTTTATCAAAACCTCTAAAGTTTTTTTATGTTTAACTTCAAATTTTTTTTCAACCGAAGATGTGTTATTAAAGTTATCAACTACAACAAGTTTTGCAGTATAAACGCCCTCAGGTACTGTTTTCGAATATAACTCATCACATCCGTCCCACAAAATCTTTTGCGAAGTTTTACCTTTACCTGAAAAAGTTTTAACAACATTTCCAACTTCATTATAAATCTTCAGTTCCCAACTACCAACTTCATTATCATCATCACAATATATATCAAAATATAATTTTGATTCAGCAGGTGAAGAAATGTTTACTTCAAACAATTCTGAAGAAACCCCAAGTTCTGCAGAAGGAGGAGTGTTATCAACAACAACTACCTCTACTTCTTTTTGTTTAATTTTCTCAGTTTTTAATTCTTCTTTTATTTCCTTTTGTTTGTATGGAACATAACAAACAGATAAGAAATAACTTGTCCCTAAACTATTATGAAATTCTACTCCATACGCAAATCTTAAATTCTTAAAATTGACATAGAAACCTAAAAGATATTTTAATATTGAATTTTCTATTTCTCTTACACCACTTAATAATGTTAGATAATTGTTTATAGAAAATTCCCAACCAATAGACGGCTCAAAATTATTATCTTCATACCTCATGCCTAAATAGAATGAATGACTTTTATAATAAGCATCTACACCAAATTTAGTTACAAGATTTAAATTCTCCTTATTTCCTGTCTGCCAAACAATGTCTGAAGAAAACAAATTTTGAAAATCTATCCCTAAATTCAACCATGGTAAAACCTCTTTTGCAGTTAGACCTAAATCAATACTGTAACCACTTGCTTTATAATCATAGTCAACAAAAAGATACTTTAAATTCCCACCTATATAAATATTTTTAATTAAATTTTTCCCATAAGAAAAAATAAATTTGTTTTCAGAATATTTCATAAAATCAACATCATTTGTTGTCCCCATACGAACCCAACCAAATCCTACCCCTCCTTTACCAATTCTTGGATGTACATATCCTACAAAAGTATTGTTAAGCAGATTTAAGTTATAAATATTATGATAAAAAACACAAAAATTTCTTCTTCTAACCGAACCCAAAAAAGAAGGATTATAATAAATTGCACCAACATCTTCACAGTTAGCAATATATCCCTCACCTAAAATTTTGCCACGAACTGTAACATCTAAATCTTCAAACACAGCAAAAGTTAAGTTGTAAAAAATTAAATAAGATATAGTGATTAATATTTTTTTATTCATATTTTTTACCTCTATGTCAAACTTTTAAGTTTGCACTATTTTTGCAAAGATAAAGCATTATCCTAAACATCATCCAATTTATTTAACAATACCAATAATATGTTTTATTTCTTCTTCTTTCCCATCTAATGTCTTAATATAAAACCTATAGATATAGATTCCATTTTTCAAAATTTTGTTATCATTATCCCTACCATCCCATTCTATAGTAATTTCTTGTGATGGTGGTTTTTCGCCTTCATTGAAAACTTTAACTTTTTCTCCACGAAGGTTGTATATTTCTAATTTTACATTAGAATAATCTTTGAGTTTGTAAACAAAATATGCTTTATCTTTTACTCCGTCACTGTTAGGTGAAAAAGGATTGTTCCTTACTTCAAATTTTTCAATATATGTTTTACTTGTCTCATATTCTGGTTCAACAACTAATTCAAGATTGTCAAAATACACATCACCTTTGTTTTCTTCTAAAATAGAACCTGAAGGTTTGCTTATCACAAAATAAATTTTAGTTATATTCTTTAAATCCAGATTTTTATCAGCATCATCTTTTTCTTTCATAAAATAACTAAGTTCTTTTATTGGTATTTTTATTTCTTGCCAATTATCAGTAGGTTTAAGATTAAAAATTTTTTTCCAATAACAAGTACCATCAACATCAGTAAGTTTAAATTCAAAATTGTTGTTATTTGTTTGTCCTTTGTATTTCAGACATATATGTGAATACTGAGAAAAATTTAAGTTCATATTTCTTTCCATAACAGCCCAACTATCTTTTGCAGAAGTGAAATCGTAAGATAATTTAACAGCATTGTTATTTTTCCCACTAGCACTTTCTATCTTAACTACTGCGTCACCAAAAGCGTTCCAGGAGGTAAGTTTGTTTACTTCTTCATCCATAGAATCAATTGTTTTAACGACACTGCCTGCGGCGCCGGGGATACAAAATTTTATTTCATCAAGATAAATTTTGCTTGAATAAGGCGTGCCGAAATCTTTGCCAAAAACAAAGTTTAATTTCATTGTTACTGTCTCTGTTGATAATAAAGGTATCCCGGAAGAAGAAAATTCTGAAAGAGGAATATCAACTTTTTGCCATTCATTAGTTAATGTAATATAACTACTTATTATATCTTTTTCACAACTCCAATTATAATCATTTTCAAATTTTACACGAAATTTTTCATTACCGGTTAAACCTTTGACATAAAAAGAAAGATGTGTTGTTTCTGAAATATCCGCTCCATTTAATGGCAAGATAAATCCAGCATAACCTCCTGCATTAACATCAAAAGAAATCTCAGCGGAACCAGTGGTGCTTTCAGCGGTATCAGTTGAAATATATACAACTGTACAAGTACTATCCCAAGTATAATTAGTCCCACCAAAATTATTTGGATTGTTTAAATCGTCAAAATTGTCCAGAACTTTAATTGATGAAGTTGAAAGATACAAAACAACATCGTCAATTATTATATATCCTTTACCGCCCTGATTTTTTGTTACACCAAAAGAAATTTTTTTAATCTTTGTTTTATCAAGAGTATTATCTCCACCCCAGCCATAACTAAATTCGCTAAACGGTATTTTTACTTCTGTCCAGCTACCACAATCTGTCACACCTGTTAATGTTTTTGTAAAAACAGAACCGTCAGCATCTTCAAGTTTTACTTCAAGATTATTCTTGTCACCTGAACCATAAAACCAGAATTTTAAAGTATCACCATAAGAAAAATTTTGTATTGAAAAATCTCTGTATCCTAAAACCCAACCGCCATCTGTTAAATTGTAAGAAAATTTTATACATTTGGTATTTTCGTATCCAGAAGTAGAACTAGAAATTTTTAGAGTTGCATTTGTATCAGAAATACTTCTCCAATCATAGATACTTTCAAAATCATCTATAATTAGAGAGAATATCCGGGAAACTAAAATTAGACAAAAACTTAACAAAAATATTAATTTTTTCATAAAAAACTCCTTTTTGGTATCGTTTTACTTTAACAGAATTTAATGTCCAAACCTGCAAACCAAAGATATTCTATGCGTTCCCATCGTTTCTTTTATATATAATGGATACAGAAATGCGTAATCAATCTGAAATTCAAAAATAGAAATCTTTGAAAAATTTATTCCAGAACCTAAAGAAAATTCTGAAGTGTTCCCACCAACACGGATTGTCAATTGTTTAATAGGATAAAATTCAAACCCTAAATTGAAATTTATTTTATCAAAATTTGAACCCCACTGTTGATCACGATAAGAAATATCAAAAACTGTAAGAAAATTTTTAAGAAATAAAAACTCATCAACATTACAACCTAACCCAGCAGTAATCTGCATAGGAACTTTATCTTCAGTTTTTAGTCCAATATCAGGTTCATTGACATTTTTAACTGAAAAACCTAAGGATAAGTTTTCAAATTTTGCAAGTGTTCCAAAATCTACTGAAACATCATATTTACTATTTTTACCATTGCTAAATACAGGATCATTTTCTGTTCTTTTATCTATAACATATTTGTGGCCAAGATATTTCAAAGTTAATCCTAAATAAATATTTTCACTAACCGGCATTCCGTAAGAAAAACCAAAAATATCTTCTGAGTATTCGTTTAAAGAAACAAAATTTGCCCAATAAAGAGCTAATGAACCAACTTTTAAAATAGGATAAACAAATCCTGCAAAATTTGATGAAAGATTTAAATCTTCTAAACCATAAAAAAGTTTAGAATACATAAAATTAACCTCAGGTTTTTCTATTTGTGCAATACCAGCAGGATTGAATAATAAAGCATTAGAATCGTCAGCAACACCTACAAACGCACCACCTAATCCTGAAGGCCGAGCCCCAAAGATAATTTCCTTAAAAAATGCTCCGTAAAGTAAGTTTCCTATAACAAAACAAATTGTTATTACAAAAATTAGTATTTTTTTTGTTTTCATAAAAATATTATTTTGCTATAATTATTGTTCCACTATATTTTTTGCCATCAACCTCAAACTGGTATATATAAACACCACTTTCTACTAAATTTCCATAATCGTCACAGCCGTTCCATATATTACCTTCAGAAAAAACATTAATCTTTCTAACTCTTCGTCCTGTAATATCAAATATATTTATTTCAACATTTTTCCCTGACAAACCATCAAAAGTTGCAACATCATTTATACCATCTTTTGTAGCAGGTGTTATAATTTTTTCTTTTGGTTTATAAGAAACAAATTCATCTGCGGGAAATAATGCGTATATTGAAAAATGTGAGATATAAGCTGTTACTGACTTATTTTGTTTGTCAATAGAACCACCTACATATCGCCATTCAACACCATCCCAGAAATAAATTCTTAAACTATCCTCTTTATCCTGTGGAATATCATCATATTTATAAAAAATTGTTAATTTTGCAGGTTTTCTAAAAACTAAACCTGATGGTAATAATTCATAAGCACAGATTGCTGAAAAATTATTTTTTAACTTAGGTAAAATAGCCACATCTTTTTTTACAACATTTATTTCTTTATTTTCACTCAGAGCACCATTAGGTATCTCCAACTTCACTCTGTTATAAATCTCAACATCTCCTCCAGAAGGTGTTATTTCTTCACCATTACATTCTGAAGGAATGATAGTTATATTTAAGTTAAAACTTGCTTCTATCTGTGAAACATTTGTTGATATATCAACTCTGAAATAAACAGTTCTTGTAGAACCAACCTCAACATCATAACCTTTTAAATTTTTTTTATCTTGAGGGACTGCAAAAACTTCATTTGTTGCAACCTTTTTTTCACTTAACAAAATATCGTCAGTATCAAACAAATTTTTATCATTCGGCATAGCACCAGTAAACAAAGCAAAAAACCTGAAATCTTTATCTTTTGATGGTTCATCTTTAACAATCCTACAACCTTTTGTTTCAGTAGAGATTAAAAGTGAAACATCAAAGTTTATATCACCATCATTTATTATTGACATAGTCCCAAAAACTACACTTAAAAAAGGTTTTGATGTATCAATTTGTTCTTTTTTTATCTCCACATATCCAGTAGTTGAACCAACAAAAGAAAAACTTAAATTTCCACCAATGTATGAAACTTTAATCTCTGCAAATAACAAAGATAAAAATGTAAAAAATATAATAAGTAATGAAATATATTTTTTCATTATTTTAATGTCGGATAAATCCGACCGCTACAATATTTATTTATAAACTTGTATGTTATCTATATAAATCTCACCTGAAGTAACTTCGTTTGTATTTTTTATCACAGGGATAATTTTAACTGAACTCCAAAAATTATCATCTGATACCGAAGGTAAATCCCATTCAAGTGTCTGCCAAACGTTTGCTTGCAAAACAGTTTTTGCTGGAGAACATTCTTTCCATCCCAAACTAGAGTTATAAAATCCTATTGTAATCTGTGCAGTAGTTGTTGAACATTTTATATCTGCCTTAATTTTTACACATCCTCTCAAGTCGCGTTCTTCTGATTCAACTTTTGCTTCAGAAGATTGAAAAACTTCGTAATTCCATAGCATATATATAACATTTGTGCTTGATGAAATATCCCACTTTATTGCTGATTCTGTTGTTTGATATCCATTATCATAATAAGCATAACCATCGCCTGAATATGTCCACAAAGCAGATGAACTTTCAAAAACATCCCAGTAATATGTTGTCCCGTCAGTCATAACAAGTCGTAAATTGTCAAAATAAAATGTTGCAGGATTTGTACCTAAACTATCCGGTATTAAATAAATCTGTTTAACATTTTGATAACCTGGCGACGACTGGTCAATATTCCATTCACAATCTATCCAACTACCTGTAGATAAATCATTATAATAAATTGACTCTATTGTATTTCCATCTTTATCTTTTGGTTCAAATTTTAAATCAGCAGTATTGTCAGGAAACTCAACATATACATCCATACGAACAAGTTCTACATACTGCCAATTTTCAATTGGAAAAGTTTTTGTTCTTACAACGAGACATCCTCCAGGAAATGTGTAAGTTGAGTATACTTGAAGACAATTTTTACCAAAAAAATTTTCCCATTCTACAAATGTGTTTCTCAT
>Ga0078972_1013670_pt1 | contig 13258 bp, 8 predicted proteins | sample YelNatPaOPGAMG01_FD_67568 | JGI IMG/M metagenome (GOLD analysis project Ga0078972, IMG submission 67568) | Hot spring thermophilic microbial communities from Obsidian Pool, Yellowstone National Park, USA - OP-RAMG-01 (SPADES assembly) (version 2) | ecosystem: Environmental > Aquatic > Thermal...
GGGATCGTCATCCTGGCTGGTTCGCGTGACCGGGAGATCCGAGTAGAGACATAGCGGACTGCGCACGGAGAAGCCTTGAGGGAATGCCGTAGGACCCGGGTTCGATTCCCGGCAGCTCCACTTTTGAAGTACAGACAACTTCATATCTGAGACCTCCTTGCCGACGAGCAAAAGTGTCATACCCGTGGAGTACCACTGGATGCACAGTCGGCAAGGAGGTTTCTTTATGCGGATAGTTGTGGCGCAGAGAAGCGCACATGCGCACGAAGTGCTTCACGCTTCCGACGGCGCGTCGTCGCTCTCATGGTCGTCGGTTGTGGAGACGCTCGACCGCCACGACATCCCGGAGGGCCTGCCGTTCATCGTCGACGACGACGGCTCACTGACCGGTTGCGACCGACTCAACACCTACCTGCTCATCGCGTGGCGTCAACGGGCCTACGACCTCGACAGCCTCCGGAGCTTCCACGCCTACCATCTCGCCCGGCTACTCAGGTTCGTCCGGGCACGCCGATGCGGGGAATTAATAGACCTCACCGCGGCAACGACCGACGATCTGACGGCGTATCGCGACGCCCGCCAGCAGGAAGTCCAAAGCACCACGCTGGCGACCGAGTTTGGCTGCTTCTCCTCATTCTTCTTTTTCGCCACCCAGGTCGGCTGGATGGCGAAAGACCCGATCCCTCGCTGGGGCCGCAACAACCGCAACACCCTCATTTCCCGGACACGACATCAACGTCGAGCGCGCTTCCTTACGGCGGCTCAGACCAAGCACTTCCTCGAAGTTGGCGTGCGTGGTGACGGCTGCGAGTCGGCGAGCACACCTGGGTACCCGGAGCGGGACTACGTGTACGGGCTGTTGCTCGCAACGACTGGCCTGCGACGTGAGGAGTGCGCGCTTCTCGTCGACGCCGAGGTTCCGGCACCGGAGACGATGGGATCGGAGTCCATCCACGTCTTCGATCGGCTCGGCAAGAAGCAGGTGGTCCGATCTGTCTACGTCACCGCACAGGTAGCTCACGCCGCCGACCTCTACCGCCAGACTGAACGGCACCGCGTCGTACAGGCGGCACAGCGCAGCCTCCGCGCCAAGGTTCGTGACGGTTCACTGCTGGTGATCGACGATCTGATCGAGCGGCGGGGAAAGCTCTACGTCGCCGTCGGGTCCCAGCGCATTCCGTTGGTTCGGTTCAGCAACAAGGACCGTGCCCAATCGGTCCGGGTTCTTGACGACGGCACCATCGACCCACTCGCGTTGTTCGTGTCCCGTAATGGACTTGCGCCCGGTCTCGAACGCTGGAACCAACTCTTCGCCGACGCTCGCGAACGAGTCCGCCGCTCCGGCCACCGGGATCAACCACCCCGCCACGTTCATGTCACACCGCACACGATGCGACATTCCTACGCGGTCCGGATGCTCGCAGCGCTGATGAAGGAAGGAGGGCAGCGCACCGGGGACCACTATCTGCTGCTGGCGAACCCGGTGCTGACCGTGAAGGAACTCCTCGGTCACGCCAGTGTCCAAACCACGATGCACTACCTCAACCCTCGGAGACATGGACGGAAGACGTTCCGGTTGCACTCGCGGCCACCGCGGCGGGCATCGTCGGGCACACCCATGCCGACCCCGGTGTGGACCCCGAGACCATCGAGGACGACTGGGATGAGTTCGACGCCGACCCAATTGGAGTAGGGATCTGATGACGGGCTCGTACGCGACGCCAGACGTTCCCGAGGAGTCCGAAACACCTGTTACACCCAACGACGACCAGTTCACTTTCGAATGGTCTCTATACGGCGACAAGAAATCTCAGACCATCAGGCCTGCCTCGTTCGAGACGCCGGTTATCGCGGGCGAGTTGGCGGCGACGTGGGTCCAGGTGCTCACGGAGTTCGGCCGGTACGAGGTCGCTCTGACCACCGGACTCCTGGATCTGCTGCGGTCGATGGGAGCGTTGCCGCTGACCCACGATCAGAAGGGCAAGTTCGCGTTGCGCGATCTGCGGCGGGCACACCTGGACCTGTGGGAGCTCAACATGCTCGCCCGACATCGAGAGGCGAAGTCGGACACTGCCTACCGCATGGTTGTCCATGTCTTTGCTCTCCTGCGACGGTACGAAGACGATCATCCCGGGACGCTGCATGCCGACGTCGTCGACCGGTTGGCGCGGCAGCCCCGCCTGTGGCATCACCGCAACGAAGGTATGCCGGCGCTAAGCGAGGAGGAGGTCCGCGCATGGCGACAGTGGGCCTACCGAAAAGTGAAAAGTGCCCTATCTCAGCCGGATCGGGGTATCAGCGACATCGACGTCCAGATTGCCACGCACGTGCTGCTCAGCCTTGCCACTGGTGAACCGCCCGAGGTACTCCGCACCCTGACCGTTCACGACATCGAAGCCACCACCGACCCCGCAGCGGACGGCTCATTGCCCGGTCTGTCGCCGACCGACAGACTCGGCAATTTCGCCGATAACGACCTCATCGAACTACTCCGAGTTCGATACACCAAGAACCGTGCACACGAGACCTACGACGAGGTATACGCCCGTCGCGACACCGCACCGTTCACCGCGTTTCGTTGGGCGTTGATGCTCAACGCCGCTGCTCGAGTCGACTCCGGCAATCCGTTTCTCATCCTCATGAAGGACGAACGCGGCAGCATCAAGCAACCACCTTGGCGGCGCGAGCCGTACCTACTGTCTGCCATTGCCGCGCGGAACAGTCTTCCGCTATCGGGTCCGAACCAATGGGCACGGTTGCGCAAGGTTGCCACCACCCGCGAAGTGCTCGCTGACCCCAGGGCCTATCTGGCGAATGGCCGGCGTCACTCGGCGAAGACCTTTTTCGGCCACTACACCAACAGCTCTGTTCTCCGATCCGAAGCCGGTCGCATCCTCATCGACAGTGTCAACGACATGTTCGACAGCGCGATCAGCGGTCCAACGATCGTTACCCCGGACGCTGAGCAGGCCATCCGAACCGGAGCCGACGCACCCGGCATCGACCCGGACACCGCCAACGCTTTGGTGGCCGGTCAACTCGACGGACCGCACGCCGGATGCCGAGATCCCCTCGACAGCCCCTACGAGAAGAAGGGAGCCGTCTGCACCAAGTCGATCACCGGTACTTGCTTCGCATGTCCCAACGCACTCATCACCCTGCACCACCTGCCGGCCGCCCTCGCGATCCAGCACATGACACATCCCGACCGCGCCGCCGACCCGCGGATATGGCAGACACACTGGAAACCCATCTACGACACCATCACTGAGGTGGTCCTGCCGGCCTTCAACCCCGAGCAGGTCAAGCAAGCCCGCCAGCAAGCGAACCTGACACCGATCGACGCAGGCGTTTTCAACGACATTCGTGGCGTCCCGGAAGCACCGGCATCGTGACGGCCGGAACGTCCCCGCGAGAATCCCCAGCATTATGGAGGAACCCTTTCACCGCGGAGCTGCGCGTCTGGCCCCACCTTGCCGGCAGCCCGCAATACGGCGACGACCCGTGGGATCTCGCCCTTGTGGCCAAACGGGTCAACATGGGCCAGCGCTACATTCACTTCGCCGGCGCTCCGGATGTGCACCGCATGACCGTGAAAAACATTCTCATGACGGTTGCAGCCCCCGACCGCGAAGTCGTTGTAGCGGCGGGTGTCGTCCGCCGCGGCGATGGAACACCACCAGCAGGGTTATACGATTGCTTTCGCAAGCTGGTAGTCATCGCCAAGTGGTCCGAGGACAACGGAATCGCCCGCTTCGCCGACTGGACGCGAGCCGACGCCGATCGTTTCCTCGATGACCTCCGCACAGGCCAACACCGGGCGGGCGGCATCGGACTCGGCGCGACGAGTATCCGTGGTTACGTCACCGCCCTACGACTGCTGCGAGAGTGCCAGGCAGTCCTGCCTGATGCTCTTTCCTTCTTCCCCTGGGTCGGCCGCAGCGCCGCCAGCATCAGCGGTGAAGTCACGCACACCGAGAACACCACGCCGCCCCTCCCGTGGGAAACCTGGGCACCGCTCGTCACCGCATCATGGGCCATCGTCGACCGATTCAGCGATGACATCATCGCCGCCGCCGAGATTCGTGCCGCACTCCCCAAGGAGCCACGAGGACCAGCCGGAGCCAACGCCTACAACGCACTGCTCGACTGGACCGAGCAGCGTGGTCTTTTACCCCTTCATACCGGGTTCGGCCACACCAAACGCCAACGAGGAGAGCCGAATACGATGCTGCTAGAAAAACTCCTCGGCATCAATGCCAACGTCCTTAACCGGGCGAGTCACCAATACATGCCGGATGCCATGGCACTCATCAAGACCGCCGCGGCAGACCCGCAGCGGGCGACTTTCGGAGGACTACACGTGCCGACTGCCGCCGTCACCTACCTGGACGGGACAGGCGGCACGTGGGTGGAGGAGTTGGGCCTCGGCGAAACCGAGTACCTCGAAAGCGTCCTCCGCGCTGCTTGCTACGTCCTGATCGCCAGCCTTACCGGCATGCGCGACAGCGAGATCCAGGAACTCACACGAGACAGCCACACCACCAAGGACGGTCTCGCCGCCCTCAAGAGCATTCAACACAAGGGCAACGACAATCCTGGCGGCGAGCGCCGAACATGGTGGGCACCCCGACCCGTCATCAGGACGATCGAAGTTCTGGGCAACCTTGCCAGACACGACACACACCTGTTCGCTCGCAGCAGTCGCAACGTCGGCTCCTACGCCCCGAACCGAGGCATCGCCAGGCTCGTCGCCTTCGTCAACGACGACCCCGCCGGCCGGCCCGGGCGCGGACGAGGGCTCGGGCTGGAACACATTGCGACGCCGAAAGGCCGGGCCATCAACGCGACGTCTCTACGCCGCGCCTTCAGCGTCTTCGCCACCACCCGACCCGGAGCCGAGCTCGGACTGGGAATCCAACTCGGACACAGCGCCTGGCGAATGACCACTGGGTACATGAGCGACGGACAACAACAGGCCGTGCGCCTCATGGACGATGAACGGAAACGCGCTCTGCACAACGACGTTGCCACGCTGCTGCAAGACGACAGCCCAGTGGCCGGGCCGGCAGCTCACCACGTCACCGGATTCCGCGCACAGGTCATCGCCAACCCCGACCGCGCCGAACGACTCACCACGGCGCTCGCGGAGCGACTTCACCCGGGGCTCACCAATGACTGCATGTGGAACCCGGCAACCAGTAGCTGCGGCGGTGACCGCCCAAAACTCGGCGATCACGTGTGCGTTGGTGTCGACTGCACCAACGCCCTACTGCGGCCAGCACACGTCGGTGTGATCGCGAGCGCCCTCGACCGCATTGACACCTACCTCGATCAGCAGCGCGGCCACCCGGCTCTCATCGAACAGATGCGCCGAGACCGCGCGAACCTTGCCCGCATCCGGCGCGAACTCACCACCGCCGACCCAGACGACCTCTACGACGACCCGGACCAGGAGAATGAGCATGCCTAGCCCCACCCGCAAGCGCGTCAGCGATGCCGTCATGCAGGCCATAGCTGACGCCATCACGACGATCGAGAACGATGCCGACATGCCTCGGACCAAGCGGCAGATCGAAGCGCTCACCGGCAGGAGCCACGACGCCGTCGCCCGCGCATTCGTTCAGGACCGAATCGAGAACAGCTCCCACCGGCTCAACAGCCGTTTCGAGCAGCTCGCCGCGAACCTGACGAGGGGTGACAGCCTTAACACTGCTGCTGCCCGCAATGATCTGCAGACCATCGCCGAATTACGCCAGAAGAACCGCGATCTACACAACCAGCTCGACCGCTTCGCCACAGCGCTGTTCGCCCGGCACCTCGACACCCAGATCGGACGACCCGAAATCGAACTTGTCACCCGAATCCGGCGAGGACAGCGAGGGGAGTGATCCGCCGGAGAGGGCAACTCATGTCTGCGGGGGCGATGTCGCTCCTGTGGTGTGTGCCCCTCGGCGCCCATGGTCGTCGAAGGTGAACCGGAGTTGGTGTGCAGGAAGACGCTCCTGTGCCTGGGCGAGTGGCTGGTGAGTAATCTGTGGCCGAATATGTCGTAGCGGCCGCCTACCGTTACCCCGTGAGCATCCCGAACTCCCCGCAGTCTCAGACGCTGATCGAGGCATTGTTCAACTTGAAGCACAACGGGGTCCTCGGTTACATCGACGAGCGGGGCCGCAGCTGTGGCGACCTGTACGACTGGGGACTGCATCCGCACGTCGCCGAGGAGGGAAGCGCCCTCGCCGCCGACGATGCCGCCTTCGCAGCCGCGTACCCGATCACCCTGGCGGGACCCGCTGCAGTCACCGGGCATGCACTGTTCCCCGTGATGGCCGCTGCCGGGAACCTGAACACCGTCGGGATTCTGGTGGCCCGCCGCCTCACGCATCAGCAACCTCACCTGTTGGAGGTCATGAATCTGTGCCGGGTGGCGCTGGAGTCTGCTGCGCTCACCATCTGGCTGCTGAGGGACCCAGACCCTGGCGTCCGCCGCGGGCGGTGCCTCTCCGAGGAGATGGAGCAGCTGGAGCAGCAGCGCCGGTTCCTCCTGATCGACGCAGAGAACGAGGCCGGCCGCGGCGAGCGGTTCACAGAGGAGTTCCGGACCATGAACGCAGAGCATCGGCGCAAGTTCAACGTCATGCTTACCGCTGCGAAGGCGGCCTACACCTTCGACAAGCCTCCGTCGTTCACCAAGATGGTCCGGGAGTCCGCGCACTGGGTCGACGCGTACACGCCCGACACGGAGGCGATCGACGCCGGCTGGAGGGAGCGATCCGCGCGGTCCTTCTACTCCTACGGCTCCAGCTTCATCCACGGCTACCGGTGGATGACGGACTACAGCCGGGACGGCACGGTGTGGTCCCTTGTGGCTGAAGCCCTGGCCGTGTCGCTGAGTATGACCGAGTGCGCGGCGTGCCTGTACGAGGCGGCGTCCAGGGCACCCGGAGGCGCCAGACCGGAAGGTTCCTATGTCCCCGAGCGTCTCGAGCCGACGATCGCGGCGTGGTCGGCGGAGCTGTTCAGCTCGTAGCGTTCCGCTTTGCGGTGTTAGTCGCTCGCTCTGCGGGTCACGACGTTCGTGGTCGGCGGCACGCTCGGCGGCCACGAACCAGGTGGGAGCGCCTGGTCCAGCCCTTACCCAGCAGCACTCCATAGCCAGCCCGACAGGCTCGCTAGACGCGCGGCGCGCTCAGCGGGCATCTTCCCCCTGAGGTAGTTCCCCCGCTGCGTGGAGACCCACACGCCGAGAGCGAACCCATCTCCTGTCTTGTACTTCGCGGCCACACGCGCTGTCCCGTGTTCAGCGACGTAAGCGGCGAGCCTCTCGAATGCCGCGTCCCATCGGTCATCCAAGTAGCCCCAACTCCACCCTTGGATCGCTTCCAGCTGGTCGATGCGGTCGGGGGTGAGTTCGCCTCGCTTGTATAGGGAGCGTTGTTGCCGCGCCCACGCGCCCAGGCGATAGCTGTCTGGGCACTCGTAGTCGTCGGGGATGTTCACGTGGCCGTTCTCGTCGACGAATCTCAGCAGCCGGTTCAGGGCCTGGCTCCACTTGCCGGTTCGAGGGTTCCATTCCCATCCGGGCAACGCCTCGAGGACGGCCGCTCTCTCGGCGTTGAGCTTGCTGCTCTTGTACTCCTCGCGGCGGCTGCCGACCCACGTCCCCAGAGGGAATCCGTAGACGGCAAAACCGCGTGGCACCGCGGCGGTTCCATTCTCGTCCACGTAGTCCCGGAGAAGCCGCAGTCCCTGTTCCCACTGTGCGGTATTCGTGTTGCTTACCCATCCGGGGAGGCTCTCCAGGCGTCGGCGTCGGTCGGCGCTGAGTCTGTCGAACTTCGCGCGGTTGTTGATGACCCAGTCGGCGAGCTTCACACCGTCAACCACCGTTCCGTGAGGAACCCGCGCGGTTCCGTGCCGACGTGCGTACTCCGCGACCAGCGAGAAAGCCTTGTCCCACTTGGCGTCCGACGCGGACCACACCCAGCCAGGGAGCTGCTGCAGGCGCTCGATGCGGTCTGGTTCCAGCTTGTCCTGGCTGTGCCGAGTGCGCTGGAAGTTCACCCACGCCCCCAGGCGGAACCCGTCAGGAGTCTCGTACGGACCGGGGATCAGGGAAGTGCCGTGTGCGGCGGCGTACTCCGCTGCGCGGCGGTACCCCTCGTCCCAGCGGTTGGCTTCCAGGCTCCATACCCACTCGGGCACCGCGGCGAGGCGTTCACGGCGCTCCGCAGACAACTTGCCGCTCTGGAAGTCCCGGCGCTGGATCGCGGCCCAGTCGCCGAGCGGGTAGCCGCGGTAGTCACGGGTAGCAGTGATGAGGGTGTTCCCGTGCTCGGCGATGTACTCCAGCAGGTGCCGGAACCCCTCATCCCACCGGCTCTCGTTTCGGTCCCATACCCACCCCGGCAGCGCTTCGAGGAGCGCCACCTGTCGGTCATCGAGCAGCGCGCGGCGTGCCCGCTGGTTGATCACCCACCCGCCGAGTCGGTAACCCATGTAGCGGCAGTCCACGGTCGGCGTGGCCGCCCCATGCTCGTCCACGTGCCTCTGCAGCAGTCCGAACCAGAACTCCCACGGCCCGCTGGTCTGCTCCACCAGCCGAGTGTCGAAAGCGCGGGCGAACTCCGCTCCGACATGCACCGGCAGGTCGAGGTGGATCTTGCCCGGCAGCTTCGGCACACCACCACCGCCGCGGCGTCCCATCTCTCGCCGCAGCGTGTCGATCTGCTCCGCCAAGTCGTCGTCGTGCGCCCGCAACGCCTTGATCACGTTCCAGACCGGCTTGAACACGGAATCGTCGAGTGCGGCTTCGGGATCCGCCTCGGTGTCGATGAACACGGGGATGACGATGGTGCCGACCGTCTTGTCGTCCGCCTTTCGGATCGCTCGTCCGACAGCCTGGACGATGTCCACCTCGGAACGCCGCGGGTCGATGAACGCGACGCCGTCGAGGGTGGGGACGTCCACCCCTTCAGCGAGGCACCGCGCGTTGGCGATCAGCCCACGTTCGCCGTCGTCAAGGCTCCGCAGACGTTGCAGCAGCACGTGGCGTTCGCCGGCCGTCATCGCCCCGGACGCGTATCGGGACCACAGTCCGCCGGCAGGGCGTTGCCGAGCCGGCATCCAGCCAATCACGTCGGGCATCTCGGTCGCGAACCCCTGCGCTCTCGCGACCCGGGAGTGGAAGCTGATGACGCGCCGCAGGTCGTACTTGCGCATCGCCTTCGCCAAGCCGATCTGCCCGGCCAGGGAACGAGCGTCGGTGATCTCCTCCCCATTGCGGGTGACCAGGGTGCCGTTGTCCGCGTAGGCCCGGTATGTGGCGTCGTCGACCCCGACGATCGCCACCTGGTAGTCGGTGAGCAGGTTGCGGCGGATGGACTCGCTGAATCCCAGCCGGTGGAACAGCGGGCCGAACTTGGTCTGGTCGTCCATCGAAGCGACTTCGAGATCTTCCTCGCCCGCGGCCTTGATGACCCGGCCGGTGAAGTACCGCGGCGTGGCGGTCATAAACAGCCGCCGGTGTGCTCTGATCCGGTCGCCGTCGAGCACAGCCGAAAAGTCCGAGGACTGCGGCCCCGCGCATCGGTGCGCCTCATCGGCGATGATGAGGTCGAACGCCGGCACCCTGCCCAGGGTGAACGCTTCGGCGATCCGCGGCGATGACTGGTAGGTGCAGAACACGACGCGGGTGCCGGACCGCTTGCGCAGGAACGCGGCGATCTCACCGGGGTCGGTGGTGACCGGCAGGCCGAGTTCGCTGACGTGTTCCACGGGGATGTCCTCGGCGCGGGACACCGTCTCGTCCGAGCAGACTGGCAGCGCCGCGACTCCCGACCGGCCCTGTGTCTGCCACACCCGCATCGTCTGCTTGAGCAGCGACAGCGACGGGACCAGCACCAGAGTGCGCTGCGCGTCGAGCTCCGCGGCGACGAACTGCGCGGTGAGTGTCTTGCCCGTGCCGCACGCCATGATCAGCTGGCCACGGTCGGCGGTGTCGAACCCGGTGACCACGGCGTCGATCGCTACGCGCTGATAGCCGCGGGGCTTCGCGGGTTTCGGAGGCGGCGAGGGGCGAAGGCGCGCCGGGTTGGCCGGCCAATTCACATCGGCGGTGAGAAGGTCGCTGAGTCCGACGAGCCCGATCGCCTTCTGCTGGGCGTCGATCGTGCGGCGGCCGTTGGGACTCAACCTGTCGGTGGTGGCGATCAGCAGCCGGTAGGAGAACGCGGCCCGGGACGACTCCGCCAGGAACGTGTCCACATCGGCCTTCGTGACGGTGTACTGCGGGTCGTAGGCCTTCGCCTGAACTGCCCACAGTCTCCCCACCTGGTCTTCGGCGACCAGGTCGATACCTGCGTCCGCACCCCACCGACCGGGCCAGTCATCCCACAGCCAGACTTTTCGGAGGGCGGCTCGGTACTGCGGGTCGTTCGTCAGGTACCAGCGGCAGATGTGCTCGAACTGCCTGCCCCGTACGCGTGGATCCGCGGCGAGGGTGGCGAACAGGTCGGTGAAGGCCGGCATGGTGTCGAAAACTACTCCCGGTGAGCGACATCTCCGCCGGTACGACGCGTCGCGGGTGCCTGCTCGGCCTCATTCGGTGTGCCGGTTTCCGTTGCGCGCGCATGTGACCGTGAGGTGGTTTACCTCCCCGGGCCAGCGCTGCGCTGCCAGCGGAGCCTGCCTGCCTCGGTCAGTGGCCTGTGTGTCTCGATACCTGCTCATCGAAAAACAAGAGGAGGCTCGTGGCGAAGAGCAGAGCTTGAATTGCGTTGCGCCGATTGAACTGTCGCGGGCTGACCGTATGGGCAGTCGCGTTGCGGCTGAAAGTGCTCGGAACTCGGTCGCCATCTTGCACCCAGAACTGCTGATACGCCTGCCACATGGGGGCGAATGCGATGAACTGGTGGACTGTGAACTCGTCGTAGGCGTCGGTGGTCCGCTTGCCTTTCCTGTCGGGCGTGTAGTTCGTGCGGTCCTTGCCGAAGTAGGACGTCAGGAGACTGTCGATTAACGAGCCCGTGAGCGCCTGCGCTGCTTCGGTGTGGCTGTTGTCGAGCGCATTCAAGGCGGCTTCAGCGAAAGGCGCATAGGGTGCGACAGCCTCCGACCTGAGGCTCTCGACAGCCTTACGACAGTCCGCCGAAATTCCAGTCCACCGTCGCCCGAGAATCTCGCGACGTTTGGCAGCGCTTTCAGCACTGATCAGCGCCTCCGCGATAGAACTGCGCGGGACGCCGTATAGCGCGATGCCGTCGGCCATAACGACGTTCTCCACGTCCTTGAACATAAGGTCTTCGATCCCGCGAAGGTTTGGCGGATAGAAGCTCTTCCTCAAGCGCTCTAGCGTTGGTCCCAGTGTCTCGAGCCAAGATGCTTGCTGAGCGGCGAACTGCTGCGCCAGCTTGGAGATGGAGTCACTGACCCCAAAGTCGAACGTCTTCGTCAGGTTCGCGCCCAAATTGGCGAATTGTGCCTGCGTGGCGGTATGGGATTTGAACAGGTCGCTGCTGATTCGGTTGGACTGCGTCCTCCACCCATTCTGAGCGTCGAGCAAGGGCTTGAGCGAGTCGACCAACTTCGACTGTTGGGCCGCGATTCCAGACAAGCCCGCGAGGCGGTTGAGCGTGGACTCGGGGAGCGAGAAGGAGGAGAGCTTGGCCGCGCTAGCGGCCATCTTGGCGAAGGCGCTCGTGTCTATGATGCTCGGGATCTCGAAGTCGACCTTCGGTATCGAGGTGGCCTTCAAGTCGATCAGTAGAGGCCGCTGCCGCTCGCGCTCGTCAGGGGTGAGCTTCCAGTGCTCGCTCTCTTCGGGGTCGTCGGATGAAGGGCCGGAAGTCACAGTGGCAGGCTACCGACAACTACTGACAGCTCCACGTTCACAGCGTGGTGGTGGGCCCCATCACCGGCGACCGGTTGCCGCCAAGGATCACCGCGCCACCTCTGATGTCGACCGTCGAGGCAATTGCATCTCGGCTGTTTCGAGACACGTACGCGGTCAGAGGCAATGATGGGAAGACACTCTGTCCTGCCCCACACGGATGGAGCAGCGTACAGATGACACGGAAGACACCGTGAATATGACAGATAGCTCCACAACAAAACAGCAGTTCACAGCGCTAAAGCTACCGAAGACACGACTCACGTCAAGTTCCTCGTCAAGATTTCGGTGTAATGTGTCTTTCTGTGGCCAGCACCCGCATCCGTTACCGCAAGGACGGCAGCGCCTACACCTCCGTGCTGTATGTCCTCAACGGCAAACAAAGCAGCAGCAGCAGCTTCAACGACCATGCTGAGGCGTTGCGCTTCCAAGACGTGTGCAATCGACTGGGGCCAGCTGAAGCCTTGCGGATCTGGCAGACAGCCACACCTGGACAGGGTCCCACCGTAAGAAGCTTCATCGACGGGCATCTGGATAGCTTGTCCGGGGTGGAGCGCAAGACCGTCGCCGAGTACAAGCGCTACTTAGTTCGCGACATCGACCCAGTGCTCGGCCACATCCCGCTTGCCACGCTGAGCCGCACCGATGTCTCGCGGTTGGTGAACAAAATGCGCGACGCCGGGGCATCCGGCAAGACCATCGGCAACAAGATCGGCTTCCTCTCCGGCTGCCTCAACCTCGCCGTCCGCGATGGATTGATCCCGGCCAATCCAGCCGCAGGTGTCAAGCTGCCGCGCACGGAACAGCGCGAGATGATTTTCTTGACTAAGGACGAGTACCTGCTGCTACGGTCAGCGTTCACTTCGCGATGGCACCCGTTCCTCGACTTCCTCGTAGCCAGTGGTTGCCGTTTCTCTGAGGCGACCGCGCTTACCCCCGCTGACATTGACCGCGTCAATGGCACCGTCAGGATTTCTCGGGCGTGGAAGCGTATCGACGACGGCTACGAGATGGGGCAGCCCAAGACCCGGCGTTCGGTGCGGACAATCAACGTGCCCACCCTGGTGCTCGACAAGCTCGACTACTCCCGTGAGTGGTTGTTCACCAATTCGGCGGGTGGGCCGATACGGCTTTACAGCTGGCGCACTAACGTTTGGGGGCCGAGCCGGGCCAAAGCCTGCACCAAAGACCCCGACGACTCCGACAAGCCGTTCCTGAGCAAGCGACCTCGTATTCACGACCTACGGCATTATGCGGACGGCCGGGTTATGCGCCCTGCCAGGGTGATTCGGCTGGTGGGGACGGTACCGGTGGTGGTTTCGTCTGCATAATCCTGTCGGCTGTTGGGGTCAGCGTGCCAGTGTGTCG
>Ga0078972_1013674_pt1 | contig 13254 bp, 11 predicted proteins | sample YelNatPaOPGAMG01_FD_67568 | JGI IMG/M metagenome (GOLD analysis project Ga0078972, IMG submission 67568) | Hot spring thermophilic microbial communities from Obsidian Pool, Yellowstone National Park, USA - OP-RAMG-01 (SPADES assembly) (version 2) | ecosystem: Environmental > Aquatic > Thermal...
CGCACCTGGCCGCCCCCGGGGCGGCCAGGTGCGCCCGACAGCCTGCCAAACCCCCGCCCTGGGTTGGAGCCGGGTGGCGGCCCAGCGAGAAGCCCGGCTGCCAGAACCGTTGGCCGGGATGGAATCCCGGTCCGCCAGGCCTGGGGGCGTTGCGGGGGGCGTCAGACGTTGAAGCGGATGTTGAGGATATCGCCATCGCGGACGATATAGTCCTTGCCCTGCAGCCGCAGGGCGCCGCGCTCCTTGGCGGCGGCCAGCGAGCCGGCGGCGATGAGGTCATCGTAGGCCACTACCTCGGCGCGGATGAAACCGCGTGCCAGGTCCGAGTGGATGACGCCGGCGGCCTCGACGGCGGTGGCGCCCTGGCGCACCGTCCAGGCCCGCACCTCGTCTTCGCCCACGGTGAAGAACGACTGCAGCCCGAGCAGCTCGTACGACGAGCGGATGAGGCGGTTCAGGGTCGGCTCGCTGATGCCGTACTCGGCCAGAAAGGCCTCGGCCTCCTCGCCCTGCATCTGGGCGATCTCCATCTCCAGGCGGCCGCGCAGCTCGAGCACCTGGGTGCGCTTGTGGTCGTAGCCGAGCGACGCCGCCACCGACTCTCCGTCGTCGCCGATGTTCAGGGCGACGAGCACCGGCTTGAGGGTCAGGAAGGCAAAGCCGCGCAGGCTCTTCTCCTCCTCTGTCGTCAGCTCGAGGTCGCGCAGGGGCGTGCCGGCTTCCAGAGCCTCCTTCAGGCGCAGGAGCAGCGCCTGCTCGCGGGCTGCCGCCTCGCGCCTGGCCGGCTGGGGACTTGGCAGGTCCTTCTGCAGGCGCTCCAGGCGCGTCTCGACGATGAGGAGGTCGGAAAGCAAGAGTTCGGTGTCGAGGGCGGCCAGGTCGCGGGCCGGGTCCACCGAGCCCTCGGGATGGGGCACGGTATCGTCCTCGAAGGCGCGCACGACGTGGAGGAGAGCGTCGTTCTGGTTGAGGGCGTTGAGCAGCACGCCGGGGATGCCGCCGTTCTTGCCGACCCCCGGCGCCAGGCCGGCGATGTCGTTGTACTGCACCTGGGCGTAGGTAGTCTTGCGCGGATGGAACATCCCGCTGAGCACGCCCACGCGGGGGTCGGGGACGTCGACCATGGCCGTATGCACTTCAGCGGTGCTGGCGGGCACCGGCGTCGTCTCCACGTGGCCGCGGGTCAGGGCGTTGAAAATGGTCGTTTTGGAGCTGTTGGGCAGCCCGATGATACCGATCTGCATGCGTACGAGCCTCTTCTGGCGGATGGTATGCGGACAAAGAGGGGCGGCCACCCGGGCCGCCCTCGCCGGGGATTCTATCATCAAGCGGGGGCGGATGCAAATAGCGGGCGTCATTCACCATGTACCTGTCGAGGCTGGAGTGTAGAGAGCACCCACGCTGCTGCGCGACCTTACGATTCCTGTGTCGAGCCGGGCAAGGCGCGAGACAGGGATGTACAGGATGGACGGGATGAGGCGCCCGTCAGGCCAGGGCGCTGATGGTGCTGGCCTTGAGGTGGACGGTGCTCCCCTCGCGTTCGACCGTGCCCTGGGCCAGGAGCACGGGCCGGTCGAGCAGTGGGCGGTATTGCTCGACCTTGTCGGGGGTGAGGACCAGGTTGGCCAGGCCGGTCTCATCTTCCAGGGTGATGAAGGCAAAGCCTTTGGCGGTGGGCGGCGCCTGGCGCACGGCCACCAGCCCGGCCACGCGCGCGCTCTGGCCCTGCCTGGCCTGTTGGAGTCCGCGGCAGGTGCAGACGCCCATGCCCTCGAGCCGCTCGCGGAAGAGCTCCATGAGGTGGCCCTCGGCCGATACGCCGGTGACGCTGTACTCGGCCAGCAACTCTTCGGCGCGGGTCAACGGCTGTAGGGCCACCTCATCGGGTGGGAGGGGCAGGGGCAGCTCTTCCTCCTGGTAGTGGAGGCGGCCCAGCTCCCACAGGAGTGCCCGCTGCTCGCGGCGCCAGGCGGCCATGGCGCCGGCCAGGATCAGGTTCTCCACCAGCCGCCTGGGCAGGCGGGTGCGCCGGCAGAAATCGGGCAGGTCCGAGTAGCCCTGGGCCGGGCGCGCTGCCACCACGCGTTCGGCCCCCCTCTGGCCCAGGCCTTCGACGTAGAGGAGGCCGAGGCGGATGGCGCCCTCTTCGACCGTGCAATTCTCGCGGCTGCGGTTCACATCGACCGGCCGCACGCGCACGCCGTGGCGCCGGGCATCGCCGATGACCACCCGCGGCGCGTAAAAGCCCATGGGCTCGTTGTTGAGGATGGCACAGTAGAACTCGGCGGGGTAGTGGGCGCGCAGGTAGAGGGTGTCGTAGGCCGTTTTGGCAAAGGCCACGGCGTGCGACTTGCAGAAGCCATAGCTGGCAAAGCCCGAGAGCTTGGTGAACACATCGTCGGCCACCTCCGGCGGCACCCCTCGGGCCATGGCGCCGCGCACGAAACGCTCGCGGAAGGCGGCCATCTCCTCTTCCGAACGGTGGCGCGACATGGCCCGCCGCAGGAGGTCGGCCTCACCGGCCGAAAAGCCGCCCATGGCCATCGCCACCCGGATCACCTGCTCCTGGAAGACGATGATGCCCAGCGTCTCGGCCAGGATGGGCTCCAGGAGGGGGTGGGGGTAGCGCACCGGCTCGAGCCCGGCACGCCGGCGCAGGTAGGGGTGTACCATGTTCCCCTGCAGGGGGCCGGGGCGGATCAGGGCCACCTCGACCACGATGTCGGCCAGGTTGCGGGGCTTCATCTTGACGAGCGCCTGCTGCTGCGCCCGCGACTCGACCTGGAAGGCGCCGATGGTGTCGGCCTGCTGCAGTTGCCGGTAGACGGCCGGGTCGTCGAGGGGCAGGGCATCCAGGTCGACCGTCTCGCTGCGGGTCTCGCGGATGAGCCGCAGGCATTCGTCGACGGCCGAGAGGGTGCGCAGCGAGAGCAGGTCGAGCTTGATGAGGCCGGCATCCTCGGTGTTGTCCTTATCCCACTGGATGACCACGCGCCCGGGCATGGTGGCCCTCTCCAGCGGCACCACCTGATCGAGGGGCGAGCGGGTGATGCACAGCCCGCCCACGTGGATGCCCAGGTGCCGCGGGAAGCCCTGGATGGCCTCGCACAGGCCCCAGAACCGCTCCCAATCCTGGGGGGTGAAGCCGAGGGCGGCGGGGTCCCAATCGTGGCTGCGCCACTTGCTCTGGCCTTTGGCCAGTTGGTCGATCACCGCCGGGGGCAGGCCCAGAGCCTTGCCCACGTCGCGGATGGCGCTGCGGGCGCAGTAGGTGATATAGTTGCAGACCATGCCCACGTGCGATTCGCCGTACTTGCGGTAGACGTATTGGATCACCTCCTCACGCCGGCGCGAGCAGAAATCCAGGTCGATATCGGGCATGATGCGCGCCTCGGCGCTCAAGAAACGCTCGAAGAGGAGGTTGTGGGCCAGCGGGTCCACGGCGGTGATGCCCAGGAGGTAGGCGACGATCGAGTTGGCGGCCGACCCTCGCCCCCGCACCTGGATGCCCTGAGCTTTGGCGTAACGCACGATATCCCACACGAGCAGGAAGTAGCCGGCCAGGCCGGTCTGGCGGATGACCTGCAATTCGTGGTGCAGTTGGCGCTCGGCGGCGCCGGTGTCGTGGGGGTAACGGGCGGGCAGTTGCGCCAGGCACAGGGCCGACAGGGTGGCGAAGGCGCGCTCTTCCTCGGAGGGCCGAGGGGCGTCTCCCTCTCCCTCGGGGGGAGAGGGGGCGGCTTGGCGCATCGGTGCCGGGTCCCCGGTCACAGTGGCCAGGTCGGGCGGGGCGGTGGCCTCGTCGCGGAAGTAGAGGTCTACCTGGCAACGGGAGGCTACCTCGAGGGTGTGGGCGAGCGCGTCGGGGTGGGCGGCAAAGAGGGCGGCCATCTCGGCCGGGGGCTTGAGGTAGTACTCGGAGTTGGGGCGCAAGTGTGGGCGGCACTCGGCCAGTGGCAGGTTGTGGCGGATGGCCACCAGCACATCGTGGAGCGGGCTGTCGCTTTGGCGGGCGTAGTGGGCGTTGTTGGTGGCGATGGTGGGCAGGTGTGCCTTGCGCGCCAGGCGCGCCAGCTCGGCGGCGAGCGCCGCGTCGCCGGGGTGGAGGTGTTGCTGCAACTCCACGTAGAGGTTGTGGGGGCCAAAGAGCTCGCGGAGCGTGGCGAGCGCCGCCAGGGCTTGCTTCGGTTCGCCGGCCAGGAGGCGGCCGGTGACGCAGCCCTGCCGGCAACCGGTGAGGGCGATCAGCCCTGCCGTGTGCCCCTGGAACTGGGCGAGTGACAGGCGCGGGTGGCCCTTGGAGCCGGCCAACTGGCCGCGGCTGATCAGCCAGCAGAGGTTGCGGTAGCCCGCCCTGTTCTCGGCCAGGAGCACGAGGTGGCTGGGCTCAGGGCACCCTGGGCCTTTCTGCAGGGTGAGCTCGGCCCCCACAATGGGGGCGATGCCCCGTTGCCGGGCGGCCAGGGAGAAGCGGATGGCGGCATAGAGCCCGTTGTGGTCGGTGAGGGCCAGCGCGGGCATGCCCAGCTCTGCGGCGCGGTCGAGGAGCGCTTCGGGGGTCGAAGCGCCGTCGAGGAGCGAGAAACAGGAGTGGCAGTGCAGCTCGACATAGTGCTCATCCATAGATCCTCTCCAGGCGCCAGAGGTCGGCCACCAGGTCGTGGTAGATGACGCAGAGCAGCCCGGTGTGGGTGGTGACCTGCCAGTAGTCACGCCACACCTCGCCGGCCCACCAGTCGGTGTGGACCCGCCAGTGGTCGCCGACGCGCAGGATGCGGTGCAGGCGCAGGTTCCAGTGGAACTGTTGGGGGCGTCCGTCTGTCGCCAGCACTTCCAGCGGGCAGCCGTCGGGCCAGAAGCTCATCGCCGGTACTCCATCAGGCAATAGCGCTCGGCCGGCAGGGGGGCACCGGTATCGAGCGGGTTGGCCTGGGTCACGCAGGCCGGTGTGTGCTTCTGCGCCAACTGTTCGAGGGCCTGCTCCAGCCGGGCGTGCGTTTCGCTGCAGGCAAAGAGGGCGAGCTGCCTGCCCGCCGCCGGCTCCCAGCCCGACAGCCTCAGCCCCAGCTCGCCGATGCCGGCGCCGCTGCCTTTGAGCTGGGCAAGCAGGCCGCTCAGCAGGGCCCGTACGGCGCGCGGAGCAGGGATGCTGCCCAACCAGGCCGAGGCCTGGCGCACAGTGCCATTGTCGAGGATGGCGGTGAGGCTGATGCGTTGGATGGCCCAGGCCTCGCGGGGGGCCGGCAGCCCCTGCAGCGCACACCCGAGCAGGCGGAAGGCTACCTCGAGCAGGGCTTCGTGGCGGGCCTCGGGCACTTCGAACTCGTGGTGGGCCTCCAGCACCCGTGGCGCCCGGCCCAGCACGGGGCGCTCGTCGAGGCCCCTGGCCCAGCGGTGGGCCAGCAAGCTCTCGGGGCCCAGTTGCTCGGCTACCTGCCGCTCGCGCAGGGCGGCGAATTGGCCTATCGTCCGCAGGCCCAGGAGGTGCAGGCGGCGCTCGGCCTCGGCCGGGAGCGGCAGCCAGTGGATGGGCAGGGGGGCGAGGAAGGCGCGGTCGGGCTCGGCCACGAGCTGGTAGCCGGGGTCGGGCGGGGCAGTCTGGGCTGCCACCCAGGCCGCGAACTTGGTGCTGGCCAGGCCCAGGCGCGCCCGGATGCCGGCGCCTGTCCACGCCGCCTGGAGCACGGTGCGGCTCCAAAGGGGCTCGTCGCCCGCAGGGTAGGCGTCGAGGTAGCAGGCGGCGCCATCCGGCTCCACCGCCGGGCTGTGGGCGCTGAGGGCGGCGAGCAGCGGCTCACAATCCGGCTCAGGTGGCCGGGTGAGGAACAGCAGGCAAGCGATACGCTGAGAAGGGTTGCCAGGTTGTTTCATGGGTGCTTCTCCTGCCATGGTATTTGGCTATACACGGCATCGCGCCACGATGGCGCGCCTACGGCCGTGGCGCCGGACCATGGGCGCGGCGTCGTGCCGTGTAAGGGCCGCGCCACGATGGTGCGTGTACCCGCGGCCGTGGCGCCGGACCATGGGCGCGGCGTCGTGCCGTGCAAGGACCCGCGCCACGATGGCGCGCCTACGGCCGTGGCGGCGGAGCGTAGGCGCGGCATCGTGCCGCGGACCCGCGCCACGGTGGTGCGCCTACGGGGAAGCGGAGGGTCACGCTGTGGCCCGCCGGCCCCTGTTTGTTCTTCAGCACTGTGACGCGCGATTCGAAGCCGGCCACGCACGGCCCGCGCATGAGCCAGGCCTGGCGCCGAAAGGCGAGCCGGACGCTGGCGAGGGCGTCGATAGGCAGCTCCTGGGGCGGCGTTTCGGGCCAGGCCAGGGTGGTGATCCAGAGCAGGGTGGCCAGCGACCGGCTCAGAAGGGGCACCCAACTGCGCAGGGCCCGTTCGAGTGCCTGCAGCGCCTCGGGGTTGGCGAGGAGGTGCTGGTCGTCGAGCCGGTCAAAGGCTACGGCGGCAAAGCTGCCGCTCTGTAGAAGGTCACCGGTCATCGCCAGGGCGTGGATAAAGTCGTGGGGCCGCAGGATGGCCAGGAGGTCGAGGCGCACCCCGCAGTGCACCAGCGCTTCCAGGTCGACGGTGGCGCCGGTATCCACGTAACAGGCCACCATGCGCTCGAGGCGCTGGGCCTGGGCCAAGGTGCTGGCTGCCACGGTGAACTGGCCCGCCGTGCCGTAGCCGGCGAGTTCACTGAACCTGCCCAGGGGAAAGCCGCCGGCCAGGGCCTCGTCGAGGGCAGGGAAGCCGGTGGGCAGCACGGTAGGCCGGTGCTGATCCGACGCCCTGTGGATGGCACCGGGGCCGTGGTGCGAACGGATGGTTGCGACTGTCTGCTCGAGAGTCCGTTGCCGGGTACACATCGCCGTGTCCAGAACAAATGTTCTTACTCCCATTATACACCTATCTGCGGATGGGTGTCAATGAGCTACAAACCGCTTGAGCCACCCTTCTCCTTGTGGTATAATCTCTTCACGCAACTGCGCTGCCGGCTCGATGCAGGGTCGCTGGGGCATCGGCCGGGGCGACGTCACCCCTGTCTCCTATGCTCCTACCGGGTGGTGGGCCACAGGAGCCCAGGCGGCCCATGCAACCGCCGGGGCCTGGACGGCAGCCTGCCGGGCGCCCTCTGGTCGAGTCGTGGTACCTTCACGCGGCCGGGCCCGCTCGTTGCGCAACACGAACCGCCCACAGCGGGCCATTCGCCCGCAAGGCAACTTCGGGCGGGAAAGGGAGGGAAGGACCATTGGTTCCGGTAGCCATCCACAGCATCCAGGTCAGCCTGATGTCGCACCACCGCATCGTCATCCTGAAGGACCTCCAGGCTGAAGACGAGCGCCTGCTGCCGATCTGGATCGGCCCCTTTGAGGCCGATGCCATCACCATCCAACTGCAGGGGCAGGAGGTCGCCCGGCCACTGACTCACGATCTGCTCAAGTCGATGATCCAGACGCTGGGGGCGACGGTCTCCTACATCCTGATCAACGATCTCAGCGACAACACCTTCTACGCGCGCATCGTCCTGCAGGTCAACGGCCGAGAGCTGGAGGTCGATTCCCGGCCCAGCGATGCCATCGCCCTGGCCGTGCGCACCCAGTCGCCGATCTATGTGGACGAGGAGGTGCTGAACCGGGCAGCCATCACCCCCAGCCCCGACATCAGCACCGGCCCCAAGCCTGGCGACCTCGATAGGGGCAGCGACGTCTTCCGGGATTTCGTCGAGGGGCTGGATCTGGACGGCCTCGAGGAGAAGTAGGGCGTGTCGGTCGAGCGTCTGCCGCCGCAGAATGTGGAGGCGGAACAGTCGGTCCTGGGCAGCCTGCTCATCGACCGCGATGCCATCCTGCGCATCGCCCCTTTTCTGCGCCCGGAGGACTTTTACCGCGAGAACCACGCCCAGATCTACCAGGCCATCCTGGACCTCTTTGAGCGCCGGGAGCCGGCCGACTTTCTCACCGTCTGCAACGCGCTCGAGCAGCGGGGCGTGCTCGAAGCGGTGGGCGGCGCGGCCTACATCACCTCGCTGATCAACGCCGTCCCGACCCCCATCCATGTGGAGCACTATGCCCGCATCGTCGAGCTGGCGGCGCTGCGCCGGCGCCTCATCGAGGCGGCGGGGCAGATCGCCCGGCTGGCCTACGAGGAAGACCGCGACATCGACCAGGTCATCGACCGCGCCGAGGCGACGCTCTTCGAGGTCACAGAGCGCCGCGAGAAGAAGGACCTGGTGCCCATCAAGCGGCTGATGGCCGACTATTACGACCGCATCGAGTACCTGCAGTCGCACCGCGATGAGCTGGTGGGGTTGCCCACCGGCTTTATCGACCTCGACAAGCTGCTCGGGGGGCTGCAGCGCTCGGACCTGCTCATCATCGCGGGCCGGCCCGGCATGGGCAAGACCTCTTTTGGCCTGAGCATTGCGCTCAACGCGGCGCTCAAGCACAAGGCCGTGGTGGCCTTTTTCACCCTCGAGATGTCGGGCGAGCAGTTGGTGCAGCGCATGGTCTCGTCGGAGACGGGCATCGACTCGCGGCGCCTGATGGTGGGCGACATCCACGACCTGGAGTGGGAGCGCTTTGTCAAGGCTTCCGGCGACCTCTCGGAGACGCTGATCTTTATCGACGACACCCCGGCGCCCACGCCCCTCGAGATCCGCTCCAAGTGCCGGCGGCTGGCCGCCGAGTACGAGCTGGACCTGGTCATCATCGACTATCTACAGCTCATGTCGGGCGGGGTGCGCAGCGAGAACCGCCAGCAGGAGATCTCGTACATCTCTCGCTCGCTCAAGGGGCTGGCCCGCGAGCTGCACGTGCCCGTCATTGCCCTCTCGCAGCTCTCGCGCGCCGTCGAGGCGCGCCAGGATAAGCGCCCCATCCTCTCGGACCTCAGGGAATCGGGCAGTATCGAGCAGGACGCCGACATTGTGATGTTCATCTACCGCGACGAGGTCTACGACGAGCTGACCGACCGCCGCAACATCGCCGACATCATCGTAGCCAAGCACCGCAACGGGCCCACCGGGCAGGTGGCGCTGCGCTTCGCCAAGGAACAGACCAAGTTCATGGACCTGGAGACGTTCCATACGGAGGAGTACGCGTAAGACGTAATGCGTAAAACGTAATACGTAAAACGTGATGGGTGGTGCGCCAGGCGTGGGTGGTTCGCTGCTCGGAGCATCCCTAACGCGCCACTCTACGCATCACGTTCTACGTGTCACGGATCGAGCATCCAATGACCGACACCATCCGTCCCTTTCCCGGCTTTCCCGACGGGCAACTGCGCTTTGCGGCGGTGCCCGATCTGTTTTTCAGCGAGCTGCTGCCGGCCATCGATGACTTGGCAGAGCTCAAGGTTACCCTGTACACCATCTGGCGGCTACAGCGCCTGCGGCGCGAGCCCAAGTACCTGGCCCTCAGCGAATACAGGGCCGACCCGGCGCTGTTGGCCGGGCTCGGCGGGGAGGGCGAGGCGGCGCTCGACGAGGGGCTGGCACGGGCGGTGACGCGGGGCACGCTGTTGCGCCTCGACGATGCCTCGGGCGGCGAGGCCTGGTTCTTTCTGAACAGCCAGCAGGGGCGAGCTGCGTTCGAGCGGGCGGTGCGGGGCGAGGTGCGGCTGGCCGGGGCGAGCGGAGAGCCGGCCCCGCAGGTGACGGTGGCCAGGCCCAATATCTATCAGCTCTATGAGCAGAACATCGGGCTCTTGCAGCCCCTCATCGCCGACGAGCTGCGCGACGCCGAGGCCACCTACCCGCCCGAGTGGGTCGAGGAGGCCTTCCGCATCGCCGTGGAGCGCAACGCGCGCAACTGGCACTATGTGCGCAGCATCCTCGAACGCTGGGCCCGCGAGGGCAGGGATGGGGGAGCGCGCGCGCAGGGGGACCGCTGGAGCTATGTGAGGGGGAAGTATGGCGACCGCGTCGCGCACTAGAAAGCGCCAGCAGGCGCCAGAGGTCTGCCCACGCTGCGGCGGTGTAGGCTATTTCCGGCGCGACGTGCCTGTGGGGCACCCCGATTTTGGCCGTGCCATCCCCTGCGACTGCCAGGCCGCCGCCCAGCAGCAGGCGCGCCTGGAGGGGTTGCGGCGTGCCTCGAACCTGGGCATGCTGACCCGCCAGACCTTCGAGACCTTTGTGCCCGACGGTTTCGGCCTGGCGCCCCACCTGCAGGCCAACCTGCGCCGCGCCTTCGAGACCTGCCGCGCCTACGCCGAGAACCCCCAGGGCTGGCTGGTGTTGCGCGGCCGCTACGGCTGCGGCAAGACCCATCTGGCCGCCGCGATCGCCAACTATCGCATCAGCCGGGGGCAGTCGGCGATCTTTATGGTGGTGCCCGACCTGCTCGACTATCTGCGGGCCGCCTACCGCCCCGATACCGACTCGTCGTACGACGAACAGTTCGACGCCGTGCGCAACGCGCCCCTCCTGATCCTCGACGACCTGGGCACGCAGAGCTCGACTCCCTGGGCGCAGGAAAAGCTCTTCCAGCTCCTGAACTATCGCTACAACGGCCTCTTGCCGACGGTCATCACCACCAACCGCGAGCTGGAAGAGATCGATCCGCGCTTGCGCTCGCGCCTGGCCGATACGGAGCTGTGCCAGGTGGTGACCATCCTGGCGCCCGACTTTAGGCAGGCCGGCACCGAGAGCTCGGAACTGAGCAGCCTCAGCCTGCACAGCGACCAGACGTTCAAGACCTTCGACACCGGCGACCGGCACCTGAGCGCCGAGGAGCGGGAGAACCTGCGGCGCGCCCTCGAGCTGGCCCAGAGCTATGCGGCCGAACCGGAGGGCTGGCTGGTCTTCCTGGGCGACTATGGCTGCGGCAAGACCCACCTGGCGGCGGCCATCGCCAACGACCGGGTGGCGCGCGGCCTGCCCGCCCTCTTTGTGGTGGTGCCCGACCTGCTGGACCATCTGCGGGCTGCCTTCAGCCCCGCCAGCACCACCTCCCTCGACCGGCGCTTCGAGGAGGTGCGCAGCGCCCCCTTGCTCGTGTTGGATGACCTGGGCACCCAGAGCTCGACCCCCTGGGCCCAGGAAAAGCTGTACCAGCTCTTGAACCACCGCTACAACGCGCGGCTGCCCACCGTGATCACCACCAACCTGACCCTGGAGGAGATCGAACCCCGCCTGCGGGCGCGCATCCTCGACCCGCGCCGGGTCACCATCTTTGCCATTGTGGCGCCCAGCTACCTCGACCGGCTTTCGAGCCGGCAGAACAGCGAGGGCAACGGCCGCCAGAGCGGGCCGTCGCGCTCCCGCGCGGCCCGCAAGGCGTACGGCCGCGGCGCACAATAGCCCCGAGCCACCATGTGGAGGGACCTGCCGCCACCAGGGGTGGCAGCCGGGTCTTGAGCGCTGCCCGACCCCGGCCCAGCCCCTGGGTGGGGGTTTGGTGGGTTGGCTGGCGCCGCCCGCGGGCGGCGCCAGCCAACCCATCAAACCCCCATACGCTCCCGCACCGGGTGGCCGCGGAGCGTGTAGCCCGGTCGCTGGCCCGGCGGTCAGCGGAGTTTTCCGCCGGTGTCCCATAGCTCCGGGAACTCCGGGGTCCCCAGAGTGACGGCGCGAGGGACTGCAGTGCTAACTCGAAGCGCTGGCCGGGGCGGGCTCCTCTTCAACAGTCATGACATAATCGGGGCAGAGCAGCTCGCACAGGCGGCAGCCGGTGCAGGCCTCGGGGTTTTCCAGGCGCACGATGCCGGTCAGCGGCTCGGCGCCGAACACGTGCTGGGGGCAGAACTCGATGCAGATGCCGCAGGCCTTGCACCAGCGGACGTCGAGAGTGACGGTGGCATGCCTGGCTGCCATGGCCTATCCTCCTGTGGTCATAAGAGGCGTCCATCTTGGGCAAAACGCAGCGGACCCAGCGGCCCCAGCGCGGTGAGGCGCGGCTGGGCGCGGGCGGCCTCGAGCAGGCCCTCGGAGATGAGGATCTCCTCCAGCTCCAGCGTGTTGCGGATCACGGCCAGGCGCACGGTGGCCGGGTCGTAGCCGGTGAGGGCCACGGCGATGGCCTCCTGGTCGCTCTCGAGGGTCATGGGCAGCTTGGCCGAGCCGAAAAAGCCGGTGGTGATGACGTTGGTGTAGGTGGCGCGCAGGTCGATCTTGTCGACCAGGCGCCGCGTGGTCACGTCGGCCAGGCCCACGCCCAGGGCGTTGCCGTGGCTCTCGTCGGTCAGGTCGAGCACCACCAGGCGGCCCACCTCGGGCTTGTGGGTGCCCCCGATGCGCCGGCCGATGCCGATGACGTTGGCGTCCATGCCCGTGCCGCTGATGTTCTTGCCCATCTCGCGCACCACGAGCACGTCGAGTTCGTCGAAGGGCAGGCGGGGCAGGAGCTGCTTGGCCAGGGTCAGCAGCCGCCGGTCGGCCTCTTCGAACTCGGCGGGGGGCACCACGGCCAGGTCGTAGGTCTCGTCCTCCGCATTCTCGACGATGGCCACGCCGATGCCGATGGGGGCGCGCGCCAGCATCACCCGCCCGAACTCGACCACTCCTTCGGCCAGGCCACGCCGATGCACCGCCTCGGCGCCCTGGCGTTTGCCCAGCCCCACGGCCATCATCTTCATCAGGCCGCTCTCGATGCTGGCCTTGAAGGCTGTGTGGGGCTTGACGCGGTTCATTACGACGATCCAGTCGGCCTCGAAGGCCAGGCGGTCGCAGTAGACCGGCCGGCCCTCGGGCGTGCGGCCTGCCTCCACCACCTCCATCGACGAGCGGATGGGCGCACCCACCGTGCGTTCATCGACGCCCAGGCTCGCCAGCATGCGGGCCTGCCCTTCGGCGGTGGCGCCGCCGTGGCTGCCCATGGCCGGGACGATGAAGGGCTCGCCCCCTCGCTCGCGCACCACCTGCACCACCGCTGCCACCAGCTCGCTCAGGTGGGCAATGCCACGGCTGCCCCCGGTGATGGCCACTCGCATGCCTGGCTGGAGGGCAGCCAGGGCCGGCGCGGCCCGCAGGCGCTGAGCGAGCACGCGGCCCGGGTCGGCCAGCGCGCGGCGGTCGAACTGCTGGCGCAGGCGGTACATGGTGGGGAGGGCGGGCATCTCGACGATCACAGGTGGCCTCGCATGGGGCAACGCCGGGCAGGCCGCCCGGCAGGCGAGAAGTGAGTGCCCCCATTATACTGCAGGGGCCAGCCAGGGCCAATAGTGAAAGGGGATAGCGTCACACACTGGGGACAGCCTCCTGTGGCAGCCGGGAGGGCGGGGCGATGGCCCAGCCGCTGCAGGCTGCGGCCATGGGGAG
>Ga0078972_1013675_pt1 | contig 13252 bp, 10 predicted proteins | sample YelNatPaOPGAMG01_FD_67568 | JGI IMG/M metagenome (GOLD analysis project Ga0078972, IMG submission 67568) | Hot spring thermophilic microbial communities from Obsidian Pool, Yellowstone National Park, USA - OP-RAMG-01 (SPADES assembly) (version 2) | ecosystem: Environmental > Aquatic > Thermal...
GGATAACCAGTATACCCTTCCCTTTGGGACGGTGGACGAGGTACGGCAGGAGGTCCTCGATAACCTGCGCATTCTGGGCGAGGGCGGCGGCTACATCCTCGCCCCCTGCCACAACATTCAGGCCATCAGCCCACCCGAGAATGTCGTGGCGATGTACGAGACCGGTTTCGAAAACGGCTGGGTTTCTTGAGGAAGCAGTGGCTATCCGGAACTACAGGGCACAAGAGCCGCTGCGCCCGACGGGCGGAGTCGGCGTGGCGGACGGAAGCATTCGCAGGCAGGGTAGAAGAGCACCGATGAACAGCCATAGGCGCGGATGAACGCCGATTAGGAACGGTCGTTTTCTCCTGTCAGCGTGAATCTGCGTCTGCCGGCGTTCGTCTATGTTCCCTTGCTTGAATATGAAAGCATCTTGCACTCAGGAGAACGGCTATGCCAGCAATCACCATCCTGGAACCATGGAATGGCGACATCCTCAATCGCCATGATGGCACGCTCACGCCCGCCGGCCTTGAGATCGAGGTACGCGGCCAGGCGGACGGCGAGGGCACTGTAACCGTCGCTTGCGAGGGGGCAGAGCGCCCTGGTGGAACCGTGGTGCGCCGGGCCGAGACCTCCGCTCCGGTCTGCAACGGCCAGTTCAGGGCTCGCATCCTGCTTCAGGGGCGCCACAACCTGATCACGGCCGCAATGAACGGTCAGCGCGCGGCCTGCCAGGTCCTCTGGGACTACGACTCGCAGCCGCGCTACCGCTTCTCGGTTGATGACAACATCCTTTTCCTCAGGGATCTGGCCGATAGCAGCTACTCTTCGCTTTTCGAGCACCCGTACCTAGCCTTCTGGCAGAGTGTGCACCGCCGCTACGGCACCAAGGTGCACTTCAACATCTACTTCGAGACCGATGCAAGCGTCTACCCGGGTGGGTCATTTCGCCTGCCGCAACTGTCGGGCCGGTTCCGCAGCGAGTGGGAGGCGAATAGTGATTGGCTTCACCTCACTTTCCATGCCCGCAGCAACAAGCCCGACTGGCCTTACCGCGACGCCACCTACGAGCGGATGGCCGCCGACTATGACGCCGTCACGGCCGAGATAAAGCGCTTCGCCGGTGAGGCGGTGCTGAGCAGCGTTACCACCGTGCACTGGGCCTGCGCGCCGCGTCCGGCGGTAAAGGCGTTGCGGGACCGGGGCGTGCGTGGCCTCATTGGCTTGTTCCACCAGCAATCGCACGGAGGAGCACAAGACACCGGTTACTACCTGGAGCCAGCTCTCGCCGAGCATGTGGCCGGGCGCGACTATTGGTGGGACCCCGAGCTGGATGTGTGCTTCATATCCTGCGATGCCGTCGTCAACACTTACCCGCCGGAAGCAGTGCCGCCTCGGCTGGACGAAGTGGGCGGCAACGCTCACACGGGCGAACTGATCGAACTGCTCATCCACGAACAGTACTTCCGCCGCGAGCTGTCCCTATATCAACCGGATGTGCAGCAGCGGGTCCTGGCGGCCGTTGACTGGGTGAGCAGGCGCGGCTACAAGCCCGTCTTCTGGGGTGATGGCTTCATCGGCGCCTGACGCGAAAGCAGCGAAACGTAGGTTTCGCCTGGCCGCGTTTTCCTTCGTCATTTTAACCCAATTCTAATGAATTCGCCGCCCCATTCTAATACTTAGGCTGTATCCTTGCCTCGTTCGCGACGACACAAGGCCGAGGGCGCTGGCACATCGGCCGAGGAGGCAAGGATGAGAATTGTCGGGTCTGGAAACCGCGCTCGCTGGTCCGCGCTGGCGGCCGCTCTATTGCTCGCCCTGGCGGCGGTCTTCGCTATGCCCGCCACCACTGCTTTGGCGTGTTCTCCTAAGATCTCCATCACGAAGTCAGCCGACCAGACTGTGCTGGCAGGTAACGTGGTCACCTTCACTATCGTCGTCAAAAACACTGGGGACGCCGCAGCCAACGTGGTGACCGTCTACGACACCCTCGACAGCAATCTCTCAAACGCCCAGTACAGCCTCAACGGCACCACCTGGTCCGCGTGGACTGGCTCACTCAACCTGGGCACCATCGCTGCCGGCGGCTCCAAGACACTCAAAATCAAGGCCACCGTCAGCCCAAGTGACACCTGCGGCTCTAGCCTGACGAACACGGCTAAGGTCAACTGGAGCGGACATTCGTCATATCTCACCTCCACTCAGACCTCGACCACCGTCAACTGCCAGTCGAACGTCTCTATCGTCAAGACTGCCGACAAGGCAGTGCTCGCCGGTGACACCGCCAACTTCAGCATCACCGTCAGCAACGCCGGTCCCAGCGACGCCCATAACGTCACCGTGACCGATACCCTCGACAGCAATCTCTCAAACGCCCAGTACAGCACGGACAATGGCACCACCTGGTCCGCGTGGACTGGCTCACTCAACCTGGGCACCATCGCCGCCGGCGGTTCGGTGACGCTCAAGATCAAGGCCACCGTCAGCGATAGCAACAGCTCCATCTGCAATACATCGCTCGAGAACACGGCCAGCGTCGTTTGGGGCGGACATACAGACCCCGTATCGTACGGTCCGACCTCGACGGTCATCAATTGCCAACCTCCGAGCCCGCCCACGGCCGTGAAGCTCAGCGATTGGAAGGCAAGCGCGGGCAACGGTAGTGTGCGCCTGAACTGGACCACCACCTTTGAGCAGGGCACCGCCTCCTTCGGCATCTACCGCGGCACCAGCAGTGATCGTGCCGCCGCGAAGCCCATCGGTGGCGTCGTCGCCAGGAATATCACTTTAGGCGCGAGCTACTCTTTCACTGATGGCCCGCTGGCCGCCGGCACCTACTACTACTGGCTCAAGGAAGTGCAGACCGACGGCTCACAAGTGTGGGTAACGAGCCTGCCCGCCCGGGCCCAGGTCGAGGTCGGCAGCAGCCGCACTGATCCTGTCCCCTCGGCAAAGAACTACGTCTACATCCCCTTCAGCCGCCGCTAGAGTCGCCCCGTGGAGGGCCGGCCTGTCCGGCCCTCCACCTCCCCCGTTCCCTGACTCCCGTTTCCTCGGCCCCTGCCGCTCCCTTGGTTTTCGTCGCCGGACAGCCTGTGGCATACTCACAGGTGTAACGGCGCTCGCCAAGGAGACAACTCATGCAGCAGACGATACCGACTGGCTTCCCGCCCATTAGCGTCGAGCATCCCGTCCCTGGAGAACCAGCGCTAGGCTCCTGGTATACCGAAGAAGAGGTAGATGCCCTGACGGCGGCGATGCGCCAGTCCATGGACTGGCGGGTTGGCTTTCGGCCAAACCCTCAAGTGGATGAGTTCGAGCATGCCTTCGCCAGCTATTGCGGCGCCCAGCACGCCTTCGCCTGCACCTCCGCCGGGACAGGCCTAGATATGGCGATGATGGCCCTCGACCTGCAGCCCGGAGACGAGGTAATCAGCCCGGTCATGACCTTCCCCGGCACACATCTTTCCGTCCTCGGCCAGGGCGGCACCCTGGTGCTGGCCGAGATCGACCCGAAGACCTTCAATATTGATCCTGCCGACGTCGAGCGGCGCATCACGCCACGCACCCGCGCTATCCTGGCAGTCCATGATCACGGCCTTGCCGCGCCTATAGATGAACTTGAGGAAGTGGCGGCTCGGCACCCGCATCCGAAATATGGCCCCGCCAAGGTGATCTGCGACGCCGCTCGCGCCTGCGGCGCCGGCTACAAGGGTACCAAGGTCGGCAACAAGGGCTGGATGACCGTCTTCAGTTTCCACACCCAGAAGCTTCTCACCACCCTGGGCGAGGGCGGCATGGTCACGACCAACGACCCCGAACTCTACCGCCGCATCCGCGCCATCGGAAACTGGGGCTCGCCGGATCAGTGGGGTACCAACTACCGTCTGTCCAGGCTGCAGGCCGTAGTCGGCCTGGTGCAACTGAAGCGCCTCGACTACATGCTCGAGCGCCGCCGCGACCGGGCCCGCAAGCTGATGGCTCTCCTCGCTGAGCGCGTGCCCGAATTGACCCTGCCGGAAGAGCCGGAGGGGTACTATCACACCTATTACCTGTTGTGCTGCACGCTACCCGCGGAACTCGGCGGCGCCAAGCGGGATGCCCTGTGCGAGTGGATGCCGCAGCACACCGGTGTCGGGCTCGTAGTCGGCAACCTCCCCACCTATCGTTACAAGCACACGATCATCCACAAGCTGGGCTTCAAGGATTCTGATTTCCCCGTTTCGTCAGCCGTCGCCGACCGCTTCTTCAGCCCGCCCTTGCATCCGCTGATGACCGACGCGGACCTGGAGTATATCGCCGACTCTCTGCGCGCTGGCATTGACTACATCAAGAGCCTATGACTACCAGGCCACTCGTCCGGCCGAGGAGTGAGGGATGAAGGCGAGCTACATGTTCATGTCCGATCCGCGAGCTAATGATGGCACGGTGATGGACTGGGTGGAGTGTCTGGCCGAGCTGAAGCAGAATGGGTTGGATGGGGTTGATGTCTTCGCTCGCCAACTGGCAAAGATGGGCCTCGCCACGGATGCGTTCATGGCCCGTATCAGGGACATGGGGCTGGTGCCTGCGGTGTACTGCATTCATACAGACTTCATCTCCCCGGGCGCCGATGTTCAGGCCTCTCTGGATGCAGTGCGCGCCGGGGCAGAAGTCTGCGTCAAGCACGGCATCGGCCACCTCTTCAGCGCTGGCGGCCAGCACACTAACAGTGGCCCTGCTGCTATGGATCGTTATGTCGCCGGCTTGCAACAGGCGCTCGAGATCACCCGGCAAGCGGGCCTGGCCCTCAGCATCGAGAACGCCGGCCAGATGTGCCACACCTGGCAGTCGCTGCTCGAGTGCGTGGAGCGAGTAGGGCCTGACATGAAGGTGACCCTGGACGGCGGCAATTTCATCCTCGCCGGCTCAGACGCCATCGAGGCGGCCGAGCATCTCGGGCCACGTGTCGTCCACGTCCACGTTAAGAACTTCGTTCCAGACCCAGATCACAGGCCATATCCCTATCGCTATTGCCCGCCCGATCAGGGCATTACCGACTATCGTAGGCTCGTGACCATCCTGGGCCAGGCCGGGTTTGACGGCTTCCTTGCCTTCGAGCCGGAGGGCTGGCCGGACGCGCCGGCGCCGCAGGGCGTGCGCTACTGCGCCCAGCTGGCAAGCATGGCAGCCTCATCTGGCTGAGCGCGATCCGGCCTGAGGGCGATCCGGCCTGAGCGCGGCCGGCCGCTGCTTGTCGCGAGCACCAGCCGCTGCTATACTCGCGCCGCCCTGAAGGACGGCGGAAACCGACTGCTAGTTCATCCGACGGAGCATGAGATGGCTCTCGACATAGAGCAGGTGCGCCATGTGGCCAACCTGGCCCGCCTGGCGCTGAGCGACGAAGAGATCGCCGTGTACCAGGAGCAGCTGTCCGAGATCCTCGAGTACGCGAGTTCGCTGGCCGAGCTGGACACCGAGGCTATTCCGCCCACGGCTCAAGTCATCGCTCTGCCGGGCGTCACTCGCGACGACTGTACCACGCCCTCGCTGGCGCAAGAGGACGCCCTGGCGAATGCCTCCCACGTGCAGGATGGTCTGTTCGTCTCGCGGGCGATACTGGAGCAGCCGTGAGCGACAGTGAGGGCGCCGCGGCGGCGACACAGCTCATAGACCTCTCGCTGGCAGAGCTTGCCAGAGGCCTGCGCGCCCGGCGCTTTTCCTCCCTTGAGGTGACGTCCGCCTTCCTCGAGCGCATCCAGGCCAGCGACTCTCAGGTGCATGCCTTCCTGGCGACGGACCCAGAGTACAGCCTGGCCATGGCACGGGCCGCCGATGGCCGGCTGGCTGCTGGCGAGACGGGACTGCCGCTGCTCGGCGTACCGGTCGCCATCAAAGACATCATCTGCACCGAGCACTTCCCCACGACCTGTGGCTCCCGCATGCTTCAGGGCTACCGCTCACCATTCCAGGCCACCGTAGTGAACCGCCTGCGCCAGGCCGGCGCCGTCATCCTGGGGAAGACGAACACCGATGAGTTCGCCATGGGTTCGTCAACCGAGAACTCGGCTTACGGCCCCACCCATAACCCCTGGGACCTGGAGCGCGTCCCCGGCGGCTCAAGCGGTGGCAGCGCTGCCGCTGTGGCGGCGCGTCAGGCGCCCGGGGCCATTGGCAGCGATACTGGCGGCAGTGTCCGCCAGCCAGCCGGGTTCTGCGGCGTGCCCGGGATCAAGCCCACGTACAGCCGTGTTTCGCGCTATGGGCTCGTTGCCTTTGCCTCGTCATTGGACCAGATCGGCACCTTCGGGCGCGACGTGTACGATTGCGCCTTGCTTCTGAACTGCATCAGCGGCCATGACCCTTTCGACGCCACATCCAGCCGCGAGCCCGTCCCGGATTTCACCGCCACCCTATCCGACGGCATCAAGGGCCTGCGTGTCGGAGTGCCGAGAGAGTATTTTGTGCCCGGCATGCAGCCCGAGGTTGAACGGGCGGTTCGCGCCGCCATAGATACGCTGGCGGCGCTCGGCGCCGAGATAGCCGAAGTCTCCTTGCCGCACACCAAGTATGCTCTTCCTGCCTATTACATCATTGCCGACGCCGAGGCCTCGGCCAACCTAGCCCGCTATGACGGCATTCGCTTTGGCTACTATGAGGACGCTCCGACAATGTGGGAGGCCTATGCCCGCACGCGTGGCCACGGTTTCGGCGCCGAGGTCAAACGCAGAATAATGCTCGGCACGTATGTCCTCTCGGCGGGCTACTATGACGCCTATTACCTCAAGGCACAGAAGGTGCGGACGTTGATCCGGGCGGATTTCGATCGTGCCTTTGAGCGCTGCGACGTCCTCGTGGCGCCAGTCTCGCCCACTGTCGCCTTTCGCATCGGCGAGAAGGTCGCTGATCCTCTGGAAATGTACCTGGCGGATGTCTGCACCCTGGCCCTCTCCTTGGCCGGGTTGCCGGGCATGTCCGTGCCCTGCGGCTTCGCGGGCGGCTTGCCCGTGGGGCTACAGGTGATGGGCCGGCAGTATGATGAGGCAACCGTCCTGCGCCTTGCGCGCGCCTACGAACAAGCCACCGGCTGGCACCTGCGCCGGCCGCCTCTATGAGAGCATCGCAGGCGGGCCACCGGCGTGTCGGTGCCAGGCTCGTGTGGTGGACCTCGGAGTACATTGGCTGAGATGGAGGGCTAATCCATGTATGTGATCATACCTGTTGCCGGGTTCGGCACTCGCCTGCGCCCGCACACCTATACCAAGCCCAAGCCTTTGGTGAACGTGGCCGGCAAGCCAATTCTGGGCCACATCCTGGACCGCCTGGCCGGGCTGGATATCGAGCGCATCATCTTCGTCGTCGGCTACCTGGGCGAGCAGATCCACGATTATGTCGAGTCCCATTACCACCTGCCCACCCGCTACGTGGAACAGAAGGAACTGCTCGGACAGGCGCATGCCATCGGCCTCTGTCGCGACCAGGTGCAGGGGCCAGTGCTCACCGCCTTCGTGGACACCATCTTCGAAGCCGACTTGAGGGAACTGCCTCAGGTGCGTGGCGATGGTGCCATCTACGTGAAGGAGGTCGAGGATCCCCGGCGCTTCGGGGTCGTGACGCTGGCCGACGGCTACATCCGCCGCTTCGTCGAGAAGCCGAGCCAGCCCATCTCAAAGCTGGCCGTGATCGGCCTGTACTACATCAAGCAGTATCAACTGCTCTTCGACTGCATAGACGAGCTTCAGGCCCGCAACCTGCGCACTGAGGGCGAGTTCTACCTGGCTGACGCCTTGCAGCTCATGGTTGACCGCGGCAGCCGCCTCGAGGCGCGCACCGTGGATGTCTGGCAGGACTGCGGCACGCCCGACGCCGTCTTGCAAGCCAACCGTTACCTGCTGGAGCGAGACAGCTACAACAGCATCCGCCCCGAAGGCTGCATTGTGGAACCCCCGACCCGTATCGCCCCTGATGCTGAGGTGCATAACTCGGTAATCGGGCCTTATGTCTACGTCGGTTCCAAGGCTCGCATCGAAGGCTCGATCGTCGGCCCTTATGTCACCGTGGCCGACGGCGCCACTATCGAGGAGTCCATCGTCCGCGACTCGATAGTCAACGAACAGGCACACATCATCTCTGGCGCCCTGACGCACAGCCTGGTCGGTCAATATGCCATGGTGAAGGGCGGCTTCGAGCGTTTCAACGTCGGCGACTCATCCGAGATAGATACGTCCGTGTGAGCATATGCAGGGCGGGGCAGCCTGCGGTGCCTGGCAGGCCGTGTGCGTTCGTTGTCGGTCGGAGTATCGCTACGCTCAGGAACCCATGGCCATCGGCTGGGGCAACGGTACGGAGGAGCAGGTCGTTCGTGTGATCCGACGCTGGCGGACTCCAGCCGGCCCAGGCTTCCGCATCGCAACAGAGCGCGGCGTGTTTGAGCTTCGCTATTGCGAGAGCACCGACAGGTGGCAGGCCCGGGCTTGTGGCGCGCCGATTGGCCAAGCAAGGGCCGCGAGGCGATAATACACTCAGCATACTAAACACCGAGGCCAGCGTCTGTGGGGCAAGGGCGCCTCCGAGGCAGGAAAGCGGAGGCGGTTGCCATGCCAAGCCTATCACACAGAGTGCAGGAAGCGCCGTTCAGTGGCATTCGCCGTTTCTTCGACATTGTAGCCACCATGGACGACGTGATCTCCCTGGGGGTTGGCCAGCCGGATTTCGTCACCCCCCGGCCCATCATGCAAGCCGGCATTGACTCGCTGCTTCAGGGAGAGACGGGCTACACCTCAAATTCGGGACGCATCGAACTGCGACGCGCCCTGGCTGCCCATCTGGCCCGCCTGTATGGCGCTGAGTACGATCCAGAATCGGAGATGCTGATCACCGTCGGCATCTCGGAAGGCATCTACCTCGCCCTCACAGCCATCCTCAACCCTGGGGACGAGGTTATCGTCCCTGAGCCCTGCTTCGTCTCCTATAAGCCGGAGGTGATCTTCGCTGGCGGAACCCCCGTCGTCGTGGAGACGCGAGCGGAGGATGGCTGGGAATTGAGGCCGGAGGCGGTCGCCAGGAGCATCACACCGCGCACCAAGGCGATACTGATCGGCTACCCGAGCAACCCCACCGGCGCCACCATCTCTCGCAGCCACATGGAGAGCCTGGCTGACCTTGCCTGCGAGCATGACCTGTTCGTGATCTCAGACGAGGCTTACGACCGGCTCGTCTACGGGAGCGAGCACATTTGCATCGGCAGCCTCCCACGCCTGAGAGAGCGCGCCATCCTGCTCTATGGCTTCTCAAAGGACTATGCCATGACCGGATGGCGCATCGCCGCTGCCATCGCCGCGGCGCCAGTGGCGAGCGCCATGCTCAAGGTGCACCAGTACACCATCATGTCCGCCCCCACACCGGCGCAGTATGCCGCCGAGGCTGCCCTGACTGAGCAAGGCGAGCAATCCGTAAAGGCCATGGTCGAAGAGTACGACCGTCGCCGCCGCTTCTTCACGGCACGGCTCAACCAGATGGGCCTGGATTGTGTCGAGCCCAGGGGAGCATTCTACTGCTTCCCCAGCATCAAGAGGACCGGGCTGACATCGCAGCAGTTCGCTGAGATGCTGCTTCGGGAAGAGCGCGTGGCCGTCGTCCCGGGAGACGCCTTTGGCGCCTGCGGCGCCGGTTATGTGCGCTGCACCTACGCCACCTCCTTGGAGGAACTCAGGGAAGCCTGCGACCGCATCGAGCGCTTTGTCGGGCGCCACCACCGCTAGGTGCCTTCGGCACGGGCAGTTCTGATTGCCCGAGTGCTGCTACGTCCCCCTGCCTGTGCTGCCAGAGTGCACCGGCACACCAGGACTGCTTGCCGCGGCGCCATTGCCAGGTCCGCCAGGAACGGAGAATTCGCTCGCCCCAAGCTGTGCCTTCCGCTTTCGCCTGCTCCAGGCAGAGGAAGCGCACCTTTCCTTCGCCAGTCACCCGGCGCAAGTGAACACAGGAAGAGCAAAGGCGCGCCATCTCCGCCAGAGAGGTCCCTGCCCCCACGTCCGGCACAGGACCGCTTCGCGGCTCGAACCAGGCGCCATGACAGGCCTCAGCGGCAGTGCGTAGCTGCATCTCGCTCGCGGGTAGCCATTTTCGCGAGACAGGCGACGACGACCCTCGGGCCCGAAGGCCGTCGTCGGCGGCGCGGCGGAGAGCGATGCCACAGGCATATTGCGGCCGCCCTTCCCTCAGGCGCTTTCGCAGGTTGGCACAGCGCCAGCAGGTGTGGCCCACGCCCAGCAACTCTACGTAGCGGCGGAGAGCCCACATGTAGTCATCCCAGCCCACCCAATCGGGCATCGCCCAGTTGCGCTTCCGGGCCCGTTGGCCCTGCCTATCGGCCACACTGCCGCCAAACAGGCAAGTGGCGGCCCGGCAGTGCCTGCAGTAGGCGGTGCGGCGGTTCTTGCCCTCCGGGATCGCCCGCAGACTGGCGCTGTAGGGGTCACGACAGGCCCAGGCGACGGCGACAGCCGCATCATAGGCGAAGACCAGCGACGTGACTCTGGGTTCTGGCATGAACGCATCCTCCTGTAGTAGAACATATGTTCTTATTATTGCAACTTTCGTGCCAGCGACGCATGATGGATCAGGTGTGGCAGTTGGCAGCGCTGTGGCAATGCGCGATGGAGGCCGCCGTTGTATAATCCCCGCCAGTCCAGTCCTGTCAGCACCTACGTGCTGCCAGGCGAGGTGTTGCATGAACCAGGGCAGCGGCCTCACTCAGATCAGGGTACCGGCCAAGCACAACCCCAGGCTTGCAGCCATGCTGGACCGTGCTGGGACTGACCTGGAGTTGCAGCAGTTCTGGCAGTCTGCCAATGTGAACGCTGTCCAGAGGTCCGGCATAAGCGACCACGGCTCAGTGCACGTGCAGATTGTGGCCAACGCCGGCCTTCGCCTGCTACGGCTGCTGGGCGAGGCCGGGATCGCGCCATCGGTCGTCTCCGACCACGGCCTCGAGCCCGAGGATGCCGAGGTGATCGTGGTGCTCGGCGCCGCCCTGCACGACCTGGGCATCGCTGTGAGCCGCGACGACCACGAGCGCTACAGCCTCATTCTCGCCTATCCCAAAGCCCGGCAACTGCTCGCCGGCATCTATGAGGAGCCGGCGCTGACCATCGTCGTGGCCGAAGCATTGCATGCCATCGCCGCCCATCGCTGGGACGTCCGCTGCCTCACCCTGGAAGCAGGCGTCGTGAAAGTCGCAGACGCATTGGACATGACTGAGGGCCGCTCCCGCATCCCGTTCGAGGCCGGCCAGGTCAACATCCACTCCCTCTCCGCCCAGGCGATCGAGTCAGTCACCATCGAGAAAGGCAGCGAGCGACCGGTACGCGTGCGCATCAGCATGAGCAACTCGGCAGGCATCTTCCAGGTTGACGAACTGCTGCGCCGCAAGCTGACTAACTCCACCCTGGCGCCCTATGTGGAGGTCGTGGCCAGCATTAGCGGCGAAAGCGAGAGGAGATTGATCGAGGTATACAAACACTAAGGCCAGGCTTTCCAGCCTGACCTTGTTGGGGTGAGCGGCGGGAATCGAACCCGCGGTCTTCTGGGCCACAACCAGATGCCTTAACCGCTCGGCTACGCTCACCAAGCATCTATATTCTACGCTTGTCATTGGTCGCCGGCAAGTGCGACGGTGGACGCCGCCGCAGAACTGTGGTAACCTGATGCCCGCTGCGCCGCTCAGCAGGAGAAGGCGCTTGCCTAAGGAGGTCGACATCAGGACCAGGCTCCTTGCGCTGCTGCTATCCCTTAGCACCATCAGCCTCTTGCCAGCCACCTCCGCCCTTGCGCTGGGGGCGATGCCCGGCGCAGCAAGCGGCACCAGGTCGGTCCCTCTCGCCTCCTCGCAAGCGGGCCTGACCCTGTTGGACGAGTCGCCTACTGGAATCAGGCTCGAGCTGAGTCTGCCGAGCTATGAGATTAGCGAGCGCACCCTGGACGGCCAGGTCTTCTCTGTGGTCACCGCGCCGGGCCTGGTAGCTTCCGGGCCCACAGGCGGCCCTGCTCTGCCCGCGGTCTCAGCACGCGTCGTCGTGCCGCCGGGCGTGCAGGTGCGCCTGTCTCTCGGCTCCGAGCAAACTGACCGGGTCGCTCTGCCAGCGCCACCCATGCCCGTCCCTCGTTTCCGGGTGGCAAGTGCTGGCCCAAGCGAGGCTCCCGTCGCAGTGTACGAGCCCGACGCCGCCTACTACGCCAAAGACGCCGGCATTCCGGACCTCTGCGTCGTCGCCTCCGACCAATTGGTGCGAGAATGGCGGCTGGTGCAGGTACGTTGCGCCCCTTTGCGCTATGACGCTGGCGATGGCTCGCTTGTTGTCACCAGTCACGCCACAGTGAGCCTGGACTTCATTGGCGCGGTCCTCGGCCAGGCTCCGGGCCAGAACGTGACCGACCCACTTCAGGCCACCGTGGCTGCTTCTGTGCTCAACGGCGGTGACATGGCCCGCTACGCCCAGCCAATCGTCGCGTCCTCCGTCCTCCGCGCCCAGGCAGTGCCACCGGCGCCTGGCCGCTACCGCCTCATGGCCGATTCAGGCCCGGGCCTGTACAGCGTCACCTACGAGGAGTTGTCGGCGGCAGGCGTGCCCCTTTCGGGCGTTGCCTGCCGCAGCCTGCGCCTGTTCGAGGCCGGCCAGGAAGTCGCAATCCAGGTCAACGACCACGATGGGGACGGCCTGTTCGGCCCCGGCGATAGCCTGCTCTTCTACGGCCGAGAACGTCAAGCCGGCGCCCAGCCTAGCCCCTATGGCACCACCAACGCCTACTGGCTCGACTGGGGTGGCCCGGACGGTCTGCGCCTCAGTTCGCGCGACGTCAGCCCTGGCGCCGCCGACTCCGCACTCCTCTCCGCGACTGTCCCCCTGCGCAACTACAATCCGCTTTACCCTGACCCCTGGCGCAGCACATGGACGGACCTCTTCATCTACGACTCGGTCTCCTCTCCCGTTGCCGACGACGGGCATTTCTACCCAGCGCAGATTCAGGCTGGGCTGCCACAGGATATGCCCGCCGTGCAATGGTTCGCCGTCAGTATCCCAGGCGCAGCGCGGGGGAGTGCCACATTGAGCCTCGCATTCCAGGGCAAGGAAGACCCGACCAAGCCAGCGCACCACCACCTGTTGTTCGACTGGAGCGTGGTCGTACAGGGGTCGTTCCACGTCTACCTTCCCCCAACAACCCCCCCGCGGGGGGGGGGCCCCCCCCCCCCCCCCCCCCCACCCCCACCCCCCCCCCCCCCCCCCCCCCC
>Ga0078972_1013676_pt1 | contig 13250 bp, 10 predicted proteins | sample YelNatPaOPGAMG01_FD_67568 | JGI IMG/M metagenome (GOLD analysis project Ga0078972, IMG submission 67568) | Hot spring thermophilic microbial communities from Obsidian Pool, Yellowstone National Park, USA - OP-RAMG-01 (SPADES assembly) (version 2) | ecosystem: Environmental > Aquatic > Thermal...
ATAAAAATTTTTTTCCTCAATGTTCATGTGAAAGGTGTCAGCGTGAACAACCAAATTCGGTTCCCCAACATCTTCAATAAACTTAAGTGCCTCATCTATCGTGTTTATCAAGTAGTTTCTAAATCTATTTATGGCTTCAATTCCTACAAGAATATTATATTGTTTTGCAAACCTGCATACTTCCTTAACACTTTCTACACTCTTTAACCATCTCTCCTTGGTTCTGCCCTCACTTGGGCATACACCCAAAGCGGCGTAAGTAGATCCTGTCACCAATTTTATGTCCAGTTTACTGGCTATTTCAATTGATTTCTTAAGAAACTGAACCCCCCTACTTCTAACTGCTTCATCGGGATGGCTAACGTCTGTAGACGCATCTAGGGAGACGCCTAGAACACAATCAAGAGCATTGTCTTTTAGAACCTTTTTAATCGTTCCAATATCAGCATCAAATAATTTTCTGACATCTATCTCTACACCATCAAACCCAATCTTTTTCGCCTTCTCTATAAGGGTTAAGGGCTCTAGTCCCTCATCATCCCATAGAGATAGATGAACACCTATTTTCATGGTAGATCATAGGTTAAGGTGATACCGTCGCATGTAATGCTTCACCTTTTTCGACTGCCACAAATGCTTTTTCAACGTCTTGAAGTTTAAATCTGTGTGTAATTAACGGTTTAATGTCTATCTTCTTATCTGCTACTAGCTCTAGTGCCTCCTTAAAGTCCTTAAAGGTTGCACCATATATCCCATATAATGTTACATCATGCTGTTGGATCAGATTAGATTCGAATCTTATGTAAGGTCTATCTGGTGGAAGGGCGCCAAAGAATGCTAGCTTTCCGATCTTACGTACCAAATTCAAGGATTGTTCTTGAGCCTCATTAGATGAATTTGCTACGATAACAACGTCAGAGCCTAGGCCACCAGTTTCTTTCAATATTTCACCTCTTAAATCTTCATTTCTTGGGTTTATGATCTTGTCAGCACCAAATCTGCAAGAAGTTTTTAACCTATTTTCAGAAATGTCCACCATAATTATTTTTGGCACAAGCCTTTTTAATAGTAAGAGGAACATTATGCCTACAGGCCCAGCACCTATAACAGTAACATTCTTTATATTCTCTCTTTCTATATTTTCCTTTGTGAGCTCCATTCTATTAAGTGCATGTATGACAACAGAGAGGGGTTCGATAAGTCCACCTTCTTCACTTGAGACAGAATTTGGAAGCTTTAAAACACATCCTCTCTCGAATATTGAAAGAGGGACTTTCACGTACTCTGAATAGCCGCCATCCAAGTTTGTGCCCAAATGATAGGATTCACCAATACAATGCTGTGTTTGGCCAAGCTTGCAATAATAGCACTTGCCACAGGGAATTGTTGGAAACAGTATAACCCTATCTCCAACGCTAAAATCATGAACCTTAGACTTCAGTTCATGTATTTTTCCGGCTATCTGATGACCTAACACTACCGGTTTGTTGATCTTAGGATGGCCATGACGATATATTCTTACATCAGTACCGCAGACGCCACAATTTTCAACTTTAATTATAAAGTTCTCGTTATCAGCTACAGGCATATCACGTTCTTCGATCCTGATGTCGTTGACACCATAAAATACAGCACATTTCAACTTTCTATCCACCTCTTAAATGGACTCTTTTAAATAATATTTTAACTTTTATAGACTATGAGAAAGGTAATCAAATCTTCCTCCGTCTACGACTATAACTTGGCCTGTAACATAACTTGACTCGTCAGAGGAAAGAAAGAGCACAACATTTGCTATCTCATACGGTTCCGCGAGTCTTCTTAAACTTGTTGTCTTCGCCCTATCCTCTATCAATTTCCCTATCTCTTCTTCATTTCTCCCCACACCTATCATTTCCGTTTTTGTCATACCCGGTGCAACCGAGTTGACTGTGATACCATATGGTCCAAGCTCGAAGGCCAATCTTTTTGTCAAATTAACAATTGCAGCTTTGCTTGCGTCATAAGCAACATGAGCAGAAAATGTAGTGCCTAATGCTGCATTAGAAGAAATGTTAACTATTTTTCCATATTTTTGTCTAATCATATATGGTGCTACCTCCTGTACACAGAAGTAAGCACCTAATAAGTTAACATTTAGTAATCGTTCCCATTCCTCTTTTGTTGCATTTAATATATTGGTCGGCTTGCAAATGATGGCAGCATTATTTACTAGAATATCAATTCTTCCGAAAACATCAATTATTTGTTTAACCATGCACCTTACTTCTTCTCTGTTTGAAACATCAGCCTTTACAGCTATTGATTTCCTTCCCATATTTCTGATTTCCTGTGAAACATCTTCGGCCTCTTTCCTATTGCTAACATAATTAACAATTACATTAGCACCTTCTCTTGCAAAGAGTAAAGCTGTAGCCTTACCTATCCCTCTGGAAGAACCTGTTACAAGCGCTATCTTATCTTTTAACCTCATAACCTTTACCCCTTTAGCACCTCTGCAGAAAATCCTTTAATCAACTGTTTTTGAACTATCACGGCTAAAATTATAATTGGTACAGATGCAATCATTACTGTCGCACAAAGTGCCCCCCAATCGACACTCTCATATCCAATGTAATTTAAAATGCCTACAGTCAACGTTTTTGTCTGAGGACCTGAAAGTATTAAAGGAAATAGAAGGTCATTCCATGAAAAAATGAAGGTTAATATTGAAATAGGTATCAACGAAGTGATTAAAATTGGTATCACAATCCTAAGAAAGGCTCCAAACCTAGTTGTGCCATCTATCATTGCCGCTTCCTCAAATTCTTTCGGAACCATTACTAGATAACCACCTATCAGCCATATTGCTAGAGGAAGGAGCATAATGGTCTCCATCAAAATTATAGAAATATGTGTATTTAACAAGTTTAATTCCTTGAAGACCACAAAGAAGGGTATTGCAACAGCCACAGGTAAAACCATACGCGAAAATAGGATGAACACGGTTACAAAGCTCTTTAATTTAAAATTAAATCTATAGATTCCATAAGCAGCGGGTATAGCTAGCAAAAGCACTAAAAATGTTGAACCCAATGCAATAATACCACTATTTATAAAATAGCTTAGGAAAGGTGAGTTATATAATGCATTAACATAGTTGTCAAAGGTCGGTGTAAATAGGAAACTTGGTGGATACTTTACTATATCTCTACTTTGCTTAAACGAAAGTGTCACTGTCCAAAGGATAGGAAAAAGTGTGAAAATTAGCACCATAATAAGAACCAAATCTTTTAGAATCTTTGAAATTTTTCTAGAATAGGGCATAAAATTATCTCTCCCTCAAGATATACAGCATTATAATCACAGCCGCTAAAGAAATAGTGAATAAAATTGTGCCTAAAGCGGAGGCGACACCCATGTTGAAATGTACAAATGCAGTAAGGTATGTCATTATATTTAAAATTTCTGTAGCTCGCCCTGGTCCGCCAAGTGTTGTAGAAATAATTATATCGAAGGCTCTTAAGGTATCCATCAACCTAAGTACTGTCACGGCAAGGATAACCGGTTTTAGTAAGGGCACTTTGACATACCAAAAAATTTGCCAACTTGAAGCACCATCTATGACCGCAGCCTCCATTGGAGCTTTGGGAAGCGATTCTAGCCCAGCAGATAAAAGTAGTACAACGAAAGGTGTCCACTGCCAAACTAATATAACTATAACTGAAGGAAGCGCCTGTTGAGAACTATAGGTCCAAAGTTGGGGTGCAACTCCAAAAAAGGATAGCACATAATTTAGTATACCATATGATGGATTATATATAAAATTTCCCCAAATAGTACCGCTTACAACAGGAGGAATAACCATAGGCAACAGAAAAATACTCCTAATAATTTTATTCTGAGTCCTATCATATATAAGTAGGGCAATACCCATACCAATTGTTAATTGTAATGCAACTGTCAATAACGTTAAGATAACCGTGATATAAACAGAATACCAAAAATCTTTGCTAAGGATTCCAAAAAAGATGTCATAATAATTCTTTAATCCAACAAAAATAGGGTTGCCTCCAATTATCCACTGGTAGAAGGAGTTGTTTATACTCCATACAATGGGATAAGCTATTCCAACAAAAAGGAAGATTAAAGCTGGGAGAAAAAAAATAATATGTGAGGATTTTTTAAGGACTTTTATCATGGTAATCTCAAGCTGTTCACGGTGTCCAATCAGGTGAATGCGGTATCACGTTTCCTCCATTATTGTATGTGCCATATTTCGGCGGCTTATCATAATAGCCTGCAGCTTTCATAGCATCATAGATTTCTTTGTTTGCGCGACGGCATGCTTCTTCAGCTGTAATTTGGCCGTCAATTGCGGCTGAGGTGTAACTAGAGAAAATGTCCTGAGTCTTTCCAGCAATAAGTGATAGAGGTAGAATTTGAGAATATTTTCCACTTGCTGCAACCACATTGATAAAGTCACCCCATTTATCTTGGATGACTCTTTCGTTGTAAGTTGATTTTCTAGGTGAAGGACCCTTTCCAGCGGCCATCAGTTCATATGCGAACTTTGCACTAGTAACCCACTGTATAAAGAGCCATGCTGCCTCCTTGTTCTTCGAATTCGGATCTATGGCTAAACTCCACTGCAGGAAGTTTACCTTCCTACCCTTGGGCCCTGCAGGTATTTCAGCAACACCTACATTGTTTGCAACTTGTGAAGTAGCTGGATCTGTTAAAACACCGTAATAGTTGCCTGTATCTAAATAGAATGCGGCACCGCCGGATTTGAAGAGTTCCATCGCTTTCGTGTAATCGTACATAGCTGCACCGGGTGGTCCATAATTCCTCATTAACGACACATACTTAGTTACAGCCTCTATCGCTTCAGGCCTATTCAATATAGGATACCATTCTTGATCAAAGAAGTTACCTCCGTAACATCCTATCATTGCAAGAGGAATATTCCACGTTCCTGCCATCCTGCATCCACGTGTTACAAATGGAACAATATTTGATTTACGCTCTTTAATTATTCTGCATTCTTCTTCAAGTTCATCGAAAGTCTGGGGCACTTTAAGGCCTAGCTCACTTAATATATCCTTTCTATAGTACAAGACAGGCAAAGTCTCTAAGTACCCTGGAGCAGGGATCATATGTTGTTGACCGACTCCAAATGTATTTGTTGAAGGGTCAAATCTTCCGTAAGATAAAGCACTATCATAGAAGTCAGGAAGGTTATACCATCTTTGATCGCAAAGTTTTGGATTTTCAATGTATTTGTATACTGGATCCACCCATTTTTGCATGACGAATGTAGCAGAGTAAGCAGGTAAAACAGCCAGCACATCATACATTCCTGAAGCAGATTGGGCTGCAATGACCACCTTATCTGAATATTCCTTTTCCGCATAGAGGTCAAAGGTAACCTTTATACCAGTTAATTCTTCAAATTCAGGCGCTCTTTTTTTCATATATTCAGTTTGAGGAGCAGAATGGGATATTAAATTAATATTTGTGCCCTTAAATTGTTTCCAGTCAATTTTTGCCAAGCTATAGTCTGGAATAGGCGGTAATATCTCTGTAGTAGTCGTAACTACTGAAGTTGTTGGCACAGTTGTAGTAACCACAGAGGTTGTTGGCACAGTTGTTGTTACTACTGATGTTGTTGGTACTGTTGTTGATGTTGTTACTGTTTGTGTTACAACTGGCGGGTTCATGGCAACGTATGCTGCTGCACCAATTGCGATCAATGCTACAGCACCAAGGCCTGCGTAGATGAATTTTCTTCTATCAACCTTTTTAGGTTCAGACATATCCTTCACATTAAGTGTGTCATAGTGACCTATTTATATTTTATATATATTCGTTATGCTGTAAAAGTTCAAATTTAAATCCTTCTAGAGCATGATAACTGAATTGGCGTTTCATTTGTCTCTAAAAATTACTTTATAAAGTTTATATGAGTGCACTGTGTTAATTGTTGGCAGTAGAGATGATCTAAAATGAAAGAAGTTGAAGGTGTTATTCCTGTTGCATTAACATTCTACAAATCTGACCTAAGTTTAGACGAAGAAAATATTAGGAGGCACATCGATTTCCTGATAGAAAAAGGTGTTCACGGTGTCTGGGCTGTTGGCAGTGTTAGCGAATTTCCCCTGCTAAGTAAGGAAGAGAGGAAAAAGGTTGTAGAAATAATCGTTGACCAGGTCAACCAGAGAGTTCCCGTGTACGTTTGCACCGCGCACACGAGAACAGATGAGGTTATCGAGCTCGCTAGACATGCTAAGGATGTTGGAGCGGATGCGGTGAGCGCCACTCCACCATATTACTATATTAGGGCCATGAGTAAGCCTGATGTTCTTTACGAATTTTATAAAAGTGTCGCTAAAGCCGTAGATATTCCATTAATCATTTACAACTTCCCCGCAGGCCTGGGCGTAGACATCCCCCCAACAGTGATAGCGAAGTTGGCCAACGATTTCGCGAACGTGGTCGGAGTAAAGGATACAACAGAAAGTCTGGTGCACATGATTGAAATCTTAAGGCTAACAAAAGGAAAGTTTTACGTCTTAGCTGGAAGCGAAGATTTCCTGCTCCCCCTAATGTTGGCTGGAGGCCACGGTGCGGTAAGCGGCTTAGCAAACGTTTTCCCCGAACTACCCGTCGAACTCTATAACTCTTTCAAAAAAGGAAACTATAAAAGAGCTGAAGAAACTCATAAAAAAATATTGGCAGTTAGGGCCATAGCTCAAATAGGGTCAACACCAATATCGTTTCTAAAAGAAGCGTTAAAACTGAGAGGCTTTCCAATAAACACTCACGTACGAAGCCCTCTCCTACCGCTCACAAGTGAGCAACGTGAACAATTGAAGAGGATAATACTTGATGTAATGGGCGAAGAATTCGTTAAGCTTTAAAGGTGTGAAGAATTCCTATAACATTTTTCCTACCATAGACCTCAAATTATCCTTAATACTACACTGACTATTAAAAGGTTTGAATCCATTTATACAGGTCTACTGTCAGCTTAAGAAGGAAAATTTTATTCGAACGCCTGTATTATTAATCTTACTGCTACTAATATGAGTCCGATACTCAATAGCCTTTCTATTATTGTGCCCTTTGTTCGAAGTGAAAGTTTTGCACCAAGTTGTGCGCCCACTAGTGCTCCAGCTGCCATGGGGATGGCTAGGTCGAACCTTATGTTGCCTAATGTATAGTGTGTGATGGATCCGACGAGCGTGCTGAAGCATAGTATGAAGTGTGATGTTGCTGTAGCGATATGCACTGGAAAGTTTAGTAGGAATATCATGGCTGGCACATGAATAACTCCTCCACCTATTCCGAAAACGCTTGATATGAAGCCTACACCAAAGCTTACGATTAAGCCCACCGGTAGGGAAACATTGTATTCGTAAGTATTACCTCTTGAGTCAACGAGGACCCTATGGTAGCCTTTTTTATTTGGATCCCTCTTCTGCTCTTCAACAGGCCTAAGGAGAAGATGTAGTGAGACTGATAATAGTATTAGTGAGAAAAGTATTTTGAAGGTGAAGCTTTCAAGATAGTATGTTGTAATATATGCGCCTGCAAGGGATCCTGGCACGGTCATAAGTGTGAGGATAAGCCCTATTTTTACATCAACCTTCTTCTGCCTCAAGTACGCTATGCTTCCTGAGAGGGCGTTGAAGAAGACGAACAAAAGGCTTGTGCCAGCGGCAACATTAGAGTCAACATGATATAATAAGATCAAGAGGGGTACCGCTAGAAAGCCTCCTCCAGCACCTATAAGCGTGCCAAAGATACCAATTCCAAAACCAAGTATGGAAAGGGTGAAAGCTTCAACAGCACTCATATACGCAAGCACCTTCCACCACATATTTTAAAAGGTTTATGTTTCATAAAAGTGATTCTTTATCTAAAGAATTTTTTGAAATATTATGTTTCTATGATGACTGGTGCTCAAAGGATAATGATTACAGTGCCTAGAAATATGCGTAGGCTTTTTTTCTGAAACCATTTTTCGTCAATTCTACAGCTAGTAGGGATGCTATGCATCCTGCTATGCTGGAAAAATAGAAAGAAACAGAATGCTAGAATTCATATGTGAAGATGCATTCGTCCTTACAGATGTTCAATCCACCTTTCCCCTTTTTAAAAGACTTCGTGCACGCAAATACATTAGAAAGGCTTAATTAATATTTATTAAAGAGCATTTGAGAAGGCGCTAGTTAAGAGTGATTAAGGGGCATATGGCATCATTTAGAGAATATGGTGATGCTGCACAGGACTTCCATAAGATGACCGTTGAAGAAACAGTGAGTCTTCTAAAAACGAATTTAAGCCTAGGTTTGACTAAGGATGAGGTAAACCACAGGTTAAAAAATTATGGTTATAATGAAGTTCCGGAGAAGAAGCCTCATCCCATTATCTCCTTCGCTAAAAAGTTTTGGGGTTTAACTGCTTGGATGCTGGAGGCCATAATGGTCCTAGCCATCATCCTTGGAAAGTATACGGACCTGTATACGGTGGGAGCTCTTCTCGTATTAAACTCTGTAATAGGCTTCTTCCAAGAACAGAAGGCCTCTAAAGCTGTGGAACTCCTAAAGAGGAGGCTTCAAGTCAATGCTAGGGTTCTCAGAGAGGCTGTTTGGACAACCATCCCCTCAAGAGAGCTTGTGCCAGGGGATGTTGTTAGGGTTCGGGCTGGTGACTTTGTACCGGCAGATGTCAAGATTGCTGTAGGAGATGTTTGGGTTGATCAGTCAGCGTTGACTGGTGAGTCTATGGAGGTTGAGAGGAAAGTTGGAGACCTACTTTATTCAGGTTCCATCATATTGAGAGGAGAAGCTACAGGCATAGTTGTGCTTACGGGTGTTAAAACTTTCTTTGGGAGAACAGTGCAGCTCGTTCAAGTTGCGCGTCCAAAATTGCATATGGAGGAGGTTATCTCGAAAGTCCTTAAGTGGCTTCTAATAATAGTCGCTGTGCTCCTCTGCGTAGCCATAGCCTTTTCAGCCGCTAGGGGAATTAGCTTGCTTGAGATTCTGCCTTTGATGCTTGTGCTATTGTTAGGCGCTGTACCCGTTGCCCTACCAGCCATGTTCACTGTCAGCATGGCTATAGGCTCCATGGAGCTTTCAAACAAAGGTGTATTGGTGACGAGGCTCAGCGCATCAGAGGATGCTGCAAGCATGGATATTGTATGCGTTGACAAAACAGGTACAATAACAGTGAATAGGCTCTCCATTGCGGATGTGGCGGCGGTAGGAAGTTATTCTGAGGATGATGTTATACTTTATGGAGCATTGGCTTCTCAAGAGGCTAATCAGGATCCAATTGACCTAGCATTTATAGATGCCGCTAGACGTAGAAAAATTTCCCTTGACAAATTTGTACAGAAAACTTTCATACCGTTTGATCCTAAAAGGAGGAGGACTGAGGCTCTGATATCCGATGGCGGCTCTGATTTTACGGTCGCCAAGGGGGCTCTTAGCGTAATCTCCGACCTGTGTAATTTAGACGAAGAGAAAGTAAGGGAGATTAAGGAGAGGGTTAAGGAATTTACTGAGAAGGGTTATAGGACAATCGCCGTTGCCATGTCAGCTGAGGGAAAATATTTGGATCTTGTAGGGTTAGCTGCACTATATGATCCACCTAGACCTGATGCTAAGGAGCTTATTGAACAGCTTAAGAGCCTGGGCGTGGCTGTTAAGATGATGACAGGTGATGCACTGCCAATAGCCAAGGAGGTTGCAAAGGAGGTTGGGCTTGGAGAACATGTAATTAAGGCCGCTGAGCTTAAGGCTCTAATGGAGAATGATTTGAGAAGAGCTGGCGAAATAGCCGAGAACAGTGACGGCTTCGCTGAAGTCTATCCAGAGGATAAGTATGTTATCGTGAAGAGCCTTCAAGAAAGGGGTCACATCGTTGGAATGACAGGTGACGGTGTAAATGATGCGCCAGCCCTGAGGCAGGCTGAGGTAGGAATAGCCGTCGTAAATGCCACGGACGTTGCTAAAGGAGCAGCCAGCGTTGTACTAGTAAATGAGGGGTTAACAAGTATACTTAACCTAGTTAAGATTGGTAGACTAATATTTGAAAGGATAAACACATGGATCCTAAATAAGATTACAAGAACAATACTGAAGACTGTCTTCGTCGTTCTAACTTTTCTAATGATAGGCAAATATCCAATATCCTCGTCAGCCATGCTTCTCATGATGTTCATGACGGACTTTATGAAAATATCCCTATCAACCGATAATGTTAGGGGCTCTGATAAGCCATGCCAATGGAATATTAGGGGGCTTGTGAAGGTATCCATCGTCCTCGGCTTACTCATGGTTCTAGAGGCGCTTAGCCTGCTTTTCATAGGCATAAAATATTTTAACATAATATATAACGAAGAAACTCTTTACATGTTCAGTTTTCAAATACTACTGTTGTTCGCAATATTCTCTATACTAGTGGTTAGGGAACGGGGACACTTCTGGCACTCCAAGCCTGGAAAAATGCTCCTAACAGCAATAGCAGGCGACCTAGTTATAGCAATTCTAATAGCATTCCTAGGCCTACCAGGCCTAAAGCCATTACCTCCAACCCTCATACTTATAACGCTTGCTTATTCAATGACATTTTCACTAATAATCAATGACTTTATAAAATACATCCTTGTAAGAAGAGCGTTGCTCAAATTCTGACACCCTCATATCCATGAACAATAGACCAAAAATTCATCCTTCTCATAAAATTTCCAGCCCCTTCTTCAGAGGAATCTACTTAACCCATTCGTTAGAGATGCTCCCAATAGTCCCTTCCATCACATAATTCCCCAATAAGTTGGTGGACGCTGTTCTTTGAGCTTAAACAATTAATCCCCTCTCTCATTGAAGCCTCTTAGCCAGAGAGTAACCGTATTTTCAATGTCCTCATATTAGCCACATTAGTCCACCCCTAAATCCATCAAAGCTGGAAGGATAAGCTTGCCCCCTCATTCTTGGATCATGATTCCATTTGCTCTCTGAAGCTCCCACGAAAGACTTGACTTAGTCCTCTGAATGGGTTCTGACAATTCTTCTGATAGATTTTTCATCATCCATCGCTTTAAAATTAGCTGGCATACGTTGCACCCCCACAGTATCAAGCATAAACTTGACTACAAGAGAGGAGCAAATAAATTTTAAACTATGAAAGACAAGTTGCACGTTCCTAAAACATTGACTACTATAGTCCTATTTTTTAAATAGGTGGAAGCCCGGTTTCAAGAAGCATTCTGGGAGTACCAGTATGTTTGGGTCGCTGCCCACATATTTTTTGGCATCCTTTAACGCTTCTTCGAACGTGTTTTTCGGCTGGCATCCCATGCCTCGTGCATACCCTGGCTCACGTGCGCCCACTATAAATATTGCACTAGTATGCTTTAACGCTATAGTTCCCATCGAAACCATGGAAAGGGCATGAAACGGATGATATGCATATGCGAACCTATACTTGTAGATATCCTCTGGATCATTTGAGATCTCGTCCTCGAACCTTGACGCTTCAGCGAAATCCGATATTTTTTGAAGCTTCTGATAGACTTTCCTATATGAAGGGAACCATTCGTCGTTGAACCAACCATCACAAAGAGACGCACAAATAATAACACCATTCTCTTTAAACACACCATAGTCTCTCGTCAACTGTGCTCCACATGCCTGCAACATTAATATTGGATTAGTCCCCATTCCAGGGCCATAATGGAACGTCCTAGGCTCACCGAACACGAGAATGTCGAATTTTTCATCTATATCCAAGTACACGTTCGTACGCTGGTCCGCAAGCTTCCAACTTTCTCTTTGAACCAAATCCCCTTCTCCAGCGTAAACTCCCAGAACCTGGTTGTCCGTGCCGAGAACGGCGTCTACGAAAAAGAACTTTTTACCCATACCCTCCTCTATAGCCTTCCCAATAGCGTCAAATTTTTCCCTCATCAAACTTTTAGTGCCTGCTGGAATAAAGTTTGGCTGATGCATTACGTCAGGGCAATGGTGTGACCTAATAGACCTCCATGTCGTCATGCCTGTCGCAACCATCTTATACCCTCCACTATATCCTCCATAAGGATTACCTAAGACATGGCCTATTGAGATCGCTAGGTCAGCGTCAACAACATACTTGCTCACCTCCACAACGTCCCCGAACTTGTCGTAGCCGAAGTTCACAACCTTACTCCTATCCTCTGAATCATGCCAGATAAGCCTGTCAGGCCAGAACATGTTAACAATATCCTTTCCAAGATACCATTCAAGCTCAGCTTTAGTATTATTCCGATGCAATCCACTACACAACAGCAACCTAATATTTTTCAAACTTACACCAGCCTTCTTCAACTCTTCAACAATTATTGGAATACTCACCCTCCTATGTGAAAGCTCATGTGCACCACCTTTAACGCGATCAGGACAGCATATTACAACATTATAGTTTGGTTTCGCAATCTCCCTTAACGGAGGCATACCAAGAGGATTCTCCAGCGCCTCACGTGTAGCCTTAAACGGGTCAACAGCGGGCGGATCATGCCTCAGATCATTAGGCGACAATATTGTAGCACTATCCGGAACCTCAATCTTCATAACCCCATCTCCATATTCAATAAAAGCGGTCTTCATATTCGCACCAAAGTATACTTTTACATCTTTATAATTTTTTTACTAAATAACAATATACCCGCATATAAACCCAAGATTATGAAAATAAAAAATTCTTATCATAAATAAAGCAAGTAAACCATATAACCTCAAAAATTTCACAAAACAACCCCCTAGAACACACACTCTACAAGAAAAATCACCCAAACACCACTAATCAATAAAATTAAACCACAATCCATCCACAAATCAACATTAACCCTCCCAACCCTTCAACCTAAACCCTGCAGAACACCTCCCACACACAAAACCAACCACCCTCCTAACCCTACCCCAACCCCCACCACACAACCTAAGCCTACCAAAACCACCATCAACAAAAACCACATCAACAAGAAAATCACCACCCCTATACTCACAAACAGGACACACCAAAAACCTAACCCTAGAACACACTCCACCACTCCTCTCTATCTCCTCCAAAAACTTAAAATGCCACTCCAAAGGAACACCATCCAAACCCATACACCAAAACACTCAATTATACACTAAAATAATCCAATCATTTATATTTTCCCATCAAACAAAAATAAGAATAATTTACAAAAGAGGGCATATCATATAAAAATAAAA
>Ga0078972_1013678_pt1 | contig 13246 bp, 14 predicted proteins | sample YelNatPaOPGAMG01_FD_67568 | JGI IMG/M metagenome (GOLD analysis project Ga0078972, IMG submission 67568) | Hot spring thermophilic microbial communities from Obsidian Pool, Yellowstone National Park, USA - OP-RAMG-01 (SPADES assembly) (version 2) | ecosystem: Environmental > Aquatic > Thermal...
CTGCAGCCGGGCCGCCAACGGGCGGCCCGGCTGCAGGCAACCCGCCAAATCCCCCCGAATGGCTCCACTCCAGTCGCGTGCGAAGCGCGATGCCCGGATTGGATCCGCGCCCCGATGGGTAAGTACGGCTGTAGTGCCAGCCGGCAGTTGCCCGGGAGGGCCCCGGCGCTATTTTCGGAGTAGAGTAGAAAGTGGGTTATAGAACAAAGCGACAATGGCGCCCAGACAGAGAAAGGGCGCGTAGGGCAATTGGCTGCCGCGCTCTCCACGGCGGGTGATGATGAGCGCGATGGATGTAACGCCCCCGACTATGATGCCCAGCGACACTGGCCAGAGGACCAGCGGAAAGCCCGCGCACAGCCCGATGAGGGCCGCCAGTTTGATATCGCCGCCGCCCAGGCTGCCAGGCCGCAGCAAAGCGACGAGCAGAAAAGGCGCCAGGCCGACCACGCCACCCAGAAGGGCACCGAGGGTTTGCCCACGGGGGGGGACGGCGTGGAAGAGCAAGACGATAATCGCTGCAGGGCCCAGCAGCACATTGGGGATGATGCGGTGCTTGAGATCAATTGCGGCGATCAGCAGGAGGAAGCACAAGGCCGCGGCCAAGGGCAACCGCTGCTCCAGCGGGCCGCTGGCGCTGTAGAGCCACACGAACGCGAAGGTCGCCGAAAGCATGATTGCCACCCCAAACCAACGGTGACCCGGTTGCTGCGAGCCCAGGTGAGGCCAACGATCAGCCGCCCGGTTGATCAGGCTTCCGGCGGCGAACCCAATGAGCGCCCAGGCAAGCATCATGGTTCGGCGGCCTCCCTCCTGTGGCTATACTTGAGCCGATTGAGGACCGACTTGGATTTCTGCACCAGGTCCACAATATCTACAGTTTGGGCGTAGCCGGCCAGCGCATCGCGGTGTGGGTCCGACACAAGGGCCCCCTCCAGCAAGTCCGCCAGGAGGTCTTGACCTTCCAGATGCTCTTCCTCCTCTGCGTCCTCGTCTTCCTCTGCGATGGAGCTGGCGGCCTCTGGTTTGGACGGCTCGCCCTCTGACGACGCCTTTTCTGCCTTATCCCCTTGAGGCGTATCCTTTTTCCTGGCGCCCTCAGAGGCCTTCTTCACCTTGGGGTCCGCCGAGCTCTCTTCCGCCTTCTTGCCATCCGCAGGGACTCGCTCTACTTTGCGCTCACCGGTTGGGGCACCCGCCTTTGGCCCCTCGGTCGGCTTGCCCGGCTCATCTTCTTTCCCCTGCTGGTCTTGCCCAGCTTGGGCTACCAGCTGCCCCTTATCTGGGCCGGGCGCAGCCGATGGAACTGCAGTCTCCTGTTCTATCTCCTGCACGGCCTCCAGCCAGGGCGCAACCAATTTGCCCTCGCCCGCTGGCAGCGCGTGGCCGGTGTGCTGTTGCTGTTCCTCTTTCCCCTTGCCGATGTGGCCGAGATGAGGGATTGCGGGAACGATCAATGCCGCCGCCAGCAGGAGCGCGGCCAACGCGGCGCTGGCCAGGATGGGCTTCTGCCTCAGTATGGAATCCCACAGGGATGGCGTGGCATCCTCTATCGACAGGGTCTGTTGGAGTGCCGCCAGGGTGGCGTTTGCGTCGGGGTTGGGGGCTTCGCTCTCCATGACCGCCAGCAGGTGCGACAGAGACTGTGGGTCCCAACCTGCCAGGTCCGACTGTGCCTGGGCGGCATCTCCCGTCCGCGCGTATTCCGCCGCGACCAGTGCGACGTACCTTTTCTGATAAGCCTCCTGCATGTCCCACGGGCTGCACTCCACCCACCCAACCGGCCAGAGCCCCCAGCCGATCACGAGCCATCCCAACAGGATGCCGCCGACCAGTGCGAGGCTGACAGCGTATCTCCTGAACGGTGACTGCGACAGGAAGAGCCGTTTTTGTGGCCTCTGCGGGCTATCCAGGTCCGCGAGCAGGGCCTGGGCCTCGGCTTCCCGCCAAGCCTCTCGGGCTGCGGCATCCGCAGCGATTCGTCCGTGTTCACGGTCATTGGTTGCCATGTCATCCTCCTACCTTGAGCAGTGAGGCCACGAAGGGGGGCATGATCAGGAAGCTGATCCCCGACAGCGCCAGCAGGATCGAGAGGTAGAAGGATGCTTTGAGAATGTGCCCGCCGTCGGCGGCGATGATCGCGTAGGCATTGATGGCAGCGAGGACGATGACCATGGCATAGGTGAGTGTGCCCAGGGTGCCGAGCATGGGGCTGCCGAAGCTGAGCATCGGCAGTTGCATGCTGCTCAGCGACTCTTGTTGCTGCAGCTCGGCCGAAGCCCTGGTCACCATCAGGTTAAAGTTGCGGATGACCTCCAGAATGATGATCATGAGCGCCCCGATCGCGCCGTGCATGACGATCGTCAGGTTCGCAAAGGTGGAGGCCGTCACCTTGCGCCTGGCCCGGATCATCACTTCGGTTGTGGCAAACTGGCTGCAGAGTGAGCCCACCTTTTCCGCATCGCCGCCCAGCTCAATCGCATCGTGGAAGATCCTGATCGTGTCGGCGATCAGCCGGCTGCCGGTCTCGGTCGCGAATTTCTTCCAACAGAGGGAGGGGGGCATCGCTGCCTTGAGCCGCCAGCCGAGCCTCTGAGTATCCGGAAGGAGGGCTGGGAATGAGCTAAGGTCCATCTGGTTGAGCGCTTCGGCGAGCGTGGTGCCCGTGGCTACCGTCATAGCGCCAAAGGAGCGGAGGAAGGGGCCGATTTCCTTGTCCTTCCGCTCGACCTCCTTGGCGGCCTGCATACTGAGAATGCCCAGCGGCAGCAGGAACAGGCCGCCGATGACCAGCACCCAACCCAACCTGACGCCGAGCACGGCGAGCAACAGGCAAACGAGGACAGCGGCAGGGGTTGTGATCTGCGCCAACAGGAGGGCCAGGCGCTGCTTGCGCGAGCCGTCGCTCCTGAAGAAAGATTCGGGCTCGCTCGGTGCGGCACGCGAGATGACCCAGGCCCCGCCCGAGCTGGATAGGATGGCGATTAGCACCAACACGATGATGATGCTGGTCCCCAAGTCATAGATCATCGTGGAAGTGAGGTTGACGATGATGATCAGGGCTGCCGAGACCATGATGGCGCCATAGGCATCGGTCCATTTGGTGAGTGAAGCCAGGTCTCGCTCCGATTGCTTTTCATACACCTCCCGCTGTACCTCAGATTCCTCGGAAAGGAAGTTCACTTCCGGGTGCCCTGAGGAGAGGGCGTCGGCAAAGCGCAGCAAGAAGGTGCGCATGGCCTCCGATCTGGATTTTTGGCCCACGACAATGCACGCGGAGGGGTAGTTGTAGCCCAGCTTCTCGCAAAGCAGATGGATGCGCCGGAAGTACTCGGCTGGGGCCCGCAGCAAGGCGGACGCCATCTGGAACAGCTTGCCCCTGGAAACCCCTGCTGAAGCGGCGGCCGACATGTAGATCAGCTGGAAGAAGAGGTCAAACTCCGAGGGGATGCTAAACGATTCCCTGTTTGCGGGCCTCGGTAATGACCTGGAAGAGCTGGTGGAAGCCATCAATGCCCCCCTTCTTGTGCAGTCTCTCTAGAATCCTGGCCCTCTTTTCGAGTTCCTGGTAGATCTCCCTTTTCCGGTTGTCCGGCAGGTTGCGCCTCTTGGCGAGCTTTTCTTCCAGAACATAGCTGTTCTGGTTTCCGGGGAACTCGAAGGTATCGTCATCTGGCCGCCAGCGAAAGACTGTGATAAACGCAAAGCTATCGGACTTGGTCTCATATTCCACAATCTCATTGATACTGAGCACGCGGCGCACGGTCTTGCCGTCGGGTCCCCGGACGGCCGACTGGATGATGACGATATCCAGGTTGTCGATGTAGGTCTTGGGCACGTTGATTGGGTTACCCGTGAGGCGCTGGATCAGCTTTTGCACCGAAGCGGCGTGGAAGGTGGCCATAACACCGTGCCCCGTCTGCATGGCCTGGAAGGCGATGTTTCCTTCGATGCCGCGGATCTCGCCGATCATGATGCGATCTGGACGTTGGCGGAGGGCGGCCCGCAGAAGGGCAAACATATCGACGGAAGCGCCCTTGTCGGAGCCGCCCATATCGCGGACGACCTCACGCAGCCAGTTGGCCTGGGGCATCTGCAGCTCGGGCGTGTCCTCGATGCTGACCACCTTCGACTCGCTGCGGATAAAGGTGGTCAGGGCGTTGAGCAGGGTTGTCTTGCCCGAGGCTGTCTCTCCACATACAAAGACATTCAGGTTTTCTTCGATGGCCATCCACAGGTACGCGGCCATGGTATAGTCCAGGCTGCCGAACTTGATCAATTGGACGATGCTGAGTGGCTCTTCGCTGAATTTGCGGATCGTAAAGTTGCTGCCGCGCTTGGCGATCTCGCGACCATAGACAATATTGATGCGGGAGCCATCGGGAAGCACCGCATCAACGATGGGGGTGCGCAGGGTGACCGGCCGTTTGATCCGCTCTCCCAGCCAGACCACATACTCATCCAGTTCGTCCAACGATGTAAAGGCGATCGATGTCTTGACGCTCTTGAAGATCTTGTGCTCGACAAAGATGCTGCCCATGCCGCTGCAGCTGATATCCTCAATGTAGGGGTCAAGGAGCAGCGGCTCCAGGATACTGAGGCCGATCTTGTCGCGCAGCGTCAGGTAGCGTATCGCCTCCATCTGGGGGCGCGTGACGTGGAGCATGCCATTGTTCTGGCCGGGGCGGGTGGTGCAGACCTTGCTCAGGCTACGGAGGAAGATCTCGCCACGCTTTTCCTCCGGAGCCTGGCCGATCTCCTCTGCATAGTCGAGGAGCCTGAAGTCGACCTCCTGCAGCAGGCCATCCATCTCGACGGGCAGGTCAGGCGTGATGGCGATATAGGTATCGCGGGTGTTGTTGGGATCGGGACAGATGTGGATGAACAATCCCTGCTTGATCGGGTAGATCAGGTTGCGCACCGGTAGATTCTGCAGCGAACGTGAGAGCTCGGGATAGTATTGGGGTACGCCGAACTGCTCAGTTGGGAATCCTTCCAGATAGGCGCGCAGGTAGAATTTCTCCCGGGCCACTTTTTGTAGCGCCGGGGGGTATTTGGAGAGCTGGCTGGCGGCTTGCGGCCGCCTCCGTGTGATCCTTTCTTTGGGAAAAGGCAGCAGGTTCTCTGGCATGCGCGGTTTATCCCTGGGCCTTGCTGAGTGGGATGATCCTCATTCCCAGCCCGGGCTCGACCTCAAAGCTGACGATGTTGCCGGTGTTCTTGCTGGCACCCCTGACCTTGGCGACTTCCATGACCTTGACCAGCTTGGAGCGCACCTCTTCGGTGCGCAGGGCCAGGTGAGCATCACACACGGCGGTGAGGCGAACCAAGAGTTCGCTCGACACGGCATGCGAATGGATGACGTTCACAATGGTCAGGCCGTCTGAGCACAGGCGTTTGCAGCCTTCGAAAAAGGCGAGCACATCGGTAGTCGGCGTGGAAAGGATGAACGGCGTGAGGGCATCCACAAACACGATGTCGCGGCTGCGGGCCTGCTCGTTTCGGATGGCCTGCAACAGGCGGTTGAGGGCGCCTTTCTTCGAGCGAGCCAGCTCCATCGGGTATACCCTGAGCCGGCGCAGCAGCAAATAGTCCAGCACATCGATATTGAGGCTCTGCATCTGCTTGATCAGGCTTTTCACCGTGTTCTCAGTCGTGAAGAACGAAAGCTGGTAGCCGTCGCATAGGGAGCCCCACATCATCTGCTGGGTGAGCACCGACTTGCCAGCATGGGATTGCCCATCGACCAGGGTGAGCGAGCCAAGCGGGATGCCCCCCGCCATCTTGCTGTCGATCTCAAAGTTGCCGGTCGACACGACCAGCTTTTTCTGTTCAGCCATAGGGCCATGCCTTCCCGTTCTGGACTATGAAGTCAAGGCGATGGAGATGCTGACGCCGTTCGGCGTGGCGATTGTCGCGATGCTTGTGGTTCCCGCCTTTACCGGTTGCGCCGTCTTGATCTGGATGACCATCTCTTCCCCGGGATCCAGGATCCCCGGCTCGATGGCTTCGGGGATGGCTCGAGCGGCATCCTGGTAGATGCCCATCACCGTCCATTGACCTGGCCCGGGAGCGGAGGCCTTGACGTAGGGATACCACTCCACAGAGCGCCCGGCGGCGGTATCGTATTGCAGGAGGACGTCCCAATGCGCAAAGTCGGCCAGCCGGACGTGCCCGTCGTTCTTGACCGTGACATCCACCACGTCGCTGGCGATTGTGCCGCTGATGGGCACCACGCTGGTCCTGGCGCGCTCGCCCACGCGCTCTTGCATAGCTTGCCAGGAAACGGCAATCCCCTGTTGGGTGCTGAGCCAGGCCTGGGCCAACGAGAGAGCAGCAAAGAGGACGAGGGTCAGAATTATCAATGCTGTAACCGCTTGCTCCATCGTTTTACCCGCCCACGCTAAAATAGTACTCATCGGCCGTGCCGTTGGGCGTGACCAGTTTGAAATAGTACCGCTCGCCGGCCGTCAAGGGATAGCTGAGATCAACGGTGATTTTCAGGGTGGCGGTAGGCTTCCATGCGGAGTCATTCTCTACCGTATACTCCCAGTGCGGGACCCCGCTTCCATAGGGGATGAGCTGATAATTGCCTTCTGGCCCAAAGAAAACATCGCATCTTTCTATCGGCTTGATCGTCACCGAGCCGGTGTTCTTGACCCAGACGAGCGCCACATCGGTGTATTCGGGGGATTGGGTGGCGTGAATGACCGTGATCTGCGTGCGCAGGCCATCGTCAATGCGCGCTCCCATCCCCACCAGCGCCCCGTTGCCCTGCACGACAGCCGGAAAAACGGCATTGAACACCAGCACAGCAGCGATCACCCCTGCCACGATCATAAAGGTCGTAACGATCGCTTTATCCAACCGTTGTCTCCTCCATGAGCCGGCGGGTTGATGCCGTGTCACTCTTTATGCCGAGGGCCTCTTCCAGTTTTGTGAGGGCATCGGATATGGCCCGCAAGCTCACCCGCTCTATCTGCGGTTCCTCGTCGCTGAGCGAGATCAGCTGCAGGAGAGCATCCGTGACGCTTGGCGCCAGGTGCCCCCCCTGAGCGTACACCTGGATGGCTTTGATCGTCCGTTCCCGGCCGATTCTCTCGACGCTGCCGCTGGCCCATGCCATCAGGCGCGCAACGGTGGCATCCTGAAACGCACCCGATCCTTCGTCTGTAGATGTCTGCCCCATTGCCAGAGCCGGCATCTGCGCGAGCGCCTGCACCGCTGATGGTGCAGGCGTTGCGATTACCGGTTTGGCTGGCGCCTGCCCCACTGGCAGGGCAGGCGCTGGAGAAGGCGCTGGCGCCACCACCTGGGCCGGCGCCTGGCTTGCTGGCGTCTGCAGGGCTGTCGGCGGCGGCATTTGCATGATCATTGGCGCCAGAGGTTCGGCAGGGGTTGGAGCAGCCTCTTTCTTTGTATCCGCTGCCGTCTCTTCCAGAGCCGCGCGCTCCACTCCGGAGGCCATGCTGTCGGAAGCTTCTTTTGGCCTGGAGGGCGTGGTTACGGGGCGCGCCAGAGACTCATCCGACCTGAGATCAGGGTAGTAATGTATGAGGATTTGCTCCTGAATCTCCAGCAGCGTCTGGTGGATCTCATCTTTCAGGATGCGTAGCTCATCCTCCAGGACCTTCACTCTGTTATCCAGTGACGACATGGGCACCTCTGTTACCATTCTGAGCGGGCAATCGCCTGGCACTAACGGGCGGTTCAGCCAGGCCAGACCCGGCTGAACCGCCTCGAATTCCAGAGCACATGACAGCAGAGCAGGGCGCTTAGTTAAAGTTGATCACCTGATCAATGTAGGATGGCGTGGTCTTGTCAATGATCAGGACGCCTCCACGCGGCGGTTTGATTTCGATGGCGAACGGGGTGTCGGTGCTGAGGTTCATAGTGCTCAGATCGACGTCGATCTTGGCCAGCTCACCATCGTTCAGCAGGTTGTTGTCATCATGCCGCACCGGCCAGCTGACGGTCCAGCTGACGTTAGATTGCAGCTGCTTGGAATCGCGGTAATCGATGACGACCTTGTTTTGCCCAGCGCTGGTGTCGGTCAGGTCAATGGCCGAGCCGCCGGCGACGTTACCCACGGTGAAGACCAGGTGCCCGATCTTGCCTGTGCCGCTGATGCCGACGGTATTCGAGATGGCCATGACGCTGCCGCGCAACTCCAACGACGACTGGACTTCCTGCAGCCCGGAGTAGATGGCTTCCTTGCCTTTTTCCGTTGTGGTCGTGCCGGCCGACAGGACCGTGAACGCAAACACGGCGGCGACCACGACAAAGGCGATCAAGATGATGGCAGTCTCAAGAGCGGTAATACCGCCCTCATCCCGCAACAGTCTCTTGAGCCGATCGAACATGTTGGACCCCTTTCGTGTGCTGTGTTGAGAGTAGGATTGTCGCTTTGAGTCCCAAGGCCAGAGTCTGCCCGTGCATCCGCCGTGGTCTTCCATCACCTCCGTTCGGCCCAGTGCAGAGGGGAGCTGCCGGGCCTGCTCCAGGCGCTTTGGGTTCACGGACCGGGAGAGATGTCTCCTCCATGGGATCCCAGCACTCTTGCTCTTTCCCCTGTTTATTGGGCGCTGTTCACCCGTGGAATCCTTCGCTTCCCGCATCTGTTGTAGCACAGTTCGGAGATTTGTGTGGTAAAGTCTCCGTAAAGCTGTAACCTGGCGCTAGCGCGGTCGCTGCCCGCAGAGGTAACCCGAGGGTTTTGGCGACTAGAGCCAGCAGAATCAACAAGCTCCTGATGCAACAGGAAGATACTGACATCTGAGGGTGACGGCCTGTCTGTGCCATGCTGTAAAGGCAAGTTGGCTGGGGCGGGCCGAGCCTTCCTGCACGACGATGATGGTGCGGTCATTGCTGGTGCTGGGCATGGCATGGTCGGCGCGCTCGATCCATGCCGGGGCAGGGACGCACGATCTGCACAGGCTGCACAGCGCAGGAGGGGTGTCAACGGATGGAACGAGATTGTCGCGATTTCCCCACAGACGAGCCGATAGATCAGTGCTATAATGGCCCAAGTGGGTCAAACAGGAGGTAGAAGATGGACGTTACAATCTATACAACGCATACCTGACCTTACTGCAACATGGCGAAAGAGTTTCTTTCGCGTCGCGGCATCAAGTTTGTCGAGCGCAATGTGGCGGCGGACCACAGCGCAGCGAATGAGATGATCCGCATCTCGGGGCAGCGCGGTGTGCCCGTGATTACCATCGACGGGCAGGTGGTGGTCGGCTTTGACCGGCCACGCCTGGAGCAACTCCTGGCTGCGGCAACCGAGGGTGCGGGATTGGGGGCCAGCGTGATCGCGGCAGCAACCTATGCGCGCAATCACAACCTCACCTTGCCTGAAGGGGCGTATGTGGGCGCCGTCAAGCCCGGCGGCTTGGCCGGGCAGGCTGGGCTGCAGGTGGGCGACGTGATCGTGGGACTGGCCGGCCGGCCGGTTCACGGCGTCGAGGACCTGAGATCGCTGCTGGGCAGCCTGCGCGGGCAGCGCGTGGCGCTGGCCTATTGGCGCAATGGTGAGACGCGATCCGTTGATGTGAGCCTGTGACGTGAGGCATTAGAGGAAAAGGGGAAAAACAGAATGGATCTCGGTGAGCGCATTCAGAAGGCGGATTGGAAGGTCGAGAAGCATGTGCCTGTGATTGAGGCGCCCGACCAGGTGAAGGCTGGTGAGGTGTTCCAGACCACGGTGACTTTGGGCAAGGAGGTTGCGCACCCCAATACGACCGAGCACCACATCGCTTGGATCTCCCTCTACTTCCAGCCGGAAGGGGACAAGTTCACCCACCAGGTGGGCCATTTCGAATTCTCGGCCCATGGCGAATCGACCGCCGGACCCAACCAGGGTCCGGTATATACGCACCATCAGGTGACGGCGGCCCTCAAGATCAGTAAGCCCGGCACCTTGTATGCTCTTTCCCTGTGCAATATCCATGGCCTTTGGCAAAGCAGCAAAGAGATCAAAGTGACAGAGTGAGCGTTTGAGGTCGAGGCAAGCGCGCGGCTGGAGCAGCTCTTAGAGTCGACTATGACGAGGCTGCAGCACTTTTGCCGTTGGGAGGACGAGGCTCCTGCCGAGTGTGGCACGCCTTGCACGGCGTGTGAACTGCCAGGAGCCTGGCCCTCCCAATGCCCTAGGGCAACCGTGAGGTTGCCCTTTCTACTTTACGAAGAAGGCAAGCGCAAGCAGGTGGCCGGTATCGAGGAGATCGTCGCTGCAGTGACAGCAATTTGACACCCCCGGTTTCAGACGCGGAGGCATTGTGGCGGATGGGTCCGCCCGGAGGAGGAAAGGGATGGACTGGCTCACCTTCTTTAAGATGATGATGCTCGATGAGCGGGGGGCGCAGGCCAAGTATCGTCTGGCGGCGGAGCGAGCTCAAGACCTGCAGGTACAGGCGACGCTGCAGAAGCTGGCCGATGAAGAAGGGGTGCATTTGGCCTTGCTGGAGCAGGAATATGCCCGGCTGGAGCAGATCCTGAAGTGGAGTGAGCGATGACCGTGACGGTGAACGACATGGCCCTGGTGATCGGCGGCGAGGCCGGCCAGGGTGTGGAATCCAGCGGCGAGGGGCTGGCGCTGGCGCTGGCGCGTGGGGGCCTGCGGGTTTTCGTGCTTTTTGATTACCATTCGCGCATCCGTGGCGGGCACAATTTCGCCCAGGTGCGCATCAGTGAGAGGGCGCTGGGCAGCCACAGCGAGCCGGCGCAGTTGGTGCTGGCATTGACGGCAGAGGCAGTACACCGGCACCTGGATCAGCTCGTGCCTGGGGGCGGCGTGCTCTATGACGATCGGCTGCCCGTGGACGCCGGTGTACTGACGGCCAGGGAGATCGATGCTTTCCCTCTGCCTCTTTTGCAGATCGCCCGTGAGGTTGGGGGCGATGAGGTCATGGCCAACACCGCAGCGCTGGGCGCCTTTGCCGGGGTGGTCGAGCTCGACCTGGCCCCGCTGCTGAGCGTAATCGAGGACAATTTCCGCAGCAAGGGGCCGGCGGTGGTCGAGGGGAACCGCAAGGTGCTCCAGGCAGCCCATGCGCTGGCGCGCGAGCGGTATGGCTCCGGGTTCCCCTGGAAGCTGCAAGTGCGCCCGGCCGGAGAGCGCTTGGTGCTGAACGGCAACCAGGCGTTTGGCCTGGGGGCGCTCTTGGGCGGCTGCCGTTTTGTGGCCGGCTATCCCATGACCCCGGCGAGCCCGGTGCTGGAGTGGATGGCGGCCCACGGGGCGCGCTATGGCGTTGTGACCAAGCATGCTGAGGATGAGATCGCGGCTGCCTGCATGATCATTGGCGCGGGGCAGGCCGGGGTGCGCGCCTTGGCCCCCACCTCGGGCGGCGGTTTTTCGTTGATGGTGGAGGCGCTTGGCCTGGCAGGCATGAACGAGGTGCCGATCGTGATCTATGAGGGGCAGCGGCCGGGGCCTTCTACGGGGCAGGCTACCCGCACCGAGCAGGGCGACCTGCAGTTCCTGTTGCACGCCTCGCAGGGCGAGTTCCCGCGCATCGTGCTGGCCCCCGGCACCATCGAGGAATCGTTTACGGCCGGCTGGCGCGCCTTTAACCTGGCTGAGCGCTACCAGTGCCCGGTGCTGGTGCTCTCGGATCACTACCTGGCCTCTTCCCTGCGCGACGTGGATGCCGAGGCGCTCGATTTCGGCGCCGTGCGCATCGACCGTGGGGAGCTCTTGACGGAGGCCGAACTCGATGCCCTGCAAGGCGAGTACAAGCGCTTTGCCCTGACCGAGTCGGGCATCTCGCCGCGCGCGCTACCCGGGCACCCGAAGGCGGTCGCGGCGCCCTCCAGCGACGAGCACGACGAATATGGGCGCATTCTGGAGGATGCCGACAACCGGCGGCGCATGATGGACAAGCGTATGCGCAAGCTGCAGGCGGCGCTGGGCGAGATGGAGGGTCCCATCCGCTATGGCCCCGAGCAGGCCGAGCTGACTTTTATCGGCTGGGGCTCGACCTATGGTCCCTTGTGTGAGGCGGTGGACCGCCTGAATGCGGGCGGCGAGCGCGCCAACATGCTGCACATCCACGACGTGTGGCCGTTCCCGGCGGCGGCGCTCGAGGACGCGCTGGCCGGTGCGCGGACCACCATCGCCGTGGAGAGCAACTATTCCGGCCAGATGGCCGACCTGATCCGCACGGCGACTGGACATCACGTGGCGAGGCGCATCCTGAAATACGACGGGCGCCCGCTGTCGCCGGAGTACATCCTGGCCCATGTGGAGGGTATGCACCATGGTTGATGTGAAGGACTATCAAAGCCCTGTGCGCCCCACCTGGTGCCCGGGCTGTGGCAATTTCGGCATCTGGAACGCCGTCAAGCGGGCGCTGGCCGGGGCCGGGGTGGCGCCGCACGAGGTGATGATCGTCTCGGGGATCGGCTGCGGCAGCAAGTTGCCCGACTATACCCGTGCCAACGGGTTCATGAGTCTGCATGGGCGCACCGTGCCGGTGGCCACGGGGGTCAAGCTGGCCAACCACGGCTTGAAGGTGCTCTGCACCCATGGCGATGGTGATGCCTATGCCGAGGGCCTGGGCCACATGCTGCATGCGGCGCGGCGCAATATCGGCTTGGTGGACCTGGTGCAGAATAACCGCATCTATGGCCTGACCAAGGGGCAGTATTCGCCCACCAGCGATCACGGCCGTGTCAGCAAGACCTCGCCGGAGGGGGCCATCGAGGACCCCGTGAACCCACTGGCGCTGGCCCTGGCCGCCGGGGCGACTTTTGTGGCCCGCAGTTGGTCGGGTGATATCCCACATCTAAGCGCTGTGATCGCGCGCGCTCTGCAGCACCGGGGCTATGCGCTGATCGATGTGCTGCAGCCCTGCGTCACTTTCGACAAAGGGCATGACTATGATTACTACCGCCCGCGTGTGGTCAATGTGAATGAGGAGCCGGGGTATGATCCGGCCGACCGCGTGGCTGCCTTTGCCCGGGCGCAGGAGTTCGGCGAGCGCATCCCCATCGGCATCCTCTACCAGACGGAGGACTGCCCGGCCTATGAGGAACAGGTCTCGGAGCTCAAGGCCGGCCCGCTGGCGCAGCAGCCCTTCCGCGTATGGAGCGAGGATGACTATGAGGCGCTAAGACGAGAGTATGGGTAGGGAGTAGACAGGCAGATATGGGGAGGCGAGGGGGTGGGGGGGGGCCCCCCCCCCCCCCCCCCCCCCCCCTCTGCCCCTCTACCCCCCTTCTCCCCCCAGGCGGGAGGGGG
>Ga0078972_1013679_pt1 | contig 13246 bp, 14 predicted proteins | sample YelNatPaOPGAMG01_FD_67568 | JGI IMG/M metagenome (GOLD analysis project Ga0078972, IMG submission 67568) | Hot spring thermophilic microbial communities from Obsidian Pool, Yellowstone National Park, USA - OP-RAMG-01 (SPADES assembly) (version 2) | ecosystem: Environmental > Aquatic > Thermal...
AAAAGAAAGAATAGAGGTGATAATAAAAAAAATTAAAACTTTGCTATTATGTTAAGTTAATGTTCTTTAGTCCTTCCAGAACATGTCGTTCTGGAGGGTCAGGCGTGGGCCAAGCTTCCTATTCATAGGAAATTCAGCATTAGAGCTTTAAAAGTGAGAAGGCTAAAGCCTTCAATGATTTGCAATGAAAAGCCCCTTTTGATCTTGGGTATGAAATAAAGGGGTTAGTAGTAGCAAAAGCTACTACTTGCTGGATTGCCTCCCAATGGGAGGATTAGGAAACTCATGCTCTTCCAAGTAAAGAGTATGAGCAACCTCCAGAAAGAGAGGCTAGACTATGGTAGGAAGTTAGACACGCCCAGCCATTATTTCATTAATAGATTTATTAAGCAATACCACATCTCCAATTGTTTTAATTTCTTTCCAAGGAATAATTTTTGGATATTCTTGTTCTTCTTCTAAAGTTACTTCTTTCATAGGAATTTCAACTCCAGTTCTTTTAGCAAAATCTAAAACATAATTATCTCTTAAAGCTAAATCTTTAGGTATTTTTAATAATGAAGAAATATTTTCTGCAAGATTTTCTTCTGAAGCATAAGTAACTATTAAAAGCCTTTTCAATTCTTCTATATTAGGTATAAGATTAGAACCAACTCTTTTTTGAACAATTTTTATTCCAAGTCCATTTATACTATATAAAACATCTGCCACATTTCCTATTATTCTAGCATCTTTATCTATTACCATCTTTCCAACAATTTCATTTTCTGGAACATAATAAGAAATTGCTTCTTTTCCTTCAAAAAATCCTTTTTTTAATAAAATACATACTCCAAATATGCTTTCATTAATATTTTCAATATCTTCCCAAGAAACTTCACCTACATCAACTTCAATTTTCTCAATAATTTCCTTTTTAGGAATTTCAATACTTTTCATTTCAGCATATTTTATTAAAATTTGTTCAGAAACTTTTTCTTTCATTTCTTTCTCTATTTCCTCATAAAGGTCTTTTATTGTTTTTTTACCAAATCTTTTCTTAATTTTTTGAAGAAGTAAAGAATGCAATGCATCAAAATCTATAATTATTTTTGATTCTTCTTTTGTTTTATAAATTCTTAAACTTACTTTATTTGGAGGATTAATTATTATATCTTTTACATATCCGACTATAAAACCATTCGAATCTATTACTAATGAATCTATTATTTCTTCCCTTTTCCAATATCTTAATTCACTCATTTTCATTAATAATTATTTATTCTTTATTTTTAAATATTAATTTATTTTCTTATAATTTTAAGATTATTTATTAAATCCATTTTTAAATTAATGAAAAATAAAAAAACTAATATATCGCTATATATAAAATAATTCTTTAATGAAGAAAATTTCGCGTAGAGATTTTTTATTAATTATATTAAGTTTAGGTATAGGTGCAATTATCTCTTCTTTATTTTATTTTACAAAAGAGAAAGAAAAGAAAATTTTTTAACTACTTATATAAAAACATTAATTATTGAAAAACCTACTACTATAATTTCTACTATTACTAAGCCAATTACTTATACAATAACACATGAGATAACTAAAACAAAAACAGAAACAATTACTCAAATAGAAACTAAAACTATTACTACTACTACTCCTTCTATAGCTCATTTAAGTATTGTACGTAAAGAAAATATAGATGAAATGGTTCGTAAAGCTATAGAATTAGTAGGAGGATTAAAAAATCTTAATTCTGGAAAAGTTGTTTTAATTAAACCAAATGTTAATTCTAATGATCCTTACCCTGCTACAACTAATCCTGAAGTAATTAGAAGTATTATTAAAATAGTTAAAGAATATAAACCTAAACGTATAATTGTAGCTGATTGTTCAAATAGAAATTATAGACCAACTATTGAAAGTATGAAAAACGTAGGAATTTATCAAGTAGCAATTCAAGAAGGTGCAGAAGTAATAGGATTGGAAGATATTGGATGGGAAAATATTAAAACAGAAAAAGCAATTAATTGGCCATATGGAATTGAAATTACAAGTATATTAAAACAAATAGATTATTTAATAAGTGTTCCAGTAATAAAAACACATTATATTGCTACATATTCTATGGCTATTAAGAATAGTGTTGGATTGATAAGTGATAAAAGTAGATCATTTTTGCATTCTTATGGAGAGCCAAAATTTGGAAATATGTTAGCTGAAATAAATTTAATTCATCCACCAGATTTTATTATATTAGATGGAACAAAAGCATTTGTTACCGGAGGACCATTTACAGGAGAAGTAAAACAACCAAATATTATCATAGCTACTTCAGATATTATAGCAGCAGATGCTATTGGATTAGCTATTTTAAAATATCTTGGAACAACTAAAAATATTGAAGAAAAATCCATATGGGAGCAACAGCAAATAAAAAGAGCTATAGAAATTGGTTTGGGGATATCTAATGCAAATCAAATTATTATTCATGATGAGAATATAAATGAAATTTCTCAAATAAAGAAATTCTTATTTGAATAAAGAAAGAGTTAATAATAACGGTAAATAATCATATTATGTAATAATTTAGGAGATGAAAAAATTGCAAGTTGAAACTTATAAGTATGAAAAACTTGAAGATAATAAAGTTAGATGCCTTATTTGTCCTCATAAATGTATAATATTTCCAGATAAAATTGGAATTTGTAGAACAAGGAAAAATATTAATGGAAAATTATTTAGTATAGCTTATGGAGAAATAACATCAATAGCTTTAGATCCAATTGAGAAAAAACCATTATATCATTTTTGGCCTGGAAGCTATACTTTAAGTATATCTACTTTTGGTTGCAATTTTCGCTGCCCATGGTGTCAAAATTGGAGTATTTCTCAAGTTAATTTAGAAGAAGTTTATACTAGAAGTATGAAACCTGAAGAAGTTATTTCAATTGCAAAAAAAGAAGGATCTCATATAATTTCATATACTTATAATGAGCCTCTTATATGGTTTGAATTTGTTATGGATACTGCTAAGCTTGCAAAAAAAGAAGGAATGAAAAATGTTCTTGTTACAAATGGTTATACTTTAATAGATACATTTAAGGATTTAGCACCATACATAGATGCAGCTAATGTAGATATTAAAGGATTTACTAAAGATTTCTATAAAAAATATTGTGGAGGAGAAATAGAATATGTTTTAGATGCAACAAAATACATGAAAAAGAGTGGAATACATGTGGAAACAACATATTTAATAGTAACAACTGTGAATGATTCTCGTGAGGAAATTAAAAAAATGTGCGAATGGCATTTAAATGAGCTTGGACCAGATACGCCTTTGCATTTTAGTAGATTTTTCCCGATGTATAAATTTACTGGAGTTGAAGCTACACCAATAAAAACTCTTGAAATGGCTGCAGAAATTGCAAAATCCTATGGTATAAAATATGTTTATTTAGGAAATATTCTTGGAAGTGAATTTGAGAATACTTATTGTCCAAAATGTGGAAAAGCTGTGATCGAAAGAGTTGGATACGATATAATTAATTGGCGTTTAGATAAAGATAATAAATGTATGAATTGTGGTGAGAAAATACTTATAATTGGAGAAAAAGGGTAGATTTTATGCTCATTGGGCCGTGTCCAATCATTTAATTTTTCATAAAATTTTATTATATAAAAGATTTTTATTCATAATTTTAAAATTGAAATTTTAAAAAAATAAAATATCTCCATATAAAATATTAACAATATATCCAATAAATATAAAAACAATTAATGGAATACTTGGAGTAACCCATATATTTTTTATTTTCAATAAATTCTATCTATTTTCATTTTGTTAAAACAATTATTAAAAATATAATATATAATAATAATAATCAAAAAAAGAGGTGATAATATTAGAAATAAATAAAATAATAAAATTAAAAATAAATGAAAGCTTAAAAGAACTTGAAAAACTATTAGCAATTTGGAGATATTCAGTATGGCAAAAAAGGAAAGGAATAAACATTGATAATCTTAATATTCCGACAACTTATCAGGTATCTCTAAGAAACTTTGATGGCTTTAATATTCCAGCATTTCATCCAATTGTTTTCAATACTGGATTTAGCATTGATTTTGAAAATAGCGAAGTTAAATTGACAAGCTTAGAAAGATATAAAAGGATTGTTTTGAAGATTGATGAAGAAGATATGGAATATCTTAAAAAAGAAATTGAAAATGGAGCAAAAGCTACAGAAATAATGATAATTCCACCATCTTACAAAAAAGGACATCATAGAAGAAGAGAAATAGTAAAAAATAATCATTGGGAGCTTCATATAACATTGAAGAAAAATATAGAACTATTAACGAAAGAAGAATTTAGAAAATTCCAAAGAATTGCAATAATTGGTGTAGATATCAATAGTAAATATGGTGTAGTTTACTCGCTGTGGATATGGAATACTAAAGAAGATTCATTAAAACCGATAAGAGCAAGATTTTTACCAAAAATGAAATCTCATCAATTTCAAGAATTAGAAAAACAAAGATTACAAGAAATTCATAAAGATTCAGTAAAGTATAATACATTATGGCAAAGAATTAATAGAAAAATAAGAAGGCAAAATAATAATTGGGTTGAAAAAATGTCGAAGATGCTTATTGATGTGGCTTTAGAAAGTATTAAACAATATAATTGTGAAATTGGAGTAATTGCTTTTGAGAACTTAAAGGATTATAAAGCAGGGAAATAATAGCAAAAGGGCAAACAAGATAAACAGCGAGTGGTTGCGAGGAAGAATAGTTCGAAGAGTATTTGAGAAGAGTTTGTGGAATTATTCAATGAAGGTTTTGACATATTTGCCAACATTCAATAAAAATCAAAGGAATCTTGAACAAATATTAGTAGATGCGGATGGAACAACAATTTATTGTAGTAAATGTGGAAGTAAAGGAAAATTAATAAAATATATAGCAAAAGGAAAAATAAAGAAATTCTTTAAATGCAATAATTGTGGATATAGCAATAACAAGCATTTTAATGCAGGAAATAATATTGTAAAGAAAGCGATCGAATACCTTAAGAAGGTAGCCTCTTCCGATGCCAGTGAGCTAAGGAGAGGCTAGGCGTGGGCCAGGCTTCCTATTCATAAGAACCAGCATTCCCTTCAATGATTGGAAGAACTCTCTTAAGAAGGGAAGCTCTGAGCTAATTTTAACAAAATTAGCAATGAAGGGTTAAATAGTGGTTTAAACCACTATTTTGCTGGTGCCTCCTGATGGGAGGGGTGCTGGTTTGCATTCATTCAACATGAATGCAAACTGGTTCCAGAAAGGGGGCTAGACTATGGTAGGAGGTGGGACACGCCCTGCTCATTGTTCCAGGCCCAGCATCTAAAAAATTAGCTGAAGAAGTTTCTAGAATAACTGGTTTTAAACTTGCTTCAATAGAACATAAATTATTCCCAGATGGTGAATCATATTTTAGATATATAGAAAAAATTCATGGAGAAGATATTGCTATAATTCAAACAACTTATCCAGAACAAGATAGGAAGCTCTTGCAACTTTTCTTATTAAGTAAAACTGCTAAAGAAGCTGGTTGTAATAATATTATAGCAATCATTCCCTATCTTGCATATTCAAGACAAGATAAAGCTTTTAAAGATGGTGAAGCTATTAGTATAAAAATAATTTTAAATATTTTAAAAACATGTGGAATAGATGAAATTATAACAATAAATACTCATAGTCCATGGATATTTAAAGAAATTGATATAAAAGCTAAGGATTTATCTGCAATTCCATATTTATCAAAGTATCTTTTATCATTAAAACTTAATAAACCAATAATTTTCTCTCCAGGGAAAAAAGGTTATTTAATGAGTAAAGAAGCTGCAAATATTATTGGATGTGATTTTTCTTCTTTAGAAAGCAAAAGGAATATTGATACTGGAGAAGTTGAAGTTGAAATAGAAAATGAAGAAAATATTAAGCATAGAGATGTTATAATAATTGATGATATAATAAGCACAGGTGGAACTATTTTAAGCATTATTAAAAAAATGTTAAATTTTAAACCTAATAGAATAATTGTTAGCTGTATTCACCCACTTCTTATAAATAATGCTGATAAAAAAATTTTAGAAGCTGGAGCTGAAACAATAATAGCTACAAATACTATTGAAAGTATTTATAGTAAAGTATCAGTAGCTCCATTAATAGCTAATTATTTAAAAAATAAGTTAAATGTATAAAATATTTTTTAGACTTTCTGGAAAATATCCTAATCTTTCTTTAGCTGAATTAAAAGCAATTCTAGAATCTTTAGAATATAAATATAAAATTATTGGATTGGATTATTGTATAGCATTAATGGAATTAGATAAGTTTTTTTTAGAAAAAGTAATAGAAAGAGCAGCTTATACAAAAGCTGCATATTTACTTTTATCCATAGGAGAAAATTATGATGAATTAATTGAAAATATAAATGAAGAAATAATAGAAGAATTTATTCCAAAAAATGTAAAATTTGAAGTTCGTGTAAAAAGAATATTTGGAGCAAAAATTGATACATTAGAAAAAGAAAAAATGCTTGGAGAGATTCTTATTAAAAAATTTAAAGAAGCTAAAGTAGATCTTAAAAATCCAACACATAGAATACATTGTTTAGCTACTCCATTTAAACTTTATCTTGGATTATTATTAAATGAAAAAAAGAAAAAATGGATTCATAATAGGAAACCTATTAATAGACCATTTAATTTACCAAGTAGTTTACAACCAGAATTAGCAAGATGTATGGTTAATTTAATAAGAGAAAAACCTGGAAAAATTATTTTAGATCCATTTGCAGGAACTGGAAGCATATTGATTGAGGCAGAATTAATGGGTTATAATGCTATTGGTTTAGAATTAAAAAGATGGATTTGTGATGGAGCATTAAAGAATCTTAAGTATTTTCTTAATGATTATGAAGGAATAATAAATGCTGATGCAAGATATCCTCCATTAAGAAAATCTATTGATGCAATAGTAACAGATCCACCTTATGGAAGATCTGCTACATTAATGGGAGAAACTCTTGAAAAACTTCTTAAAGAATTTTTTAATTCAATGCAAGAAATATTAAAAAAAGGAGCACATATATGTTTTGCAATACCAAGTGAAATAAAAATAGAGAATATAATAAATCATAAAAGTTTAAAAATAATTGAAACATGCGATATTGTGGTACATGGTTCATTAACACGAAAAATAATTGTTTTACAAAAAATTTATTAAATCTATAAAAAAATTTTAAATTTAAGATATAGTGAGAAAAAGTGAATAATAATGAGTAATTTGAAAATAATTTTCTTAGGAACTAGTGGTGGCATGCCTTCAAAAAGGAGAAGTTTACCATCTATAGCTATAAAATATGAGGGGGAATTAATTTTATTTGATTGTGGAGAAGGTACTCAAAGGCAAATGCTTTTAGGAAAAATAGGTTTTAAAAAAGATTTTAAAATATTCATTTCTCATCTTCATGGAGATCATATTTTAGGTATTCCAGGATTATTATATACTATGAATATGCTTGATAGAAAATATTCTATTCAAATATTTGGTCCAAAAGGGATAAAAGATTCTATTGAAAAATTAATGAATGCAAGTATTGGGAAAATAGATTTTCCATTAGAAATATATGAAATTGATGAAGGAAATATTCTTGAAACAAAGAAATATTCTATTAAAGCTATTAATGGAAATCATGTAATAAAATCTCTTGCATATTGTTTTGAAGAAAAACCTAGGCCAGGGAAAATGATTATAGAAAAACTTAAAGAATTAGGAATACCAAGAGGCCCTTTATGGGGAAAACTTCAAAGAGGAGAAACTATAAATTTTAAAGGAAGGATCATATATCCTAATGAAGTTACTACTCCTCCAAGACCTGGAAGAAAAATTGTTTATAGTGGAGATACCAGACCATGTGAAAAAATATTGAATATAGCAAAGAATGCTGATGTATTAATACATGATTCATCTTTTGATGATTCTCTTAAAAATAAAGCATTTGAAGAAGGGCACTCTACTTCTTTAGAAGCTGCAAATATAGCAAAGGAAGCTAATGTAAGTAAACTGTTCTTATTTCATATAAGTCCAAGATATGAAAAAGATGATAGTATTTTATTAAAAGAAGCAAGAAAAGTTTTTCAAAATTGTGAAATAGCTGAAGATTTTCTTACATATGAAGTGCCATATAAAAAATAGAAAGTGATTTTTAAATTTTCACTTTTTTAAAAATCCAATAATTTTATTTAAACTTTCAAATGGATTTTCAATATCCTCCATAGTCATATAATTTTTATATTCTTTTCTTTTTAATATTTCTATTATTTTATACCAATCTACTTTACCTTTTCCAACAATTTTATGAGAATCGAAAAATCCATCATTATCATGTACATGAATATTTATTATTTTATCAAATAATTCTAAAATATATTTCTCAATCTTCCCATTTATATTTGCATGACCAATATCAAGACAAAAACCAATATTTTTAAATTCATTTACATCATATTTAAAAAAATTAATACATTCTGATAAATCAGACATCATATATGATAAATCTTTTAAACCATTTTCTACAAGTATTAATATTCCATATTCTTCAGCTTTTAATGCTAATTCTATTATTCCATTTTTTGCATATTCATATTCTTTTTCATTATCTATACCATATTTTTTTCCAGGATGAATAACTATATACTTTGAATTAAGTTTATTAGCCCAATCTAATGTTTCATATAAAATATTTAATATTCTTTTTCTTTCATTTAAATCAAGAGAAGAATAAGTATTTGCATTAAATGGAGCATGAATATTTATTTCAATTCCAATAGATAATAAATCTTTCAATTTTTTAAAAATTTTATCATTTATTTTTATCGAACCTTCATTAGGAATTTCCCAAACTTTAATTTCTGAATTTTTTATTACTTCTTCTATATAATCTATTGATTTATTAAGAAGAAAAAGAGAAGATATTGAAAAAATCAAATATATCACTCTGAAGTAAGCCAATCAATTATTTTATATGGATCATCATTTTCAATTATAACTTTAATTGGTCCAAGAGGAGATTCTCCTATTGGTTCTGAAAATGATACTTGACCAACTGAAGCTACTTGTTTATTTAAATAAAAAGTAATTTTTTTCCCTTCAATACCTTTAAGAAATATTGCTTTTGCAGCAGCTCTAATTTTCCTAATTTTTAATAATGTTTTAAATTTTCTTAAATCTTCTAAATTTTTTAATTCAGCTTCTAAATATTTTTCTCCATTCTTATTAACTAATGATATACTAGCTGTTGGGAAAATATTTTTAATAGCTTTCTCAACTTTATCTTTATCTTCTGTATTATTAAGAATAGAAGAAATTTTAATAATCATTTTTTATCATTCCATTAATTTTAGATTTCTCATTAATAATTAATAAATTTAAATAAAATTTATGCTTGAATAAATATTTTCAATGTTTAATTTTAATAAAAAACAATTATAAAAATTATTCTTCAATTCCGCTTTTCTTTAAATCCTTATCCATAATATTTAATATTCTTTTTATGAAAAAGCATTACCACTATGCATTACGCTTTTTTAGCTTCCATGTAAGCTAATCTTAGGAAGAATAGTTTTTCTTATGTTTCTCCAAATGCAGTATGGGATAACAATTCTGCCTTATTTCCTAATGTATTTAAGCAATCTATCTCAAGACCCAACTCTATTGCCTTAGGCACTATTTGGATTCCATCTAGTGCAGCAATTAGTCCATGTACTGCTTTAGCATCATCCCTGAAAGGTGGATAGAAATCTGCTAAAATATCAAGAGGCTTAGATATGGAATCAAGAATATTTACTAAGCCCTTAAGTCCCTCCGCCCAATTTTCAATATCCTTTTGTGTCCTCAGTGCCTTCCATGCTGTATCCTGTATAGAATCTACGATTCCCCTGTACTCGTAGAAATCTCTAGACATTCCCCCCTCCCAATCATCTGGCTCTTTGCCTTGAGGTATGTAGTTCTTAGCACATTCTAAGGCTGCATACAGACCTGCGTTCGCCTTGTTGATATAATAAGGCTTTAAAATATTTTCAACGAAATCTTTTTCAATGACTTCTTTTGACAATTGGGGTCTGCCAATATACTCTTTGATCGCAGCAGTGATAAATGGCTTATAAGGCCCATCTGGAATCTGTTCCAAAACCATATCAATAAGCTCAGGTAGGAGTCCTTTTTCGACAGCTTCTCTGGCTGCTGTAAAACGTCCGCTTGTGACAATATCATAAGCTAGCTCCAGTAATGCCGCTGCTAACTTCTCCTTGAAGGACACTTTCCTAGCATCCTTGAATGCTTTTACTTGTTTGACTATTTCATGAATGTCTTGTATGATTTCTTTAAAATCCTCGACTGCACTTTCAGCCTCATGTTGAGCATACTCATTAAAGTTTGCATAACCAGAAAGAGAAATTGTTTAAAATTAATTGTGATCTTTTTTGAATTGGAGCATATAAGAAAATAAAGGAAGCTGCTGCTAGCGCGATAACACCTATTATAATAGCAATTATTATACCTTTTGGCAATAAACTCCCTTTTTTAAGAAATAAAATAGCTTTCCTTTATATAAATTTTATGTTTTAATTAGGTATCTTATAAAAAAATTGTAAAAATATATTTTTACTTTTTAATCTTTTCCTTAATTATAATCGATAAAATTTTTTGAATTTGCTTATTTAATTCTTTTAATGTTCCATCATTTAAAATATAAAAATCTGCTTCAGCTAAAACTGCTCCCAATCCTATTGAAGATTCTATTCTATCTCTTCTAATAAATTCTTCAAAGCCTAATGGATCATCTTCTCTCCTTCTTTTGAATAATCTTAAGAATCTATTTTCTTTAGATGCTATTACAGCTAATAAAATAAAATTTTTAAAATTTTTTTTAAAAAAATCTAATTCATGAATACTCCTTATACCATCAATAATTATTACTCCATTTTTTATATTGGATAATTTTATTTCTTCGAATATTTTTTTAGCAATAATATCTTCTCCTTCTTCTTCTCTTATTTTAAGCATAATTTTTTCTAAATTTTTTCTAGTAGGTTCTATATTTTTTTCTTTAGCTATTCTACGAATTATGTCTCCCATTATGAATATTGGAGCATTAAATTTTTTACTTAATATTTTACATACTTCTGTTTTTCCTGCTCCTGGCATTCCAGCAATTCCAAATACTAATAATTCCTTTGTATTATTAAAATTCTCAATCATTTTAATAATCCTATATTTTTATTCTATTATGAATACTGCTGCTGCAATAACAGTAGTCCATTTACCATCTTTATCTCCTATAGCGGATTGACAAATTCCTTTAGTTTTTATATATTTACTTTTTATTTCATATGTTTCTCCTTTTTCTATTATTTCTATTTGTTCTTCTGTTAATCCAAGAGTTGTAGCAAGCATTGTAGCTGCAAGATATTCTGCATAAGCTTCACTTTTCTTTTCAGTTTCTCCAAAAGCATGATGTTCACTTATATATCCATAACTTTTATTTCCTATTGGAAGAGCTAATCCTATAGCAGAGCTAATTAATCTATGTGGTTCATTAGTAGAATTTTTTGACATTACACAAAAAGTTATTTGTCCAGGTTTAAGCATTTTAATTCCTTCTTCTCTAGAAATTAGCTTACATTCTGGTGGAAAAATGCTTGAAACATAAACTAAGTTACATTTTTCAATTCCAGCATCTCTTAAAGCTAATTCGAAACTATGCAGATAGTCTTTATGTTTTCCTACACCTCTAGTAAAAAACATATACTTTGGTATCATTACCATTTCCTTTTTACAATTCTATTTATTCTTAAAAAGATATTTATAAACTTTTAGTTTATTAAGATGCATGAACTGTTTTTATAATTTTTTATGAAGAAGAAAAAATATTGAAGTGACCAAAAAATAAAAGAATCATTCATTTTACTATAAAGCAAAGAATAAAAATTCAAGTTAAAATTCTAGTAATGAAATTTTTAAAGCTCTCAATAATTTTTTAAAACCTTGTCCTCCTAAATTTCTAAATCATGATTAATAAGATTGACTTTTAATTTTATTTTCAGGTTCTGGTACTTCTGCAATTATGATTAGTTCCATTCCATAATCAATAATACTCCGTTGTCAACAATTTCAAAATAGGTATAAGTTGTAAGATGTATCAATGAAAGGCTTTACACATTTAAAAAAGCAAAGAAACTTCTTAAAGTTAATACTAGGACTATAAGCGTTGAATATAAGCTTATCTTTTTTATAGAAAAAAATAATAAATTCAGTTTAAATATTTAAAAAATGCATATATGCTCTAAATAGCTTTTTGAAATTTTATTAATTATCAGCATATAAGATAAAAAGAGAACATTTGCAATTAAGAAATATTTTTATGTATGTATTGAATAATACTCTTTAGTTTATAAAAGGGATAAAAGAATAATGAGAATTTATAATGATAATAAACAATTAATCTTAGAATTAATAGAGGAAAAAGGATTAAATGATATATCTTATAATTTTAAAGTAAATTCCGCAAGAAAATTTTTAAGAAATAGAGGTTTTCTTCATTATGGTAGTCAATTAATTCCAGAAAAAATAGAATCTGAAACATGGTCTTTAGCATGGGCTTATATTAGAGAAATAGATGATATTATAGATGATCCTAGTATTTCAACATCTCAACAATTAGATATTCTTTCAAAAGAAATTGAAGTAATAGAAGCTTCTCTTAATAATAATTATAAAATTAAATCGAAGCAACCATTAAGATATATATGGCTTAATCAATTCATTGAAAATGAAGAAAAATATTATAAAGGAAGCTTAATGCCAATAGTAAAAGAGCTTTATGAAAGTGCTTTAATTGATGCGAAACGTAAGAATAAATTATTAAATAATAATGAAATGAAAAATTTACTCCATAAAAAAGCAGTTTGCTTTTTTAAGCTTTATTTTGCTACTTCAAAATTCAATTTAGGAAAATATTTTGATGAATTAGCTGAATTATTAGGATTAGCACTTGGAATGCTAGATGATGCATTAGATATAATATTTGATTGGAAATCTGGCTATATAAATGTAAGCATAGATGATTTAAATAAATTAGGAATAGAATATGATCCTAAAGATAAAAAAATAATAGATAAATTAATTGAAAAAGGATATTATA
>Ga0078972_1013680_pt1 | contig 13246 bp, 9 predicted proteins | sample YelNatPaOPGAMG01_FD_67568 | JGI IMG/M metagenome (GOLD analysis project Ga0078972, IMG submission 67568) | Hot spring thermophilic microbial communities from Obsidian Pool, Yellowstone National Park, USA - OP-RAMG-01 (SPADES assembly) (version 2) | ecosystem: Environmental > Aquatic > Thermal...
GCGAAAATATTTTTTGCTGTCGATGCCCACGGAGCAAACGGTCTTTGGAAGAAATGGCTCAGAGTCCCCGAATTCTTTGGCGTAGACACATTAATGCTTTGCGGCGACCTAACAGGAAAGGCAATAGTCCCGCTTGTTGAAGATAAAAAGGGGTATATTTTTTCCTATTATGGGAAAAAACAACTTCTGAAAACAGAGAAAGATGTATTAAAGATTGAAGAACAATTATCATTGGGCGGGCTTTATCCCGTAAGAATGACCCAGGAAGAAGTTAATAAAATCGAGAATGATAAGAATTATCTGGAAGAGGTTATGCGCCAACAGATCGTTCAAAGAATGGAACAATGGATGGAACTATTGATTAGCCGCATTAATTTAGAGAGAACTACAGTAATAGTAATGCCGGGGAATGATGATGATTTCGCTATTGATGATGTAATTAAAAGGTATCAAGGAGCCGGAGTAATCTGGCCCCTTGATCATCCCGTGGAAATCGCGGGAATTCAAGTAGCAAGCATTGCCCATGTAAATCCAACGCCGTGGAATACCCCCAGAGAAGCGGAAGAAGAAAGGATTACGGAGCTGATCGAGGCTCAAGTTCAACAGCTGGAAAACCCGAAAAATTCTATTTTTAATTTTCATGCACCCCCTTATGGTACTAGACTCGACCTAGCCGCTGAATTAAGGCCAGATCTTTCACCCGTTATGGGTCCTGGCGGTGTAAAAATGATTCATGTTGGAAGCAAAGCTGTCAGTGAAGCCCTCCGTAAATACCGGCCTTTGATTGGGCTTCATGGTCATATCCACGAATCCGCAGGTGAGGACTTCGTGGAAGGTGTTCCTGTTGTCAATCCCGGCTCGGAATACGGTGAAAACATCTTAAGGGGTGTCATTATTCAGACTGCTGGCCTAAAAATTGAGCGTTTTTGGAGAGTTGAAGGATAGGCATGTTTGAAAAGGAGCATTTAGTTCAAGAGAGTCAACTTATTGAACTGTGTAAAAAAATTGTTTCCCAGGCAAAGGAAGAAGGAGTAATACTTAGAGCTCTGGGTGCGGTTGCCTTTCGCATCCACTGCCCTCAGTTTAAACACCTTGAATATGTTGCAGGTCGGTTTCTTTCCGATCTTGATTTTGGGACTTATACCTCCCAATTGAAGGGTGTTGAAAAGGTGTTTTCGAAATTAGGTTTTGTACAGAATGAACGCATTAAGATTCTTCATGGGACACAACGGAGGATTTTTGATCATCCTGAAACTGGATGGCACGCGGACGTTTTTGTCGATAAGTTAAGGTTTTGCCATGATGTGAATTTTTCAGGGAGATTGGAAGCGGATTTTCCCACAATCCCTCTTGCAGAACTACTTTTGGAAAAACTCCAGATCGTGAAGTTTGAACCTAAGGACGCCATCGATTCCGTTGTTTTAATCAGGGAACATGAAATAGGTAATAATGATAACGAGACTATAAACGCTGCAATTATCGCCAAAATATGTGCTAGTGACTGGGGATTCTGGAAAACTGTACAGCTAAATTTAGAGAAAATAAAGGAATACGTGAGTAATACTGAAATTTTGACTCTTCTTGATAAAGAAAACCTTTATCAGAAGCTCAATCTTCTCAGGGAAAAAATAGACGAGGAGCCTAAAACACTCACCTGGAAATTGAGAGCAAAGGTGGGAGAGAAAAGACAGTGGTATAGAGATGTTGAGGACGTTGAAAGGGGATAGACGTTTCCGAAAGGAGAAGCCTTATGCAAATTTCAAATTTTCCAAGAGCAAAATTATGTTATTTACCCACTCCATTTCATGAAGCCAAAAGACTGTCCAAGAAATTAGATGGCCCCCGCATTTTTTTTAAGCGTGATGACCTCGTCAGTTTAGGTTTAGGCGGGAATAAAGTAAGGAAATTAGAGTTTCTGTTTGGAGAGGCTCTGGCAAAGAGTTCCGATGTTGTGCTTACTACAGGACCGCTTCAATCAAATCATGCCAGGCAGGTTGCAGCAGCGGCCGCCCTTCTTGGCATTGAATCACATTTAATACTTCAGGGCGAAGAACCATCGGAATACAAAGGCAATCTTTTGGTGTGTTACATGTTAGGTGCCAAGCTTCATTTTGTAAAAGCAAGTACAATGGATGAGCATATCGTAGCCACAAAAATGGAGGAATTAGCACACGAGCTCAAAAAATCGGGCAAAAATCCGTTTATTATTCCAATTGGCGGTTTTACTCCTCAAGGAAGCGTTGCTTATGCCTTTGCTACACTTGAAATGCTTTATCAGGCGAATGAAGTTGGTGTCCACGTGGATTACATTCTTCATTCCACTAGTACCGGAGGAACTCAGGCAGGATTAATTGCTGGTAATAAGATTTTGCGGACAGGAATTAAGGTTTTGGGTATTCGCGTGGCATATGAATTCGAGCCATTCGAAGAAAGAGTAAGCGAAGAAGCCACGGCAACACTAAGACTCATGGGATACCCCGAAATATCAGTTAAACCTGAGGAGGTCTGGGCCAGTCGAGATTACGTGGGAGATGGGTATGATTGCCCGACCAAAGAAGCGGCTGAGGCGATGTTGCTTGTTGCACAAACCGAAGGCATTTTGCTTGATCCGGTTTATACCGGTAAAGCTATGGCTGGGTTAATAGGCCTTTGCAGGAAGGGTTTTTTCTCGAAACGAGATGTGGTGGTCTTCTGGCATACAGGGGGAATCCCAGGCTTATTTGTTGGCCCAGAGTTTTACGGAAAGGATTTCGTAAAGAGATAAAGTTGCACTTAAATGGGGTGATTTTTTAACAATATTAAAGGTAGTGTCAAGATATGGGTTATAGAAGATTAAAGGAGGTCTGAAGCGTAAATTTGTAATCACATCTTGAGCTAGGAAAACTGAACCTATAAGGATTAAAAATTTATAATTCAAAAGGAGAATGAGTATGGTTTTTAATTCACATGGAGCCTTGCGTTCGGTTCTTCTCTGTAAACCGGATTATTATGAAATTTGTGACTTCAGCGAGGTAGCTTCTCAACATATAAAGGAAGGATTTAAGGTATCCCGAAAGGCTGCCTCTGAGCAACACAAAGAATTTGTAGAAGTATTTCAACAATTGGGAATAGATGTTAAGTGGCAAATTGCTCAACCCGGCCATCCTGATCAAGTAGCAACCAGAGATTTCGGGGTTAATACGATTGGAGGTGTATTAATTGGTAAATTTCGTTACGAATATAATGAGGGTGATACGGAATTAGCCATTGAAGCTCTTGAACAATTGAAAGTCCCCATGATTGGGAGGGTAATGCAGGGGTCATTGGAAGGTGGTGATTGCTGGTATTTAGACAAACATACTATGGTGATAGGAACAGGAAATCGTACGACAATGGAAGGGATAAAAGAAGCAGAGAAAATTCTTGAACCCTTTGATATCAAGGTTATTCCGGTTCGTTTTGAAGAAAAGTGGAATCATCTTGATATGATATTTTCAGTAATTGCTGAAAAAACAGTTATGTTGTGTCCCGAGGCTTTGCCGTATGATTTTTTAAAATATCTAAAGAATGAGAAATATGAAATTATTACTATTCCTAGCAAGGCTGTATTTGATGGAACTATTAATCTTCTGGCTTTAGGGAATGGGAAGGTACTTTCATTTAAAGAGAATAAGTTTGGCAACGAAAGACTTAAAGCCCTTGGTTTGGAAGTTTACGATCCTCAATTAAGTCAATTTCTAATGGGGGGTTCTGGCCCTCATTGTCTTTCCTTCGAGTTAATTCGAGATGAATAGTACGGAGTGAATGTCGAAAGCTGAACACTTATTGTTTGGACATCTAGCGGTTTATCATATTATGATAGGAGAGAAACAATCTTGCCATAATTTAGCGGTGAGAACAGACCTGCTCAGTTCTGCTGCAGCACTTTATCTTACTTGGCTTTCTCTATCAATGGAAGGAGCAGTACAGCCGGGGTAAGTTCCATAATGAACTTATCCGAGAAACTGTCCTCAAATACAGAGTAAGAAAAATTGGAGTCCTTTTATTCAAGCTGACCTTAGAGAACCAGCCCTAAAAAAGGGTTAGAGAATAGCCTCACTCGCGACAACACCAGAGAAAAATCATTCCCCGATGGAAAAGCTCACAGGCAGTATCCAAAGAAGATGCAGGCTTATGAATATTGTAAGGAGCAGCTTCAACTATAAAACCAGGCCTAGAGCCGTAAGTGGATGAAGATAGAAACGAACCTTTGTAGACCGCATGGAGCTCATCAATATAGAGTTTCCCCGTTACGGGTATCGAAAAATTACTAAGCGGCTCCGGCGAGAGGAATTGGGAAAGGAGTTCCTCTTTAATTTGCGATCCCTGTTGAATTTAATAGTATCAAAATTTTTTCAAGAGACTCAGAAAAAGTCAGAGGGCTTCCTTTTCTCTTTCAGACGGGAAAAGGGTTAAGGAGTTGCGCAGGTTGGAAAGACTGGCTAAACCGGATAGAGGAGAGACCACGGAAAGGGACAGAGATTGGTTACCCTGATCAGAGGGCTTCCTTTTCTCTTTCAGACGGGAAAAGGGTTAAGGAGTTGCGCAGGTTGGAAAGACTGGCTAAACCGGATAGAGGAGAGACCACGGAAAGGGACAGAGATTGGTTACCCTGATAAATAAAGGAGAATTCCTATCTATACAAAAGCGTGGTCAATTCTGAGAGCTCAAGGCTTTCCAGAATTTCTTTTGCGGGTTTTCCTGTTCGGGGGTCAATTTTCCTCAATTTGTAGTACTCCTTGAGCAGCTTCTCGTCATCTGGCGCAAGCCCTTGAGTAGGGCCGTGGGGAAGAGGTGTTTTTAGCTTTGCAGGAAGCCTGTCATCCCTGGCCTGAACGCCGAAAAGGTTATCAATTCCCCTCTTTAAGTACCAGATCTTTTCCCCTCTCTCCATCAAGTCTTCCAGGGAGTAATCAAAACCTGTTACCAGGTTAAAAAACCTCACAGCTTGAGTAGCATTGAGAGCTGAACCACCAAATATGCACCAGATGGCGGAGTGATTGAAAAACATGCCAAAGTTCTCGGCTTTCACGGCGAGCTGGGGCTTCAAATCCTCAGAATGCGGGTCTCCGAAATCAGCCAGCTCTGGTATTTCAGGGAAATACATAAAGCCAAAAGACACGGGAAAAACCAGAGAGGAAACGTGACAGGCTCCCCTCACAGCCAGCCCGTATCCCAAAGCAAGCGCAAAGTTGGACCTGGGATCATGCATAGGCGCTTCCAGCCCCTTTATGGTGGTTAAGAAGGCATTAGCCTTCTTTCCAACTTTTCCTGCAAGTCTTTGGCTCCCTAAACTTACAAGTTCCCCAACGCCCCTTTTATAGGCCAGGTCCCTTACAATCTCTAAAACAGCCTCCTTGTTCCCGAACCTCAGGTCTCTGCCCTTGAGAAAATCTTTACCAATCACACCGTTTTCGTACATGTCCATGAGAAAGGCAATTGTGGAACCGGCAGTGATAGTATCGAAACCCATTCTATTGGCGATGCTGTTTACATGGGCGATAAATTCAAGGTCCGGAATCTGGAGCATGGCACCGAATTCGGCAATTGTTTCATATTCAGGACCAGGACCTTTCTCTGTCCGGAATGGTCCACCCTTTACTTCAACCACCCTTTTGCAGGCTACAGGGCAGGCGTAGCACGTCTCAATCCCTACAAGGATTTTCTCTTTGTAATAAGCAGGCCCCAGAAGCTCCCCCTCAGGCCAATCTCCAACGCTCCAGTTCCTCAGGGGAAGGTCCCCCATCTGCAAGCTCAGATCGAAAGAAGAATTGCTCCCTGCGTCCTTCAGGGCAGCCATTAAGGGGTTCTCCCTGTAATTTTGGAGAATCTCTTTTAAAAAAGAACTGTATTCATCCTTTCTGGCAATCTCCACAGATTCTGAACCCTTTGCCACGACGGCCTTGAGGAGCTTGCTACCGAAAACAGCACCCATACCGGTTCTTCCCGCAAGATGACCCTTTCTGTGGACAATGGAAGCAAATGGAACAAGGTTTTCCCCGGCAGGTCCAATGACTATAACTTCGCTGTCCTTTCCGTTTTCTTCTTTTAAAGCCTCCTCTGATTCATAAGTATCCAACCCCCATAATTTTGAGGCATCCCTGATCTCCATAGAATCGGGAGAGACAAAAAGATAAACTGGCTTTTCGCTTTTCCCGGTAATGACTAAACCGTCCAGGCCGGCAAACTTGAGTTTAGCGGCGAAGAAACCACCACAGTTAGATTCCCCCCAAATCCCTGTGAGGGGAGAAAGCGAAGAAATGGTAAATCTGGATACAGCTGGTGTAGGCGTGCCAGCCATTGGCCCTGTCATTATAATCAGCGGATTTTCCTCGGAAAAGGCTTCCAGCCCTTCTTTATAGTGCTCTAAAAAAATTTTAGCGGCAACTCCTGATCCTCCCAAGTATTCCCGGTAGAGAGACTCAGGAATTTCCCTTATGATTAACTTTTTACTGGAAAGATCCACGTAGAGAATTTTTCCTTTATAGCCAAACATCAATCTACCTCAATTAAATCCTCTCTTCCGATCTCCTTCAGATAATCCCTATACATTTGATAGGTGGGCTGGAGCACGGGTATGAAAGACAGGACTCGGGGGACAGATCCCTTCACTACCATGAGTTTTCTGGTTATGGCCATCGTGAGGTTAAGCTTTCCAAGCCAGAATTTATGAGCAGTATCTGCTTTCATATCCATGTCAACCTCGGGCTTCTTCTCCCGGTCGTTGTAAGTTATAAAGATATTTTCTCCGTCGGTCATGTCCAGAGTAATAGAAAGCTCGGGCTCAGAGTAGTTAAAACGAATGAGAATTTTGGATCTGGCAAAATTTTTAGCGAATTCCTTGTCGAGAGTTGCTTTTTCAAAAAAACCGCCTAAAACTTGCTTTAATTCCCCAGCATCCTTGAAAAACATAACAGCCTCCTTTTCAATACGCTTTATTCAAAATTTCAATTACACCCTCGAGGGTTTCCTCCCTTGGATTATAAACAGAAGTGCCATCTTGCAGGGTTTTCTCCGCAATCAGGGTAAAGTTCTCCTGGGTTACGCCCACCTCCTTCAGTCTCAAGGGCAGCCCGGAAACTCTGGCAACCTTCTCTTCAAAATCCCTGACCTTTTCAATGGCCAGTCTCCCGTTTTCTTCTTCTGAAAGCCCTTGACGGTAGACGTTCAAAACTTTGGCCAGCTCCGCAAATTTCTCAATCCGGGAGGGCAGATTAAATTCCATTCCATAGGGGAGAACAATGGCATTAGCTATGCCATGAGGAACTCTGTGAACTGCTCCCAGCGCATGGGCAATGCCATGGACAATACCGCATTCGGAGTGAGAGAAAGCCACCCCTGCCAATGTGGCTCCCACAGCCATCCAACTTCTCTCTGTTAAATTGTCTCCCTCAATGCATGCCGGGATTAAATGAGAAATGACGATGGAGATAGCTTCTCTGGCAAACATATCGGAGAAAGGTGTGGCGTCCACATCTATGAAGGCTTCCACAGCATGGGTGAGGGCGTCGAGTCCAGTAAAGGCAGTGATTTTGGGAGGAAGGCTTTTAGTCATTTGCGGATCAAGGACAGCCAAGTTGGGAATGAGAAATCTATCAACAAATTCGAGTTTGGTCCGGGTTTCTTCATCATAAATGACTGCGGCATTGGTCACCTCAGAACCGGTGCCGGCAGTCGTAGGGACCGCGATCAGGGGAAAAAGGGGTCCCGTAAGTACGTTCGCTCCAGAATAGTCTTTTACCAGGTCTCCTCCATATTTAGCCAGGATATTGGCACATTTGGCCGAATCTATGACGCTTCCCCCACCAATGGCCAGAAAGGAGTCAGCCTTAGCCCGGTGAAACAGCTCAGAAATTTTACTCACGACCTGGGTTGAGGAGTCTTGAGGTACTTCCGCGAAGATCCCCCTTGCCTTGAGGCCATTGGCTTCTAAACCCTTCATCAGGTAATCCACTAAGCCCAGGCCCATTATGGTTTTATCGGTTACGATGAAGGGCTCGCGGACCTGAAGTTCGCTCAGCTCAAGGGAAAAATCCTTAGCTATTCCTTTCCCGAAGATAATCTTCGTGGGAAGGTAAAAGGTGGCAAATTCTGGTAACTGCATAGTTCTCTTCCTTTAAATTTGTACAATTCCCTCTTCTAAATGCTCGTTCCTATTAAGAAACCTGCTTTCACGGCCTCAAAAATTCTGGCCGGAGAGGAGGAATCCCCAATATTATAGATTTTCTCGGCCACCCTGTTCCTGAGACACTGATAATAAAGTTCATTTTTAGGCTTGAGGCCCACAGCTAAAACGATCAGGTCTGCTTTCAATTCCAGGGTCTCCTCCCTGGGTTCAATCTGCTTCAAAAAGGGGTTTTTAACGTTTTCCGGAAGCAGGGGCTTCCAGACCTCGTAAGGATTGGGAACATTCCGAGAAGTATTCCGGGAAACTCTGACAAACCCTTCCTGAACGCTCACCAACCTGGTGAGGTTCATGAGCCTGACACCTTTCCTTTCCAGATAGTGAATTATGTGCCCGCGATTGGCTGTGCACACTCCCTTCATGAAATAAGGCAAAATTTCAATTACAGTCACCTTTTTATCCAGCTCATAAGCCAGAAAATAGGCGGTTTCACAACCAACGGCACCCCCGCCCACGATGAGGATCTCTTCATGGTCCTTTGCGATTTCAGGATTGTTCAGCAAATCCACGGCCTGGATCACGTGGGGAGAATTGATGCCTTCCGCCTCAATGATCCGGGGGACTCCACCTGTGGCTGTAATCACGACATCAAAGGCCAGGTCCTTGAGCTTGGAGAGATCGACTTCCGCGTTTTTGAACACTTCCAGGGAGAAATCTTTGGAAGTCGATTCAACCAGGTTTTCAAGGTACTCCAGGTAATTTAGCAAGTCCAGTTTTATTCTGGGCCTGGAACCGGGGACCAGCATTCCTCCAATCCTGTGCTCCTTCTCAAAGAGAGTCACATGGTGGCCCCTCTGGGCTAAGGTCGTGGCCGCCAAAATCCCAGCGGGACCTGCACCCACCACCGCGATCCTCCGGGGAAGGGAAACATGGCGCACGACCTGGGGATAGATATCTTCGTTGCCGGTGCGAGGATTTACGGAACACTGGGGATGCCCACCTTCCACGAATTCGTTGATGCAGCCTTCCTGATCCCCTATGCAGGGAATAATCTCGGCCACTTTTCCGGCATAGGTTTTATTGGGCCAATCAGGGTCGGCCAGGAGAGGACGGGCGAGCATGACCATGTCGCAAAACCCTTCTTGCAATGCTCTCTCCGCCAGGTCGGGATAACCCAGCTTGCCCACCGCCACCACTAACACATCATTCCCCTGATTGGTCTTAATATCCTTTTCCCGAAAATAATCCCTAGCTATTTTGGCCGCTTTCAGGAAGCATCCTGGTGGCATGGAAGTGGGTGGATGGGGAAGCCACCAGTTGTCATAGCTCCCCAGATCCACATCGAATATGTCCACACCGGCCCTAACCAGGTTGGCCATATATTGAAGCGTTTGCTCCACTGTGCGCCCGTTGCGGAATTTTCTCAGGGATGGGACCTTGTCCATCTTTTCCCCGTAAGTCTCCTCAAGAGCCAGGGAGAGGTCAATTCTGTACATCAAGGGATAATCTGGGCCTACCCTTTTCCTGATCTCCTTCACAATCTCTATTCCAAATGCCTGATATTCCTTAAATTTTCCCCAGGCTCTTCTATTGAATGCGGGATTGGTGAGCTGTTCCAAGAGATAGCCCTCGTGGCCATGCAGATACACCCCGTCTATCAGAAGGGCCTTAGCGTCTGCCGCGGCCTGGCCTGCATTCTTAATGATCTTCCAAAGAGCTCTATCGGAAAGGGGCCTGCAGGGGATTTCAGGGATGTAGAAATTGGGGTTCCAGGAAGCGGATACAGGCAGGCGGAATTTTTTCACAAGGCACTCCGGGGATCCCACCCGTCCGAGACCAGGGGTCAATTGAATAAAGATTTTAGCACCATAGGCATGGACGGCTTCCTGGATATCCTTCCATCCGGAAAATACCGTCCTGGATTTATCAATGCGGGGGAAATAGCTCCTGTCACCCGGTTCGGTGACCGCAGGGTCGATATAATGGCTCACCGGGATCAGGCCCGTGGTGATAAGCCCAACTCCGCCTTTGGCCCTTTCCTGGAAGTAGGCGATCATTTTGGCGCTGGGGCGGCCCATCTCTTCAGCCATGGAAATATTTCCCATGGGGCCCATCACCAGCCTGTTCTTGACAGTGAGGGAGTTAATCTTGATGGGGGAAAATAGTTTCTCGTAGGGATAGAGCTTTTGGCTCATCTTTCCAGATTCAAGGAGGGAATCTTCCAGGAACCAATCACCGTAATGATCCACAAGGCTTTTTATTTCTTCTTGATAATGCTCCACTTTGGCCTCCAAATACGCAGCCTCAGGTGAATTCTAACTGAAAATCAAAAAAGATTCACTCAGGGTTGGATTCCGGGAAAATCTCCTGGCTTAACCTTTCAATTTCCCTGATCACGGCCTTTAAAGGGATTCCCTCTCTTTGAGCGATCCTCTTGCAATCCTCGTATTCAGGGGTGATCTGAACCATTTCCTGGTATCGGGATACTTTCACTCTCACCTTTCCCCAGGGGCTCTCGATCTCTTGAATTTCCCTTTTCGCCATCCTTTTTTCCACCTGATAAGTCCTCACTCCAATAGAGGTGCTCTCCCGGAATATGACGTCTATGATCTCCCTTTCCCGCTCTGGCCTGGCCAGCACTGAGAGCAAAATCCCCGGTCGGGATTTTTTCATAATGATGGGGGTCATGGTGACATCCAGAGCTCCCTTTTGAAAGAGCTTCTCCTGAAGATACTCATAGACCTGGGGGTTCATGTCATCGATATTGGCTTCTACCACCACGTTTTTATCTTCCTCAAATTCAAAGCAGGTCTCCCCCAGGAATACCCGCAGCCAGTTCAAAGGCCCATAATCGTGCTTTCCAACCCCGTACCCTACTTTTTCGATTTTCAGGAGGGGAAGAGGGCCGAAATCCTTAGCCAGAGTGGAAACGATCACAGCTCCGGTGGGCGTGACCAGCTCTCCCTTGACCCCCTGGGAATAGATCGGGATGCCCTTTAAGAGTTCTAAAGTGGCAGGGGCAGGAACTGGAATAGTTCCATGGGAAAACTCAATGAAGCCCTCTCCCAGGGGCAGGGGGGAAGAATAGACCAGGTCGATTTTTAAAAGCTCGAGCGCTATGGCCGTGCCCACAATGTCGATGATGGTATCAATAGCCCCTATCTCGTGAAAATGCACCTCGCTCAGGGGAATCCCGTGAACTCTGGACTCCGCTTCCCCCAATTTTAAAAACATCTTTTGAGATAATTGCTTCACGCTTGGGGGAAGCGAGCTTCTCTCCAGAATCTCTAATATCCGGGAAAGGTTCCTGTGCGTGGTGGAGTCATGGGAAATAACCTCTACATCGGTCCCTTCCAGGATCCCCTTTCTCCTTTTTGTTGTCCTCACTTCAAATTTGTCCAGAGAAAGTTTATCCAGTTCCTTTTTCCAGGTTTCAACGTCTATTCCCAAATCTAAAAGGGCGCCCAATGCCATGTCTCCGGAAATACCGGAGAAACAGTCAAAATACAATATCCTCATCGTTTTCCCTCCACCATCAGGTTGATCATGCTGGCAATGTATCCAGCTCCAAAACCGTTATCAATGTTGACAACCGCAATTCCGGGAACGCAGGTGTTCAACATGGTCAGTAGAGAAGAGAGGCCGGAGAAGTGAGCTCCATACCCAACGCTGGTGGGAACCGCGATAATGGGTTTACTGGTAAGGCCTCCAATTACGCTGGGCAAGGCCCCCTCCATCCCTGCAATGGCGATGATGACGTTGCTGGAATTCAGGGTTTCCAGGTTGTCCAAAACCCTGTGGAGCCCTGCAACCCCCACATCGTAGACCTTTTCCGCATAGCTTCCCAAAATGCGAGCGGTCTCGTAGGCCTCTTCGGCCACAGGCAGATCCGAGGTCCCGGCGCAAGCTATGGCTATTTTCCCTCTCAGTTCCAGAGGTTCCTTTAGAACGGAGATGGTCCTCGCAATGGGGTTATACTGGGCCTCCTGAAACTTTTCCCTGATTAGGGTAAAGACCTCAGGCTCTGCTTTGGTAATCAGGAGCCTGGAGCTCATGGACAGAATGCGGTCTGCGATGCTCGCAATCTGCTCTGGGGTCTTTCCTTTACCAAAAATCACCTCGGAGAACCCCCGGGTTAAGCTTCTTTGATGGTCGACCTTGGCAAAATTTATGTCCTCGTAAGGCAAATACTTTAACCTTTCCAGCGCCTCCTCAATATTTAATTCCCCTCTTTGAACCTTTTCCAAGATTTGTCTAATTTTCTCCATGTTCATCCTCCGAAAGAACCTGGTTTAGGCTTCCCGTGCGATATCCTTCCAGGTCCAAGACCACGTAGGTGTAACCCAGCTCGTGGAATTTCTGGATGGTCCTCTCCCGAACGGAGGGATCCGAGAACAATTCCAGTCTGTTCCTGTCAACTTCAATTCTGACAATCTCCCCGTGGTGTCTGGCCCGGAACTGTTTGAAACCCAATTCCCGCAAAAACTCCTCCCCCTCCTCGATCCTTTTGATCAAATCCAGGGAAATTCTAAAGCCGTAGGGAATCCTGCTTGCCAGACAGGAAAAGGAGGGCTTATCGGCGTTGGGAAGTCCCAGTTCACGAGCAAGCTGGCGAATTTCCCCTTTGCTTAATCCCACTTCTATCAAAGGGCTCCTGATGGCAAGCTCCTGGAGTGCAGTCCTTCCCGGGCGGTAATCGGAAAGATCGTCCAGGTTGCTCCCCTCGATCACTGCCTCCACCTGATGGGCCCGGGCAAATTGGAGGATCTGAAAAAAACTTCTCCTTTTGCAGATGTAACAGCGGTTTTTCCCGTTGCTTAAGAATTCCTCATCGGAAATGGCGGGGTTTTCCATCTCGATTAAGCGCTTGACCCCCAGTTCTCGGGCTATTTTCTTAGCCTCTTCCGTCTCCCTCTGGGGATAAAGAGGGGAAACGAGGAGAACTGCCCAGAGATTGTCCCCTAAAACATCAAGGGCAACTTTAAGGAGGAAGGTGCTGTCCACGCCCCCGGAAAAAGCCACCACTGCCCTGCCCATCTGGGAGAGAAGCCCTTGAAGCTCTCTTAGTTTTTCCTCAGTCTTTGAAATTTCCAAAATTGGGCC
>Ga0078972_1013682_pt1 | contig 13245 bp, 9 predicted proteins | sample YelNatPaOPGAMG01_FD_67568 | JGI IMG/M metagenome (GOLD analysis project Ga0078972, IMG submission 67568) | Hot spring thermophilic microbial communities from Obsidian Pool, Yellowstone National Park, USA - OP-RAMG-01 (SPADES assembly) (version 2) | ecosystem: Environmental > Aquatic > Thermal...
CCACGTGGGGGCGGGGTCTCCCCGCCCTCTCCCCCACCAACGGCCGATTCGGCCCCACGTAGGGGCGGGGTCTCCCCGCCCTCTCCCCCACCGACGGCCGATTCGGCCCCACGTAGGGGCGGGGTCTCCCCGCCCTCTCCCCCACCGACGGCCGACCCCGCCTCACAACGGTCGCAGATGACCACGATGCCGTGAATATGGTTCGGCATCAACACAAACGCGTCGGTGTCGACGCACGCGAAATGCGTTGGCAGCTCGCCCCACACCTCTTCCACGATGCGCCCCGCATCGTTGGCCCGCATCACCCCGTTGGCAATCTCGCCAAAGATGGTCTGGCGGCCCTGGACAACGATGGTCACGCAGTACAGGCCGGGCTGCGCGTAATCGTAGCCGCGCAGGCGGATCGAGCGCCGGTGGTGGATCTTTGGGTCGTACAGCATCGCCATGCCTCCCTTCTGGGCGCACCCCGTGGGTTGGCCGGGACCCTCTTGGCGCTACCATCGCCATCGGTGGCCTCGGAGCCGGTCGGTAACACGATGGGCGGGGAAACCCCGCCCCTACGCCGCCCAGGCCTTCGCCTCACGTCCCCACACCCTCGATGGCCGTGCCGCAGTAGGCACACGTACCATCCCGGGTATGCCGCTCCAGCACGGTGAACCCATAGCGGGCGATGACCGTCTTGCCGCAGTGGGGGCAGATCGTGTCTTCCCCCCTCAGCCCGGGCAGGTTGCCGATGTAGACGTAGTGCAGCCCCGCCTCGCGGCCGATGTCGTAGGCGCGGCGCAGGGTGGCGGCGGGGGTGGGCGGGGCGTCGGTGAGGCGGTAGGCAGGGTGGAAGCGGCTGACGTGCCAGGGCGTGCCAGGGCCCAGCTCGCGGGCGATGAACCCGGCCAGCTCGGCCAGCTCGCCGGAGTCATCGTTGTGGCCGGGGATGATGAGGGTGGTGACCTCCAGCCACACCCCCTGCCGCTTCATGAGCTTGAGGGCGTCGAGCACCGGCGCCAGGCGCGCGCCGCACAGCCGCCGGTAGAACTCGTCGCGGAAGGCCTTCAGGTCCACGTTGGCCGCGTCGAGGTAGGGGTGGTAGGCCTCGAGGAGGTCGGCGGCCATATAGCCGTTGGTGACAAAGACGTTGGCGATCCCGGCGGCGTGGGCGAGCACCGAGGTGTCGTAGGCGTATTCGAAGAAGGTGGCCGGCTCGGTGTAGGTATAGGCGATGCTGCGGCAGCCGTAGCGGCGCGCCGCCGCGACGACTGCCTCGGCCGGCACCTCGCTGCCGGCGATGCGCCCCTCGTCGCGCGGCATCTGCGAGATCTCCCAGTTCTGGCAGAAGCGGCAGTGCAAGTTGCAGCCCACGCTGGCGATGGAGAAGGCGTCGGAGCCGGGGTAGAAGTGGAAGAGGGGCTTTTTCTCGATGGGGTCCACCGCTTGCGAGATGAGCCGGCCGTAGGTCAGGCTGTAGAGGGTGCCGCCCCGGTTCTCGCGCACCCCGCACACCCCACGGTTGCCCGGCAGAATCGTGCAGCGGTGGGCGCACACCCGGCACGCGATCCGGTCGTCCTCCAGCCTGTCGTAGAGGCGAGCCTCATGCATTTCACATCTCCTCCAGCGCTGTCATCGCCAGCGCTATGGGCGCGAAGCAACCCCCAACTCTCCCATGTCATTGCGAGCGAAGCGAAGGAATCCCCAACTCTCGCCTGCGGTCGCATCGCTCCGCTCGGGCTTGGAGATTGTTTCGTCGGCGGCCGCCTCCTCGCAATGACAGCCCTAATGCCGTCCTCTCAGATAGTACCCCGGCACCTTGCGCAGCAATTCGCGGTAGCCCATCTGGCCGCTGAGCATGCGCATCATGGCGGCCACGATCACCGGGTCGCGCACGCCCAGGCGGAAGGAGAGCCGTGGGAAGGCGTAGAAGGAGCGCGCCAGCCACAGCGCCGCGCCCAGGTCGGCGCCGATCTCCTGGTGCACCCGCTGCGAGTACGCGCCCACGCGCCCGCTGACGATGGCCTCTGCGGCCAGCCGCCCGCTGTGCAGGGCATGGCGGATGCCCTCGCCGCTCAGTGGGTCCACCAGCCCGGCGGCATCGCCCACCAGGAGCACCCGCCCACGCTGCAGCGGCTCGCGCTTGCGGTAGACCGGCAGGGCGTGGCCGCGGGCCTTGAGGCCGTCGGCCGGCAAGCCCAGGCGCGGCACCCCCTGCTCCAGCCGGCGCCGCAAGCCGTGCCCTCCGCCCCGCACGGTGCCAATGCCCACCGAGAGGTGGTCGGCCTTGGGGAATACCCAGAGGTACCCGTCGGCGACGGCGCCGAAGAGGAAGAGGGCCGTCTCGGCGTACTCTTCGAGAATGGGCGCCGGCACCGCGAGCTCGGCCTCCAGCGCCGCCCCGGTCGCGTGGCCCCGGCGCAGCCCCACGGCCCGCGCCACGCCGGAGAAGGCGCCATCGGCTCCGATGACGAAATCGGCCCAGTAGCGGCCGTGCCCGGTGCGTACCTCCACACCCTGCGGCCCCTCCGCCAGGGCAGCGAGCCCCTCGCCGGTGTGCACCTCGGCCTGCGCCTGGGCCAGGAGGGTGGCGTCGAACCGGTCGCGCATGACCATGGCCACCCACCCGTCGAGCCGCTGGCGGACCTCCTCTTCGCCCAACCGGAAGCGCACCTGGGCGACGCGGCGCTCGATCGCCTGCGCACAGGCCGCCGGAAGGCCGTCGAAAACAGTCGCCGGGATGGCCCCCCCACAGACCTTGTAGCGCGGCCACTCCAGCCGCTCCAGCACCAACACCCGGCATCCGGCCTGCCCCAATGTGCAGGCTGCCATGGCGCCGCCGGGCCCCGCGCCAACGACGATCACATCATATCTGGCTGACATCGCTCACTACGCACAGTGAAGAGGATCCAGGCTGCCGAGGATCCTTGCCCACAGTTCTCGCGTCGAACCGGAGGAAGGACCCCAGGGCTTTTTCCAAGTCCCGCCTATGTCACCCTGAGTGCCCCACGGGTTCCCAAAAACCCTGTGCGAAACCGAGATCGTGGAGCGGTCATTGCGAGCATCCCAGGGCTGGCGCAGCCCTATGGCGGGTCAAGAAACTTGCTGCGAACAGGGGTGGCAGCCGGCTGGTAGGCTCCGCCCATCCCCGGCCCAGCCCCTGGGTGGGGGTTTGGCGGGTTGGCCGGTCTCTGCTCCGGCGACCGCAGAAGTTTCTGAACAGGAGGCGGCGGCCGCCGACGCAATCTCTATCGTGAGTTGGGCATTGCTTCGCGCCTGCGGCGCTCGCAATGACGGTATGGAACGTTCCCAACGGCAGGTTCTGCGGGCCTTCCAACGTGGCGAATGCCGGTCTGCGAAGGGCCCTGGCTACACACAACGCCGACTTGGCCAAGGCCATGGGCAGGACCCGGACAGGAATGGACAGGATATACAGGATGGCGAACTCGAGGGAGCATTTCCTGGCCCCTCTGCGCCCCTCCACCCCTCCGCGCTCTCTGCGTCTCCCGGAGTCCGGCTGTAGACGGCCGCTCCGGTCCTATTTGAACGGCCTTTAGGACTTGGCTGCCTCCACGGCTCGCTGGCGCACCCGCTGGAACTCTTCCAGGTACAGCCGCGCCACATCGGGGTTGTGGATGACCAGCGCGTTCTCGTCGTTGTCCTGGTCGGCGCTGGCCGTAAAGTTGAAGGAGCCCAGCTCGACAATCTCTTCGTCGATGATGATCACCTTGTGGTGCATGACGTAGGGGTTGCCGTCGAGCCACACGTCGAGGCCAGCCTTCTTCATGGCCGGGTATTCGCCATACTCCGTCTCGGCGCCGCGGCTCTCAAAGACCCCTGAGACCTTCACCCCCGCCTTGGCCCGCTCGAGCATCGCCTGGCCGATCCTGTCGTCCGTAAATGAGTAGGCCAGGAAGTAGATGCTCTTCTGCGCCTGGCGGATGAGGGGCACCAGGTGCTCGGCAACCTTGTCCTCCGGCGCAAAGTAGTTCTCCACCAGCGTGCCACCGATGGTGAGCTGCGGCGCAACGGTGTTGCGCGGGGAGCTTGGCCCGAACTGGTGCTTCTCGAACATCTCGGCGAACTCGGCCTCATAGTTGCGGGCCAGCGCTTCCGACTCGATGACGATGGCGTTGTTGTTGTTGCGGTAGGTGCAGTTGACCGTCAGGTTCCACGAGCCGGTCAGAACGGTGTGGCCGTCGATGATGACAAACTTGTCGTGCATGATCGCGCCGCGCTTGTCGTCGACCACGGGCACGCCGCCCTTCTTGAGGCGTTGCACGGCGCCCTCATCGAGATAGTCCGTATCGGTGACCAGGCGCACGGCCACCCCGCGCCCCTGGGCGGCGAGCAGGGCATCGGCCACGTTCTCCAGGTCCAGCTCGTAAGCGGCGATGTCGATGGAGTGTTGCGCCCCGTTGATGAGCCCCACCAGGCGCTCGTCGATGCCACCGTGGTGGTTGCTCTCCTTGTCGGGGTAGACGGGCGTCGTGAAGTAGACCTGGTACCACGACGCCGGCGGCGGCCCGCCGGTCGGCGTTGGCTCGAGGGCGGCGGGCCGGGGCAGCCCCAGCGAATCGAGCACACCGGCCTGCAGCTCGGCCAAGCCGGGCTGGCGCCACAGCCCCCCGGGCACATCGAGCACCATGGCCAGCAGCAGGGCCGCCGCCACCAGCACCATGGCAAGGGCGAGGGGCCCATGGATCGCCGGCTGCCGTCTCGATGGGATGGCACGCGCTCTCTTCGACATGGGTGTGACTCCCTGGTCCTTTCTCGGCGGCCAGCGGCCCCAGGCCCCCTGCCGCCAACCTCTGCCTACTGGCCGCACACCGCACACACCGCGTCGACGAGCGCCACCAGGCGAGAAGCGAACTCGCGCTCTTCAAGGTCGGCGCGGGCAGCGACCAGGCCGCTCAGTTGCCGGGCTACGCGGCGCACCGGCGCCACGGCCTCGGCGAGAGCGGCTCGGTCGAGGGCCAGGCCGCCCTCTTCCCTGGCCCGTACCACCTGCCCCGCCAGCCGGAGCGCCCACGCCAACACCACCTCGGCGGCTGCGTCTTCCAGGGCCGAGGTCAACCCCTCGTCCTGCAAGATCAGCTCTGCCACCTGCTGGGGCACGGTAGTCGGTGGGGTTTGGTCGGCCATGGTGGCTCCTCCGCAAAACACAGCAAGCCTCTCGTCTCAGTATAACACCGCCGGCCGAAGAAGACAACGCCGCTGTCGGCCCTCGCTTGAGTTTCTGCCAAAGTGTGGTATAGTTAAACCAGTGAGCACGACGACTTGCCTCCGACAAGTCGTCTGTTGCTATTTGGAGTTGGTTCACTACCGGAGGGTATTTCACCGGATGGCGAGAGCACATATGGACGCGGACGACATGGGGCTGGACAGCCTGGAGCCCTTTTTCGACAACGAGCTTGCTGAGGAGATGGCGGGCCCAGAGGAGGTCCTGGAACTCCCCCTCTTGCCCACCCGCGATACGGTCATCTTCCCACACATGGTGGCGCCGCTCTTTGTGGGGAGAGAACGGTCGATCCGGGCAGTCGAGACCGCCATGGCCCGCGACCAGCGGATAGCAGTGTTCGCCCAAAAGGATGAGGACGTCCAGGGCCCCGGCATCGATGATCTGTATCCGGTTGGCACCGAAGTCCTGATCGGCCGCATGCTGCGCATGCCCGATGGCACTACCAGTGTGTGGGTGCAGGGCAGGCGGCGCATCCGCATGTTGGGCTTTGCCGGCGACGGCCCCTTCACCACCGCCCGGGTGGAGACGATGCCCGAAGTCCAGGACCACAGCCTCTCCACCGAGGCGCTGATGCGGGCTGTGCTGGCCCTGTTCGAAAAGGTGGTGCGGCTGAGCCATACCCTGAACGACGACGCCTATGTGGCGGCGATGAACATCACCGAGCCGGGCTGGCTGGCCGACCTGATCGGTTCGGTGCTTTCCCTCGATATCGCCCAGCGCCAGGAACTGCTGGAGACCGACGATGTGGTGGCCCGCCTGCAGAAGATCAGCATCCTGCTGGCCAAAGAGCTGGATGTGCTCGAGCTGGAGAGCCGCATTCACTCGCAGGTGCAGCAAGAGGTCGACCGCAGCCAGCGCGAGTACTTTTTGCGCGAGCAGATGCGGGTCATCCAGAACGAACTGGGCGAAGGCGACCCCCAGATGCAAGAGATCGCCGAGCTGCGCGAAAAGATCGCCTCATCGGGCATGCCCGATGAGGCCCGCGAGCGCGCCAGCAAGGAGCTGGACCGCCTGGCCACCATGCCCAGCGGGGCGCCCGAGGTCGGCATCATCCGCACCTATGTGGACTGGCTGATCGGCCTGCCCTGGGCCAACGCCACCGAGGACAACCTGGATATCAAGCGCGCCGCGCAGATCCTCGAAGACAATCACTATGGCCTGCCCAAGGCGAAGGAGCGCATCCTGGAGCACATGGCCGTGCGCAAGCTGGCCGGCAACAAGATGCGCAGCCCAATCCTCTGCTTCGCCGGCCCTCCGGGCACCGGCAAGACGTCGCTCGGCAAATCCATCGCCCAGGCGCTGGGGCGGAACTTTGTGCGCGTCAGCCTGGGCGGCATCCGCGACGAGGCCGAGATCCGCGGCCACCGCCGCACCTATGTGGGCGCGCTGCCCGGCCGCATCATCCAGACCATGCGCCGCGCCGGCTCGGTGAACCCACTCTTCATGCTCGACGAGATCGACAAGATCGGCATGGACTTTCGCGGCGACCCCTCGGCAGCGCTCCTCGAGGTGCTGGATCCGGAGCAGAACTATGCCTTCTCGGACCACTATCTCGAAGTGCCCTACGACCTTTCGCAGGTGATGTTCATCACCACAGCCAACATCCTTGACCCCGTGCCCCCGGCCCTGCGCGACCGGCTGGAGGTGATCGAGTTCCTGGGTTACATCGAGGAGGAAAAGCTCGAAATCGCCCGGCGCTTCCTGGTGCCCCGGCAGGTCGAGCAGCATGGCCTGGAGAAGCTGCACATCACCGACGACGCCCTCCGCCAGATCATCCGCGAGTACACCAGCGAGGCGGGCGTCCGCAACCTGGAGCGCGCCATCGCCAACATCTGCCGCAAGATCGCGCGCCGGGCGGCCGAGGGCAGGCGAGTGCCCAGCCGCGTGACCCCGGCCTCCCTCCTCAGCTACTTGGGGCCGCCGGAGTTCACCTTTGGCCTGGCGGAAGAGGAGGATGAGGTCGGCGTGGCTACCGGCCTGGCGTGGACCGAGGCAGGCGGCGATACCCTCACGATTGAAGTATCGACCATGGACGGGAAGGGCAACCTGGCGCTCACCGGCCAGCTTGGCGACGTGATGCAGGAGTCGGCCCAGGCGGCGCTGAGCTACGCCCGCGCCCACGCCAAGCAACTCGCCATTGCGGGCATCGACTTTGACAAGGTCGATATCCACATCCATGTGCCCGAGGGCGCCATCCCCAAGGATGGGCCTTCCGCAGGCATCACCATCGCCGTGGCGCTGATCTCGGCGCTCACCGGCCGGCCCGTTCGCCGCGATGTGGCCATGACCGGCGAGATCACCCTGCGCGGCAGGGTGCTGCCCATTGGTGGCCTGCGCGAGAAGCTGGTGGCCGCCTATCGCGCCGGCATCAAGACGCTGGTGCTGCCCAAGAAGAACGAACGCGACCTGGTAGAGGTCCCCAAGCACGTGCTCAAGGGCCTCACCCTCGTGCCGGTGGAGCGGATGGAGCAGGTGCTGGAAACGGCGCTCCTGCCCGCGCCGGCTCGCCGCCCGCGCACCGTAGCGCGCCGGCCGGCCACCCACAAAGGGAGCGACCAGCCCGGCGTAGCGGCGGTGTAGGCAGGATCACGGTGCGTTAGCCGATGCGACGTGATGCGTAATGCGTACTGCGTAAGGTCGTTTGGAGCTCCGCGTGCTGCTCCAAGGCACACTCACGCATTACGCATCGCGCATCCAGCGGTGGATGGAGGCCCGTTGCCTTGAACGCCGATGAAGCGCGCGCACTCCTGGCAGCAGGTCCGGGCGAGCGGCTCGCCCTCGTGCCCGCCCAGGCCAGCCCGGCCAGGCTGGCGCAGGCCCTGACGGCGCTGGCCAACGCTAGCGGCGGGGCGCTGTTCATCGCCCTCGGCAGCGGCGACCGGGCTGAGATCGAGGCAGCGGTCGAGCGGGCGCTGCAGGCCTGCCTGTCGTGCGAGCCGCCGCTGGTGCTGCCCCTACCCCAGCCCGTCGAGGTCGATGGCGCCTTCTACGTCGCCGTCGCCGTGCCCCCGGGGCTGCCCCAGGTCTACGCCGCAGGGGGCGTCTACTACCGCCGCGAGGGCAGGGAGAACGTCGCCCTGCGGCCGCAGGCCCTGCGCGAGCTCTTCCTGGCGCGCGCGACCGGCAGCCAGGAGTCCCTCCCGGCTCCAGGCGCCAGCCAGGCCGATATCGACTGGGATGCGGTGCGCGCCTACGCCGACACGCTGCCGGGGCGCCGGGCCGCGACACCGCAGGAATTCCTACGCCAGCGCGGCGGCCTCGACCCAGCCGGTGTGCCCACCTGCGCCGGCATCCTGCTCTTTGGCCGCAACCCCCAGCAGTTCCTGCCCGCCGCTGAGATCCTGCTCGTTCGCTACCCCGGCACGGCCATGGGCGACACCTTCCTGCGCGAGACTGCGCGCGGCACCCTGCCCCAGCAGATCCTGCAGGCCGAGGCCTTTCTCGCGGCCAACATGCGGCGCGGCGCCCGCATCGATGCGCTGGCCCGCGACGAGCGGCCCGAGTATCCGCTGCCGGTGGTGCGCGAGTCGCTCGTCAACGCCGTCGCCCACCGCGACTATTCGATCCGCGGCGAGGAGATCCGTGTGCTCCTTTTCGCCGACCGTCTGGAGGTCTACAGCCCCGGCCGCCTGCCCGGCCACGTGACGCTGGAGAACATGCTCCACGAGCGCTTTGCCCGCAACCAGGTCATCGTCCAGGTGCTGGCCGATATGGGCTTTGTGGAGCGGCTCGGCTATGGCATCGACCGCATGCTGCAGCTCATGCAGGCCGAGGGGCTGCCTGCGCCCACCTTCGAGGAGACGGCCAACGGCTTCCGCGTGACCCTCCGCGGCCATGGCGACCGCCTGATCGAAGCGCGCCCCGATGGGTTCCGCTGGGCTTCGCTGGCCCTCAACCCGCGCCAGGAGAAAGCTCTGGCCTACGTGGCCGAACATGGGCGCATCACCAACCACCAATTCCAGGAGCTCTGCCCCGACGTCAGCCCAGAGACCATCCGCCGCGACCTGGCCGATCTGGTCGATCAGGACGTCCTGATCCGTGTCGGCGACAAACGGGCGACGTTCTACATCCTGAAGCGTTGACGGGCAGGCCCGCGGCGGCCGGCCCGTGTGGGATAATGTGGGATTCCTGTGGGATACTGCTGCCCTGGGCGCGCCGGCCTATTGCCGTCCGGGACGGCGGCGCTCCCCTCTCGCCGGCCTGGCCATGGCACCGTTCATGCTCATCATGGCGCGGAGGTGTCACGGCGGATGCCGCGAGTGTATGTAGGGCGCTGCCCGAGCTATGACCAGGCCGAGGTCGACGGTGCGGTGGGGCGGGCATTGGCGGCATTGGGCGGCATTCGGAGTTATGTAAAGCCTCGCCAACGCGTGCTGCTCAAACCCAACCTCCTCTTGCTCAAGCCACCGGAGACGGCCATCTGCACCCACCCGGCGGTGGTGCAGGCGGTGGCCACCCTGGTGCGCCAGGCGGGGGGCGAGCCGGTGATCGCCGATAGCCCCGGGGGCGGCGCCCTGCACAACGAGCCCAGCCTGCGCAGCCTCTACCGGGTCACCGGCATGGAGGCAGCCGCGAGGGCAACCGGAGCCAGGCTGAATCTCGATTGCGCCGGCCTGCAGGTCCCCGGCCCCAGCGCGGGCACGGTCGAGACGCTCGACGTCATGCGCCCGGCTGCGGAGGCCGACGTCATCATCAACCTGCCCAAGCTCAAGACGCACGGCCTCCTCCGCTACACCGGCGCAGTGAAGAACCTCTTCGGCCTGGTGCCCGGGCGCACCAAGCTCGAGTACCACGCCAGGCTGCACGACGCGGCGCGCTTTGCCGAGATGCTGCTCGACCTTGTTCTGTGGGCCAGGCCGGCGCTTACCATCATCGACGCCATTGTGGGCATGGAGGGCGACGGCCCCTCGGCAGGCCGGCCCCGACAGATGGGCTTGCTCGTGGCCAGCGACGACTGCACCGCCGCCGATTTGGCTGCCCTGGATATCATCGGCATGGACCCGGCGACCGTGCTCACCGTGCGCGCCGCGGTGCGCCGCGGACTCAGCAGCGGCCACGCCACCGACCTGGAGGTGCTGGGCGAGAGCCTGGCCGCCGCCCACGTGCCCGATTTTGATGCACCTTCGCCCGGCTTCTCGGATGTCACACTCGAACATCCGGGCGACCCTCAGGCCACCGAGCGGTGCACCGGCTGCGGCGTCTGCGCCGAGAACTGCCCGGTGGGCGCCATCCGCATCGCGGACCGCCGCGCCCACACCGACCTTGGGCGCTGCATCCGCTGTTACTGCTGCCAGGAGCTCTGCCCGCAGCATGCGGTGGAGTTGCGATAGAGGGTGGCGCTCGTTCGTCAAACGTCATGCATGCGTTAGACGCCAATGGGGCCACACATCACGTTTCACGCTTGACGTTTGACGCTCCACGCGACTCCTTAGGAGGCACCATGTCGCAACATCGCTATTCCGCCATCCCGCGCGTCCTCTGCTTCGTGCGCCACAAGGGGCGCTGGCTGCTGATCCACCGCGCGGCCGACCGCCGCCTGTGGCCGAACCTCTACAACGGCGTCGGCGGGCACGTGGAGGAGGGGGAGGGCATCCTGGCCGCAGCCCGGCGCGAGCTGTGGGAGGAAGCCGGCCTCACCGCCGATGGCCTGCGCCTCCGGGGCGTGATCCACGAGATGGAGGGCGATCACGGCGTCGTCGTCTTTGTCTTCACCGGCACCTGCCGCCGCGCCCGGCTCCGCGAGAGCGCCGAGGGCACGCCCGGCTGGTTCACCGATGAGGAGGCGCTCGGCCTGCCGTTGGTGGCCGACGTCGGCCTCATCCTGGGCCGGCTCCTGGCCATGCGCCCCGGCGACCCGCCGTTCATCGCTCGCTCGCAGACCGACGCCGCCGGAAGCCCCATGCTCACCTTCGAAGCCTAGCCGGCGGCACCACGCGCCTTCTGTGGAGGTGAAGCCATGCCCTCAACTCTGAGCAGCCTCCCCCTCTCGGGCCTGCACGTTCTCGACCTGAGCGCGTACCTCCCCGGTGCCCTCTGTACCATGCTCCTCGCCGACTGGGGCGCCGAGGTGACCAAGGTCGAGCCCCGGCTGGGCGGCGACCCTCTCCGCCGCGGCCCCGACCCGGTGCGCCAGGAATCGGCCTACTTCCTGGGCGTGAACCGGAACAAGAAGAGCCTGGCCATAGACCTGCGCCACGAGGCAGGGCGCACCATCGTGCAGCGCCTGGCAGCCACGGCCGACGTCTTTGTGGAGGGCTACCGGCCGGGCAAGGCGGCTCGCCTGGGGTTCGACTACCCCACCCTGGCCCAGGCCAACCCACGCCTGGTGTACCTCTCCCTTTCGGGTTACGGCCAGCAAGGTCCCTGGTCGGGGCGGGGCGGGCATGACCTCAACTACCTGGCCCTGACAGGAATGCTCTCGCTCCTTGCCGACCGCGATGGCAGGCCCATCGAGCCGGGCATCCCTTTGGGCGACGTCTTGGGCGCCCTCATCGGGCTGGGAGCCGTGCTGGCGGCGCTGTGGGAGCGCCAGCAGACGGGCCATGGCCGCTACCTCGATGCGACGATCTATGAGGGCGCCTTCTACTGCCTGGCGCCGCTCATCACCGCTGCCGCAGCAGGAGCGCCGGTGAGCCCGGGCGGGCTGGCCCTGAGCGGAGGCTGGCCCTGCTACGGCGTCTACGCCACGCGCGAGGGCCGCTTCATGGCCCTGGCTGCCATCGAGCCCCACTTCTGGAGCGACTTTTGTCATCTGGTCGGGCGCGACGACTGGGCGCCGCTGGGCTGGAGCCTGGGCGCCGAGGGGCAGCGGGTGCGGGCCGAGGTGGCCGCGCTCTTTGCCAGCCGCACCCAGGCCGAGTGGATCGAGCTGCTGGCCGGGGCCGATGTCTGCTGCGAACCGGTGCTGAGCCTGCCAGAGGCTTTGGCGCACCCCCAGGCCAAGGCGCGCGGGCTGGTGACAGAGGTCGTCTCGCCTGGCGAAGGCCCCCTGGCCCAGGTCGGCGCGCCTGCCGCCATGGGCTCTGTGCGCACGCCCCCGCCGCGCCTGGGCGAGCACACCGCCGAGGTGCTGCGCCACCTGGGCTACACGGAGGGCGAGATCGATACCCTCGCGGCCTCGCGCGTCATCGCCGTGTAGCGATGGTGCGGAAAATGCTGTAGCAGCATCCAGACCTGTCATTGCGAGGAGGCCCGCAGGGCCGACGAAGCAGTCTCCAACAGGGAGATTGCCTAACCGCGCTGCCGAGAGACTTCGGCTCCCCGGGGCCTGGGGCCGGGCTGCACGCTCCGCGCCCGCCTGGTACTGAGCCGTTCAGGGGGTTGGCGGGCTGGCTGGAGCTGAGCGCCCGGCTGCCACCTGGGTACAGCGCAGTCTCCAGAACCGCACAGGGCTCCCGGAGCTGTCGGGCACTCGCAGTGAAGCCCGCAACGCCGTTGCGCGCGAGGAGGGGCTGCCATGGCGAAGAGACGGCTGGCTCTGGGGCTGGGGGTGGCGCTGATCCTCTTTGCAGCGCTCGCCGCCCTGCCGGTGCGGGCCGTCGAGTTCCGCAGCGGGAGCCTCGTCGTCATCGAGCAAGGCCAGACCATCGACGACGACCTTTTCATCAGCGCCCAACATGTGATCGTGAACGGGACGGTCAACGGTGACCTGTGGATCGCCGGCTCACAGGCCGAGGTGAATGGAACGGTGAACGGCAGCCTATTCTTCGTCGGCCAGCAACTGGACCTGCGTGGGGCGGTGAGCGGGTCGACCTACTCGGCCGGGTCGCTGGCAGCGCTGGGGGCGGGGGCCAGCGTAGCCCGCAACCTCTACTCTGTCGGCTACGCCCTGCGCATCGAGCCCGGCGCTGCCGTGGGGCGCGACGCCCTCGTTGCCGGCAACCAGGCCCTCATCGCCGGGCAGGTCGGTCGCAATGCCAGCTTTGCCGGCAACGCCCTCGATATCACCGGCACCATCGGCGGCGATGTGCAGGCCGCTGTGGCTGCACCCGGCAGCAGCACTCCTCCGCCTCCTGGCTTCG
>Ga0078972_1013683_pt1 | contig 13245 bp, 13 predicted proteins | sample YelNatPaOPGAMG01_FD_67568 | JGI IMG/M metagenome (GOLD analysis project Ga0078972, IMG submission 67568) | Hot spring thermophilic microbial communities from Obsidian Pool, Yellowstone National Park, USA - OP-RAMG-01 (SPADES assembly) (version 2) | ecosystem: Environmental > Aquatic > Thermal...
AAATGTGACAATGTGATATATTCATAAATACTAATCAAAAAAATAAATGATTGATAAAATGTGTAAATATCTCATAATCGAATAAGTATTAAAGACCTATAAAAATTTCAATGCGGTATTGCAAACCTTTCTTTAACGGTGAGGCAAACATGAATCAATTGATTATTAATCAAACTTCCACCTTATTCAATTGGAATCACTTTGGCAGTCATAATTTCAGTCATCTCAAAATCAATTTTTTAAAATTTTCTATTTGGATAAAATAAGAACACGATAAAAAAGATTTATTAAAATGAATCCATTAAAAAGCAAAATTGGATGGAAGAATTAGCAAAGAATTTAAATCGGATTATTTTTTCTTTTGATGATGATATGGTCGAAAGTAGTGATTTTAAAAAGTGCGAAAATTGAATAAAAACGCAATCAAATTCTCAAACCTATGTATTAAAAAATAGACACTAAGCATTAAAACAAGTAAAAATTGCGATTTCGCTTCAAAAACGAAACTTAAACCTCCCAGCATTTTTAAACAAAATTAGGTTTGAGAAAAAAATTTTAAAGAAGTATTTGATTTTAACTTATTTTTGCATAATTTTGCGCCTAAAAGATACCGTTTGAATCGAACCATAGTGGAATTGTGACCTCATATTCAGTCTTATAATAAGACTGGACTAAATTAGTTTGAATCGAACCATAGTGGAATTGTGACGCAACCGCCAGTTTCGAAAAAATTATTCGCATGATTTTGTTTGAATCGAACCATAGTGGAATTGTGACGATTTTTCTAATCTAACTTTTATTTCTTGCGCTTCTGTTTGAATCGAACCATAGTGGAATTGTGACGGTGACGGCACGGGCTTTGTCGACCAATTTGAAAGTTTGAATCGAACCATAGTGGAATTGTGACTAAATATTTAAATTACTGTCAATAACCGTCCACCCAAAGTTTGAATCGAACCATAGTGGAATTGTGACCAGAGAGCCTTTCTGTACTTTTTGGCCCAAATCTTGTTTGAATCGAACCATAGTGGAATTGTGACCCTTCAGGGCAGCCTTAAGCATCTCAACATTGGCTGCGTTTGAATCGAACCATAGTGGAATTGTGACTTGAATTCGAGGATTTCACTGCTTAGTTCTTTGAAGTTTGAATCGAACCATAGTGGAATTGTGACGGTTGTTTGGGGATGTGTAAATTTTATTCACTAATAAAAGTTTGAATCGAACCATAGTGGAATTGTGACACGTAGAGCCTGATCGTGAAGCGACGTAATGTCTCCTCGTTTGAATCGAACCATAGTGGAATTGTGACTATGAGTTCTTTAATGAATTAATTTTTGACGCAAGCGTTTGAATCGAACCATAGTGGAATTGTGACCCTGGACCTTTTTTATTATATTTGCCATCTCTATCGCGGTTTGAATCGAACCATAGTGGAATTGTGACCCTGGACCTTTTTTATTATATTTGCCATCTCTATCGCGGTTTGAATCGAACCATAGTGGAATTGTGACGTCTTCGGCACGAAGAGAGGTAAGAATTTTGTTTAGTTTGAATCGAACCATAGTGGAATTGTGACAATGTTTTGACTCTGAGATTGGCTACAAACTTTGACCCGTTTGAATCGAACCATAGTGGAATTGTGACCCATTGAGTCTGAGAATATCACAGCTTTCTTGAAGCCTGTTTGAATCGAACCATAGTGGAATTGTGACCCAACGCCACGCACCGTAACCTGGCCCTTCATGCGGCGGTTTGAATCGAACCATAGTGGAATTGTGACTGAATACAGTATTTATTTTTTTTAACAAATTCCCTGGGTTTGAATCGAACCATAGTGGAATTGTGACGAAAACGGAAATTGCGCCGACGGTGTGACTATATTTGTTTGAATCGAACCATAGTGGAATTGTGACCCTTGTTAACTTCAATGTTAATCGCATCCTCAAATTGGGTTTGAATCGAACCCCTGTTCGCCCTCTGGCGAAATAGTGGAATTGTGAAACTGAGGATAATGAAATTTTTTAAATGCGCTTTCTACTTTTAATTGAATTTGTTCTTAAAATTTTGTTGGTGTGACTTATTGATTGATAACTAATAAAAATCTTTGATTAATTATGATTCCTTTTAAGATTAGTCTATAAATTAAGGAGAAGCACATGGAAAACAATTATGTTAAAAAACTTGCTAATACCTTACTTGATACATGGTTAAAATCCGAGAACGGCGAAGGATTATTCAGGTATGCGGGTGGTTATTGGGAAGTTTTGTTGCCTATATTAAAAAAATATGCACCCGATAAGTTGAAACGCTACGAAAATATGTTGTGCGAAGAATTTACTTATTCAAATGAAAGAGTAAAAGAATTGCTTGATACAGGAGATGAAGAAAAAAATATTCGAAATGCAGTTAAATATATTAATCACAGAATTGATTCCTATTGCACACCCTCTGAGATTCACTTTATTGAAGATGAAAATGGAGAAATAATTCCCTATATGCCCAACCAATCAATTGACATCGATCAATATTTTGGAAGGGATTATGATTGATAACTACAAACTTTTCTAATTGACTTATTAAATTTCTAATAAAAAGTTTTTTTGTTTTTGTTGACATCAAAAATTTTTATAAATCTCACATAAATTTTTGAAATTATTTTTTATTCATTTTTAGACCAACAGTAATTAATAAATTATTCAATATGGAAGAATTAATCGAAATAATATCTTATAAAATAGAATTTTTTAATTAATCATGATTGTAAATACAACTATTATGTTATTGTAGAAGGAATAAATTCTGCAGATAATAACAAAACTGTAATACACAGTTGAAAGGATATTTATGAGGTTATCTATTCAATTATAAAAACAATTTACTTTTGAAAAACTTATAGAAATTATAATTCGCTCTACGGTATTGATTTTATTAATTGCAGCACAAAATTAACTCTCTTTTTTAATTCTTCAATATTGCTGTTATTTTCAATTACAAAATCAGCCCAATCTTTTTTCTTTTCATCCGGAATTTGAAATTGCATTCGTTGACGAACTTTTTTTTCTGTAACTTTATCTCGTTCCATTACTCTTTTTATTCTCGATTGTTCATCACTGTAAATTAAAATAACATAATCAAAATATTTCTGAATATTAGCTTCAAAAATTAATGGTGATTCAATAAAAACTATATCTGATTTCCGAAATTCTTTTTCTGCCTGCTCTAAATTTTTTTTAATTGTAAATGGATGAACAATTGAATTTATCTTTTCTACATTTTCTTTAGATGAAAAAACTTTTTCAGCTAAATATTTTGTATTGAGTTTTCCATCACTATATGCTTCTTTTCCAAATGCTTCAATAATTTTTTTCTTAACCTCTTCATTGCTTTGCATAATTTCTTTTGCCGTTAAATCTGATTTCAAAACACAATAACCCATGGATTCCAAAATAGAACTTACAATTGATTTACCTGACCCAATTCCACCTGTTATTCCAATTAATAATTTCTTTTCCATTTCATTAAAATTGATTTATATATTTCCAAATTAATTCCAAAACTAAATTATAAAGAATTTTTTAATAAGTCTTGAATAAAAGTTTTATAAACAACATCAATAATTTTCTATTTTAATTCTGAATTTGATTCTATATACTTCGTTCACTTTGACAGTTCAAAATACAATTTTCAAAAAAAAGACTGTGCTTAATCACATATATTTTAGAACGAAATGAGTGATTAAACACAGTCTTAAAATTTATTTTGCATATGCAATTTTTCTTACTTCACGGATAACCGTCACTTTAATTTGTCCGGGATATTCCATTTCTTCCTGAATTTTTTGTGCGATTTCATAAGACAATCTATCAGCAAGATTATCATCAACTCTGTCGGGTTCAACAACCACACGAACTTCTCTACCGGCCTGAATAGCATAAGTCTTAGCTACACCTTCAAAAGATTTTGCAAGAGCTTCAAGATTTTCAAGACGTTTGACATAACTTTCGAGTGGTTCTCTTCTTGCACCTGGTCGAGCACCGCTTATTGCATCTGCGGCCTGAACAAGTGCAGCAATTGGATGTTCCATTTCAATATCTTCGTGGTGACTACCGACAGCATTAACAACAATTGGATGTTCATTATATTTTTTTGTTAATTCATATCCAAGCAAAGCATGAGGTCCTTCAACATCACGGTCTATAGTTTTTCCAATGTCATGCAAAAGTCCAGCGCGTTTAGCAAGGTTCACATCAAAACCAAGTTCTGCTGCCATAATGCCTGTCAAATATGCAACTTCGATGCTATGCTGTAAAAGATTCTGTCCATAACTGGAACGATATTTCATTTTACCAATATGTTTTACGAGTTCTGGATGAACTCCATGTAAACCAAGTTGAATTAGTGTGTTTTCTCCTTCTCGTTGAATTTCTTCGTCGAGTTCCTGTTCTACCTTTGCAACTACTTCTTCAATTCTTGCTGGATGGATTCTTCCATCGGCAATTAAGCGTTCGAGGGCGATACGAGCAACTTCTCTTCTAAACTGGTCAAATGCAGAAAGAATAACAGCTTCAGGTGTATCGTCAACAATAACATCAACACCTGTAGCTGCTTCGAAGGCACGAATATTTCTGCCTTCTCTTCCAATTATTCTTCCTTTCATTTCATCATTCTGTATTTGAACAACTGAGACAGTTGTTTCCACAGAATGGTCAACAGCAGTTCTTTGAATAGCCTGAACAATAATTTTTTGAGCTTCTTTTTTCGCCTCGAGTTTAGCCTGCTCGCGTATTTCTTTAATCATCTGAGAAGCATCTGCTTTTGCCTGATTAATCATATTTTCCATAAGCATTTTTTTTGCTTCTTCAGATGTTAAACCAGCAGTCTTTTCAAGGCGTTGATTTTGTTCTTCAATTAATCTTTCTAATTCGAGATTTTTTCTTTCAATTTCTTCTTTTTGAAGCTGAAGTTGTTTTTCGAGTTCTTTAAGAGATTTTTCTTTTTGAACTACGACATCATATTTTTTCTCAAGATTATCTTCTCTTGTTTCAAGCTGCTTTTCATAAGCCTGAAGTTTTTGTCGTTTAGTATTTACTTCATTATCGAACTCTTGTTTTTTCTTAAGCCATTCATCTTTAACTTCGAGAAGTTTTTCTCTTTTTATATGTTTAGCTTCTTTTTCAGCTTCTTCAATAATTTTCTGAGCTTTTTCTTTTGCAACAGCTATATTATTCCTGCCGATCTTAGTATTAATCAACCAACCCAGCAAGAAAGAAACTACAGCAGTTACAGAGGTAATAATAAGAACCAAGTACATTTCCAACTGCATATATCCTCCATTATAAGAAAATTAATAATGCAGCTGCCGGCCGTTTATATAAAAAGAACCCTTCTTATACAATGTGGGAAATTGCCCGACGCTTTTTACTTCCACTGCCCCCGTTAAAACGGGAGACCGCCAAAATGGCGGTTGAGGCCTGTAATACACGCCGTGAGCCAATAACCCTATAGTTTATTATTGTTAGTTCTTTTATAAATTGGGCCGGCAGTGCAGAAACTTTTATGATGGAGAGGATATAAATTTGGACTCGCTCAAAAGAAGCTTAATTTTCTTTACTTTATCTGTTGCCTGTATGCTGAATTCTCTAAATCTATTCTTTTCCATAAATAAATCGTATGCAATATTTAATGCTGCTATTATTGCAATTGTATCTTTAGGTTGATCCGGTAATTCTTCTTTTGTTTCTTCCATAATACTATTTACATATTCTGCCAATTCAGCTGCAATTTCTTGATTCTCTACCAGCAACGAATATTCTTTATCAAATATTTTTACTTTAAGCTTCTTTTTTTCGCCCATTTTATATCTCTTCCATCATCACACAATATTTTAAGAACGCAAATGATAGTCAATCCTGGCTATCAATTCGCTTATTTTGTTCTTTAATGCTTCTCTTTCTTCTGCATTAAATCTTTCTACTCCAAACAAATTTTCTTCGTTGAACATTGACCTCGAAATTTTTGATTCAATTTCTGATAAACGCTTTTTTAATGTTTCATTTTCTTTTTCTAATTGACTAATTCTGTTGCTCAAAGCCTGATTGGCTTCAATCAACTCCGCACCTTTCTGAATAAAATAATAAATTTCTTTTTCAAGAGAACTTAGTTCTTCTAAAAACATATCATATTTTGAAAGTTCTGCCACTAAGTGCCTCTTAATTTTGCATTTAATTTTTCTTCTACTGCTTTTATTGCATTCCAGAAATCTTTATCAACTTCTTCTTCTGTTAGAGTTCTACTTTCATCATAATACTCTAACTGAAATGCAAGACTTTTTTTACCTTTACCTAAACTTTCACTTTGGAAAATATCAAATAACTTGATATGATGCAACAATTTAGAACTGGATTTTTTAATCACTTCTATAACTTTTTCTGCTTCAATTGTTTCATCAAGTATGAATGCAAAATCCCGATATACTTTTGGATATTTTAATAACTCTTTGAATTCTTTTTTAGGTAATTGTATTGACTTAATTATTTCCAAATCAAAAATAAATGCTAATACATTCTGATTTATGTCAAATAATTTTAATAATTCTTTTTTAACTATTCCTCCTTTCCCTAATATTTGATTTTCATATTTTATTTGAATACCAACTTCAAATTCATTTGTATCAATTATTTTTTCTGTTTCATAAATTAAAGAAGGCAGCAACTTTGTCAAAAAAGATTGAGCATAACCTTTTAAATCATAAAAATCATAAGTCCTGTCTTTTTCATACCATTCTGTTTCAACTGCATTCCCGCTTAGTGCAATTATTAAACTTTCTTTTTCAGAAAAATCATCAAAGCTCTTTATCTCTTCTTCATGTTTCTTTTCAAATATTTTTCCAATTTCAAAAAGTTGAAGATTCTTTTCATTTACTTTCAGATTATTAACTATTGCTTGAAGCATTCCAGGCAATAATGATGGACGGAGATGAGTCATTTCAATACTTTGAGGATTTAAAACTCCAATTGGATTCCCAAATTTTCGAGCAATTTCTTCTCTTAAAAGTGAATTTGTAACAATCTCATAAAATCCAAGTGAGTTCAAAATATTTCTAACATTATCATTAAATGAAGATTGGTCAATTTTTTCTTCGAGTGTAACAGAAATTTTTTCTATCTCTGGAATTTTATCGTAACCATAAATTCTTGCTACTTCTTCTATCAAATCAATTTCTCTTTCAATATCATGACGATAAGTTGGAACAGTTAATGTTAATTTTTTTTCATCTTCATTTTTAATTTCAAAACCAAGATTGACAAAAATTTTTTTCACTTTCTCTTTTTGAACTTCATAACCTAAAATTTTTTGAATTCTTTCAAAACGCAATTCAACAGATTTTTGAATAAATGGATTTGGATAAACATCAATTTCACCTTTGGCAATTTCGCCGTTGGCAGTTTCGTAAATTAATTGTGCAGCTCTTCTTGCTGCCCAAACAGTAATTCCATAATCAGTTCCTCTCTCAAATCGATAAGATGCATCAGTTTGAAGTCCCAGTCTTTTTGCAGTTTTTCTTATTGAAGAAGGATTAAAGAATGCGCTTTCAATCAAAATATTTTTTGTGGAAGAAGTAACTTCAGAATTTTCACCGCCCATAACTCCTGCAATGGCTACAGGTTTTTCTGCGTCACATATCATTAAATCTTTTGATGTTAATTCTCTCTCTTTCGAATCGAGTGTAACAAATTTTTCACCATCAGAAGCCGAGCGAACAATTATTTTTTTCTTACTTAAATTATCCAAATCAAATGCATGCAATGGTTGACCGATTTCATACAAAACATAATTTGTAACATCTACAACATTATTGATTGGTCTTAAGCCGACACTTTTCAATCTTCTTTTAAGCCACTCAGGAGATTCTTTAATTTGAACATTCAATACAACTTTTCCCACATAACGAGGACAATTAATTTCATCTATAATTTCAACCGAAGCTACATCTGTCGATTTAATATTTGATTCATGGATTTCAACAGGAGGAATTTTTAAAGGTCTGTCAAAAATTGCAGATAAATCTCTTGCTACTCCAATATGACTTAATGCATCTGCACGATTTGGAGTTATTGCAATATCAAGAATTATATCATTCATTCCCACAGCATCTGCAAAAGAAGTTCCTTCTTTCAGTTCAGAATTTAAAACCATAATTCCTTCATGATTATCACTCAATCCAAGTTCCTTTTCCGAACATATCATTCCATGAGAAATTTCTCCGCGTATTTTTACTTTTTCTAATTTCAATCCATTGAAAGGAATTACAGCTCCAACTTTTGCAAAAGGAACTTTTTGGCCAGCTTCTACATTAGGAGCTCCACAAACTACATTATAATCTTGAACACCATCGCTTACAATGCAAACAGAAAGTTTATCTGCATTTGGATGTTTTCTTTTTTCTTTTACATAACCAACAACAATATTTTCAAAATTTTTAGACTGGTCAATAACTTCTTCTACTTCTAATCCTGCGAGACTAAGTTTTTCTATTATTTCATTAAGAGGAATGTCTTTCAAATCAATATAATCGTTAAGCCAGTTAAGAGAAATTTTCATTTTTTCACCTTTTAAAATTGCCTTAAGAAACGAACATCGCTGTCGAACAAAATTCTGATATCATCAATTCCATATTTACGCATTGCTGTTCTTTCTATTCCCATACCAAAAGCATAACCCACATATTCTTCTGGGTCAATACCTACATTAATCAAAACATTTGGGTCAACCATTCCGCAGCCAAGAACTTCGAGCCATCTTCCTTCTTTACCTTTTGGCTGCCACCATACATCCATTTCTGCACTTGGTTCTGTAAATGGAAAGAAACTTGCACGAAATCGGTATTTAACATCATCACCAAAAAATTGTTTTAAGAAAGCAATTAGAGTTCCTTTTAATTCTGCGAATGTAACATCTTTGTCAACATATAAGCCTTCAACCTGATGAAACAGACAATAACTTTTTGCACTTATAACTTCATTGCGATAAACTTTTCCAGGCATAATTGCACGAATAGGAGGTTTTTTCGATTTCATTAATCTAATTTGAACAGGTGAAGTATGAGTTCTTAACAAAAAATTTTGATTAATAAAAAATGTATCCTGCATATCACGAGCAGGATGGTCGGCAGGGAAATTTAATGCTTCGAAATTATTGTAATCAGATTCTAATTCTGGTCCCTCATAAACAGAAAATCCTAATCCTTTAAAAATATTTTTAATCTCATCGAGAGTTTGAGTAATAAGATGTTTACTTCCAATAGTTTTGATTCTTCCTGGAAGTGTAACATCAAGAGATAATTCTTTTTTTGTTTTTTCTTCGGCTTCAAGTTTTGATTTTAGTTCATCATATTTCTGCTGAGCATAGTTTTTTAATTCATTCAGCTCTTTGCCAACAATTTTCTTTTCCTCTTTTGAAATTTCTTTGAACAAATCAAACAGTTGAGGAATAATTCCTTTGCGGCTTAAATATTTTATTCGCAATTCTTCGAGAGCTTGAAGGTTATTAACTTTTGAAATGTCTTCATCAAAAATTTTCCGGGTATCAGAAATTTTATCTATCATGGTCATCCCCGAGAGTTTAAAATAAATCCCTCTCGATTTTATAAATTATGAACTCGAGAGGGATAAAAGTTAATTCATTGCAAATTTCACTACATCAGAGAAAGCTTTTGGATTCTCAACAGCTAAGCTTGCAAGAATTTTTCTATTAATACTGATTCCTTTTTTATTAAGTGCACCAATCAAACGAGAATAAGTAGTTCCATTTTCTCTTGCAGCTGCATTAATTCTAACAATCCACAGAGAGCGAAATTCTCTCTTTTTTAACTTTCTATCTCTGTATGCGTGAAGTAATCCTTTTTCGATATGATGCTTTGCAACTGTAAGAACATTCTTACGAGCACCCCAATAACCCTTTGCAAGTTTAAGTATTTTTTTACGTCTTCTTTTCGACGCTACATGATTTACTGAGCGTGGCATTTTCTATTCCTCTCCAATTTATTGTAGCATTATTTTAACTCTTTTTAAATCTGCTTGAGAAACAAGAGTTGCTTTTCTAAGATTTCTTTTTCTTTTTCTTGATTTAGTAGTTAGAATATGTGATTTGTATGCTTTGTTTCTTTTGATTTTTCCTGTGCCAGTAACTCTAAAAGTTTTTTTGGCACCACGATTACTTTTCATTTTTGGCATTATCTCACCTATCTATTTTTTCTTTTTACCTTTTTGCGGTGCTAATATGGCATGCATCGCTCTGCCTTCAAACTTTGGTTCTTGTTCTACTTTTGCAATATCAGATAATCTTTCAATAAATTTTCTTAAAAGTTCTTCACCAATTTCAGTATAGGCTAATTCTCTTCCTTTGAATATAACTGAAACTTTTACCTTATTTCCATCTTCAATAAAATTTGCCGCATGTCGAGCTTTAAAATCAAAGTCATGAATATCAGTATTAGGATGAAGTCTAATTTCTTTAAGAACACTTACCTGCTGTTTTTTCTTTTGAAGTTTTTCTCTTTTCTGCTGTTCATAAGCAAATTTGCCGTAATCAATAATTTTGCACACAGGAGGATTTGCCTGCGGTGCAATTTCAACTAAATCCATTCCCGCTTCTTCTGCTTTTTGTAATGCTTCTTTAATTGATACTATTCCTATTTGTTCTCCGTTAGCTCCAATTAATCTTACTTCTGGAGATTTAATTTCCTGATTTACACGGTGTTTTACTTGTGTAATATATTACCTCTTTAATTGTGATTAATTCTGTTTTTTATTTCTGATTGAATTATATCAATAAAATCTTTTAATGAATAACTTCCTTTATCACCAACTTTATGTTGACGCACAGATACTGTACCTGAATTTTTTTCTTTTTCACCTACAATCAACATGTATGGAACTTTTTGAGTTTCCCAATCTCTTATCTTATATCCAATCTTCTCATTTCTTTCATCTAACTCTGCAAAAATATCTAATTCTTTTAATTGTTTGTATATCTCTTTAGCATAATCAAGATAATTTTGTGAAACTGGAACAACAGCAACTTGAATAGGTGCAAGCCATGTAGGGAATGCACCTGCATAATGTTCAATTAGAATTCCCATAAATCTTTCAATAGAACCGAGTAATGCACGATGAACCATAAAAGGACGATGTTCTTTTCCATCTTCTCCAATGTATTTCATATCAAAACGTTCTGGAAGATTAAAATCAAATTGAACCGTACTTAATTGCCATTCACGATTAAGAGCATCTTTAATTTTGATGTCAATTTTTGGTCCGTAAAATGCTCCTCCACCTTCATCTATTTCATAATGTAAATTTTCTCTTTCGAGAGCATGCTTAAGAGAATTTATTGCTTTTTCCCAGATTGAATTTTCACCAATTGCATCTTCTGGTTTTGTAGCGATATAAAATTTCAAATCTTCGAAGCCAAAAGACCTTAACATAAAAATTGAGAATCGAACTACTTCTATTATTTCATCTTCAATTTGTTCTTGAGTGCAAAATATATGAGCATCATCTTGAGTAAATCCTCGCACTCGTAATAGACCATGAAGTACACCACTTTTTTCATAACGATAAACAGTTCCTAATTCAGCCCATCTTAGTGGAAGATCACGATAAGAGCGAAGTTTAGATTTATAAATCATGATATGAAATGGACAGTTCATTGGCTTAATATAATAATCCTGCTCATCAATTCTCATAGGTGCATACATATTGTCTTTGTAGAATGATAAATGACCACTTGTTTCCCAAAGCCAGCTTTTTCCCATATGAGGAGAATAAAGAAGTTCATAACCATTCTTAACATGTTGAGCACGCCAGAATGTTTCGATTGTATTTCTAATTCTTGCACCTTTAGGATGCCAGTAAATTAAACCGGCTCCAGCTTCTTCATGAATACTGAATAAATCGAGCTGCTTACCAAGTTTTCTATGATCTCGTTTCTTTGCTTCTTCAAGAAATAATAAATAATCATCGAGCATTTTTTTCTTTGGGAAAGAAATCCCATAAATTCTTTGAAGCTGTTTATTCTTTTCATCACCTCGCCAGTAAGAACCTGATACGCTCAATAATTTTATATATTTTATTTTTCCTGTATCAGGAAGATGAGGACCTGTGCATAAATCTGTGAAATCACCTTCTTCATAAATACTTATTACATCTTTTGAATCATCAAGTTCACTCAGGATTTCAAGTTTATAATTATCACCTTTCTTTTCAAAAAAATTAACTGCTTCTGCTTTGCTAAGTTCAGTTCGTTTAAATGGATTTTTTTGTTTTGCAATTTCCAGCATTTTGTTTTCAATCTTTACAAGATCTTCATCAGTCAATTTTGTATTAATATCAATGTCATAATAAAATCCGGCATCAATAGCAGGACCAACGCCGAATTTAGCTTCCGGGAAAAGAGATTGAACTGCATGAGCCATCAAATGTGAAGTAGAATGCCAATAAGTTTCTTTACCTTCCTTATCATCAAAAGTAAGGATTTCAATTTCAGAATCATCATAAATTTTTGTAGAAAGATCTTTAAGTGCGCCATTAATTTTGGCAACAAGAGCTTCTTCAGCAAGACGCGAAGAAATCTGTTGAGCAATTTGAAGAGGTGTAATTCCCTTTTCAAATTCTTTTATTGAGCCATCAGGAAATTTTATTTTAATTGTATCCATATCATACCTTAATTAAAAAAAAACGGAGTTAACTCCGGCTAAATGTGGGTTCTATAGGACTCGAACCTATGACCTTCTGCACGTCAAGCAGACGCTCTAGCCAACTGAGCTAAGAACCCAAAAATTATATAGTCATTTTGGTTGATATCCTATTAATTCCCTTTAGGTAATTAAATAATTAAAACAAGTACCGAGGGCCGGACTCGAACCGGCACGGGTGTATAACACCCACAGGATTTTAAGTCCTGTGCGTCTACCAATTCCGCCACCCCGGCGCAACAAAGAAAAAAGAACCATTTAATAAATTGTGTGCAAATATAAACTTTTTTTTTGTTTTTTTGCAATATTGAGCAAATATTACTTTTGAAGAATATAAAATTTTTTGTTTGATAATTTTTCAGTTAACAGAAATTTGCATACATATCAGCAAAGCATTATTTTTGCAACACAAAATTGGGCCCATAGCTCAGTTGGTTAGAGCAGCTGACTCATAATCAGCGGGTCGGAGGTTCAAGTCCTTCTGGGCCCAC
>Ga0078972_1010180_pt2 | contig 13240 bp, 9 predicted proteins | sample YelNatPaOPGAMG01_FD_67568 | JGI IMG/M metagenome (GOLD analysis project Ga0078972, IMG submission 67568) | Hot spring thermophilic microbial communities from Obsidian Pool, Yellowstone National Park, USA - OP-RAMG-01 (SPADES assembly) (version 2) | ecosystem: Environmental > Aquatic > Thermal...
CCTGTAACCTTTGCTGAAACGCGGTCGTTTATACAGTCAAATCCCCGTTACGACAGCGGGCGCACTCACCTAATCGCTCTGACCCAGCGCCCGCTCTTTTTTTGCTACACTCCAGCCAAAGGGGATGTTGGAGCCTTCCTACCTGCGTTTGTTGCATTCCGGCGAGCTCGGGCGGCGCGCGGCGCTGCTGGACGCCCGCCTGGAAGCATGCGACCTCTGCCCCTGGGATTGCCGGGTGAACCGGCGCGCGGGCGAGACCAAGGTCTGTCTTTCCGGCTACTTGCCGGTGGTCGCCGCCTGGACTCCGCATTTCGGCGAGGAGCCGGCGCTGAGCGGCTCGCACTTGGGCAAGGGCAAGGCGGGAGGGACGGGCAACGTCTTTCTTGGACACTGCAATCTGCGCTGCGCCTACTGCCAGAATTTCCAGATCAGCCAGGGGCTCAAGCGTGGCGAAAAGCCGGGGATGAGCTTTGAGGAACTGGCGGGCGTGCTGCTGGAGTTGCAGGGGCGGGGTTGCCACAATATCGGCTTCGTCTCGCCCACCCATTTTGTGCCGCAAATCGTCCGCGCCGTCGAGCTGGCGGCCCAGCGGGGGTTGCGGCTGCCGCTGGTTTACAACTCGAACGCCTATGACGAAGTGAGCGTGCTGCGCCTGCTGGATGGGATCTTCGACATCTACCTGCCCGATCTCAAATACTCCGACGACGAAGCCGCCTGGGAGTATTCGAAAGCGCCCCGCTATGTGGAGCATTCGAGGGCGGCGGTGGCGGAGATGTACCGTCAGATGGGCGACGAGCTGGTGCTGGATGAGCAGGGGCTGGCGCGGCGCGGGCTGATCATCCGCCTGCTGATCTTGCCGAACGACCTTGCCGGTTTGCGCGAAACGCTGGAGTGGATCCGCGAGGCGCTCTCGCCGCGGGTCACGCTGAGCGTGATGTCGCAGTATTACCCGGCGGGACGCGCCTCCGAAGAGCGGTTCGCGCTGCTGGGGCGGCGGATCCGGGCCAGCGAGTACGAGAAGGTGCTCGGATGGCTGGAGGAGCTGGGCTTCGAAAACGGCTGGGTGCAGCCGCTCGAAGCCCAAGCCCCGGACTATTACCGCCCCGATTTCCGCGATCCGGCCATGCCGTTTGCCGACGCCCGGGACTTCATGCTGTGAGGCGCTTCACCGCCCGGCTGGAACTCAACCCAGCCACGGTTTAGCGTGAGCCCAGCGACGGCGCACACAACAGCTTGACGTCCTGCTCGCTGAGGCGGGCTTGAGGGTGAAGCAGGCGGTACTGCCAGGGCGGCATCGCGCCCTTCCGCGTTTCCTCGCAAATCTCTTCGAGGGCGTGGGCCCGCTTCTCCTGCGGCAGCTTTCCCCATTCGGAGAAGTTGAGATGCTCGCGCCCTTCTTCCACGTCGGAGGCGACCAGCCAGCTGGCCGGCGCCACGTTGCTGTACCAGGGCCAAGCGGTCTGGTGCGAGTGGCAGTTCATGCAGGATCGGTTGAGAACCGCGGTGAGCTCCGCGGGCGGCTTCTCCACCTCTTGAAACGACAAGGCCGGATCGGAAACCGGGTTGGTCCGCTCCGGCCGGTACAGTTGCATCCCGAGCAACAATGCGCCCAGTGTGATCCCAGTGATTTTCGTCTTCTTGCCCATCTGAGTTTGTGTTGGTTCCTCCTATGCTTTCGGTTTGGGTGTTTTTGGCGTGCTCGGCGGAAGCTGCGGCGGCCGGATGTAATCCGCCGGAATCTCGCCGGTGAGCGATTTGAGCCAAGCAACGATGGATTGGATCTCCTGCTGTGTCAACTGACGGCCGACCTGATACTCGCCCATGCGGGCCACGGCGTCTTGAAGCGTGCCGACTTTGCCGTCGTGAAAATAAGGCCCGGTCTTTTCGATGTTGCGCAGCGAGGGGACCTTGAAGACCATCCGGTCGGCTTCGTTCTTGGTGACCTGGAAGCGGCCGAGGTCGGATTCGTCCGGGTAGGGCTTGATCACGCCCAGCCTCTGAAACATGGTTCCGCCGAGCAGCGCGCCGGAGTGGCAGGTCTGGCAGCCGGCGGTCATGAAGGTGTTGAAGCCTTCCTTCTCCTCGGGGGTCAGCGCGGACTGGTCGCCCTTGAGGAAGCGGTCCCAGCGGGATGGGGTGATGAGGCGGCGCTCGAAGGCCCCGATGGCCTTGGCCATGTTATCGAACGTGATGGGGTCCTTGTCATTGGGAAAGGCTGCCTTGAAGGCCTCGACGTACTCCGGCATGGACTTGAGCACGGCGACGACCACCTTCTCGCCGGGCATGGCCATTTCGACCGGGTTGGTGACGGGGCCCTTGGCTTGCTCTTCCAGGTCGCGGGCGCGGCCGTCCCAGAACTGCGCGGCGTGCTGGCCCGCATTGTAGACCGTGGGAGCATTGCGCGTGCCGCGCTGGCCCTTATGGCCTTCGGAAGTGGGCTCGCCGTCGACGCCGTACTTGTCGAGGGCGTGGCAAGAGTTGCAGGAGATCTTCTGATCCGCCGAGAGGCGGGTTTCGTAGTAGAGCATGCGGCCCAGGTTCACCAGGCGCTCCTCGGTAGAGCCCGGGACCAGGGGCGGCAGATCTGGCAAGGGCTGGAACATCCGCAAGCGCGCCGGGTCGATGGTTTGAGAGACCGTGATTTCGCGTTTGCAACCAGGAGATACCAAGATGGAGAGCATAACTGCGGTGGTGATCACGCGTCGGGCATGTGCAAGCATGGCACCCTCCGAACTACGAAGTATAGAACACTCTAAGGAAGAGCTTAGACGGCTCCCGTCGCGCGCGAAGTCACAAGCTCGAGCTCCAGTGTATGCCGGCTCTTGAGACCGCCGGGGATCGGACAGAAATCCCTTCCTCCGCTGAAGCAAGGCATCTGCCCCGCACCCCGGGACTCCCGCTCATCCGCTTCGTAACCATGCAGGCGCGCTACTGCGGGTTCGCAGTTACCAAAAATGGGCTGCCAGGACCTGTGGCGGCCCTGAGCTGCCCCGAACGAGGTCTGTTGCCAGCACAACTTGCACGTTGCCTCGCCCCCAGCCTCTCGGCGCCAGACTTTCGATCTTCTTCAGTTGCGCCGGATCGGTCAAAAACTCAGCCGCCGCCAGCGTGCCCCAACTGGCAATCCCTGCGGCCACCACTGCGGTCCGCTCCGTCTTGGGGTCGCGCACCCGGCTGACGACCGCGTAATCCCGGCCCACTTGACCAATCGGGGTCCGATAGTCCACTGCCCAACTCGTATTCGATGGATTACGCTTGTCCCTGACCCTGCCCACGCTGGCCTCGCGCTCGAAATAGAATCGCAGACCTTGGGTCAACTGCATCGTCCATTCGTTGTTCAGGGCTCCGATGAGCACGTAGGGTCCCGATTGAAGGTCCCTCAGCGAAGTCATGTAGGCACGGTTTAGAACCCGGTGCGGCTTGCGAGCCCGCTCGAATAAGCCCACGAACCGGGCCAAGGCTTGGGCGTCCAAGATATGCATCCGCCGGAAAGGAAGGCGCGCATAGTCGCCCAACGGCAGCTCCAGCAGTTGCTCCGGCGTTTGGTCAACGGTGCGCCCTCCGCCGAAGCACAACATGACCGGCTCTGGAGAATCCAAAATGGGGTTCCAGAAGCGGTCCAGAGCTGTCGATGCATTGAAAAGGGCGAGGGCCCCTACCGCTGCGATAGCCAGCAGCACCGCTAGCCCGGCCGCTAGTAGCATTGGATGCCGGCCCGGATGACGGCGTTCGGACTGTAGCAGGACGGTGTCCAGGGCGGTTGTGTCCGTGCTGGTTTGCTGCCCATTGGCGCCCGTCTCAGCCGTCTCGTGGCGGACCGGTGCGCGAAACTGCGGTATATAGGAGCCTGTCGGTAGCTCGATTCGAATCTCATCGGTGGCTGCATCGGTGTAGTACTGCGCAAGACGTTTGCGCACCTCGCCGGCCACACTCCGCACGATATGGTCCGTACCGGTGTCGTAGTCAACTGGTCGGCTGAATACCTCCGATCCGATCGTGCGCTCTTTCAGCATCTCCGGACGCCCCTCCAGGGTATGCTCGACCACATACCTCAAAAAGTTGGAGCAGCGGCGACTGGAATGGAACGCACTGCTGGCGAGTATCCGTTTGAGTTGTTCTCGGATCAAGGCCGCATCGAAGCCGTTCCGTTTCCCCTGTTCGTGGGCCGGTTCAGGAAGTGTAGATCCCCTTGGCGTCAAGGTGGCCATAGTCACCCCCCAAAAGCAGCCACATTCTAGCACAACGCCGGGGGCGAAAAGCCGCCAAGCGAAGAGCAAATCACCGGGCAAGGCCCAAGTCGCGAGACCCACGCCACCGGTGCGCCATATGTTTCCAGGCCTCCGCCGGACTGGGTGCAGGTCTCCGTGTGGGGCAGGTCTCGAGTCCTGTCTCACAAGAAACTTCCTGAGCTGCGGGCTGGGATGGCTTTAACATCGACCGCCGTGGCTGTCTCAAGTCAGGCCGCGGGAGGTCCTGGACGTCGAGAGACGGCGAGGAAATACGCCCGGCAGGGGCGTCCGTGACCGTCCGGGACTGGACAAGCAGGGAGGAGTGGTCAAGAATGCAGCTGATCAGCAAGCTTCCTGCGCAATGGCGAGCAGGAGAGATTCGGCGCCGAAGGGTTGATCTACGATGGGGCCAATCAAAGGGAGCAAGAGGATGGCACAACCACTCAGCAGACGTTACTTCTTTTTCGGAACGCTACTGGCGGGCGCTGTTCCGCCTGGGGGCTTCGGTAGTGTGGCCTCGTTGCAGGCGTTGGGTTTCAAGTCACCGAACGAAAAGCTGAATATGGCCGCGATCGGCTGCGGCGGGCAACCATTTGCGGACCTTCGTCAGGCCGCGGGACAGGTCGAGAACGTCGTCGCGCTGGCCGACGTGGATTGGGAGCGAGGAGTGCCAGGATTCAACCAGTGGCCCAAGGCTACCCGGTACAAGGACTTCCGGCAGATGCTGGACAAGCAAGGCAAAGAGATCGACGCGGTTGTGATTGGCACGCCGGATCACAATCACGCCTACTGCGCTCTGGCCTGTATGCAGCTCGGCAAGCATGTATACGTAGAGAAGCCTCTTACGAGGACGTCTTGGGAGTCCCGGCTTCTAACGAACGCCGCGGAGAAGTACCGGGTCGCCACCCAAATGGGTAACCAAGGCTATTCGCATGATGCGACCCGCGTGGCCTGCGAGATCATCTGGTCCGGAGAGATCGGAGATGTAACGGAAGTCCATGCGTGGACCGGGCGGGCGAGCTGGCCCCAGGAGATGACTAAGATCCCGCCGCCGACGCCGGTCCCCGAGACTCTGGATTGGGACGTTTGGCTTGGGACAGCGGCTTGGCGGCCATTCACGGCAGGGGATGAAGAATACCGCCAGTTCGTTGCTGAGCGCAACGCCCGCGCTGGGCGTGGCCGGGGCGGGGCCGCGGCGGTTGGGCCGGAGGCAGCGGCCGGGGCCGCAGGGCGGGGCCAGGTCGGACGCGGCGGTGGGGGCATGATGGGCGGCAATTACGGCTTTTACTTGCCCTTCAACTGGCGCGGTTTCTATGATTTCGGCAGCGGACTGATCGGGGACTGGGGAGTTCATATCCTGGGGCCGGCCAACTGGGCCCTCCAGTTGCACCCACGGTATCTGGTGAGCGTGGAGTGTGTCAAGAGGAACACGCTTCCGTCTTTCACCTTCCCGGACGAATTGACGATCCGCTACGGGTTCGCCGCGCGGCCCGGGATGCCCCCGGTAACTGTTAACTGGTATCACGCACCCGGGGGAACCCCTTACCTCCCCCCCGGTATGACGGTCGAAGAGGCGCGCCCGATTCCGGGCAAGGGTCCCCAAGTGGGGCCTGGACGCGGCCAGGGCGGGTTCTTCCCGGGATCCGGCGGCGGGGCACCCCCGCCAGCCGCGGGAGCGCCTGGGGGTGCTCAGCCAGCCGGGCGCGGCGGGGCAGGCGGAGGGCAGGGGCTAGGTTACAACTGCATCTTCGTCGGGACGAAGGGGTATCTGGGCACGAGCGGCCGGGGGGAAGGGGTTGGGCTGCTGCCCGGCGCCCGCTGGGCGGAATACAAGCTCCCTGATCCATACCTCCCTCGTTCCCCGGGGGCCAGCACGGGCAGCAACCACGCGGCGCATTGCCGCGACTGGATCCGGGCGTGCAAGGGCGGCGCGCCGGCTTGTTCAAACTTCAGCATCGCCGGGCCATACTGCGAATGGCTGCTGCTGGGCGCGGCGGCGATTCACTATGAGGGGAAACTGCTCTGGGACAACGCCAAGGGTGAGTTTACGAATAACAGGGATGCAAACCGCTGGGTGCGAGCCGTGTATCGAAAAGGCTGGGAAGTAAGACTGTAATCGCCAGGGCCGGCTCGGGGCGGGGACCACCCCATTTACCCGAGCCGGCCCAAACGGCCTCATATAACGCGAGGAAGGGGAGAGCGTAAGGGGCAAATTCAGAAAGGAGGCCATTCGGATGAAACGCGAAGTCTATCTATGGGTGCTGGCTACGCTGATTCTTCCATGCGGGGTTTTGTTCAGCCAGGCTGTAAGCAGCACCATTCTGGGAACGGTCAGCGACCCGACAGATGCTTTGATTCCAAGGGCGCAGATCGAGTTGAAACATACGGGTTCGGGCGCAGTACGGACAGCGGAAAGCAATGAAGCAGGCATGTTCCGCTTTCCGAACTTGGCTCCGGGCGTGTACACACTTAGCATCAAAGCGCCCGGCTTCCGCTCCTACCTGCTGGAGAACGTCCAGCTAGCGAGCACGGAAGTCCGTGATCTGGGCAGGATCCGTCTGGAAGTGGGCTCCATCACCGAGCAGGTTGAGGTGACAGCCGTGGCTACTCCAGTTCAAACTGCATCGGCCGAAAAGTCCGCAACTATCGACGGAATTCAGTTACAACGTCTCGCTTTGAAGGGACGGGACCTATTCGGTTTCCTGATGCTGATTCCGGGGGTGGTCGATACGAGCACAGGCCGGGACGTGACCTCACCGAACGCCATCGGGGGCATCAGCGTGAATGGTGGCGGCCAGAGAGCATTCGTTGTGGACGGTGTGGCTGACATGGACACGGGGTCGAACGGCACAATCCACTATGAGCCCAACATGGACGCCATTTCGGAAATCCGCGTGCTTACGACTGGCTATCAGGCGGAATACGGCCGTCAAAGCAGCGGGATGATCAACGTGGTGACCAAGTCTGGATCAAGGGAGTTTCACGGAACCGGGTGGTGGAACAAACGTCACGAAATGTTCAACGCCAAGAATTTCTTTGAGAATTACAACAATATCCCCAAGACACCCTACCGGTTTGACGTATACGGCTACAGTATCGGGGGGCCGGCATATATCCCCAGGCTTTTCAACACAGATAAATCGAAGCTGTTCTTCTTTGTCTCGCAGGAGTTCACCAAACAGCTTCCCACTCAGACGACCACATATGCCAGGGTGCCTACGCTGCTGGAGCGCCAGGGAAACTTTTCTCAAAGCTACAACAATAATGGCGCGCTGATCGTGATTCGGGATCCGAATACACGGGCGCCCTTCCCGGGCAACATCATCCCCTCGACTATGGGGCCCGATCCTGTGGGTAAGGCGATTCTGAATTTTTTCCCGGAGCCGAACCGCTGCGATGTAAACAACGTCTCGGGGTGCTGGAATGAGACAGACTCGGGACAACTCTACCGCCGAAACTACCGCAACGTGATGACGGGGGCCCATCCCCGGCGGAACGACGTATTCCGATTTGACGTCTACCCCACCCAGAAGCTTACGGCTTTCTATCGCTGGGTAAATGACTACGACGACATGGATTCCAGCTTCAACATCGCACTGTATTCGCCCTCCCAAAAACAGTGGATTCCCTACACAGAAAAACATCCGAACCCGGGGCACGGCCACGGCGTAGGCATCACGTACACGTTCAGTGCCACACTCGTCAACGAGTTCAACTTCGGCAAGAGTTGGAACAGTTGGGATTGGTATGCGAAGTACGAGGACCAACTAGCGCGGGAGCGAATGGGGAATCCTCCCCATTGGTTCGACCAAAGCGCCAGCATATTCAAGACTGTTGGCGAGCGTCCCGGAGGAAACGGGCCGGGCAATCTGTTTGCCGCGTATTACGTGCCGGCGGTAAGTTTTGGGGCGCCGAGCGCCACGCAGACTGGGTTCAGCCAAACACGGCCCTATACCAATTTCAACGACATTTACACACTCAGCGACACGATCAGTTACCTCAAAGGGCGCCACTCAGTGAAAGCGGGCTTCTACTATGAAAGGACAGGAAAGGTGCAATACGCTGGCCTGGGAAATTATTTGGGAAGCTATTCGTTCGGATATGACGCAAATTCGCCATTTGACACGGGAAACGGCATCGCAAATGCTTACCTCGGCATTGTGAACAGCTATTCGGAGGGCTCTCGGGTTGTGGGTGACTTTTGGTTCAGCAGCTACGAGGGATTCATCCAGGATAGCTGGCGCCTTACGCGGCGGTTGACGCTGGAGTTGGGCGCCCGGTTTTCCCACCTCAAGCCGCAGGAGAACTTGAACCGGACCTCGGCTGCTTTTGTGCCCTCGGCCTATGATCCAGCCAAAGCGCCGCGGTTGTGGCAGCGGGGTTACAACGCCGCTGGGCAACGCGTCGCAGTCGACCCTGTGACAGGCGCGACGGCGCACCTGTCTTTGGCGGGCACGTTTGTACCTTGCTCAGTCGGCGGTTACGCCCAGTGCCCTGATCTGGCAAACGGGATGAAGGTCGCAGACGGAAAACAACTGCCGCTGACGGTTTTTGAGGTCCCTGCGATGGCGGTGGCTCCGAGAATCGGATTCGCGTGGGATGTTTTCGGCAATGGGAAAACAGCGGTGCGCGGAAGTTTCGGCCGTTTTTTCAACCGGGGCGATGGCAACCAGATCATGCCCATGAACGGCAATCCGCCGATCACGTTCACTTCCACCCTGTACTACACGACGATCGGCGGGATCAGGGAGACGAAGAGCGGCGCCTTCAGTCCGGTGAATCCCGGGCAATCTACGGTCGGCCGGCAGGCTTATGAGGAAGCGCTGAGCGGCAATTTCGGCATTCAACAGGATGTGGGGTTCAATACGGTCGTGGACGTTTCCTACGTCACGAACCTGCGGCGCCACATCCGGCAGAACCGGGACGTGAACAAAATCCCAATGTACTCCCGTTACGACCCGGCCAATATCGACCCCTGGAGTTCTTTCCGCAATTGGAGCGGCCCCTACACTCCGCAGCGATCACTCCCGGACAACTACTTCCGTCCGTACCGAGGATGGGGCACATTGAATGTGGGTAATTTCGAGGGCAGCACCTACTACCATAGTCTTCAAGTGTCCGTCCGGCGGACATTCTCCCGCGGTTTGGCGTACGGACTTGCCTATACCTGGGCCAAAACCATGATCTACGGGGTGTTCAACGATTTCCCCGACAGCTTTGGGAAACGCCCGGACGGTCCGCCTCACGTGCTGGCCTTCAACTACATCTACGACGTGCCCAAGCTGGGGCAGCGGCTGGGCAGCAAGGTTCTTGGCGTGGTTACGGACGGTTGGACGGTTTCCGGAATTACACGCTTTCAAAGCGGCTCCAGGTTGACGCCAACCTTCAGTTGGACGGGGACCTCTTCCACCATACCTGCGCCGGAAACCACTGGCTCGGCGGACGGGCCCAGGCTGGTGGTGCTGGGGAATCCGACGCTTCCCAAGAGCGAGCGGACTTTCTTCCGCACCTTCAAGACCGAGATGTTCATGCCGCCGATCCCTTGCAGTTGGGAGAATAAGAACATTTCGTGTTTCGGGAATGCCGGTTTCAACATCTTGCTCGGCCCGGGGATCAACAACTGGGACATGACTTTCAGCAAAAACATTCCAACGGGTTTGGGCGAACGGTACTCCCTGCGCTTCCGGGCGGAGATGTATAACATCTTTAACCATACCCAATTCAGCGGCGTGGATACGACGGCGGAATTCAACGTCACCACGCGACAGCAGACCGACCCCAACTTCGGACGTTACACCTCGGCGCGTCCACCCAGGCAGATGTCGTTTTCACTGCGGTTTGAGTTCTGACAATCTCTCTTGAGGGACCATTCGCGGCTGCCGGCGCTTGGCGCGGGCAGCCGCCTTTTTTAAAGCCGTACGGACTCAGAGGTGCAGTCTTGTAGCCAGAAGCCAAGCCGGCACGGCGCGCATGCATCAAACTTGCGCCGTCCAGAGGCGGCCCCCGTGAACTCGTCTGGATGAACCGGTTGCGCTTTCGGATCAGCCGCGGGAGCCGCGCATCCTCAGCTCAGGGCTTTTCGGCAGAACTCGACGCACTTCTTGATCTCGGTCAAGACGTCGGAACCTTCCGGGGTTTGGTATTCATACTCGATGCTGGCCCAGAAGGTGTACTTGTTCTTCCTCATGGTTTGCAGCACTTCGACCAGGGGCGTCTCACCTTGGCCCCAAGGCATATTTGGCCCTCCGCCGCCAGGACCGCCGCGGCCTTCGGCGCTGCTCGATGGGCCTTTGCGGTCTTTGAGGTGCAAGCTGGCGATGCGGTCATGGTATCTCACCATCACCGGAACCGGAGACACCCCGTTGACGCCGTAGAAGTGCCCCACATCGAAGTTCAGCGCCGTGTACTTGGACGCGGCCAAGACTCTCTCGAAACCGGACTCTCCTCCCTGGCCATGTGTATGGAATGCGATTCTCAGCTTGCGCCTGGCCGCGAAATCCGCCACGCGCTTCAGCAGAGCGTCGTCGGTAGGCAGCTCCATGGTCACATGGTCCGCGCCCAGCGCTTCGGCGACGTTCCAGATGTAGTTGTACTCGTCGTCCGACATCTGCATCGTGGGCGGCAGCTTGAAGGCGTAAATCTGCACTCCCGCGTTCTCATACATCTTGCGCAGCGCCTTGTACTTGTCCATAGGAACCGACAGCCGCCACTCGCGCAGAGCCTCTGCCGCCTTGCGTTGCGCCTCCTGCTGTTCGGGAGTCATCTGGGCCCGGCCCCCTCGGCCCTGCGCCCCAGGCGCCGCCCCTCCTGGGGGAGGCTGGCCGGGACCGGCTTGAGATCCGGCAGCCCCGGCCCTGGCCGGCGGCTGGCCGAACCCACCGCGTCCGGCGGGCAGCGGCGCGCCGGCGTAGCTTTCCGCTACGTTACTCATCATCTCCACGCCGCTGATGCCGCACTCCAGGCAGTAGTTCAGGGTTTGCTCGGCGCTCCCGGGAAGCGCCCGGAAGCTGTAAGTAATGACGCCTATCCGAACTCCGCCAAAGATGGAATTCGGCATGGCGGCGGCCAACAACTGGCCCGCAGGGATGCTTGCGAGCGCAATCCTTCCCAACTCTCTTCTCGTTAAGGTCATAAACGTCTCGTCCTCACTTGGAATTAACCTATCCCCAATGGGCTGCTTTTAGACTTGTCGCGCCGGGTCTAGTTCGCCCGGCGGTTCAAACATGCGCCGGCTGCGCCCAGCTCGGAACGCTCACCGGCGCACACTTCACTGTAATGTGGATGAGGACTTGAGACAAGTCACGGACGGTCCTATCGGACATGTTCTCCTCTTGTTCGACGTCCGGGACCGTCCCAGACAAGGCGCCTTTAGCGGTGGTTCGGCTGCGGGGCAGGCACTCGCTTTGTGGCACAGCAGGGGCCACCGCTTTCCCGCGGCGGAGCCTATTCCAAACACGCCTGCTGTCCAGGCGGCGAGCTATTGCGAGATCGGGCTATGCGTCCAGGGGAGATGGTGAGCGGAGCCGGCCTGGCGGGCGGCGTTGGCCTGCACCGCCTTCAAGGTGCGCTGGCGGGCGCGGAACAAACGGCGCTTCAATACGTTGGAATCAACTCCGTAGATGCCCTCGAGTTCCTTCAGGGACAAGCCCTCGACCTCTTTGAGAACCAGCAGGACGCGGTCGCGCACGGGGATCATGCTGAGAAGGGCCTCCACTTGCTCCTTCAGGCGTGTGCGATGGCGGTCCTCGGCGCCGTTGCGCACCGAGGCGCTACGGAAGGCTTGTTCGGCCTGCTCTTCCGCCAGGTCGGAGAGGCGAACCTCGTGGGAGCGCTTTTTGCGGCGCAAGTAATCGCAAGCGGCGTTGGCGGTGATGCGTCCGAGCCAGGCTTCAAAGAGTTCTGGGGAACGCAATTGCCGCAAAGAATGATAGAGGCGGACGAAGATCTCCTGGGCGACGTCCTCGACGTCTTCCTGTTGCCCAATAAGGCGGGCCACGGCGGCGAAGACCCGTTTGCGGTAGGCCTGGACGATTTGGGCGAAGGCCGCGGAGTCGCCCGCGCGGGCGCGGTCCACTACGTCGGCGCCCAGCAGTGGGATGTGCTCCGGCATGGGTACAGGTGCAGTCATGACAGGTCTCCTCCTATGGGTTTGGCGGGCTCTTGGGCGGCCATCCGCCCGGTCCGCCTCGGCCGCCGAACGGCATGGCCCATTTTTCGCGCTGTTCAGGGGTAAGCAGCGAATAGAACTTGGCGTCGGCCTTGGTTTCCAAAGCCACGACCTGGCCTGTCAATGCGCCCAGCGCGCCGGCGATCTGGTCAATCTGCCAATCGGGCGCGCCGTTTTTCACCGCTTCCCGGAGAGCCAGGCGCTGCTCCATAATCTTACGTTCCAGCGGACGGGTTTCTTCTTCCAGGTTTTTGTAAATGGTGATTGCCAGTTGCTTTTGAGACTCGGTAAGGGAGAGATGAGCGGCCCAGCGTTCCACGATTTCGCGGGCCCATCCGCGGAAGCCGCCAGGACGCTGGGCGAGCCCCGCGGCGAGGGCGAAGCCCAGCAGAGCCAGCGGCAGCAGGAGGCGTTGCGCCCGGTTTGACATGATCTTGTTCCTCGCTACTTCTTGTGTAGGTCATTGGTGAAGGAAAAGGAAGAGGCCCAGGGTTAAATCGGCGCAAAATGAACTTAACGCCGATTTAACAGGCCAGACTGTGGTGCGTTCGGGTAGGGTCTTAGAAGGAACACGGAGATAGAGCAAGGTGAGGACAGAGGATCGACGCGTGTACGAGGGCTACACGAGTGGCGGGCAGAGTTGGGGCGTGCTTGGAGTGGCAGCTCTGCGGACTGGTGGGGATTGTTGGTTGTGGTTGCTGGTTGGTTGGTTCTTCTGGGCTGTTCTTGCTGCTTTTTGACTCCTTTTTGGGCTGGTTGCTGGTTTTGGTTGCCTCTTTGTTTTCTTTAAGTTAGGAGGCCTCCTCCCGCCTGCTCACCCCCGGCGGCCGGCTTCAGGGACCGG
>Ga0078972_1013685_pt1 | contig 13240 bp, 10 predicted proteins | sample YelNatPaOPGAMG01_FD_67568 | JGI IMG/M metagenome (GOLD analysis project Ga0078972, IMG submission 67568) | Hot spring thermophilic microbial communities from Obsidian Pool, Yellowstone National Park, USA - OP-RAMG-01 (SPADES assembly) (version 2) | ecosystem: Environmental > Aquatic > Thermal...
CTTTTGCTTTTTCTTCCGGCCATTTTTTCTGAAGAAAGAAGACCATATTTTCCCAAATTTCTTGATATTCCTCTTCCTTGGGAATGTAGATAGTAAGATAAGGATAGTTTCCGGCAAAAGCGGCAATTAGCATTCCGTTTGTTGGTGATGATAAAACCGCTTGATTTTCTTGGCTATGGGTTTTTAACCAATGAAAAGCTTCTTTCTTTTCAGGGGAGGAAAAAATATAGCCATAAGCAGGAGTAAAATTTTTTAAATTAATTTTTAGGCTGAGTCGCCAGGCAGGGAGAGCAGAAAGCAAGATAGCTAAAAACAAAAACAGGGCGGGAAGTTCCTCTTTTGGTTTCCAAATTTTTTCAAGGACGAAAGTGCTTAAAATTCCTAAAAAAACAAAAAAGGGTGTTTGTAAAAATCGGGCGCTGTTTCCACCTAAAATTCTCCAAACGAACAAAAAACCTAAAATATAAACCACCGCCCAGGGAGCCAAAAGCCAAAAAAGCCGGGAGGATTTTTTAATAGCTAAAAATCCACCAATAAAAGAAAAAAAGGCAACCGGCCCAATTCCCAACAAAAAATCTTTTAAAGAAATAATTTTAACAAGGTTAAATTCTGCATCAAAGCGGTTAAGTAAATCCCAGGGATGAATTTTTCCTACTGATTTAAGATAAAAAAGAAAAGGGGAAGAAACTATCACAAAGGCAGCCAAAAAACCAGCCTCTTTTAAAAAATTTTTAAAATCTGGTTTTTGGCGGAAAAGAAAAATGAGTAAATAAAAAGGAAAGGTAAGATAAAAAGAAATAATTACCGGCGGATGAAAGGTAGCAAGAAAGCCAAAAAAACTCGCCACTAAAAGAAGACTAACTTTTTTTTCTTCCAGCGCCCGGTAAAGCCACCAAAAAGCCAAAAGCAAAAAGGTAAAAGACCAAAGATAATGAGGGTAGTAAGCGGCGCGCTGAAAAACTCCCAGTGGCGACCAAAAATTTATCAACTTTAAAGAAAAAAAACTGCTGGCGAAAAAAGCCAGGCTAAAAGCGGCAATTCTTCCAAACCAGTGGGGGAAAATTTTCCAAATTAAAAAAGCGGTTAAAAAAACAAAAGCTAAAGAAAAAAGAAAGCGAAAAAGATGAAAAGAAATTACTCCCTCAAAAGGCAAAAGCCGGCTTAAATGGCCCAATAAATTGTATTGAAAACGGGCAAAAGTTGGCGGTGGGTTAAGAGTGCTGGTTAGTTTTGGGTAGTGAAGCCAGTGACCAAGCCTTCCTTCTTCAAAAGAGGTTAAATTGCCAAAAAAATCCGGGGGGAAACCAAAACTGCCCAAAAAAATTTTTCCTGGCGGAGGATTTAAAAACTGCCAAACCAGCGGCCCATAAGAACCGGCAAGAAGAATCAGGGTGATAAATGTTATAATTGTTATAATCATTATAATCATTATAGACTATGAAAACCGCCTCCGTCATTATGCCCTGCCTTAATGAAGAAAAAACTGTTGGTCTTTGTGTCAGACGGGCTTTTGCCGGCTTAAAAAAGGCAGGGCTCAAAGGCGAGGTAATCGTTGTTGATAATGGCTCAACCGACCGCTCACCAAAACTGGCGGCAAAAGCCGGCGCCCGGGTGGTTTTGGAAACAAAAAAGGGCTATGGTCAGGCGCTAATCAGGGGAATTAAATCTGCCAAGGGTGACTGGTTAGTTTTGGGCGATAGCGACGGCACTTATGATTTTTCCCAGTTAGAAAGTTTTTTTCGGGCTTTGGAGGGAGGAGCGGATTTGGTTTTAGGGTCGCGACTGCGGGGAAAAATCAAAAAAGGAGCAATGCCTTTTTTAAACCGCTTTTTGGGAACGCCGACCTTAAATTTGTTTTTGCGCCTGTTTTACGGCATTAAAGTTTCCGACTCCCAAACTGGAATGCGAGCTTTAACCAAAGGGGCAGCCAAAAAACTTAAGTTGCGCTGCCGGGGAATGGAATTTGCTTCAGAAATGCTGGTTCGTGCCGCCCAGGAGGGCCTGAAAATAAAAGAAGTGCCAATTAGTTATTTACCGCGCCGGGCTCCTTCAAAACTTTCTCCTTTTCGCGATGCCTGGAGGCATATTCGCTTTATGCTTTTGTTTGCTCCCACCTGGCTTTTTTTAATTCCCGGGGGGATTCTTTTTACCTTGGGCGGGCTGGGGCTTTTGCTTTTGCTTCGGGGACCAATTTTTCTTTTTGGTCGGGGTTTTGACTTTCACACAATGATTTTTGCCTCAATGTTGGTTTTGCTTGGCTATCAAATAATTATGTTGGGAGTTTTTGCCAAAGTTTTTTCCTGGGTTGAAGGTTTTAGCGGTCAAAGCCTTTTTTTACCCATTATTCTTCGCTATTTTCAGTTGGAAAAAGGAATTTTGCTCGGAGCAATAATTTCTTTAGCCGGTTTACTGGTTGGGGGAGTGACTTTTGCCAATTGGGCAAGGCAAGGTTTTGGAGCGTTGTGGGCAATAAGGCCGGCAATTTTTTCTATGACTTTAGTAGTTTTGGGTCTGGAAATTATTTTTTCCTCCTTTTTCTTATCCGTTTTGGGGATTGAGAGGGAGAAATGATTAAAAAAATTTTTCTTCTTTTCCGTTATGGCTTTGTTTGGCGAAAACCAAAATTACTTTGGCGGGTGGCTTTAGGTTATTTAAAAGCTTTTTTTAGCAAAACTCCGCCTCTTCATTATATTGATTTTGTTACTGACTATCGCTGTAATTTAGCCTGTAAGCATTGTTTTGCCGCTTATTTTGCCCGTTTTCAAAAAGAAAAATTGACTTTAAAAGATTACCAGCGGGTTGCCAAAGAAGCAATGAAACTGGGGGTAGTTCATTTTTCTTTCCAAGGGGGAGAGCCGCTTTTGGATCCCTACCTGCCGGAAATTATTAAAGCTTTTCAACCTCAGGCAAACTATATTTCTGTTACCACCAACGGCACCCTTTTAACCCCGGCGGTTTTGCGCCGGCTTAAAAAATTAGGAGTTGATAAAATTAATGTTAGTTTAGATAGCGCTATTCCTGCCGTTCACGATAAATTTCGGGGGAAAAAGGGGACTTTTCAAAAAGCCCGCCGGGGGATAAATTTAGCTTTGAAAATGGGTTTTCGGGTCACGGTAAATACTACCGTTTCCCACGAAAATCTTTATTCAGCGGGGATTCAACGGCTTTTTTCCTGGGCAAGCCGGCGGGGAATTATTCTTAATCCTATTTTTGCCTGCCCGGTTGGCCGCTGGCAGGGAAACAAAAAAATTTTAATGACTCCTCAAGACAGAAAAGAAATTGACCGTTGGCGGGAAAAATCAGTTTTTATCCGCCGGGATATGGATTCAAATTGGTTTCGTTTTGGCTGTCCGGCAGTCAAAGAGGTTTTATATATTACTCCCGATGGAGAAGTTTTGCCCTGTCCCTTTTTACATTTTTCTTTGGGAAATGTTAAAAAAGAGTCTTTGGCAAAAATTCGTCAGCGGGCGTTAAAATATTCTTTGTTTAGGGAATATCATCAGCGCTGTTTGGCTTCCGAGGATGAGGAATTCTTAAAAAAATATTTAAATTTTTTGGCCAGACAAAAACGCCGGCCAGTAGAGTTTGAAAAGGTAAAAAAATGGTTGGCAAAATAATTTGTCCTCATTGTCAGGGAAAGCTTAAAAAAACTAAAAATGATTTGGTTTGCCCTTCTTGTAAAAGCCGCTTTTCTTTTCGGGAGGGAATATTAATTTTCTCTTTGCCTTCGGGGAAAAATCCTGATTTAGAATTTACTGAAAAATATGTTAGGGCTTTAGAAAAAAAAGGAGAAAAATTTCTTGAAAAAGAGCAAGAATTTTGGGAAAGGGAAAGGGGGAAAAGTTTTGCCGCCCGTTTGGTTGACAAAAAGGCATTTGCTACCCTCAAACAAATTGCTGGTGAGGATTTTTCCGGTTTTGAAGTTTTGGATATTGGCGCAGGCGGGGGAAAGGAGGCAGAAAAGCTTTTTGAGGAAAAAGTAAAGAAAGTTGTTTGTTTAGACATCTCTTTCGAATTTTTGAAAATTGCCCGCCAGAGGTTGAAAGGAAAAAAAGCAGAATTTGTGGTCGCCGATGGGGAAAATTTGCCTTTTGCTAACAAAAGTTTTGATTTAGCAATCTTTTTTGGTTCTTTACATCATATTCCCAACTGGCAAAAAGCCTTAAAACAAGCCTGCCGGGTGGCGAAAAGGGTGGCTTTGGTAGGGGAGCCGGCGCAAATGGGGATTTTTGGTAAAATTTTGAATTTTTTTGGCTGGAACACCGAGTATGGGGGAATAAAGACCCATCGGTTTTCTCCCAAGGAAGTAGAAAAAATTTTGGAAGGGGAGAAGATGGCCGTGGTTTGGAAAACTAATTTTATTTGGTTTCCTTTTGCTCTACTTACCGGGCTTAAAAATAATAAAAAATTTTTAAAGTTTTATTTTTCTTTTTTAAAATTTTTAGACCGATTTTTTGGTTTTTGGGGTCATAACCTGACGGTTTTTGCCCGAGACGTTTAGCGTCTCCCAAGAAAAATGAAAATTGCTTTTGTTAACCCACCGTTTTTAACCGGTTTTTCAAGGGGGCAACGAAGCCCGGGAGTTCCCAGTGGGGGAACTTTTTATTATCCTTATTGGTTGGCTTTGGCTTGCGGTTGGGCCCAAAAAAAAGGTCAAGAAGTTTGGCTTTTTGATTTTGTTGCCAACAGGAATAATTTTCAAACGGCAATTAAAAAATTAAAAGATTTTTCTCCAAAACTGGTGGTTATTGAAACCAGCACTCCCAGTATTTTTAATGATTTGCGTTTTGGAAAAAGAGTAAAAAAGGCCCTGCCGGACTCCTTTGTTTTGCTGGTTGGTTCCCATGTTTCTGCTCTGCCAAAACAAACTTTAGAGGCGGAAAAAGCTATTGACGGTGTTGCTGTTGGCGAATATGACCAAACGGTAGTTGATTTAGCCCGGGTGTTGGAGAAAGGTAGGTCTTTGGAAAGTGTTGCCGGTTTGGTTTTTCGCCGGGGGAGAAAAATTGTTTTCAATTCTCCCCGGGAATTTTTAACCAATTTAGATGAATTTCCTTTTGTCAGTGAAGTTTACAAGCAATTTTTGGAGCCAAAAAATTATTTTTTTGCCGCTGCTCGCTGGCCGATGGTAATGATTATTACCGGTCGGGGATGTCCTTTTGGTTGCTTTTTTTGTCTTTGGCCGCAAACCCTTCATGGTTTAAAATATCGTTTTCGCTCGGCAGAAAAAGTAGCCGAGGAATTTGCCTGGATTGCCAAAAATATGCCGGAAATAAAAGAAGTGGTTATTGAAGACGATACTTTTACCGCCAATATCCCAAGGGTGAGAAAAGTTTGCCGGCTTTTGCTTGCCCAAAAAAATCGTCTGCCTTGGTCAACCAACGCCCGGGTTCATTTAGATTTACAAACAATGAAACTAATGAAAAAAGCTGGTTGCCGGCTGTTGATTGTTGGTTATGAAAGTGGCAATCAGGAAATTTTAAACTCGATGGAGAAAAAAATTACTCTTGAGCAATCTCGCCAATTTGCCGAAAATGCCAAAAAAGCAGGTTTACTTGTCCATGGTTGTTTTATTATTGGCGGTCCGGGAGAAACCCTAAAAACTGCCCGCCAGACTTTTCGTTTTGCCTGCGAACTTGAGCCAGACAGCGCCCAGTTTTATCCTTTATTTGTCTATCCGGGGACAAAAGCTTTTTCCTGGGCACAAAAGCATGGTTTTTTGAAGACAACCAATTTTCGCCGCTGGCTTGATAAAAAGGGAAAATACCAGGGAACAGTTGACCAGCCGGGTTTATCAGCGAGGGAGGCGGCGGATTTTTGCCGCTGGGCTTATCGCCATTTTTATTTCCGGCCAAAATATTTGCTTAAAAAATTGTTTCAATTAATAAAAACACCCGAGGAGGGAGTAAGAAGTTTGCGGGCAGGAATAAATTTTTTTAAAAATCTCAAATGAAAAATTTGCCAAAAGTAACCGTGGCCGTTGTTTGCCTTAATGAAGAAAAAAATATTGGCCGCTGTTTAGCTTCACTTTTGGCCCAAAGTTATCCGCGGCAAAAATTAGAAATTTTAGTGGTTGACAATGCTTCAGAAGACAAAACCCAAGAAATTATCAAAAAATTTCAGCGAAAAACAAAAAGAATTCGCCTGGTAGTTAACCCCCGGCGGGGAATTGCCGCCAGCCGGAATGTAGCGGTGAGAAACTGCCGGAGCGAACTGATTGCTTTTACCGATGCTGATTGTCAAGCGCCAAAAAATTGGCTGAAAAATTTGGTTGCTGGCTGGCAAAAATATAAAAAGCAATATCCGGAGTTGGTGGCGGTTGGGGGCCCGAATTATCCGCCAAAAACAACAAAATTTTACCAGGCTTTGGGAATTGTTTTAAATACTTATTTGGGAAGTCGCGGTTCAGTTCAGGGAAGACGCTATCCTACTGATAGGGAAGTGAGCCATTTACCAACGGTGAATGTTTTGTATGAAAAAAAGGCAATTGAAAAAATTGGTGGTTTTGACGAGCGGCTGGGAAGTATTATTGAAGATGAGGATTTAAGTTATCGGTTGCTAAAAAAGGGAAGAAAGTTTTTTTATTTAGCCTCAGCCGGGGTGGTTCATAAAATGAGGGATAATCTTTTTGCCTGGGGAAAAAGAATGGTTGTTTACGGAAAAGGAAGGATGATGTTTTTGGAAAAGTATCCGGAAAGAAGGGAAGTTGTTTTTTTCCTGCCTTTGGTTTTGCTTTTGACCTCACCGGTTTCTTTTTGGTTTTATTGTTTGTTTTTTGGAATTTACAGTTTATTTTTAGCCTTAAAAAACAAAAAGCCAAATTTAGCCGGAGAAATCTTTTTAATCTTTTTTCTCACCCATTGGCCCTATGCCGTTGGCGAGCTTTCACACCTGGGAGGTGTGATACGTTCACACCTAGGGAAAGCTCCCTCTTGACAAATTGCTAATTCATTATTAACATAATATTATGAAAAAACTGAATTTGTTTAAGGTAGAGGAAGATTTTAGAAAGTTAGGGCTAAAAATATTTACTTCCAAAGATTTGATGGTTAGTTTTGGGGTAGAGAAGAGGGCGGCCGAAGCCTTTCTTTCTTATAACGTAAAAAAGGGAGCGGTTGTTCGCCTTAAAGCTGGTCTTTTTGCCTTTGTAAAAAATCTCCCCGGCGATTTTACTGTTGCCAACAGACTTTATTTTCCTTCTTATATTTCTTTGGAGACGGCCTGTGCTTTTTATAATCTAATTCCCGAGGCAGTTTATTCAATTACTTCTGTAACGACAAAACCAACAAGGGAATTTTTGGCTTTAGGAAAGTCTTTTGCCTACAAACGAATTAAGAAAGAAGCTTATACCGGCTATGTTTTAACCCAGGCAATGGGAGAAAAATTTTATCTTGCCAATCCAGAAAAGGCGGTAGCTGATCTTTTGTGGTTTGTGTACTTGCGAAAAGCGACATGGAACGAACGGCTGAAAACCACCAGATTAGATTTAAAAAAACTTGAAGAATATTTACGCCTTTTTTCGCCAAAGTTAATTTCTTTTGCCCAAAAAATAATTAAAAATGCTTGACCAAAAATTTTTAGAAGAGATTGCCCGGAAAAAAGAAACAAGTTTTCTAAATGTAGCCCGAGAGTATCTTCAGCATTTATTTTTGCGGAGTTTTTATTCTCAAAAGGGAAGTGAAGATTTTGCCTTTAAAGGGGGAACGGCTTTAAAAATTGTCTTTGGTTCACCACGATTTTCCGAAGATTTGGATTTCAGCGGGATAAAAAATAATTGGCAATACGAAAAGGTTTTAGAAGAAACATTGATTGATCTAACCCGCGAGGGGGTAGAAGTAGAAATTATTGATTCTAAAGCGACTACTGGCGGTCATCTTGCTACTATTGGTGTGAATTTGTTTAGGCAAAAAATTGAAATTATGAATCAGATTTCTTTTCGGGAAAAAGGTGAAGTGGCAAAGGAAAATGTGGTTATTGTTTCCGATTTTGTTCCTCCTTATAATCTCTTTTTGCTTAAAAGAGAAATTTTAGTGGGGGAGAAAATAAAGGCGTTAATAGAAAGGGCTAAGGCAAGGGATTTTTTCGACCTTTATTTTATTTTGCGTAAAGAGGAGTTGCGAAAAATAATTCACTTAGACAAAGACCAGCAAGAAAAAATCTTATCCAGAATTGCCAGTAAGCCAAAAGAAGAAATAGAGCAAGAGTTAAAAAGGCTTTTACCCCGAAGCTTTTGGCAAGTTATTGCCGATTTGCCCACCGCCATTTTAAGAGAGCTGACTTTGTCCACCTAAGACGTGGAATAGGTATGACACCTAGGGAAAAATGAAAAAAATGAGGCTGGAAAAATACGAAATTTTAATTGTTTTCTTCATTATTTTTTTGACGATTTTTCTTAATTTTTTTTCTTTTCTTTCCCGCAGTTGGCAAACTCCCCCCGGCCGGGTTTTTAGCGGCGCCCAGTTTTATACCGATGATTATGCTGTTTATGTTTCTTATATTCGCCAAGGACAGGAGGGCCGCTGGACAACAACCGACAAATTTACCTCCGAGCCTCATCCTTCCTCCCTCGTTCATGAGGAATATCTTTTGTGGGGGAAACTCACCGGCCTTTTCCATCTTTCGCCAATCTTTTCCTACCATTTGGCCCGGCTAATTTTTGGCCTGCTTTTTTTACTTTTGATTTATTTTTTTCTTAAAAAAGTTTTTCCCAGCCCCAAGGAATTTCCCCAGCGGCTTTTGGCTTTAATTTTGATTTGTCTTGGCAATGGCTTTTTAGACAAATCCGGCCAGCCGTTTTTAAGTTGGCTAACCGAGGTTGATTCTACCCAGCGCTTTGCCTGCCTGCCCCATTATTTACTTGGTTTTTCTTTTTCTTTGGCAATTTTTAACTGGTATTTTTCCGAAAACAAAAACTGGCTTTGGCCCTTTTTTTTTGGTCTGGTTTTAGGTTTTGTTTTGCCCTCAAGCTTTTTAGTGGTTTTTGTTACGTTGGCGGTTTTTTTCCTTTTTTCCAAAAAATCTTTTCGTCTGGCTTTTTTACTGGCGATTCTTTTTTTAAGTTTCCTCCCGTCGTTTTTTTACTATCAAAAAATTTTCCAAGTACCTCCTTGGAGCCATATTTTTGCCTGGGAAAAAGCCAATCGGCCGGCTTTTAGTTTTTGGCAGTATTTGGCGGCTTTAGGTCCAACCGCCTTTTTGTTTCCCTTAGGAATTTTTGCCCCAAAAGAAAAAAGGTCCTGGGCAATTTTTTTCTTTTCCCTGGTTGGGGTAGTTTTTCTTTTTGCCTTTTTTGCCGCCGCCAAACTTAATCTTAACCCCACCCGCTTTCTCCAATTTCCTCTTTTTCTTCCTTTTGTCGTTTTAACCATTTTTGGCTTTAGCCGTTTTTTGAAAAAACCATTTCTTTTGGCTTTGGCAACTGCTTTCTTGCTGGTCATTACCTTGCCCACCAGTTTTGTTTCTTTAAAAAATCAAAAAGAAATGTATGCCGATTTTTCCGAGCTGATTTATCCGGGAAGGGAACTGGTAGAGGCTTTTGACTTTCTTGCCAAAAATACTTCTCCTTCAAAAACGGTTTTGACTTTATATCAGGCAGGAAACTTGATTCCCTTTTTTGCCGGCAATAAAGTTTATCTTGGTCATCTTCAGGAGACCTTAAATTATCCTTCGAAGGTAAAATTAGCCGAGGAGTTTTTTGCCGGAAAAATGAGTCCTTCTCAAGCAAAAGAATTTCTTTTTCAAGGAAAAATAGACTTGGTTTTCCTAAGTCCCCAGGAAAAATCTTTAGGTGGTAAAATTGAGGTATATCCATTTTTAAAACCTATCTATCAGGGCCAAACTATTACCATTTTTGAATTTAAAAATGATTAAAAAATTTTTTAGCGAAGAGGTATTGGTCGTTTTTCTGATTTTGGCAAGCCTTTTTTTGGCCGCCAGCCCCATCCTTTACGAATTAAAAATGATTTCTTGCTGTATGTCTTCGGACCGTTTTCCCTTGCTTGAAGGTGATTTTCCCCCCGATACCCGGGTTTATCTTTCAAGAATGCTTCAAGGTTATCAGGGTCAATGGCTGGTTAAAGAAAAATATACCTCCGAGCCTCATTCTCCTTCTTTAATTCATTGGCTTTATTTGCTGGCGGGAAAAATTGGTCGTCTTTTTGGTTTACCTCCTTATCAGGCTTTTCCTTTTTGGAGGATAATTGCCGGCGGAGTTTTTCTTTTCAGCGGCTATTTTTTTCTTTGTCAGTTTTTTTCCAAGAAAGCTTCCCGGTTAGCGGCTTTTCTTCTTTTTATTTTTGCTTGTAATTTACCTTTTTTAACTTCCTCGGGTGTCCCTTTTTTGGGAAAAAATTTCTCTTTTGCTTTGCCCTGGTACACTTTTTTTGATCCGACAAAAAGGCTAGTTTTTTTGCCCCATTATCTTTTTTCTTCTGCTTTTTTAATTTTTGCTTTTGCCTTTTTGAAAAAAAATCAGTTTGGCCTTGCCGGATTTTTTGCTTTTTTAGGGGGAACAATTTTGCCCCAGGCATTGCTAATTTATTTGGTCAGTTTATTTTTCTGGGACATTTACTTGCTTAAAAAAGAAGGTTTCCAAAAACTTTTTCGCCGGCAGGGGGTTTTGTTTTTCTGGCTGGCTTTGGGGTTGCTTTTTTGGAAAATTTCTTTGTCTTATTTCCCTTGGAATATTCAAACTCAGGCGGATTTAAGCAAAAGGGGAGAGGTTCCTTTTCGTTTTTGGGAGTATTTTTTAGGTTTGGGAACAGGAGCTTTAGGCTTTTTGGCCGCAGGGGGAATTTTGCTTTTTCGGAAAAAAGATTTTTTCCTCCCTGCCTTTTGGTTGCTGGCGACTTTACTTTTGCTGGTAGCTTTAGGAATTTTTCCTTTTTCCAATCAATTTCGCCTCACCCAAATCGATATTCGCCTGCCTCTTTTTACTGTCTTGGTTGCTTTTTTGGAAAGGCGGAAAAAAATATTTTTTAAACTTGGGGTTTTTCTTTTACTTTTGCCCTCATTTTTAACCTGGCCGATAAGTTTAAAAGGGCAACAACTTTTTATCCAAAGTAAAATTGCTGCCGGCTGGCCGCTTTTGCCCCAAAAACCTTATGTTGTTTACCCCCGAAAAGAAGTAATGGAGGCAATTTTTTGGCTGGGAAAAAACACCTCTCCGGACTCGGTGGTTTTTTCCGGAGAAACGGTTGGCAGTATGATTCCCGCTTATGCCGGTAATTTTGTTTGGCTTGGTCATGGTCACCAAACAGTTAATTTTTCCTTAAAAATGACAGAGGTAAAAAATTTTTACCAAGGAAAAATGGGGGAGCGGGCAAGGGATTTTTTGAAAGAAAACCGGATTAATTTTGTTTTTTACGGTCCGGAAGAGGCAGAAATTGGTGAGGAAAAATTATTTTTAAAACCATTTTTAAAACCGGTTTTTAGTAATTCTTTAGTAAAAATTTATCAGGTTGAATTATGAAAAGAAAATGTCCAGTTTGTGGGGGAGAGGCACACTTTTATTTTGAAAAATTCCAGCGGCAAATTTTTTCTTGCCAAAACTGCGGTTTGAAATTTGTCTTTCCTCTTCCCAGGCAAAAAGAAATTGAGCTTTTTTATCGCCAGTATTGGGAGAAAAAATCTTTCCGGGGAGAAAAAGCCTTAGGTTATCTTTCCTATTTGGCAGAAAAAGAATCATTTTTAAATTATTTTCAAAAAGTTTTTCGCTTAATTAATCTTGCTCCCGGTCGGGTTTTAGATATTGGTTGCGGGCCGGGATTTTTTTTAAAAATTGCCCAGGAAAAAGGTTGGCAAGTTTGGGGGCTGGATTTGTCAGAAGAAGCAGTAGCCCAAGCGCGAAAAATTTTAAAAACTAACCGGATTTACCGAAAAACCTTGGAAGATTGTAATTTTTTACCCAATTTTTTTGATTTAGTTACTATTTTCCAGACAATTGAGCATTTAGAAAACCCCTTAGAGTTGCTTAAAAAAGTGAGGAAAATTTTAAAACCAGAAGGAATTTTGCTTTTAACCACGCCCAATGCCTCAGGCTGGCAGGCAAAAATTATGGGCCGGCGTTGGTTTTCCTACCGTCACCCAGACCATTTTTGGTTTTTTACCCAGAAAAGCTTGGAAATTTTACTTCGAAGGGCAGGATTTGTTAAACTTAAAAGGCAAAAAGAACCGGCCAGAATTTATGAACTTAGTTGGCTTTTGACAATTTTGCCTTATTATTTAAAAGGAAGATTTTGGCAAAAATTATCATGGGGTTTGAAAAAGATTTTGGGGAGGAGGAAAATAAAAATCCCTTTTCCCTTGGATAGTTTGTTGGTTTTTGCCCAAAAGGAATGAAAAGACCATTTTTATCGATTGTTATTCCTGCCTACAAAGCCGCCGGAGTTTTGCCTCGGCTTTTGGACTCAATTTTTGCCACCAAAGGTTTTTCTGATTTTGAGGTGATTGTGGTTGATGATGCCTCGCCTGACGAAACTGCCCGGGTGGCTGAACTTTACCAACCAAAGGTAAAAGTTTTACGTTTAAAACGAAATTCCGGCCCGGCCAAAGCAAGAAACGAGGGGGTAAAAGCTGCCAAAGGAAAAGTGGTTTTGTTTTTAGATGCCGATGTGGTTTGCTATCCTGATACGGTAGCTCGGGTAGCTAAAAGATTTTTAAAAGATAAAGATTTAACGGCCATTACTGGCGTTTGGGTTCGGCCGCGAAAAGCTCCTGGTTTTTTCCCAAACTACAAAGCCCTCCGCGATTGGAGCTATTGGATAAACGAGCGCGACCAAAAGGGCTATTTTTATCTTTTTTCCACCCGGGTGGCGGCAATAAAAAGGGAAGTTTTTTTAAGGCTTGGGGGATTTGACCAACGCTATCGTCGGGCAGATATTGAGGATATTGAGTTTACCTACCGCATTGCCTCTCGTTACGCGGTGATTTTTGACGAAAAAATCAGGGTAAAACACGAATTTGAGGGATTTGGTCCGGTGGCGAGAAAATATTTTCGTCGGAGTTTTTATTGGAGTTTGCTTTTTGCCCAGCGGCGAAAATTTTCTCCAGTGGCAATGACTTTGAAAGAGACAATTACTGGGGCGGCGGCAGTTTTAAGTTTGCCGCTAGCGGTTGGGGGAATTTTTTGGCGGCCATTTTTGCTCGGGGCAGGGGCTTGTTTGCTTTTAACTTTGTGGGGAAATCGCAAGTTTTTAGCCTATGTTTTTCGCGAGGAGGGCTTGGTTTTTGCTTTTAAGTC
>Ga0078972_1013688_pt1 | contig 13238 bp, 15 predicted proteins | sample YelNatPaOPGAMG01_FD_67568 | JGI IMG/M metagenome (GOLD analysis project Ga0078972, IMG submission 67568) | Hot spring thermophilic microbial communities from Obsidian Pool, Yellowstone National Park, USA - OP-RAMG-01 (SPADES assembly) (version 2) | ecosystem: Environmental > Aquatic > Thermal...
GGGGCCAGGCGGAAAACGATGCTGTCCGCCGCCGCCGGGGTTACGTCTTCTTTCGTCAGGATCTTGATGGCATCGGCGAAAGCTACTACAAGGCCGTAAGGTCCGGCGACGTTCGGACCGAACCGGTCTTGGGCGCGGGCTAGCGTCTTGCGCTCGGCCCACGTGAAGGCGATGACAGGCGCTATGCCCACGGCCAGCAGCAAGATGATCTTGATCACTGCTACTATGGCCTCGGCGCCCCACACGGGCATGATCATGTCAAGCTGGGTGCGCACCCACTGCATGATCATCAAAGGCAGAACGTCAAGGAACTCCATTTGCCGGCCTCTCTAGCGGTCTATGTCGGCCATGGTCACGTTCAGGCTGCCGAATATGATCACAAGGTCCTGAAGCTTCTGCCCGATCACCATCTGCCGCAGGGCGGTGAGGTTGAGCAGGCAGGTGCTGCGAATGTGGAACCGGTAAGGCTGCGGCTTCCCGTCGCTCACTATGTAGAAGCCGAGGTCACCCTTGGGTGACTCAATGTGGCCATAGGCCTCGCCCGCTGGCAGCCGCAGACGTTTCGCCTTCTCGTTGAACACGGGACCGACGGGCAACCGGTTGAGAGCCTGATGTATGATACTCAGGCTCTGGCGCATCTCAGCGAAATACTGGCAGTAGCGGTCGTAGGTATCGCCATGCGAGCGCGTGGGAATCTCGAACTTGAAGCGCTCGTAGATGCTGTACGGGTCCGCCCGGCGCAGATCGTAGGCGACACCGGTGGCCCGTAGAACCGGGCCGGAGATGCCGCAGTTGATGGCCAGGTCCGGCGGCAGTACGCCCACGTCAATGGTGCGCGCCAGGAAGATCTCGTTCTCGGTCATCAGGGTCTCGAACTGGTCCAGGAAGCGCTCAAACTCGGCCAGCTGTTTGCGTGCCCGCGCCACCCAGCCATCGGGCAGGTCCGCCACGACGCCCCCAGGCCGCATGTAGTTGTGGAACATGCGTGCGCCGGACGCGAGCTCGAAAAGGTCCTGCAGGTACTCGCGTTGGCGATAGGCATAGATCATGGGAGTGAACGTGGCGCCCAGCTCGTTCCACAGGAAACCAACGGCAAGGACATGGCTCATTATCCGCGTGAGCTCGGCCATGATCACGCGGATGTATTCGGCCCGCTCTGGCACCTCGATCGCGCCGAGTTTCTCGACGGCCAGGCAGAACGCTTGCTCATTGGTCATCGGGCAGACATAGTCCAGCCGATCCACCAAGGGTATGATCTGGAGATAGGTGCGTTCCTCGGCCAGCTTCTCAATGCCGCGGTGAAGATAGCCTATCTTGGGCTCGACATCCACGACCGTCTCACCATCCAGCCTGACGACCATGCGGAACACGCCATGGGTGCTGGGGTGGTGCGGCCCGAAGTTGATACTTATGCTCTCGGTATCTATGTGCTCATCTTGCAGCGCGGCGACTGTCTGCGAGTCTTCCAACTAGCCACACGCTCCGTGGAGAGTCTCTAGCGCTGGTCCTCTGGCGGCAGGGTCTGGCCCATCTCGTCGAAAGAGTAGGTGCGGTTGACGAAATCCTTGCGCAGCGGATGGCCCGGGAAACCCTCCCAGAGGAGCAGGCGCGTCAGGCCAGGATGCCCATCGAACACGACGCCGAACATATCGAAGGCCTCGCGCTCCTGATAATAGGCGCTCTGCCAGACAGGCACGGCAGATGGCACGTGCGCCGACTCCTTATCTGGCAGATAGACCTTTACCACGAACACCGGCCCGGGCTCGATCGTCGAATACAGATGGTAGACGACCTCGAACCGCTCCGGCCGGTCCACAACAGTCAGGTTAGAGAGGTAGTTCAGCTTCGCCTTGTCCCGCAGGTGTAGGAACAATTCCCGCAGGCGGTCGGGAAGCACCACCACGGTGAAATCGAGGCCTTGCGGGTGCTCCACGACCTGGTCCGGGAAAGCGGCCTGCAAGTCAGCCAGCGTTGCATCGTGGCTCACGCCTTCGGCTCCTTGGCGTACCACTCTACGGTCTTCACAGATTGCTTCAACAGCATCTCATGCAGCTTGACGAACGCGTTTATCAACGCTTCTGGCCTGGGCGGGCAACCGGGCACGAAGATGTCAATCGGCATCAGTTGGGATGCCCCTTGCACCACGGCATACGATGAGAATGTCCCACCGGAAATGGCGCAAGCGCCCATGGCCAGCGCGTACTTGGGCTCCGGCATCTGCTCCCATACGCGTAGGACCTGAGGCGCCATCTTGTGCGTAATGGTGCCGCTCAGAATAAGCAGGTCGGCCTGACGCGGCGTGGCCCTGGGGATGTCCATGCCCAGGCGGCCGTAGTCGTAACGCGAGGCTCCGGCCGCGATCATCTCCAAAGCGCAACAGGCCAGGCCGAAGGTGAGCGGCCACATCGAGCGCCGCCTGGCCCAGTTGTAAACGGCGTCAACCGTCGTCAGCAGAACATTGCGTTTCAGATCGTCCGGCAGCAGAGTCTCAGGGACCGAAAGCGTGTGTTCCAGAGATCGCTCAGGCATCTCCCTCGCCAACTCTACATCCAGCGCAGGTCGCCCTTGGCCCAGGCATAGACCAGGCCGAGAGCGAGAATGATTACGAACGCCAGTCCCTCGAAAAAGGCCATCAGCCCCAGGCGGTTGTACGCTGCCGCCCATGGGTAGAGGAAGACAGTCTCGACATCGAAGAGGACGAAGACAAGAGCAAAGACGTAGTACTGGGCCCGGAAACGAACCCACGTCTCGCCGCGAGTGGTCATGCCGCTCTCGTAGGTGGTGGCTTTGCCGGGGGTCGGCCGTTTGGGGCGCAGGAAGTACGCCATCACAATGGCGATCACGGCAAAGAAGATGGCCGCCACGACGTACAGGCCGATGACTACTGCGTTGGAGTTCAGTTGCCTGCTCCTATCTCTGCCATGCTGAGACGCGCATAGTATAGCACACTGCGTCTAGCTTTCACACCAGGAATTCGGTTCCTGATGCCGTGCACGATAACTATGCGGCTGGACCGACACGACGAAATCATGCCCCAAGAAGGCGCACGCCCGGCTCGCTGGCCGCAGGGCGACAAGCCTAGGCGCAGCAGTTGCAGCATCCATGCCAAACCAGGCCACATGACCGCGCGTTTGCGGCCCTACAGAGCCAAACCGGCCGCCTCAAGGGCCTGCTGCGGAGTCCTTCGATCATGCACAACGTACTTGAAGGCCTGAAGAGCCGCCGTCGTGTGCCCCGACCCCCAGATATTGCGGCCGATGGTCGCGCCTCTGGCGCCAGCGGCCACCGCATCGTCCGTCATAGCCAGAGCGTCTCTGAGGGTGGGCGCTTTGGGTCCGCCGGCCACCACCACAGGACGCGCGACCTCGGATACTATGTCGCTGAAGGCAGAGCGCTCGCCACAATAAGGCACCTTGATGATGTCAGCGCCAATCTCCACCGCGCAGTGGGCCGCCCAGGCGACGTCTTCCGGAGCATGGCTGATGGCATCGCCGCTGGTGAAACCGCTTTCGCCCGCTTCGTCGTGCCTGGTCTTTCTCGGGTAGATGTGCGCAATCACAGGCAAATCGTAACGTCCCGCGTCGCGTACGATGTCCGCGATCAGGCGCAGTTGCCGCCCTTCGGTTCCCCCATGGATGAAGGCAGCAGTGGCGACAGCGTCGGCCCCCAGGCGCAATGCTTCCTCGACGCTGGCCACTTGCTCCCAAGCGCTGTCATCCGGACGGGCAATAATCGTCTGCAGAATGAACGGGACCTTGCCCGCCCAGTCCGCCCAAAACGTCTCGGCAACGCCCTTGTGCATCGTGATCGCATCTGGGCGTCCAGCGACAACTGCAGTGAGAGTCTGGCCCAGGCGCCTGAGGGGCAGGGGCAGACCGTCGCCATAGCCGATGTAGTGGTCAACAGCGACCGAGCAGAAGCGCCCAGATGAGTGCGCGAACAGGCGCGCCATGCGAATGCTCTTTCCAAGTCCCATCGCTACTTCCTTCGCGACCGAGTGCGCCCAGGCCGACCATGTGAGAATGCTCCACCTTGACAGGGCGCGAGCATATCCTATGCTTGCCAGCGCCAGGCAGCCCCTATCATCAGCAGGGACGGCCTGCCTGGCAAATGTGTGGCCCTCGCGGGCCAGCGAATGGAGTGTGGGAGCAGAGGATGGCACAGGTTCCGCGTACGCTGGTATTCTGGCAAGATGACTTCCCTTTCTACGAAGCGTCGCCGGTGCAGCGGCCCATGCTGGAGGCCGCCCTCGCCCATTCTGAGTTTGCCGGCGAGGACCAACTGGGCGCTGCTCTCTCCGCCGGCAATGTAGCTCTGCTCGTGCTGCCGTACGGGTCGGCATTCCCGCTCGCCGCCTGGCCGCAGATACTGTCGTACCTGGAACGCGGTGGCAACTTGCTCACCATCGGCGGCGCTCCCTTCTCCGTCCCGGTCCAGCGCCAACGCCAGTCCTTCGTTCCCGGCCGACCAACCGTTGCCTACCAGAAAGCGCTGCTGATCAACCAGGCCTGGCCGATCCCGGCGCAAGACCTGCTCCTGCGCACTGCCCATCCCTCTCTCAGCAGCGTGGGTGGTGGCTGGCGCGTCAGGCGTGCCTGGAGCCTCATGGCGCGGCTGTCGGACGAAGACTACTACGCGCGCACCGGTTCACAGGGCGTTGCCTGCGCCCAGATAGAGCCGCTCGTGGAGGCGGTGAGCGCCGATGGCCGAACCCTGGCCGTGCCGGTTGTAATGCTTGACCATTACCACAACCGCTTTGCTGGCGGGCGCTGGGTGATGCTCAACTTCGAGGCAGAGGATGGCTTCAATGCCAGCGAGGAAGCTATCCAGCTGCTCTCATCCTGCCAGCGGTTGGCGCTGCGCGGGGCAATTCAGTTCGATGTCCGGCCGGCGTTCGCCACTGTCGCTCCGGGAGAAGCCGCCGGCCTGGTCATTCATTGCCGCGCCTGGCAGGAGTTCACTGGCGCCATGCTCACCTACAGGCTGGAGGGGCCAGGTGTCGAATCAGCCGGCCAATATAACCACCCTCTCGACATCGGCCACACGCCCCAGCACATTCACCTGGCCCTGCCGGCTAGTTCGGAGCCTGGGCTGCGCACGGTTCACTTGCGCCTGCGCTCCGATTCAGGGCTTCTTGCCGAGGCAGAGAGCGGCTTCTGGGTCCGGGACGAAGCCCTCCTGCGCGGCAGCGAGTCCCTGCGCGCCAGCGGCGAGTGGTTCGCGAGGCAGGGCCAGCCGCTACCGATTGTCGGCACGACCTACATGGCTGGTCGCGTGCATCGGCAATTCCTCTGGCAACCAAATCCAGCGATCTGGGAGCGGGATTTCGCAGCCATGCAGGCTGCCGGCATCAATTTCGTGCGCACCGGCGTCTGGACCGGCTACGAGCAGATCATGCTTGAGCCAGGCATCGTGCGCGAGGACATCCTTCGAGCTCTAGAAGCGTTCCTGCATAGCGCCGCACGCCACTCCATCGCCGTACAATTCTGCCTTTTCGCTTTCCAGCCCGACGCTTTCGGCAAGGGCAATCCTTATCTCGATCCTGAGATGCGAGCCCGCCAAGAGGAGTACGTCAGCGCTTTCGTCCGCCGCTTCAAGGACGTGCCCTGCCTGAGCTGGGACCTGATCAATGAGCCCAGCCAGTTCGACCCTCAAGCTCTCTTCCGCCAGCGCCCCAACTATGACATACACGAGTTTCGGGCCTGGAATACCTGGCTGAGAGAGCGTTATGGCTCCTACGAGCAGATACTGGCCGCCTGGAACATGACCCCCGAACAGGCCGGTGCACCGGGTCAGTTGAGGCTGCCACGCCTCAGCGAGCTCTCGTACCGGCAACGCTGGCAGGGCGACAAGCCACTCATCGCCAATGACTGGCACCTCTTCTGCCAGTGGGCTTTCGCTGACTGGGTTGCTCAGATGGTGCGTACCATCCGCGCCGGCGGTAGCGAGCAGATGATCACCGTCGGCCAGGATGAAGGCGCCGTGGATGGGCGCCCGAGCCCGTGGTTCCACGGGCAACTGCTGGACCACTCATGCATTCACACTTGGTGGCTCAACGACGCTCTCCTGTGGGACGAACTCTGTGCTGCCATTCCGGGAAAACCGTTGCTCGTCCAGGAAACCGGCATAATGCAGTACGAGCAACTGGACGAGTGCAGCCGACGAGACGAGGAGAACCGGGCCCGCCTCTTGGAGCGCAAGTTTGTGCTCGCTCTGGCGGCTGGCGCCGGCTATGTGCAGTGGCTGTGGAACACGAACACGCACATGAACGACGATAACGAGGTGGCGATCGGCGCTCTCCGGGCCGATGGCAGCGAAAAGCCAGAGATGCGCTGTACGCGCCTTACTGCCCCCTTCGCACAGGTGCTCGCCAGATACGCCGGACCGAGCCGGGCGGCGCGCGCCGTCGTGGTGCAGACCCAGTCCGTGCTCTACTCCGTCCTCCAGCCCCTATCCCTGCAAGCTACACAGGCAGCCGTGCGCGCCCTGGCGTATGACCTGAGCATCCCCTGCCGCGTCGTGGGCGAGAATGCCATCGCCGCCGAGCACGATGCTGATCTGATCGTCCTCCCCTATCCGCGCGCCCTCAGCGAGGCCGCCTGGCAGGGCCTGCTCGATGCCGTCAGGCGCGGCGGCACATTGCTGATTAGCGGTCCCGTCGGCGATGGCCATTTCCACGCCAGCAGTTGGCTGGGCAAGCTTGGCCTGGCCGGCTCAATTGCGCCGATAACAGCTCGCTCGGCCTGGCAGGATGGCCTGGCGTCACGTTTCGCACTTACCTACAGCGGCGAGGCTCTCAATGTGGTTGATCGCTGGGCTTTCGAAGGCGGCGGCACGCTCCGCCAAGTGCAGCTTGGCAGCGGGCGCATCGTTATGTGCAGCTATCCGCTCGAACTCAACGACAACCATGATGCGATCCCTGCTCTTTACCGCGAGGTTATCGAATGGGAAGCCAAGCGTCTTGGCCACCCGCTTTCGGAGTTTGCAGCGGTGAAACAGCCCGGTGTGCTGATTTGGCAAAGGCGATTCGAGCGGGCTACGCTCTATGCCTTTGTCTCCGAGGCGGCCGCAGCCGGCGAAGTGCAACTTACTGACAGGGAGAGCGGAGCCAGGGTTTCCGTCTGGCTCGACAGCGAGCGCGCCTCGATGCTCCTGCTCGGCCGGCCAGACGGAACGCCCCTTGCTGCCTACCTCCATGGGCGGCTCGCGGTGAACGATGTCGAATTGTGGGCGGGCAGCGATGCCGCCCTCTCTTGGGTCAATGGCCAGGCTCAGGTTACACAGCTGCACTAGTGGCGAGAGTGCACGAATGAGCAACACCGCTGCCACAGGCAGCCATAGCCGAAGCCCTCGCTCGCCCCTGGCCGGGGAGAAGCGTCCGTGACGATCCATTCGATGCTGACGGTCGGCCCCTTGAGCATCAGCTTGCAGACAGCGGCATCGGTACTGGCGCCGGTAGCGGGGCTGGTGGTCCTCTGCTTGGTCGCTTCCGCCCGTCGGCTGGAAAGCGGCCTGGCTCTCGATGGCGCTCTCGGTGCTCTCGTAATCGGGCTGGCGCTGGATCATTTGCCGCCAGTGCTCGCTGCCGCCCATTTGCGCCCGATCGCAGTCGCCATCCCGCTGGAACTGGTCCGCGAGTTGGGCCCGCGAGTCGCCGCTGTAGCCGCTGTCCTGTGCTACCTTGGGATCCTGCGTTTGTGCCGCCGGCCCGCTGGGCAGTATGGCGATGCCCTGGCGCCCTCGCTGGCGGTCGCGTCCGCCCTGCTCTGGGTTGCAGCAGCTTTCAGCGGTGAGTACGCCGGTGTGCCAGCCGCCTCGTTCCTGGCCCTTCCGTTGCCGGACCGCTTCGGCCTGGTAACCGCCCGAGTGCCGATCCAGCCAGTCATGGCGGGCGCGTGTTTGCTCGCCGGCCTGCTCAGTCTACTGCTAGCCCGCTGGTTGCGCCCGGGCCTGAGCCTTTGCCTTTATGCGGCACTCAGCAGTAGCCTTATGGCCCTGCTCGACAACTACCTTGCCGGCTCCCCGCTGTTCTGGGGGGCGGTGCCGGTCTCGGTGGTCGCGGATGGTGTTCTCGCTCTCGCTTGGCTGCTTGGCTGTGCGGGCCTGGCCCTCTCGGCTCGGCAAGGCAAGCCAGTGCCCGACATGAGCAGCGGGCTCACCAGCAACAGCGAGGCTCAGGGTCGGCCCTAGACCGGGTCGGTGTCGTACAGGCGCGGGCGTTCCCACATCAGCGAGGTACATCCGGAGGCAGGTGTGATTGGCGGACAAGATCTGGCCATTGACTGCGATTGGGCTCGCCAGGAACTCGTCGGCTTCATCCGGGGCACATTGGCCAAAGCCGGCTTCAGCCGGGCTGTGCTCGGTGTATCTGGCGGCATTGACTCCGCCCTGGTCTGCTACCTGGCGGCGGAGGCGCTGGGTCCCAGCAATGTGCTTGCGTTGACGATGCCATACGCGAGTTCATCGGCGGAGTCCTATGCCGATGCCATGGCGGTGATCTCTGCCACTGGGGTCGCACATCAGCATGTCGAGATCACGCCCATGGTTGAGCCTTTGTTCGCGGCGCTGCCCGACATGGATCGTCGCCGCAAGGGCAACGCCATGGCGCGCATGCGCATGATCGTTCTCTATGACCGTAGCGAAGCGTTCCAGGGCCTGGTTCTTGGCACAGGCAACAAGACCGAAGTGCTGCTCGGCTACAGCACCCTCCATGGCGATGCCGCTTGCGCCCTGGCACCGATCGGCGACCTTTACAAGACTCAGGTCCGCCAACTGGCCGCCGCACTGGGCATCCCGGAACGCATTCGCCAGAAGCCACCTACGGCTGATCTCTGGCCAGGCCAGACGGACGAGGGCGAACTCGGCCTCACCTACGAACTGGCGGACCAGATACTCTTCTCCTTGTTTGAGCGCGGCCTTTCCCCCCAGGAAGTGGTCGCCGATGGTTACCCGGAAGAACAGGTCCGCCGCGTTACGACTTTGGTGCGGCGCAGCCAATACAAGCGCTGCCTGCCGCCAATTGCCAAGATCAGCCGCTGCACCGTGGGTTACGAGATACTGCCCTCGCCCGCAGGCTTATGGCCCGGCTGGCAATAGCTCGGGAACTGGGAAAGCAAACTGCCCGGCCTTTGCTGACCGGGCAGTTCAGTTTGCGACAGCGGTAATCTCTCGGCTGTGCAGCAGCAGCGGCCCCGGTTTGCGCCGTCCAGCTCACCGGGCCGCTGAATCAGGCATGGTTACTTCAGGACGACCTTAGCGCCCTCAGCCTCAAGCGCGGCCTTGGCACGAGCGGCCTCTTCCTTGTTGACCGCCTCCAGGACTTTGGCCGGCGCGCTTTCGACCAGGTCCTTGGCTTCCTTCAGGCCCAGGCTGGTAAGCTGGCGGACGACCTTGATGACCTGGATCTTCTTGTCGCCAACTTCCTGCAGCACGACATCGAACTCGGTCTTCTCCTCTTCCTCGGCGGCCGGGGCGGCGGCGACAGCTGGGCCGGCGGCGACAGCAACGGGAGCAGCTGCTGTGACGCCAAAGCGTGCCTCGAGCGCCTTCACGAGCTCAGACAGCTCAAGAACGCTCATCTGCTCGATGGCCTGAATCATCTCTTCCTTCGTCATTTCCTCATACCTCCGACATAATAACTAGGCTGCCTCGCTAGAGGCTGAGCCCTGCAGCTGATCCACGCGCGCTTGCAGCACGTAAGCCAGGCTGCTGATGATACCGTTGAGCACGCCGACGAGGCCCGAGATCGGCGCCTGCAGGCCGGCGAGCACCTGGGCAACAAGCACATCACGCCCAGGCAGGGTGGCCAAGCTGGACACGTCCTCTGCACTTAGCACCCGATCTCCGAGGGCGCCCCCATACACCTTGAGCGCTTCCACGTCGCGCCCCAGAGCCGCCAAGGTCTTGGCCGGCGAGGTAGGATCACCTTTGCAGAAGATGGCGAGCGTCGGCCCCTGCACTGCTTTCGCTACAGTCTCACGGCCCGTCTGCTTGCCTGCCAGGACGAACAGTGCATTGCGCAGCACTTCCAAATCGGCGTGATCCTGCCGAAGAGCCGTGCGGACCTTCCGCATCTGCGCCACCGTGAGCCCGGCGCAGGTTGCATAAAACACTGCCTGGCTGCTGTTCAGCTCCTCGACGTACTCCTTAAGCAGGACTTCTTTTTCCGCTCTGGTAATCGGCACCTGTGGCACCTCCGCTACTGCTGGAGCGGCCACCGCCGCCCCGCGCTACATAAAGAAAGGCCCCTGCGCCTTCCGACGCAAGGGCCAATGAACCAAGGTCCATGGACCTCACCTCGGCAGGCATACGATTAAGCCCCCTCCGCCAGACCGACCGGCAAGAGGGCACCTGCTGTCTCAGGCAAGGATCTACTGTTCAGTGAATCACTGAGCTAAGCGGCACTCCGCTCAGCTAGGCGGCCACCGCGATGGCCTCGTTGACATCTACCTTGATGCCAGGGCCCATTGTGTTGGCAAGCACGATCTTGCGCAAGTATTGGCCCTTGGCCGCGGACGGGCGCGCCTTGATGATCTCGGTCAAGAGCGCCACCAGGTTCTCGCGCAGTTGCTCAGGCGCGAAACTCGACTTGCCGATGGGCACGTGCACGTTGGCGCCGCGGTCAACACGGAACTCGACGCGCCCCTGCTTCGCCTCGCGGATTACGCGGGGCAGATCGTCTGGCTGAACGACAGTGCCGACGCGCGGGTTCGGCATCAGGCCGCGGGGACCGAGCACGCGCCCCAAACGACCTACTTTGCCCATGATCTGCGGCACGGCGATCGCCAGGTCAAAGTCCAACCAACCGCCCTGAATCTTCTGAATCAGCTCGTCGCCGCCAGCGTAGTCAGCGCCATTTTCCTCAGCGATGCGCTGTGCATCGCCCTCGGCGAAGACCAAAACGCGTACTTGCTTGCCTGTGCCAGCGGGAAGAAGAACCGTGCCCCGCACTGCCTGATCGGCATGACGCGGGTCCACCCCCAGGCGGATGTGCGCCTCGACAGTGTTGTCGAAGTCCGCGTACTTCGTCTCTTTGATGAGTCGGAGCGCTTCGTCAATACTGTAGGCTCGTTGCCGCTCGACTTTGGCAGCTGCCTCAAGATACTTCTTGCCTCTACGTCCCATTCGTTGTCCCTCCGTGGTGATAACGAGCCGTGGCTCTCCCACAAAGATCGCCAGCGGGCAAGTGCTGCGCCGCTAGTCCACTACCTTGATGCCCATGCTGCGGGCGCTGCCCTCGATCATGCTCATCGCATGCTCGATGTCGTTCGCGTTGAGATCCTTCAGTTTGGTCTCAGCGATCTCCCGTATCTGCTTCCGAGTGACCGACAGGGTCTTCTCGCCGCCAGGATTGCCCGAACCCTTCTCAACCCCTGCCGCCCGCTTCAGAAGGTCACTGGCAGGCGGGCTTTTGGTCTCGAATGTGAAGGAACGGTCCTGGTAGACCGTTATCTCCGCGGGCACGATGTAGCCAGCCATATTGGCAGTGCGCGCGTTGTATTCCTTACAGAACGCCATGATGTTGACGCCATGCTGACCCAGAGCCGGGCCGACTGGAGGCGCTGGCGTAGCCTTGCCGGCTGGTATAGCCAGCTTGACGGTTGCCATGACTTTCTTGCTCATGTACTCCCCCTACTGACTGAACGGGCCAAAGCCCCTGACTGGCGCGCTGGTCACGTCTCCTCGACCTGAAGGAAATCGAGCTCGATAGGAGTATCGCGGCCGAAGAAATTCACCATCACCCGGACCTTGCGCCGGTCATTGTCTATGCTGTCAACCGTGCCGATGAACTCAGCGAAGGGCCCATCCGTGATGCGCACTTTCGATCCGGTCTGGAACGACACTTTGACCCGTGGCGCCCCGGCCTGCATGCGGGACAGGATCTTCTCTACCTCTTCTTCCTGCAAAGGCAAGGGATCCTTGCCGCTGCCCACGAAGCCAGTCACACCCGGAGTGTTCCGTACTACCGTCCAGGAATGATCGTTGAGTACCATCTGCACCAGCACGTAACCCGGGAAAATGCGCCGCTGCACAGTCTTGCGCTGCCCCTGGTGCAACTCGACCACTTCCTCGGTAGGCACGATCACCTTGAAGATCAGGTCGCCGGCGCCCATGGATTCGATGCGGTGCTCGAGGTTCTGCCGCACCTTGTTCTCGTACCCGGAGTAGGTGTGAACGACATACCAGCGCGGCTCCGCCTTCTCGGCCTGCCCCTCAGCCGGACCGCCACTGCTCGCAGCGGAACCATCTGACCCGGGTTCGACCGGTTCAACCTCGGTGGTATTCAGCTCGCTCGCGTGATCTTCCATCTACCTAACCTGGCTCAGTCAACACAGCTCATGCATGCTTGCGTCCGACAAAAGCCCACCATATTCCGCCGGCGACGATCAAGAGGAAAAGCAGGCTGGTGACAACGACATCGGATGCGAGAACCCGGCCAATAACCCAGGAAAACACATAGTCAATGAGCGCCAACACGACCGCCAGCGCTGTCGTCACCGCGAGCACGATCCCGGTGAGGCGCAAGGCCTGCTCCCGGGTCGGCCAGGTAACGCGCGCCACCTCGGCCCTGGTCTCCTTGAAATAGCGGACCACGCGCGAGCTATCGAACCTGCTGGTCTTGACCGCAGTTTTCGCCATCTTCCCCCCGAACGCTCACCCCTCCACGGTGTCGCCTGGCCGGCGCTACTCTTCCATATCGCCAGGCCCTGTCACAATGGACACCGCCCTATGGGCGGTGTCCCATCGTTGAACTGGGTTGGAGAGGCAGGCCAGGCAGGAATCGAACCCGCAGCCTACGCTTTTGGAGAGCGTCGCTCTGCCAATTGAGCTACTGGCCTACGCAGACAGTCCTAGCGGGTCTCCCTGTGCTTGCGGTGACCGCGGCATGTAGGGCAGTACTTCATCAGCTCAAGCCGGCCAGGATCGTTCCGCCGGTTCTTCTCGCTCGTGTAGTTACGGCCCTTACAGCTCTCGCACTCAAGAGTGATGATAGTTCTTACCGCTTTCTTAGCCATTATCTACCGTCCTACGAACTTCCTGCAAATCCCCACGTGCCAGGAGCCGAGGCCGGCATTCCCCGGCCCCGGCTGCACCAGTTCCCTAGTGAATGGCGGTTACGACGCCAGCGCCTACAGTGCGCCCACCTTCGCGTATGGCAAAGTGGCTCCCTACCTCTAGCGCTACCGGCACTATCAGCTTCACTCCCATGTTCACATTGTCACCAGGCATCACCATCT
>Ga0078972_1013689_pt1 | contig 13237 bp, 11 predicted proteins | sample YelNatPaOPGAMG01_FD_67568 | JGI IMG/M metagenome (GOLD analysis project Ga0078972, IMG submission 67568) | Hot spring thermophilic microbial communities from Obsidian Pool, Yellowstone National Park, USA - OP-RAMG-01 (SPADES assembly) (version 2) | ecosystem: Environmental > Aquatic > Thermal...
TTTATTTCTCATAATGGGGTTATAAAACTTGATTATCAATTGGGTGAGGGGGTTGAATCAAGGAATCCTGAATGGAATATCTCCAGGATAATGGCGGATTCCTGTTGGTTAGCAGGTTATAGTGGTGAGGGGATAATTGTTGGTCATATTGATACTGGTGTATTAACAACCCATGAGGCACTTGCGGGTAAATGGCTTGCACCTTACTGGTATGATGCGGTGGCTCATCAGCCATCACCTTATGATGACCATGGTCATGGCACGCATACGATGGGAATAATCTGTGGTGGTGATGGTTTTGGTCCTTTTCAGAATGATATTGGGGTTGCATATGGTGTCAGGTATATTCCTACCAAGGCATTTAATAGTAGTGGTTCAATCAACTATTCATGGATTAATGAGTGTATGCAGTATCTTGCAGATTTAAAATCCCAGGGTGTGGATATCCGTATTATCAGCAATGCCTGGTCAGTTTCTTATGGTGCAGATTTGTATTTTTGGAATATTGTTTTAAACTGGAAGAATCTCGGCATTTTTCCGGTCTTTTCCAATGGTAATACAGGACCTGGTTCAGGATCAGTCCCAGCACCTGGGAGTTACCCTTTGTCTTGTGGTGTTGGTGCTACAACTATTAATGATACTGTTGCATTCTTCTCTGCTCGTGGTCCAGCACCTAATGTATCACCAATAAACGACCCGCAATATTGGTATTATCCAACCTGGAATTTATTGAAACCAGATTTAAGTGCGCCAGGTGTAAATATCCGTTCATCATATGGTTATGGTGGGTATGCAATAATGACCAGTGCAGGTAATGCCGCTTGTCATATAGCTGGGTGTGCAGCCATTTTGCTTGAGAAGAATCCAAGCCTTACAGTCCAGGATTTATATGATTATCTGCGGAATTATTGTGACCAACCCCCTCAGGGTGCACCATACCCGAATAACAACTATGGTTGGGGCAGGGTAAATGTATGGAGGTCATTACAGGCAGTCCCTGTAGGAATAAAGGAGAAGATAAAGGAAAATCTTAATTCAGAAAAATGCTTGATGATAATGCCCAATCCAGCAAGGGATAATCTATTTTTCTTTATTCATTCAAATAATATAAAAGATTGGCATATTCACATCTATGACATCACGGGTCGGGTTGTAGCAGAAGTTCCATTTAAGAGGGGTGATAGGATAATAAAATGGAATCCAGATAAGGCTATGCTAAAAGATGGTATCTATTTTGCCACCTTGAAAAGAAGAGACGGGGTTATAACCAGAAAGTTTGTTTTAAAATATTAAAACCTTTACCCCCACTTACGAAGTGGGGGTAAGGTAAAAAAATGAGGGGCAAAAACTGATGAGATTTCATATATTTTTCACCCCCACCTACGAAGTGGGGGATGGATTTTTTGGATTAGAATTAAATGGATTATAAAAAATCACCCTTGACTTTTTTTAAAAATTGATTAAAATATATAATGAAAGGAGGCGTTATGAGACTGAAGTTCCTTCTACCCTCAAGTCTCTTAATCTTTCTTATATCTCTCGGCACTGGTTTTTCTGCCCAGCGGGTAGTGGTTTGTGAGGAACTGTATCAAGAGGACTGAAGTAGTTGTGCAACTGCCAGTGGGACACTGGCACAAATAGCAATAAATTATCCTGGTAGGGTTGCTGTAGTAGAAATGCACATTGATAACGGCTATCCTCTATACTCTGCAGAAGCCCGTGCAAGAATGTACTCTTACCCACCACCCTACTATTATGGAGGCACCTGGTATTATGCGACACCCTGGCTCTGGTATGATGGTGATCCGCATGGGAGTTACAATTATTCAAACTGGCAAACACTCATTGTCAATGAAATGAATAGACCCGCACCATTTACCTGCACAATGTGGGGAACCTACACACCACCAAATGGAGTGGTCTATGCAAAATTCCGCAATGATTCAACCGCGACAGTAACTGGAAGGATAAGGTTCGTGCTGACTGAGGACAGTTTGTATTATGCTGGACCAAATGGAGATGTCTGGCACAACCATGTTGCCCGTGATTATCTACCTGATACCAGTGGCACACCGGTTACACTTGCCCCGGGTGAATCAGTTATTGTAAGCAGGAATTTCACAATCCAGTCCGGCTGGAATGCAAATAAATGTGAAATCGTGACCTGGATTCAAAGTAATACAATGCTTTCAGATTCAACAAAGGATATCTGGCAGGGTGGTATGATAAAGGTATCCCAGTTGACTGCAGTTGAAGAAGACCTCTCTCAAAAATCAATCTTGCGCAATATTACACCAATACCCAATCCCTGTGTTGACAGGACAAGATTCATTTTCAAACTGGAAAAAGAAAGTCTTTATCAGATAAATATCTTTGATGTCACAGGAAGAAAGATACGCACAATAAAAGGTTATGCCAATGGCGATACAGAAAAAGTAGAGTGGAACCTGAATAATGATGCAGGAAACAGGGTCGTTTCTGGTGTTTATTTCTATAGATTCATAGGTCCTGAAATAGAAAAATCAGGTAAGATAGTAATAAAATAGCATCTTAACCCCCAATAAAGGCGGGCGCTTTTCATAGGCACCCGCCTTTTTCATTTCAATAAACCTTTGATTTAATTCAATGTCATATATAATATATAGTCCAATTTACTTTGATAATGGGCTTCATACTTCCAAGCCCATAAAATTTAATCTTAAACTTTCAATAAGGGGGTTTTCTTATGGAAATCAGAGATGGTATCAAACAGATAAATGAAGAGATAGAAAAAGAAAGCATTTTTGTGCAAGCGCTTTCATCAGAAATAAATAAAGCGATAGTCGGACAGAATTATTTGATAAACAGACTTCTGATAGGACTTTTAGCAAATGGTCATATCCTGATAGAGGGTGTGCCTGGACTTGCTAAGACCTATGCGGTGAGGACCCTTGCAAAGGCAATAAAGGCAAAATTTCAGAGGATTCAATTCACACCCGATCTTTTACCCGCAGATATCACAGGAACATTGATTTACAATCAACGAACCAATGAATTCACAGTGAGCAAAGGTCCGATATTTGCCAACCTCATCCTTGCTGATGAAATAAACCGCACACCACCCAAGGTCCAGAGTGCACTCCTTGAGGCAATGCAGGAAAGGCAGGTTACGATCGGTGAAGAGACATTCAAACTTGATGACCCGTTTCTGGTTCTCGCAACCCAGAACCCAATTGAGCAGGAAGGAACATATCCACTGCCCGAGGCACAGGTTGATAGATTCCTTTTAAAGGTAAAGATAACCTATCCTTCCAAAGAAGAAGAAAAAGAAATCATTGAACGGATTGCAGTGAGTGGTGAACCAGAGATAAAACCGGTCATTGATCCTGCAATTATAATAAAGGCAAGGGAATTGTGCAGAAAGATTTACATTGATAAAAAGATAAAGGATTATATCGTTGACCTGGTCTTTGCGACAAGGGAACCAGATAAATATAATCTCAATGAATTAAAAGGAATGATTCGTTATGGTGCCTCTCCCCGTGCATCAATATATCTGACCACAACTGCGAGGGCAATGGCGTTCCTTAAACGCAGGGGTTTTGTCATTCCTGAAGATATTAAAGAACTCGCACCCGATGTCTTAAGGCATAGAATCATCCTTACCTATGAAGCCGAGGCAGAAGAAATCACAACCGATGATATTGTTCAAAAAATCCTCGCTGGTGTTGAAGTTCCATAATCAAAATTAATTCCTGAAGATGCTGTCTTCTGAGTTCATCAAAAAGATTCGTGAGATTGAAATCAGGACAAAGAAACTTGTAAATACCACATTTGCGGGTGAGTATAAGTCTTCGTTCAAAGGGACGGGAATAGAATTTGTTGATGTTCGTGAGTATCTACCAGGTGATGATGTCCGCGCCATTGACTGGAAGGTAACTGCAAGGATGGGCAGACCCTATGTAAAAAAGTTTGTTGAAGAACGGGAACTTACGGTCTTACTATGTGTCGATGCATCGGGCTCAAGCCATTTTGGGACAAAGAATCAACTAAAAATTGAACAATCAGCATTAATCGCTGCTACTTTAGCATTCTCAGCCGTGCGCAACAATGATAAAGTAGGATTACTGTTCTTCACTGACCGCGTGGAAAAATACATTCCACCCAAAAAAGGAAGGTTCCATGTCTTGAGGCTCATACGGGATATACTCTATTTCCAGCCCGAGAATAAAGGCACAGACCCTGTCCAGGCAATTGAATTTTTAATGCACATTTTAAGACACAGGGCGATTGTCTTTTTCATAAGCGATTTTCTTGGTAGCAGTTTTGAGCCTGAAAAACTTCGGATTCCATTTGGTGTTGCATCAAAGAAACATGATTTTATCGTGATAAAGATATCAGACCCCAAAGAAGAAATACTCCCTAACATTGGCCTTGTTGAATTTGAAGACTTAGAAACCGGCGAAATAATAAGTGTCAATACAGGCGACAAAAGATTGATTGAAGATTATTCACGATTTATTGCCAGTAAGATGAATGAACAGGAGAGTCTTCTAAAATCTTTGGGGATTGACTACATAGACTTAAAGACTTCAGAAGATTTCACGCCCAAATTACATAAATTTTTTGAAGAAAGGGCAAGACGCTATAGATAATTTTAAGATCAAAGATTATGGTAAAAAAGATAAGAATGACGAAAACGATAAAAAGGAAAGGGAGTATCTGAGTTATGATTCTCTTGTTGTGGTTCATATTTTCTCAATTTGAGGCAAAGGCAGATCTCGCAAAGGGATTCATCAATAAAAAACTAACTATCGGAGACCCATTTGAAATACTCATTGAAGTCTCCATCCCTGCAAACAAAAATATCTCTGAACCATTTATTGATTCTATCGAACCTTTTGCAATAATAAAGCAGAAGCATAAAATCATCCAGGAAAAAGGAAAGGCAAAACATAGTTATCGTCTGCAGGTCTCAGCATTCAATATAGGAGAATTAAAATTCCCACCAGTAAAATTTCTTTTAAGGGAAGGTTCAAAAACTGATACAATCCAGACCAATCCTGTTGATATAAAGATTACAGGCACTCTGCCCCAAGGTATGAAGGATATAAATGACATAAAAGAAATGATAGATTTCCCCAATCCACTACCTGTAATAATTTTAATCATTGTTATCTGTGCAGGTGTGATTGCATTTCTGGGGATAAAGTTTTATAAAAAATTGAAACAGAAAAGGATTCTTACCGAAGAAAAAATTCCCTGCTGGACAAGGGCATTGAATGCGATAGATTCATTATTAAAAGAAGATTTTATCAAAAAAGGTATGATAAAAAAATTCTATTATACACTGACCGAGATTTTGAAAAGGTATCTTGAAGAGAGATTTCAGTTCCCTGCTGTTGAACAGACTACCACTGAGATTTTCCATAGTATGAAATCATTAAAGATACCACTGCGTGAGGATTTTCAGCATATCTTCAGTTATGCAGATATGGTAAAATATGCAAAATTCATTCCACCACAAGATGCAACAGATAGTATCGTCAATAAGGCGAAAGAATTGATACTGAAAACGGTTCCTGAAGATAAAGGAGAAAAAGAATGAGATTTGCAAGTCCATTATATTTTCTTCTATTTTTGCCTGTTGCAGGCCTTGTTTACTGGGAATTAAGAAAAAGAAAAGGTGCAATTAAATTCTCCGATACCAATTTCTTCAAAAATTATAAACTCGGAAATATATTCAAATATTTTTCAATTGGATTGAATACACTAATTTTGATTTTGATTGTAATCAGCCTTGCCCGTCCTCAAAAAGGAAGGGTTTATGAAGAGACTGAAACAAAGGGTCTTGATATTATGCTCTGCCTTGATATCTCAGGAACGATGCAGGCTGAGGATTTCAGTCCGAAAAATCGATTATATGTTGCAAAAGAACGCGCCAAAGAATTCATCCAGAAGAGACCAGGAGATAGAATTGGCTTGGTAATTTTTGCAGTGACTTCAATGACCCAATGTCCATTGACAAGCGACCACAAAATTTTAAATGATATCCTTGATAGGATAGATTATGGCATAATCCAGGATGGAACTGCGATTGGAATGGGACTGGCAACAGCAGTAGCAAGATTGAAGGACTCAAAGGCAAAAGAAAAGGTTGTGATACTTTTAACTGATGGTTTAAACAATGCGGGCGAAGTCGACCCAATAACCGCAGCAAAACTTGCCCAGGCATATAATATAAAGGTATATTGTATCGGTGTTGGGTCAAAGGGACCAGTTCCTGTTCCTGTTTACCATCCAGTCTATGGAAAGGTATATGTGCGTGAAGAGATTGACCTTGATATGGAAACCCTTGAACAGATTTCTGCTTTAACCCAGGGTAAGGCATTTCTTGCCACAGATGCCCAGGCACTCAAGACCATCTATGATGAGATTGATAAACTTGAACCAACAACCTTCAAGGTCTCAAAACATACGGTCTATTCAGAAAAGGCACAAATTTTCATGCTTCCTGCAATTATCCTCTGCTTTGTATCATTCTTCCTCTCTATTACATTTTTAAGGAGGCTTCCTTGATTAAATGGGCTGAACCAGGTTATTTATACCTGCTCCTTCTAATTCCCCTTATAATCCTCGGCTTGTTTATCCTTTATCTACAAAAAAAGAAAGCCCTTAAAAAATTTGCAGATGAAGGATTGATTCCAATTTTGATAGAATCATTCAATGGAAAATTATTTTTGCTAAAGTCCCTTTTGTTTGTCATTAGTTTGATATTGCTTATAATCAGCCTTGCCCGACCAAAATGGGGCGAGAAATTGCAGATATATAAAGGGAGTGGTATTGATATTGTCATTGCCCTCGATGCGTCAAAAAGTATGTATGCCCAGGATATAAAGCCCTCAAGATTACAGCGGGCAAAACAGGATATTTCCTATCTCCTTGATAATCTTGGCACACACCAGGTCGGGATAACTGCATTTGCTGGTGATTGTTATGTGATGTGCCCATTGACAACTGACATTGATGGTGCTAAACTATTTCTGGATATTATTGAACCGGATATGATACCAAGACCAGGAACGAATATCAGCAGGGCAATCGATGTCTCTACCTCTTTATTCAATCCAAAGGAAGAGACACACAAGGCATTGATTATCTTCACTGACGGTGATAACCTTGAAGGCGACCCGATGCCTGCGGTCCAAAGGGCGATTGAACAGGGTATAAAGATCTTCACTATTGGGATTGGCACACCTGAAGGTGCACCAATCCCTGAATCTTCAACCGGTGGTGTTGTATACAAAAAGGATAAAGATGGAAATATCGTTATGACCCGTCTTGCAGATAGATTGTTATTACTCATTGCCCGCGCATCAAATGGTAGATTTTTTAGAACCGAAGGTCCTTATATTGAGCGGCTGATTGATGAGTTAAATGCAATAAAGAAAAAGGAATTTGGCGGTGGAGAGTATGTCCAGTTTGAAGAAAGGTATCAATATTTTTTGGTCATCGGTTTCTGCCTGATGTTCTTAAGTATATTCCTGAGTGATAGAAAGGGAAGATGGATATGATATTAAATCCAAAACCCGAAATCCGAAATCCGAAACAATTTTTAAATTCCAAATTCCAAAATTCTAATTTAGATAAACATTCTGATTCCAACCTGATAGCCAAAATTTTCTTTATATTGATAGTATCCCTCCTTCCACTTTTTGCCGATGTTGGCTCTCTGATGCGCAAAGGGAATGGTTTGATGAGAAAGGGAAAATACGAAGAGGCATTAAAGACCTATGAACAGGCACAGGTCCTTGAGCCGGATAATATAAAAATCCATTATAATATGGCCAGGGCATTATACAAAATGGGAAAATTTCCTGAGGCAATTAGTGAATTTGAACTCGGTCTTTTGACCAGAGACAAAAAATTCCAGGCAAATACATTTTACAACATTGGAAATTGTAAATTTAAACAGGGTGACTTTGATGGTGCGATAAATGCATATAAAAATGCCCTGCTTTTTAATAACAAGGATATAAAGGCAAAACAGAATTTAGAATTATGCTTGAAATTAAAAGAGGAACGCAAAAATCAACCAGAGAGCGACTCTACAAAACAGCAACAGCAAAAACAGGAACAACCACAGCCACAGGAGCGGATCAGTAAACCCGAGATGTCAAGAGAGGATGCAAATAGAATCCTTGAGGCGTTGAAAAATAAAGAAAAGGAACAGAAGAAAAAACAACCTAAACCTGAAAGGGAAAAAGTTGAAAAGGACTGGTGAGATATGAAAACAAATTCCAAATTCCAAATCCCAAATCCCAAAGAATACATAAATCATAGAATCCAATTTGTAATTTGTTTATTGATAACAGGGATCTTTATTCCTTTTATTCTTTTCGCTGGAGAACTAAATTTTACAGCCACGGTAGACCGCACCACAGTTGGGCTTGGTGAGACCTTTACATTGAATGTTTCAGTAAATGGAGAAAATATCAGTGGGGTTCCTGCACCAAAATTACCTGAACTACCGGATTTCAATGTACTGGGTCGTTCATCTTCACAATCAACAAATATAAGTTTCATCAATGGCAAAATGACACAACAAACAACGATTACATTTATTTATACCCTCAGTCCAAAAAAGATTGGAAGATTCACAATCGGTCCCTGCAGGATTGATTACCAGGGAAAGACTTATGATACACAGCCGATCGATATTGAAGTTGTAAAAGGTGCAACTCAGGCTTCACCGCCTTCTGCCCAATCACCACCAAGAACTACTGGTTCCTCAGAACAGGGAATAATGCTTGTTGTTATACCAGGTAGAAGAGAAGTTTATCAGGGTGAACAGATCAATGTTGATTTTTATCTTTATACGCAGTATAACATAGACAATGTTGATTTCAGCAAATTTCCGAATTTCAATGGTTTCTGGTCGGAAGTAATAAATGAACCCGCCCGTCTAAATTATAAGAAAATTACTTATGAAGGTAAAACATATTATGCCGCATTGATAAGGTCTTTTGCCCTCTTCCCCATCACGAGTGGGCATCTCAACATTGACCCCATGGAGATGGTTGTAACCGTCATAAAACCACCAAGCGATTTCTTTGATTTTTTCGGCACAGCCCAGAGAATAACGATTGCTTCAAAACCAATCACAATAAATGTCCTGCCATTACCTGAAGAGAAAAAACCAGCAGATTTCTGTGGTGGAGTAGGTAAATTTACATTGAACGCAAGGGTTAGCCGTGATACATCAAATCAGGGTGAACCTGTTAATCTAATTATAAAGATAAGTGGAACAGGCAATTTAAAATTGATAGAAAAACCAGCCCTTCCTTCCATTCCAAATTTGAAAATCCTTGAACCCGAAGTAAAAGAGAATATTGATAAATCCACGGGCACAATAAAAGGAACAAAGGAATTCAGATTTCCCCTGATTCCACAGGTTGACGGTGAACATATAATTCCGGAGATGACAATCTCATATTTTAATCCAAAGACGAAAACTTACGAAGTTTTGAAAAGTGAAAGATTGAAATTTTTTGCCACTGGTGTCACCCGGGGAGCAGTCGTAACCGATGCAGGCGGTCTGAAAATTGTAGGAAGTGATGTTCGGTATATCAAACCAGATAAAAATATCATAAAACCAGAATCAGATAAAACATCAATCATCTATCTATTTTTATATCCCATTTCGATCCTGCTCTTTGGAATTGCATTTCTATACCAGAGACACCAGGAAAGGTTATTAAAGGACCGTGCCTATGCAAGAAGATTTATGTCAGGCAGGGTATTCAAAAAACGATTTCAGGAGGCTTCAGATTATCTCAAAAAGAAAGACGAGAAGAATTTTTATAGCGCCCTTTCAAAGGCAATAATTGGTTATCTCGGTGACCGGTTTAATCTTGATACCGGTGCCCTGACAACTGAACAGTTGAAACAGGAATTATTAAGTAAAGGATTAAAAACTGCACTGGTTGAAGAATTGTTTGGAATAGTAAACAAATGTGATGCGGTCACCTATTCTCCACTGTCAAACACAGATCTATCAATGGATGAACTCTTTGATAAAACCAGAAAACTTATGGAGAGTCTATGACCATCTTCTTTCTTTTTACATTTGTTGAGGCAATACAACTCTATAATACAGGCAATAAATATTATGCTGAAAATAATTTCCAATCTGCAATTGAATGTTATGAGAATGCATTGAAACTTTGTAAAAACAAAGATATATACTACAATCTTGGCAATGCATATTTCAAATCCGGTAAAATCGGCAAGGCAATCATCCAGTATAGAAAAGCATATCTTTTATGTCCAAGGGATGAAGATATATCATACAATCTGAATTTTTTGAGAAATTTCAGACCTGATAGAACGACGAATATTCCCAATCCTTTTTTCCAGTTTCTTGACCAATTCTTCCATTATTTTTCTCTTAAGGAAAGCGGTATCCTTTCTTCAATTACATTTCTTTTTATTGCCATCTTTCTTTCTTTATATTTGATTAATCATAATAAATTATTTTTGTGGGTCAGCATTATCGGTTCGCTATTCTTCATCTATTTTCTTATAATCTCAATCCTCTGGCAGGCAGAAAAAAATTCAAATTCTGCAGTCGTTGTCGTCGACGAATTAAAAGCTTATAGTGGACCTGGAGAAGAATACAAAGAAATTCTTATAATCCACGATGGAACTGAGGCAAAGATTCGCGAGGAAAGGAATGGATATTATTTAGTCCAGTTACCAGGTGGGATTGGTGGCTGGGTAAAAACCGATGGTATTGAAAGGATTTTTGAGTGAAAAAAGTCATTGTCTACAGACGCCACTTAAATCATCCCTGGATATTTTCAAATGAAGTAATAAAGAGTGAAAATCCATCTCCGGGTGAAGTTGTAAAGGTTGAAGAAAGGAAGAAGGTCATTGGAACAGGATTTTACAATCCACATTCTTTAATAACTGTCAGGCTCTTTTCAGATAAAGAAGAAGATTTTTCAAAAGAATTTTTATTCAACAGAATTAAAAATGCACTAACAAACCGTTCCAACCTGGGTGAATCATTCCGACTCATTTACAGTGAAAGCGATCGATTGCCCGGATTGATAATTGATAAATACAGAAATTTTTTTGTAGTAGAGATAAACTGCCTGGGAATGGATAAAAGAAAAGAATTGGTTTTTCAGACATTAAAAGAAATCTTTAACCCTGAAGGCATCTATGAAAAGCCCGATCAAAATCTGCGGAAACTTGAAGGACTTGAATCAGAAAACAAACTCGTCTATGGCAAAATTCCTGAAGTTGTGGAGATAGAACAGGATGGTATAAAATTTCTTGTTGATATTATCAATGGTCAGAAGACCGGATTCTTTTTTGACCAGAGAGAGAATCGTCAGAAACTTGCTGAATTTGCCACCGGTCAAATCCTTGATTGTTTCTGCTATACAGGTGGATTTTCTTTATATACAGCAAAAAAGGGAAATGTATTGGGTATTGATTCATCAGAGAAGGCGATTGAGATTGCAAAAAAGAATGCATTGCTAAATAATCTTGAATGTGATTTTGAATGTGATGATGTCTTCAAAGCCTTAAGAAAACTTTATAATGAAAACAAAAGATTTGATACAATCATCCTTGACCCACCTTCATTCACAAAATCAAAAAAGAAAAAATTTGATGCGCTTCGTGGTTATAAAGAAATAAATCTAATGGCAATGAAACTATTAAATGAAGGGGGTATTCTATTCACTTCTTCCTGTTCATATCATATTTCTAACGAAGAATTTTTAAATATGCTCCGCGATTCAGCAAAGGACGCAAAGAGGAATTTTCTTATCATCCACCAGGGTAAACAATCAAAAGACCATCCTGTTTTATTAAATTTTCCTGAAAGCAATTATTTAAAGGCTTATTTTTTGCGTGCGATTTAAATATTTTACTTCATAACTTCTTTTCTTGAGTAATCCCGTTTTAAGGCAAATTCGCTGATATCATAAGGTGGCTTACCGGTTGTGATATATTCTGCGGCGATGTATCCTATTTCAGGTCCAAGCATAAATCCGTGGCCACAGAAACCACCAATAATCCACAAACCTTCAATATCTGTCTTATCGACTATCGGATTACCATCCGGTGTCATCTCATAACTACCTGCCCATTGTCTGATTATCTTCACATCCGCAAGTTTTGGTATCAACCGTGCCATCCGCCTTCCCATCTCAATTATGAATTCAAACGAAGAACGAACATCGTTCCCTGGCACATTTGGAATTGGTGTATAACAACCAATGATACTACCCTGTTTTGCCTTCTGATGGAAATAGCAACCGTCTGGGCGATAATCAACAACCATTGGTTTGAAAAAGACCTCTATGGGTTCGGTGATTAGAGACTCATGCCGTTCAGGAAATACCGGTATATCCAGTCCAATATGTTTTGAAAACTCCCTGATAAATGGTCCTGTAGCATTTACTACAATCGGTGCAAAATAATTTTCTTTATTAATGGTGGTGACGGAGATAACTTTGTTGCCTTCAATATTAATTTTTTCAATCCCGCAATATGTGAATACCTTTCCTTTTTCTTTTATCTTCCGCGCATAGCCATCAACTACAAGAAATGGGTTTGCCTGGCCATCAGAAGGGCAATATGCGCCACCGAGAAGACCATCGGTATTTATACCCGGAACGATTTCTTTTATCGCTGGAACATCAACATACTCAACATCAAGGCCCATATTTCTCTGCAATTTAATCAATTGCTTGTAGGTCTTTTCTTTCTCTTCACTATGGGCTAAAAACAAATAACCATCCTGTTCAAACTCTACATCCATTCCTAATTCTTCTTTCATTATCTTAAATTTCTTAACCGATTCCATCGCCACTTTTATACTCAATTCGGTTGAATACTGCTGCCTTATTCCACCGATACACCTGCCGGTTGAACCCGCAGTGAGATATTCTTTCTCAAAGAGATAGACCTTTAATCCTTTTTTTGTTAGATAGTATCCTGTGGCACAACCGATTATACCACCACCAATTATTATTGCATCAGCAGTCCACCTACAGTCCATACATCGCCACGATGTCGTCTTTTTTCTTGCCTAAAATATTATATTTTGCCCCAACTTTCTTGAATGCCTCAATAGCCTTATCAAGATGTTCTTTCTCGTGCACCGCAGAGATCTGCACCCTTATCCTTGCCTGTCCCTGGGGAACAACCGGGAAGAAAAATCCAACAACATATATGC
>Ga0078972_1013690_pt1 | contig 13236 bp, 12 predicted proteins | sample YelNatPaOPGAMG01_FD_67568 | JGI IMG/M metagenome (GOLD analysis project Ga0078972, IMG submission 67568) | Hot spring thermophilic microbial communities from Obsidian Pool, Yellowstone National Park, USA - OP-RAMG-01 (SPADES assembly) (version 2) | ecosystem: Environmental > Aquatic > Thermal...
TATAAAACCTAACAAGTTTCTTTCCAAGGTTATTTATAAGAATATTGAATTTTCGATTATTATTATCTATTAATTTTTTCATCTTACTACTTGTAATATTAATACTTTAACGAAATTTATCCCTTTAAATATTAGTGATTTCCCTCAAAATACTTTATTAACTTTTATTTCAAATAATAATATTACATTTGATATTTTTAATTTTGATTGGAATACTCCTGATTGTCAAAACCCATATATGTATATTATTGGAATTGCAAATAAAGATATCACAGTTTTAAAAGGCACAGTAAGGGGAACACTTATTGCAGGTGGATATCTATATCCAGATAAAGATTTCTCAAAAATATGTTACCAGAAAGACATATCAAAATATTTGCCTTTGGAATTATCTAATGGTTCATCTGGTGGAGGTTCAAACATAACATTTACTCAGCAAGAGTGGAGTGAAATAAATCCATAATTTAATATTTTTTATGTGTTTGAACGTTAAAAATTAATATGTAGTTTAATTTATCATTTTTTTATTATTAATTAAAAGATTATAAATTAATACAGGTATTTATTTAAAATTATATGAAACAAGAAAATATTAAAAGAATAAAAAATTTAAAAAATCAAATTGAAAGTTCTTTTAATATTTCAAATATTTTAATCTTTAAAGATGAAGATATATTTTATTTAACAAGTTTTTATGCAAAAAATTCCAATTCTTCTTTTTTAATTACCCAAAATAAAAATTATCTTTTTGTTAATTTTATTTATTATGAAGAGGCAAAAAATGCTGCAAAAGATTTAAATATTGAAATTATTTTATATAAAGGCAACAAGGATAATTACATATTAGATGTTTTAAAACAAGAACATATAAAAGATATTTTAATTCAAAGTAATTTTATTTCATATGAAGATTATACTAAGCTTAAAGATTTATTAGATAAATCAGGTATAATATCAAAAAGCATAAGTAACCCTTTAGAAAAGTTACGATTAATTAAAGACGAATATGAGCAAGATATTTTAAAAAAAGCATGCAATTTAACCGATAAATCTTTTTTGCATATATGTAATATTAGATATAACAAAATAAAATTATATAGTGAATTATTGTTTGCAATTGATTTGGAAAAATATTTAATAAACTTAGGAGCTCAAGGGAAATCTTTTGATTATGTCATAGCAAATAATGAAAATTCTTCTAAACCTCATTATTTTTCTGGGAATAATAAGATAAAAAATGGGTTACTTTTAATGGATTTTGGAATTTTATTTAATAATTACTGTTCAGACATGACTAGAACAATTTTTATAGGAAAGAAAATAAATAATAAATTAAAAGAAATTTATAAGATTGTTAGTGAAGCGCAGCTGCTTGCGTTAGATTATTGTAAAGAAGGTATAAAAGCATGTGAATTAGATAAAATTGCAAGGAATTATATTGTAAGTAAAGGTTACGGCGAAAATTTTGGTCATTCACTTGGCCATGGTGTTGGTGTAGAAATTCATGAGCCTCCTTGGGTTAATGAAAAAAATGAAGAAATTTTAAAAGAAGGAATGGTACTGACCATAGAACCGGGAATTTATATTCAAAATTTAGGTGGTGTTAGAATTGAAGACATGGTTATTGTCAAAAAAAATGGTTGTGAGAATTTATATAAATCATCGAAAGAAATTATTCAAATATTTTAAAAAATACTTAAAAAAATTTATACAACCTAAGCAATCTTATATTATAAATTAAATAAAAAATCTTAAAATATTTAAAAATATTATTGTGATATAATTAACTAAGAAAATAATAAAAATTTTTATTTTAAGTTATTTTTATATTTTTAAATTGTAAAATTTATTTTAAAATACTTTTTTAATATTTTTAATGTTTAAATGGAAAGGATTTATTTTATATGATTAGCACTAATGATTTTAAAAATGGTATGGCTATTGAATATGACGGCGAACTTTTAGAAGTTATTTATTTTCAGCATGTAAAACCAGGTAAGGGTGGAGCATTTGTTAGAACTAAGCTAAAAAATTTACTAACAGGAGCAATTTTTGAAAAAACTTTTAGAGCAGGTGAAAAAGTTGAGCAAGCAATTTTAGAAACAAAGAAAGTCCAATTTTTATATAAAGATGAACATTATATTTTTATGGACACTTCCACTTATGAACAATATTCTTTAGATGAGCAGCAAATTGGGGATAAAAAGTATTATTTACAAGAGAACATGGAATTAACAGTAGTATTTTATAAAGGTAAAGCAATTTCAATTGAGCTTCCAACCTTTATTGAAGCGAAAGTTGTAAAAACTGAGCCAGGCGTAAAAGGTGATACAGTTAGCAGCTCATTTAAACCTGCTGAAATAGAAACAGGAGCTAAAGTACAAGTACCACTTTTTATTGAAATTGGAGATGTAATAAGAGTTGATACAAGAACTGGCGAATATATAACAAGGGTTTAATTTAATAAATGTGAAAAATAAAATTAGTTATGGTAAAAAATTTCTCTATTAGAGTAAACTATTTAAAGTAAATATTCATTAAATATTAGTAAAAAAGAAATAATTAAGAGTGTAATTATAGTAATATAAAGATTATAAAGATAATAAATAAAAATTATTATTAAGAATTAAAGTTCTTTTAAAATTAAGTTACAAATGGCAAAAACAACAAAAAGAAGAAGATCAAGAATTAAAGCAGTTATTATGCTATATCAAAGTGACTTACTTAATAAAGATGTTAATAGTATAATTAGCTCCGAGATGGATTTTAATAAACATATTGATGATTTTACTATAAAACTAGTATTTGGTGTTGAAAAACATAAAAACGAGATTGACAATCAAATAAGAAGTGTTGTTGAAAATTGGACATTAGATAGAATTGCAATAATTGATAGAAATATTTTAAGAATGGCTATTTATGAAATGCTTTTTGAAGAAGATATACCTTTAAAAGTCTCAGTAGATGAAGCAATAGAAATTGCAAAAATATTTGGACAAAAAGAAGAAACCCCTAAATTTGTAAATGGTATCCTCGGGAAAATACTTGTAAATATTAATAAAGAAAAAGAAAAAGAAAAGAATAAAAATAGTAATCTTAATTAAGATTTAATTTAAAAATGAAAAGGATTTAAAATGAATGCAAGAGAAAAATTTATAGAATTTACTAATTTCAATAAGAAAGTTCCAACAGTTAAATGGGAATTTGGATATTGGGGAAGTGCAGTTAAAAGATGGTATGAGGAAGGTTTGCCTATGAAAAAATATCCAACAATTCCAACAAATGTTATAAATACCACATCCTCAATTTATACTACTGTTTGGAAACATTTTTTAATGAAAGATAAAAGTATTTTTGAAAAAGTTTATGATCAACCTGAAGAAAAACTAATTTTACCTGATGGTATAGCAGTTTTAGGTGGGGGAATTTATTTTCCATCCCAAGGGTTTGCTTTAGATTATGATATAAGAGAGTACTTTAAAATGGACAAGCAACAAAATGTTGTATGTGCTGAGCACTTAATGTGGCCTCAATTTAAGCCTGAGATAACATTTGAGAATGAAAAATATATTGATTATATTGATTTAGATGGTTGCAAAAGAAGATTTTCAAAACAGCAGCAAGTAATACCAGCTGGGCTTGACTGGCCTATTAAGGGATGGGAAACTTGGAATGAGATAAAAAATGAAAGAATGAGATTAGATAATATTTTAGATAGATTTCCGCCAAATTGGAAAGAAATTGTAGATGATTATAAAAATAGGGATTATCCTCTTGCAATTGGAGGATATCCTTTAGGTATATTTGGAACTCTTACTCATCTTATTGGGTATGAAAACTTATTTTTATTTTATTATGATAAGCCAGATTTAGTTAAGGATATACTTGATAGATTAACTGATATATGGATAGCTATTTGGGAAGAAGTTTTATCATATACTGATGTTGATTTGTGTAACCTTTGGGAGGATATTTCATCTGGTAAAGGTTCTATGCTTTCCCCTTCTACTATGAAAGAATTTGTACTTCCATATTACAAGAAAATTTCTAATTTCCTAAAGGCTAAAAAAATAAAAACTTTTCTTGTTGATACTGATGGAGATTGTAATGAACTTGTGCCGTTATTTATTGAAGCAGGAGTAACAGGAATGTATCCTATGGAAGTTAGTGCTGGAATGGATGTTGTTTCACTTAGAAAAAAATATCCAGAATTTTTATTAATGGGTGGAATACCTAAACTTGAAATAAAGTATGGTAAAGATGCAATTGATAAATTTCTTGAACCAGTTGATTGGTTATTAAAACAAGGCGGTTATATTCCTTTTGGAGACCATCTTATTCCTCCAGAAGTTTCTTGGGAAAATTTTAAATATTATAGAGAAAAATTGAATTATATGATTGATAATGCTGTATAAAATAGTTTTTTAAAATAAATTTGTTATTTCTTGTGTGTTAAATTTATGCTTATTTTTATTATTATTGATTATTTTATATATATGTGCAATAATATAAAAGCATATATATAATTTAATAATTTATATTATTTACTTTATTATTTTTTTAATTTCTTAAAATAATTTGACTCAAAAAAACAGCAAAATAATAAAAAAAGCATTAATAGATTTATTAATTCAAAGAAAAAATATTTCATGTAGAAAAACTGCTGAGGCAATAATTTTATCTGGAGAAGTTTTAGTAGATGGAATTGTAATTGATAAACCAAAAACATTAATAAATATTGATTCTGAAATAGTTATTAAAGAAAAAAATTTGTATGTTTCACGAGGAGCAATTAAACTTGCGCAAGCTGTAGAAGATTTTAAAATAGATATTAAGGGAAAGAATTGTATTGATTTTGGGGCTTCAAGTGGCGGATTTACTGATTTTATGTTAAAAAATGGAGCTAGTAAGATTATAGCAATAGATGTTGGGTATGGGCAGTTTGATTGGAAACTTAGAAATAATAAAAATATTTTTTTATTTGAAAGAACAAATATAAAAAATATTAAACCTGAAGAATTACCATTTTTAGCTGATTTTGCAGTAGCTGACTTATCTTTTATTTCAATAAGAAATATATTTATTAAAATTTATAATTTAACAAATTCTAATGCTAATTTTTTATTATTGATAAAACCACAATTTGAGCTTGAAAAAGATTTGGTTGAAAATAAGGGTGTTATTAAAGATATTAATTTACATATAAAAGTCTTAAATGATGTAATAAATTATTTTAATGAATTTGAAGGTGTAGATATATTAGGATTAAATTTTTCTAAAATAAAAGGAGCAAAAGGAAATATTGAGTACTGGATTTATTTAAAAAAAATAAATAATACTATAAAAGAAAAAAATATAAATTATGATAAAATAGTAAAAGATATTGCATTAAAATCACATGAATTTTTTAAGTAATTTAATTAATTTTAATTTATTTAAAATAATAAATATAAAAAATAAAATATTTAAATAATTATGAAATCAATTGGATTAATTTCAAATAATGAAAATTCAAAGGCAATTAATGTTGCAAAAGATATTTATGATTACTTGCAGTTAAAAAAAATAAAAATTTATTTACTTGAAAATGATGAGCTTCCTAAAAAATATAATTTGCCTTGGTCAAGCGAAGAAGAGTTTATAAAAAATATTGAAGCCCTTATATCTGTTGGAGGAGATGGAACATTTTTAAGAGCTGCAAGACATACTTTTAAAAATAACATACCAATAATGGGGGTAAATGCAGGAAAACTTGGATTTTTATCTGAAATAAATATATCAGATATGTATGATTCATTAGATAAAATCATAGGTAATAATTTTGAAATTGAAAAAAGAATGTTAATATCTGGCATGCTTTATAGAGATAAAAAATTAGTTGATGGGAAAAATTCTCCTTATTTAGCACTAAATGATTTTGTAATTACTAAGTCGTTTCTTGAGAAAATTATTGAAATTAAAATAATAGTAAATGGAGTTTCTATTTTAAGTTATGGTGCAGATGGAATAATTATATCATCTCCTACAGGTTCTACTGCATATTCACTATCAGCTGGAGGTCCAGTTGTTGAGCCACGTAATGAATGTATCATCATTACTCCTATTTGTGCTCATACATTATTTAGCAGAAGTTTAGTAATTAGCCCAGAAAATCAAATAGAAATTTTAATAAATTCTGGAAAAACTAAAGTTAACTTAAATATAGATGGTAGAAAAACTGATTTTGAAGTAATGGATGGAGATATTTTTAAAGTTGGAAAATCAGACTATAAATTAAATTTAATTACTTTTAATAAAAATATTTATTTTAAAATTTTTAAAGAAAAATTAATTGGAAAAGAGTAAATAAATAAATAAAAATTAAACAAAAAATTAAATATAAAAAAATAAATAAAACAAAATAAAAAAAGTTTTATAATATTTTAAATTTTGCGAATCCATAATGCTTAAAGAACTTCAACTAAAAAATTTTGCACTTATTGATGATGCTAAAATAAAATTTAGCAAAGGTTTAAATATTCTTACAGGCGAAACAGGTGCTGGGAAAACATTAATTATAGAAGCGATAAATTTACTTATTGGAGAAAGAGCAGATTTAAGTTTAATTAGAGAAAAAGAAGAAAGTTTACTAGTTCAGGGGTTTTTTGATTTTTCGGGTAATGAACAAGTTAAAAAGTTTTTAATAGATGAAGGTTTTATTGATGACTCAGATTCTGTTGATGATATTGTAATTAGTAGAGAATTAAATAAAAGTGGGAAAAACAGAGCATTTATAAATGGTATTTTTACTCAAATAAATAATTTAAAGGCTTTAGGTAAGCTTTTTATAGATATACATGGGCAGCATGATCATCAATATTTATTAGATCAAAAAGTTCATATAAATATTATAGATAAATTAGGTAAAGAAAAATTAGATGAAATTAAAAATGAGTATATTCATGAACTTGATAATTATTTAAATGAAAAAAAACAAATTGAGCAATTATTAAAATTACAGTCAGAAAAAACAAAAAAACTTGAAGATTTAAAGTTTAGATTAAAAGAATTAGAAGAATTAAATTTAAAAGAGCATGAAGATGAAATTCTTGAAAATGAAAAAAGTATTTTAAAAAATTCAGAAAAAATTTTTCAATATTCTGCTGAATCTTTAAAATTGTTAAATGGAGACGAAGACCAGCCTTATTCTTTAATAGATAGCCTTTCATTGCTTTTAAGAAATTTAAGGCAAATTGTTGAATTTGATAAAAATATAAACAAATTTATAGATGAAGTTTCTAACTTAGAGGCAATATTTAACGAATTAAATCATTATTTAAAAAATTATGTTGTTGATTTTGAGTTTAGTCCTAAAAAACTTGAAATGGTTCAAGAAAGAATTTTTACTATAAATGAAATAAAGAAAAAATACAATATGGAGATAGCTGAGCTTCTAAATTATACGGATAAATTAAAAGAAGAAATAAGTAACTTTGAAGATATTGATAATACTATTGATTTGAGATTAAAAAATTTAGAGACTTTAAAAAATAATTTAAAGCAAAAAGCATTAAAATTATCTAAATACCGCAAAGAAATTATTGAAGATTTTGAGCATAAAATTAAGAAAGAACTTTTAGATTTAAATTTTAAATCAGTTAAATTTGAAGTAAACTCTTATTATATAAATGGCGAGGATGATTTTGTAGATGATGTTGGAATAAAATTTACAAGAAATGGAATTGATGACTTAGAGTTTTTAATTTCATTAAATCCTGGAGAGAGTTTAAAAAGTTTAATAAAAGTTGCATCAGGTGGAGAAATATCAAGAATAATGCTGGCATTAAAAAGTATAATTAGTGATATTGATAATATAGATGTTATGGTGTTTGATGAAATAGATACTGGTATTGGGGGAGAAACAGCCATAGTTGTTGGAGAAAAATTATATAAAATTTCTAGTAATAAACAAGTTATATGCATAACTCATCTTGCTCAAATTGCAAGTTTTGCTGATAATCATTTATTTATTAACAAATATGTTGAAAAAAATAAAACAAAAGTTAATATTAGTGTTTTAAATTCTAAAGAAAAAATAATTGAAATTTCTAGGATGATTAGTGGAAGAAAAGATAGCGATATTTCTTTAAAACATGCTGAAGAGTTAATTAATCAAAGTGTTGATATTAAAAATAATTTAAAGGAGGCTTAATAAATTTTGGAAACAAAGTTTATATTTGTTACAGGAGGAGTTTTATCTTCATTAGGTAAGGGAATTTGCGCTGCTTCTTTAGGTAGGCTTTTAAAATCAAGGGGACTTAGTGTTACTATTCAAAAGTTTGATCCTTATATCAACATTGATCCTGGCACAATGAACCCTTTTCAGCATGGAGAAGTTTTTGTAACTGATGATGGTGGTGAAACAGATTTAGATTTAGGCCATTACGAAAGATTCATAGATGAAAATTTATCAAAATATAATAATTTTACTTCTGGTAAAATTTATAAAACTGTTATAGATAATGAAAGAAGAGGAGATTATCTTGGAAATACAGTTCAGGTTATTCCTCATGTAACAGATGAAATAAAAAATAGTATTAAAAAAACATTAACAACTAAAAAATCTGATGTGATAATAACTGAAATAGGTGGAACTGTTGGGGATATTGAAAGTCTTCCTTTTCTTGAAGCAATAAGGCAGTTTAAAAAAGATATTGGAAAAGAAAATGTTTTATATATCCATGTAACATATGTACCATATTTAAAAACAAGTGATGAACTAAAGACTAAACCAACCCAACATAGTGTTAAAGAGTTAAGAAGCATAGGTATTCAGCCAGATATTATAATTTGCAGGAGTGAAGTGCCTATTAATGAAGCGATAAGAAGCAAAATTAGTTTATTTTGTGATATAGAAAAAGAAGCAATAATAAATGCTGTTGATGCAAAACATTTATATGAAGTCCCACTAAACTTAAAACAAGAAAATCTTGATAAAATTGTGATTTCAAAACTTGATTTAAAGTGTGGTGAAGCAAATTTAGCAAGTTGGGAAAAAATTGTAGATACTTTGCATAATTTAAAAGGCAAAGTTACTATTGGTATTGTTGGTAAATACACTAATTTAAAAGATGCATATATCAGTATTGTTGAATCATTAAATCATGGTGGATACTTTTATAATACAAACGTTGAAATAAAGTGGATTAACTCAGAAGATATTGATGAAAATTTTAATGATGGAGAAGTATTTGCAGATGTTCATGGCATACTTGTACCAGGGGGATTTGGAATTAGAGGTATTAATGGAAAAGTAAGAGCTATTAAATATGCAAGAGAAAATAAAGTGCCATTCTTTGGCATTTGCCTGGGAATGCAATGTGCTGTTATAGAATTTGCAAGAAACGTAATTGGTTTAAAGGATGCAAACAGTTCTGAATTTGATCCTAAAACAAAAAACCCTGTTATTGATTTAATGCTTGAGCAACAACAAATTAATGATAAAGGCGGAACTATGCGTCTTGGTAAATATCCTTGCATGGTAAAAAAAGATACTAAGGCATATGCTGCATATAATGAAGATTTAATTTATGAAAGACATAGACATAGATATGAGCTAAATAATTCTTATCGTGAAATTTTGGAAAAAAATGGGATGATTATTTCAGGAATTTATCCTGATAAAAATCTTGCAGAAATAATAGAATTAAAAGAACATCCTTGGTTTATTGGAGTTCAATTTCACCCAGAATTTAAATCTCGACCTGACAAGCCTCATCCGTTATTTAGAGATTTTATTGCTGCTTCAATAAAAAATGGAGCATTATTTTAATACTTATTTTTTTTAAAATATTTTTAATTTATTATCACTAAAAATTAATAATCTTGGGCACATTTTATACTAAAATAAATTAAATTTAAAATAAACAAAATGATAAGATGGTATAAAAAATTAATTATTTTATTTGCTACTATAACTTTAATTATAGTTATTATATTTACCCCCTTATTATTTTATGTATTTAATATAAATTATTATTTAAACCTTTATGAAAAAAATGGAGTGTTTAATTCTATAGATAAAGAAGATGCAATTATATTAACAAATGAATTAATTAAATTTTTAAAAAATGGTGAACCCTTTAAAGCTTTTAATTTAAAAAATAATGTTGCTTTTTTTACTGCTGATGAAATAAGTCATTTGAATGATGTTAGAATTTTGTTTAAGAAAATATTTACTGTTTATTATATTTCAGTTGGACTAAGTATTATTTTTATAGTTTTATTATTTGAAAAGAAAATAAAAAATTATTTTAAAAATATATCGCTAGTTTTTTTAATTCCTTCATTAATTATAGTTTTCTTTTTAATTGTTCTATATTTTGCAGGGCAAAATTTCATACCATTATTTGATAAATTTCATACAATTTTTTTCCCTCAAGGAAATTATGCTTTTCCTGAAAATTCTACATTAATTACTTTGCTTCCTCTTGGATTTTTTTATGATTTTTTCATAAAACTTGTTAAATCTTCTTTAATGTTTTCTATTATTTTAATTATTGTATCTATAATATTTTATATAATTTATAAAAAAAGTTTTAATAATAAGTTTAAAGAAGGTTTATTTGGTAAATAAAAATAAAAATTATGAATTAAATATAAACAGCAAAAGATTATTAAAAAATTTTTTTGATATTTTAAAAATTAAAAGTATCTCTAAAAATGAAAAAAAGCTATTGTTGTATATAAAAAAACAATTAGAAAAATTAAATATAGAATTTTATGAAGATGACGTAAGTAATAATTTTGGTGGAAATTCAGGAAATCTAATAGCCAATTATTTACCAGAAATTAGTAATAAAAATCCATCAATTTTTTTATGTGCCCATCTTGATACAGTTTTTCATGAAAAAATTATAGAGCCCATTATAGAAGATGGGAAAATTATAAATAAAAATAAAGATGAAATACTTGGAGCAGATGATAAAGCAGCAGTTGCAGCAATTTTAGAGGCAATTAGATATTTAAAAGAAAAGAAAATTCCTACTGGTAAAATATATATAATTTTTACCGTAGCAGAAGAAATTGGCTTATTTGGGTCAAGATATATTAATTTAAATGATATAGATGCTAAATATGGTTTTGTTTTTGATTCAGATGGGGATATAGGTAAAATAATAAATAAAGCACCATTTCATAATAGAATAAATTTAAAAGTCATTGGAAAAGCTTCTCATGCAGGTGTTTCACCTGAAAAAGGGATAAACTCTATAAAAGCTGCCTCAATTGCAATTTCAAAAATTAATTTAGGTCGCTTAGATGATGAGACAACTTGCAACATTGGAATTATTAAAGGTGGCGTTGAAACAAACATAATACCTGAGATTACAGAAGTTTTTGCTGAAGCAAGAAGTATCAATGTTAATAAACTAAATAATGTAACTCAAGAAATAATAAATGAATTTGAAAAAGCTTGCAGTTCTATTGGGGCTAAATTAGAATACAATATTTTAAGAGAATATGATGGTTATGAAATTGATAAAGACAACACCATAATTAAAATAGCTGTAAATGCATTAAAGAAATTAAAAATTAACCCAATAATAGCTTCAACAGGTGGAGGAAGTGATACCAATAATTTTAATTCAAAAGGTAAAATTGCAATAAATTTAAGTTGTGGTGTTGAAAATTGTCACTCAAAGGATGAATTTATAAAAATTAGTGAATTAGAAAAATTAGTAAAACTTATTATTGAAATTTGTAGAGGAAATGAAAAAGAGGAAATATGAATGATGAATTTGAAGAAAAATTAATTAGCTCAAAAAAAGTTTTTGATGGTAAAATACTTAAATTATTTTTTGACAATGTAAAACTTCCAAATAATAAAATTGCGACTAGAGAAAAAGTTTGGCACCCTGGAGCAGTTGCTATCATACCAATAACTCAAGATAATGATGTAATTTTAATAAAGCAATATAGATATCCTGTTGAAGAAACTTTAATTGAAATTCCTGCGGGTAAATTAGATAAAAATGAAAATCCATTAGAATGTGCAAAAAGAGAACTTAAGGAAGAAGTTGGGGCTGTAGATGGTGATTTAATTCATTTAAGTTCATTTTATACAACCCCGGGATTTTCAAATGAATATTTACACTTATATTTAGCTATTAATTTTAATAATAAACAAAATAGCCCTGATGATGATGAATTTTTAAAAATAATAAAAGTACCACTATTAGAATGTTTAAAATGGGTCAAAGAGGGTAAAATAAAAGATGCAAAAAGTATCATTGGTATTTTACTTGCAAATGATTATATAAATAATAAAAAATGACAAATATATTAAAAAATAATGATGAATATAAGAATTTAGATTTACAGTTAGAAAAATTTTACGATTTTTTAAGATTTGAGAAACAAATTTCTCAAAATACCTTTGAATCCTATAAAAGAGATTTAATAATTTTTAGTAATCTTCTTAAAGAAAAAGAAATAAAAAATTTTTTGCAAATAAGCCATGAAGATGTATTAAGTTTATTAGAATCATTATTTAAAGATTACTCTGAAAAATCAATTTCAAGACTACTTTCTTCTGTTAGGTCATTTTATAAATTTCTTTTAAGAAATAACCCTTATATTAAGAATCCTTTTATTGGAATTAAAAACCCAAAAACAGATAAAAAATTAATTAAAGTTTTAGATGAAGAAGAAGTAAAAGACTTCCTTGAAAAAATTCCTTACTCAACTAAATTTGAATTACGTGATAAAGCAATGTTTGAACTTTTATATTCTTCTGGTTTAAGAGTTAGTGAATTAGTAAATTTAAAACTAAATGATATTGATTATGAAGAAAAATTAATTAGATGTTTTGGGAAGGGAGATAAGGAAAGAATTGTCCCAATAAGTGATACGTCTATGCATTTTTTATTAATGTATATAAAATCAGCTAGATTTAAAATTGAAAGTAAAAAAAATTTTAGGTCAAATGATTTTGTCTTTTTAAATAAAAACGGGAGCAGATTAACAAGGCAAGGGTTTTGGAAAATTTTAAAAAAATATGAAAAAAAATTTAATTTAAACAAAGATTTATATCCTCATTTATTTAGGCATAGCTATGCTACCCATATGCTTGAAAGAGGTGCTGATTTAAGAGTAGTTCAAGAATTGCTTGGCCATAGCAACATATCAACTACAGAAATTTACACAAATATAAATAAAAAATTTATAAAAGATAATTATTATAAATATCATCCTAAA
>Ga0078972_1013691_pt1 | contig 13235 bp, 11 predicted proteins | sample YelNatPaOPGAMG01_FD_67568 | JGI IMG/M metagenome (GOLD analysis project Ga0078972, IMG submission 67568) | Hot spring thermophilic microbial communities from Obsidian Pool, Yellowstone National Park, USA - OP-RAMG-01 (SPADES assembly) (version 2) | ecosystem: Environmental > Aquatic > Thermal...
GGGTCGGAGAGGTTCTGATAAGGGCGATAGACGGGGTGAGCTTCGAGATAGAAGAGGCATCCTTTGTCTCCTTTGTGGGACCTTCCGGTAGTGGCAAGACAACCCTTTTAAACCTCATAGGATGTCTTGATAGTCCAACGGAAGGAAATCTCTCTGTGGTCGGGGAAGATGTAAAGGAACTGGACAGAAGAGAGGGTGCACTGTTCAGGGGCAAGAATATCGGTTTTATATTCCAGGACTTCAATCTCATACCGGTCCTCACTGTCTATGAAAATATAGAATACCCTTTGATTATGGTTCAGAATGTCCCGGCCAGAGAAAGGGAAGAGAGGGTAATGAAATTACTGGATGCAGTTGGTATGCTCGAGCAGGAAAACAAATACCCTGATCAGATATCAGGAGGCCAGAAGCAGAGGGTGGCTGTTGCACGTGCCCTTGTGACAAATCCAAAGCTTGTGCTTGCAGATGAGCCAACGGCAAACCTTGACCATAAGACTGCTTACATGGTCATCGAACTTATGAAGAAGATGCGGGATGAATTCAACACCACCTTTATCTTTTCCACCCATGACCAGAAGATAGTGGGTGAGGCAGAGATCATATATACCCTTGAGGACGGCCAGATAATGGATATGAGGAAAAAAGGAGGAAACGAAAATGGGAAATCTCTTTAAGATAGCCATAAGGAACTTAAGACGTTACAGGAGGAGGACCATACTCACCTCGTCCCTCATAACCATAGGTGTGATCTTTGTGCTGGTCTTTGTTGGTGTCTCAGGCTCATTTAAGAACATGATGATAGGCCAGATGACAGATTCCATGTTAGGTCATATCCAGATACACAGAAAGGGATACATAGCATCCATAGACAACCTGCCACTCACCATGAATATGAAACCCCAGGCAGTGAAAAAGCTGGAAGGCATATTTAAACAGATCCCAGAAATTGAGGCCTATTCGCCGAGGATAAAATTCGGGGCCATGTTCAGCAGTTTTACAGAGACAACAAACATCCGGCTCAACGGTGTATATCCTGAAATGGAGATGAAGACCTTACCGCTTCTTGCATCCAGGATATCAAACGGTGGGAAAGAGATAAGAAAAGGCGAGATCATCATCCCTGAACTCCTTGCGCGAGGCATGAAGATAAATGTAGGCGACACCATCGTGGTTATTGCTACAAATAAGGATGGTTCAGTAAACGGAAAACAGCTTAAGGTGGGCGGGATTATCGAGAGTGTAACAGGCCCTGGTGGCAGGGACGGTTATATCCATATAGAGGATGCCATGGAGATATTGAGGATGGATGAGATGGAGATAAGTGAGATTGCCATAAGACTTAAACACTTCGATAGGCTCCACGCAGTTTATAACACACTTTACACTTTACTTTCAGGGGAGTTAAACAAGCAGGGAAAGCCTGCCTTCGAGGTCCATACATGGGAGGGGCTATCTCCTTTCTATAATATCGCAAGGATGATAGACATGATGAGTATTTTCATAAAGGCTATGCTTATTGCCATTGTGCTCATAAGCGTAATGAACGTGATGATTATGGCAGTCTACGAAAGGATCCGTGAGATAGGCACCATCGCCGCCATTGGCACTTTGCCGGGCAAGATACTCTCCATGTTCGTTGTGGAGGGATTTTTACTTGGCATTATCGGTGCAATTGCGGGGAATATCTTAGGGACAGCCATTGTATATGTCTTGAAATTGTTGAGAATTACCTTTGACTTTGGAAGACAGACAGGCCTTGTGCTATCTCCAACCGTTGCCATGACCGATATCCTTATGATATCCCTGATAGTGATTGTTGTGGCTGTGCTTGGAAGCCTGCAGCCTGCCTTAAAGGCATCCCGTATGGAACCCATAAAGGCGTTAAGGCATGTATAAAAAAGTGAAATGGATAATGTGAAGAGAGAAAGGAGATATGGGGTATGAAAAGGATGGTAATTTTCTTGCTTGCCCTGTTTATTGCAATACCGGTCTTTGCCATTGACGGAACCCAGCTTTTAAAAGAGATAGACAGGAATCTGAACCCCGAATCCTATGAGCTCTATAGAAAGCTTATAAACATCGAGCCCGATGGCAGAAAGAAGGAATATGTGCTTTTTACAGCCAAAAAGGGGAAGGACAAGGTGGCGGCACTTTTCCTATCGCCTGCAAGCGATAAAGGTAGAAGCACCTTAAGACTCGGGGATAATATGTGGCTCTATATCCCTAATGTGGGTAAACCTGTAAGGATCACAAGCCTCCAATCTGTGGTTGGAGGCATCTTCAATAATGCTGACATCATGCAGCTTGACTATTCAGATGAATACACCGTTGAGAAAATAGAGGACTTAAAAAATCAATACCTTCTTCATCTTAAGGCAAAGACAAAGACCGTTGCCTATGATAGGCTTAAATTCTGGGCAGATAAAAAGACAAAGACGCCTGTAAAGATTGAGTGTAGAACAGAGGCAGATATGCTTATAAAGACCCTTTATTTCAAAGAGATAAAAGACTTTGGCGGCGGTATTATAAGACCTTCTATTATAGAAACAGATAGCCCCCTTTACAAGGGTTATAAATCCATCATTATCATCGCAGGTATCAAAAAGAGGGAGTTCAAGGATGAGGTATTCACCCTTACCTTTATGCCCAAGATGGAATCGTTAAGATAGGATGGCTCGATGTTCAATGTTCTGGGTTCGAGTTCAAAATCTATTTTTTTACCCTTTATCTTTTCTCTTTTTATTTTCACCATTCACCATTCGCTATTTACCATTCACTTATTATTCGCTGAGGAATACAAATTCGAGGCATCAGAGTTTGAAAAAAAGCCCTATCGCATAGGCGGCTATATTGAGTTCTATCCCGTATTGTTCGGTCTTGATAAGAATTCCAGCCTTTACAAACTGAACTTCTACAACAGAAGTGAAGGGAGCACCACAGAACAGTACAACGCAAACTTGCAATTAGAGGGAAGTCTGGAAAAAGGCATCCTGCGCGCCTATGTGAAGACATTTACAAACTATACCAATTCCTATCAGACAGAAACAACGAAGATCACTGTTTTTGAAGGAAAGATTTCCATAAAGCCAACGGACTCATTCATAGCAGAGGCAGGGAAAAAGACACTCAACTGGGGCAAGGGATATGCATGGAACCCTGTAGCGTTTCTCGATAGAACAAAGGACCCCAATGACCCTGAGCTTTCCCGGGAAGGTTTCATCGTTGGTTCCCTTGATTTTACAAAGAGCCTTTCAGGTCCACTTAAAACATTTTCCTTTACACCAGTTCTCATTCCTGTATATTCCGGGGTGAATGATGACTTCGGAGAGTTAGACCACCTGAATTTTGCCTCAAAATTTTATTTTCTCCTGTATGATACAGATATAGACCTTATGTTTTTAACCGGTGGCAGTAAAACTACGAGATATGGCATGGATTTCTCGAGGAATCTGGCAAGCAATCTTGAGATACACGGTGAGTTTTCATGGATCAATGATTTTAAAAAGACAATAACCGACAGCAGCGGCAACACATCCCAGGACCGATATAATGCCATAAATTATCTAATAGGTTTACGCTACCTCACCGAGAAGGATACTACATTCATCCTTGAATACTACCACAATGGCACAGGCTATAACCATAAAGAAATGAGTGACTTTTTCACCTTTATAGACAGGGCTTATGAGATGTATACTTCTGAAGGAAACAGAACCATGCTTAATAAGGCTATAAATCTTGCCAGTAATGCTTATGGCCGTATAAATCCGGCAAAGAATTATCTTTACCTCCGTATCAGTCAGAAGGATCCCTTTGATATATTGTACTGGACACCTGCGGTCACGCTGATTACCAACATAGACGACAAGAGCTTTTCACTGATGCCTGAAATCTCATACACTGGTATCACAAATTTTGAGTTTCGTTTAAGGGGCGGACCGATTGTGGGTACCCGTAGTAGCGAATATGGTGAAAAACAAAACGATTACCGGATAGATTTCAGAATGAGGTATTATTTTTAACGATCTTATTAACGTAAATCCATTAGCCCACATAGCACTTATTTTTCATTAGCCTTAAGGTCACACGTCACATAGCACACGCCTACAGGTGTTTCAACGGCATAGGGAAAGTACTATTCGCACAGCCCTTGATGATGCAGGAGAAAAGACAAGAGGAATAAAGATTGTTGAAAAAGGCAGCACAAAAGGGCGTAGACTTTGCGGAGGAGAAGATAAATGTCAAGGTTGAAAAATATTAAGCTCGTGGTAAAATTAGAATAGCGAGGCAATTGAAGTAAAAAGGAGAGGAGAAGAGGGGGGAGTTTACAGTTATCATTCAGAGAGATGAAGAAGGTTATTATGTTGCTGAAGTGCCTGAACTTAAGGGCTATCATACTTAAGGCAAGGTCACTTGATGAATTGATGGAATGGATAAAAGAAGCAATCCAACTCTGCTTAGTTGTATCCATTTTAAAAAAGGCAGGATTTGAGATTGAAAGACAGAGAGGAAGTCATGTATTCCTTAGACACTCAGATGGCAGGGCTACAGTTGTTCCAATACATCAAGGCGAAACAATTGGAATTGGCCTTTTGCTAAAAAGAAGATTTTTATAAATTATCAAGGGGGGATAAGGGATAGTGACTCTAAAAAGAAAAATCATTATATTGATTTTCACTTTTGCAACACTAATTTTCCCATATTTTACTTTTTCCGCTGAACCACCAAAGGAGCCAATGCTCAAGATAGATACAGGCATGCATACAGCAGCGATTAAGAGAATCGGCATAGATAGTGCTGAAAGATACCTTGTCACCGGCTCTTATGATAAGAGCATAAAGGTATGGGAGCTAAGAACAGGAAGGCTCATAAAGACCTTAAGACCACCAATAGGAAGTGGCAATGAAGGGAAAATCTACGCGGTAGCCATCTCTCCTGATGGAAGACATATTGCAGGTGGTGGCTGGACTGGTTATGAATGGGATGGTAGTGAGTCAATTTACATCTTTGACCTCAATACTGGAAGGCTCATAAAAAGGCTCTCAGGCTTGCCAGAGGTAATACCTCATCTTAGCTACTCAAAGGATGGCAGATATCTTGCTGCTGGATTAGGACTGAATAATGGCATAAGGGTTTATAGAACAGGGGATTACTCGTTGGTTAAAGAAGATAAAGATTATGGAGATAGTGTTTATGGTCTTGATTTTAGTAATGATGGAAGGTTTGTTACAACCTCCAATGATGGCTTCATAAGGCTCTATAATAAAAACTTTAAACTCATAAAAAAGAAAAAGGCACCTGGTGGAAAAATGCCTTCTCAGATAAGCTTTTCACCTGATGGCTCAAGGATTGCTGTTGGATATGATGATACACCAAATGTGGATCTCCTTTCATCAGATGACCTTGAAAAACTTTACTCTGCTGATACAGGAGATTTTTCTGGATGTAATTTTGTTAGTGTTACCTTTTCCTCTGAAGGTTCATATCTTTATGCTGGGGGAACTTGTCAAAAGCTATTTGATAACAATTGGAAAGACATTATCCGGCGATGGGAGATATTAAATAGTTCAAGTGGTTCAAAGGTTGTTCAAGATGGTTCAAGGTATATAGATATCCCTGCTACAGAAAACACAATTATTCATATCCTTCCACTTAAAGGCGGTGGTGTTGTATTTGGCTCAATGGAGCCATCCTTTGGTATTGTTGATGCCGGTGGAAGGCTTGCCCTATATAAAGGAAATGATATTGCAGACCTGAGGGATCAGGGAGATGAATTTCAGGTCTCCTATGATGGCTCTGTTATAAGGTTTGGATATGAAGAATGGGGCAAATCTCCAGTGGTCTTTGATGCAGAAAAGAGGGAGTTTGTGGATGAGTCATCCGTAAGGCTCCTTAAACCTATTACAGAAATCAAAGGATTAGAAATTACTGACTGGAAAAATAACTACACCCCAAAACTAAATGGCAATCCTATTAAACTTGAGCAGTATGAATTTTCAATGAGCCTTGCTATATCTCCTGATGGAAAGAAGTTCTTGCTTGGCACAGGGTGGTATTTAAGGCTTTTTGATAAAGATGGTAATGAGATCTGGAATGTGCCAGCACCTGATGCAGCCTGGGCAGTGAATATCTCGGGCAATGGAAGGGTTGCAGTTGCTGGATTTGGAGATGGGACAATTAGATGGTACAGGATGGAGGATGGAAAGGAGATTTTAGCACTTTTCCCAAATAAGGACAAAAAGAGATGGGTTATCTGGACACCAAAGGGTTATTACGATGCAAGCCCGGGTGGTGAGGAACTCATCGGCTGGCATATAAACAATGGCAGGGATAAATCCGCAGACTTTTTCCCTGCAAGTAGATTCAGGGACAGGTTTTACCGACCTGATGTGATAGCAATGCTCTTTACAACCTATGATGAAGAGAGAGCAATTGCCTTAGCCAATGAGGAATCAGGAAGAAAAAGGGTAGAGACAGATATTCAAAATATCCTGCCACCAGTAATAACAATCCTCTCCCCTTTTGATGGCTCAACTATTTCAAAAAAGGAGCTTACTGTTAGGTATGCCATAAGAAATCCCTCTAAGGAGCCTGTTACAAGGATACAGGTATTGATAGATGGAAGGCCAGTGTCTCAGACAAGAGGGGTTCAGATAAAGCCAAAGGATGAGGAGACAGGGGAGATTACCGTTACAGTGCCAGAGAGGGATTTTGAGCTTAGCCTCATTGCTGAAAATAAATATTCTGCAAGTGTTCCATCTACGATAAGGCTCTACTGGAAGTCTGATAAACCAAAGCCTAAGGATTTTGTAATAAAGCCAAAGCTTTATATCCTTGCCATAGGTGTAAGCAAGTATCAAAACAAAGACCTTAAGCTTCAGTTTGCAAGCAAAGATGCAAAGGACTTTGTAGAGGCAATGAAACTCCAGAAGGAGAAACTTTATCAGGATGTAGTGGTAAAGCTTCTTACAGATGAACAGGCAACAAAGGATGATATACTCGATGGCCTTGAGTGGCTTCAAAGGCAGGTCACATCAAAGGATGTGGCTATGGTATTCATTGCAGGACATGGAATAAATGATACTACAGGTATTTACTACTTTTTGCCTGTAAATGCAGACCTTGAAAAACTAAAAAGAACAGGTGTGCCATATTCTGACATTAAAAACACAGTATCAGGGCTTGCAGGAAAGGTTTTAATGTTTGTAGATACCTGCCACTCAGGAAATGTCTTTGGAGGAAAAAGGGCTTTAACAGATATAACAGGTATAATAAATGAGCTCTCCACTGCAGAAAATGGGGTGGTAGTCTTTGCCTCATCCACAGGCAGGCAGTACTCCCTTGAAGACCCGCAGTGGGGAAATGGTGCATTCACAAAGGCACTTGTTGAAGGCTTAAAAGGTAACGCAGACCTTCTTGGCAAGGGAAAGATTACTATAAACATGCTTGATGCCTTCCTTGCAGAGAGGGTAAAGGAACTCACGAAGGGAAAACAGACACCTGTGACAGCAAAGCCCCAGACTGTGCCAGATTTTCCGATAGCGGTGAAATAGGCTTAAGACCTTTGCAGAATGCTGTGCATTATTAAGAAAAAACATCTACCTCCAGCTATCGCCTATTCCGTTAAAATCGGCCACCTGTTCCGGTTTAAATCGGCCGCCCTGCCGGAGCGAAGCGACGCTGGATTTTTAGTTCTTTATAAAGCATTGCTAAGAAAAATAGGTCAGCTTAAAGAAATGCCTCTTTTTTGTCTTGGCGATGGGGGAAAGTTTATGGTACCGTTTGAATCGAGCTCGGATTACCGCAAGTGGCAAAAGGAAAAAAACGAAGCCTTTGATGACTTGCAAGGATGAAACGCCATAAAAGTCATCAAAAGCCCATTGAAAGGCCGCCTTGGTTTAGAGAATGGGCAGATGAAAGGAGAGGTCAGGGGATGACGGAAATGAAAGATGGATGCGTCCAGGCTGCACGGGGACCGATAACAACCGAACCTAAATCGGCCGCCCCTGCCGCAGGGACAGAACCTTTAAAGGAGGTGACAAAAATGCTTGCCCGTGTTGGTAAAGAGGCTCCGGATTTTGAAGCCAATGCCTTTGTGGCCGGTATAGGTTTCAAACCGGTGAAGCTGTCTGATTATAAAGGTAAATGGATTGTCCTTTGCTTCTATCCCGGGGATTTTACCTTCGTATGACCGACAGAGCTGGCGGCGGTCGCTGCCATGTACGAGGAATTTAAGGCCCTGGGCGTAGAAGTGCTGGCCGTGAGCACCGATAGCCGCTTTTCCCATAAAATATGGCAGGAAGAAGAACTATCCAAGATGGTTGATGGTGGTGTGCCATTTCCCATGTTATCAGATGCAGGGGGGAAAATCGGTGCAATCTACGGCGTTTACGACGAGGCGGCAGGGGTGGATATAAGAGGCCGCTTCATTATAGACCCTGATTTTATAATTCGCGCAATGGAGGTCCTGACACCTGAAGTAGGGCGTAATCCGGAAGAACTGATAAGACAGATCAAAGCGTTTCAACACGTGCGCGCCACTGGGGAGGTGACGCCTTCTGGATGGCAACCCGGTCAAAAAACCCTTAAACCCAATCCGGCACTGGTAGGCAAAGTTTGGGAAATCTGGAAACCTTAAGAATAGAAAACCAAGGTGGTCTGACAACTGGGCGTTTCTTTGCATCTACCTTCGCCGTCAGTGCTTTATAAGAACAGGCAAAAAGCCATTTTCAATCAGCATTTTTCTTTTTTTCCCATCCAGTGACACCTCCCATATATCCCTTTCATTCAGCCAGCCCGAGGACTTCAGCGGATGTCCCTTTCGTCGTGGAGTCTCTGTCATGGAGGAGGTTAGTAAAACTTTTTCCCCCGATTCATCGAAAACATCCAGAACGGGATCCATTTCACCCTTCCCCTCAGCATTAATCAGCCGAACCTCCGTCACCCTTTTACCCTCACCGGTTCGGTTTTCCGTAGTGAAAGCCACTTTCATGCCATCTGGGGAAAAGACTGCCGCTTCCCCTGGAGAAAAAAACCGCATGGTGTTGTCCAGGGTATTTAGGATGCAAACGTACCGTCGGAGGCTTATCTTTTTTGCGAGGGATGTTCCTTGCGCTTTTTCGGCCGTTTCCGCCTGCCGCTTCGATACTTGTCGGCCCGGAGAAAAATCCGCCGAAAAACCGAAAATCGCGCTTGACCTGTTGGCAGAGGTTGCAGTACTATACTAAAAATTACATGGACTTTAGTGTGGATGGCCGCCGACCCAAGCTGCTTGATCAGATGCGCAAAGGACCGTATTACAATGCTTCCTGAATCGATCAAATCGCCGCTTTGAACCGAGGCGGCTGCCGAGTTAAGAGCCCAGTAGATGACTTATGAGGAGCTGTTGCCTGTTAGAGGGAAACCGTACAACATGAAGACGATCTTTCGAGATGGCGCAAGAGGATTGAAAACAAAGGGGTTGATAATTCACCTGCCAGCGCGCGTTATGCCGACACTTGCCGGCAGGGGCGCGTTAGACGGAAACCAGATAAACAATAGTTAGGCCACTTCCGAGTAGAGATGTCACCTAATCCACAACCATCAATAACGCAATTGTTCACTTCCTTTTTACGCTTAGGTATCACTGCATTTGGTGGGCCATCTATGGTAGCATATATCCGCAAGATGGCAGTAGAGGAGAAACGCTGGCTTGACGCAGAAACCTTTAGCAATGGTGTTGCTCTTTGTCAAATGATACCTGGTGCAACTGCCATGCAAATGTCCGCATATGTGGGATTGAAAACGCGGGGTGCAATCGGTGCAGGTGCAAGTTTCATTGGCTTTGGTCTCCCTGCCTCTCTGTTGATGATGGCCTTCGCCACTCTGTACACTTACGCTCACACTCTACCCATTGTGGTTTCGGCCTTCAACGGACTTCAAGCAATCATTGTCGCTATCATAGCCAATGCCACTCTATCTTTTGGCAAAACCACCCTGAAAGATTGGAAAACTTTAGTCCTTACGGGCATAGCAGCGGTACTGTTCGGTCTGAATGTGAATCCAGTTCTTGTCATTCTATTAGCCGCTGTCGGGGCATTCGCGGCCATCAAATCCAAGCAACCTAATCCGCACCCTGCTGTTTCTTCGGTGCAAACCATAGCATACACAAAGCCGCTCATGCTCATGTTATCGGTCTCCGCACTCGGCTTCCTTCTGCTTTTCTTTTTCAACCAAACTCTGTTCAACCTGGCTATTCTGTTGTTCAGAATAGACCTGCTCGCTTTTGGCGGCGGATTTGCTTCCGTGCCTCTTATGCTCCACGAAATTGTCGGAGTCCGGAATTGGATAGACAGCCAGACTTTTATGAATGGGATTGCTCTTGGACAAGTCACTCCAGGGCCAATCATAATTACTGCTACCTTCATAGGTTATCTATTAGGCGGCCCGTTTGGAGGAGTAGTTGCTACCATCAGCATCTTCTTGCCTTCTTTTATGGTAGTGGTAGGTATCTCACCCTACTTTGACCGCTTGCGGGCTTCTCCCGCGTTTAACAAAGTCATTGAGGGCGTGTTGTGTTCCTTTGTAGGCTTACTCTTGACTGTCACTATCCGTTTTGCCTTGAATGTCCATTGGGATTTGTCCCATTTACTGCTAGCCAGCAGCGCACTTGTCGCCTTGCTCTTGAAAGTAGATATTCTCTGGGTAGTCGTGATTGGAACGATAATTTCGATAATGCTGTTCACCTGATCCTCAAACCAAGAACATGGCCTAACCAGCGGTTGCAGCCGACCGCCTTCGGCGCGGGTATGCGTGGCGCGTCTCGCTTGGGTCGGCGGCGGCTGAACCGCATGCAGTTGGGCGGCCGCGACGCCAGACGGTTGATGTCAGATCTGATGGAGAACAGCGCATGAAAGTTAAACTCAAGGTTGCGACCCACGACAACTTCTTGGCACGGCTACCGGCCGACAAACGAGCGGTGCTCGAGAAGCTACGAAGAACCATCCGAGCTGCGGCTCCGGGTGTTGAAGAGTGCATCAGCTATCACCTCCCCGCATTTCGGCTCGATGGGAAGGTGGTGGAGTACTCAAAGGTGAATCCGGTCGCGCCCAGCGCATCGCGGTACTTGCGCCAGGCCTCGCCGCCGAAACCTTTATGGCCCTCGTCCACGAAGATGAGATTGCGCCCTTCAAAGGCTTCTACGGGGACGCTTACGCCGCCGCGCTTTTCTTCCACCAGTTTGGTGATTTCGATGACCTGGACCACGTCCCTGCCGCCGCTCCACAAGTTGCCGGCGTTCAGGTCGGCCAGCAAAGGAGACCCACCACCAACCTTCTACTTGAAATACTCCTCAACCAGAGGCTCAGGGATTGAATCAATAATTTTTTTTTAGATTTAGGCTTCGGTGTCGGGGCATAAACTAACCTCCATCAATCTATTCCTCTAACTTTGCCTCAAGCTCGGATTTGAAGTCCTTGTAAGTGCCATTCTTGAGCGCCTTGAAAAAGAGGTCAAAGCTCCCAGGGGAGAGGAATTTAAAATAATACTTCTGCTCTTGCTGTAACTCGTTGACCCAGGCCCTGGCAAAGTGCTCCCTGCTATCCTTGGGGACCCTACACCTTCCCATAGAAAGCTGCTCTTCCCTTTGTAATCTGCTTGTAGCGCCAGCCTTGTGCAGCGCAGAAGGCTTGGGCGGATTGGCCTTTCAATTTCGTTGAGAGCCAAAGAAGGAGCGGCAACCCTTTCGTCTCATGGATTTCCCGCGTCCCGTCACGATATTCCACCAAAAAGTCGGGCAGGTAGTATCGTCGGAATCCCAAAAAAGTGTAGGGGATCTTGATTCCGTGCTTCTTGGTCCACTTTACAACTGCTGCATCCCGCTCCAGTTCGACCATGTATTCCCGCTCTAAAGCGGAGTCGTACTCTTCCTCCCCGAAGGGACTTTTCTTCAGGTTCGTGAGTTTTCCTTTGTTGCTGATCACGTATTACCGTCCATGTTTACTGGTGATGAAGATTCCCTCGATCAGCTCCGGCCTAAGAAATAAGTCCCGCACCTGATCAATCAGAGCCCAAAGCCGGCGTAGCGCAAGTTCGTCTGTCGCCTCTTCTATTTCATACCCTCCTAAGAATCGTTTCTTCAAATGCTCACGGATAATCTTCACCAGCATCACCTGCCGCTCATCGGGATTGCGGTCATATTCAATGAGGGCATCGCGAGCTATCGAGTAAACCTGCCGGATAAGATGTTTCTTGACCTCATCGAGGCTCCAGTGTTCCGTCCGCGTTATCTTGGCGACTTGGTCAATCTGAACCTGTGGAACCGCGCCCTTATCAAGCGTCGTCAGCTCAGAATCCAGATTCAAGCTCTTTATTTGCTCCACGTCCTCAATGATGTTCATCTTATAGAAGTCATACCGGTAGCCATCCAGAAACTTCTGCCACTCGTAGATGGGTTCGACCGCTTCCGGCGGCTCAGGTGTCTCCGGCAAATCGCCGATCTCAAGTTTTTTCTTTTCCGCATCCTCCAAGGGCACTTCACCTTCGTCTACTGGGGGCTCAGCAGCGCTTTCTGGAATCTTCGCGATGTCAACCACAACCCCCGCTGGGTCGAGGGCGTCAGGGTATTCGGTCGCCTTGAGATGTTCCCACAGCCATGTGTGTTTCAGAATGGGATGATCCACCACAAAGAGCGACTCCCACTCTTCCGGATTCTGGCTCATGCGGCGAAGCCCGCGCCCGATAACCTGTGGACCGTAAACCGAGAAAATCTGCCCATCAATCTCCTTGTAGCTGAACTTCCGAAAGAGCAGAATTACTGAGATATTTCGCACATCCCAGCCTTCCCGGAGCATCAGCACCGAGACCACCGCATCCCACTCGGTCTGAGGGTCCTTGTTAAGGTCCCGCGCTGCTTCCTTCAGCTCGTCTTCCGACTCGTTGGTCACGAGCAGGACCTTCCGAACGCCGTATGACTCACCTACACGCTCTATTTCGGTCTTGATCCGCTCCGCATCCGCGATGGAAACGGCTACAACGAACAAAAGAGGCTTGTAAGGGTGTGGAGTACGCATGCGCTGTTCTTTGAGGAGCTCAAGCGCAATCGCAATCTGCTGGTGCATGGGGTGAGTGCTTGTGATGTAGCGGCGGGCAGGCACCTTCCGGCGCTCGATCTCTTCCCACGGGACCTCCTCGGCAGAGATGGTCTTTCCCGTTTCCAAATCCTCGTAGGTGAGTTTGACCTTCCTCACATCCGGGTG
>Ga0078972_1013698_pt1 | contig 13226 bp, 11 predicted proteins | sample YelNatPaOPGAMG01_FD_67568 | JGI IMG/M metagenome (GOLD analysis project Ga0078972, IMG submission 67568) | Hot spring thermophilic microbial communities from Obsidian Pool, Yellowstone National Park, USA - OP-RAMG-01 (SPADES assembly) (version 2) | ecosystem: Environmental > Aquatic > Thermal...
CTAAAGCGCCTCGCCCGTCGTCGCGTCGAAGAGGTGCAGCGCGTCGGTGCGCAGGGCCAGGGGCAGCTTCTCGCCGACTTTGACGCCGGAGAAGCCGCGCAGCCGTGCGGCGATGCGCGCCCGGGCGCCCGGCAGCGGCGCCGGCAGGCTGGCATCGATGTCGATCGAGGCCACCTCGCCGGGGACGCTGCCGAAGACGAGCGTCTCGTTGCCGAGCTCTTCGATCAGATCGACGTCCATAACGAGCTGGGGCAGCCCCGGGGCCTCGGAAGCCAGCACGAGCGCTTCCGGGCGAAAGCCGAGGACGACTGGGCCGTCCTTGATGCCGGTGGCAGTGATGCCGCTGCCAGTGATGCCGCTGCGCACGCTGGCGCCGAGACTCGCACTCGCTTCCGTGGTGCGGCTGATCGGCAGCTGCAGCGCGCCCGCCGTCAAGACGCCTTCCGCGATGGTGCCGCGCAGGAGGTTGATCGTCGGTGTGCCCATGAAGGCCGCCACGAACAAGTTGCGTGGTCGCCGGAAGACCTCTTCGGGGGTGCCGAGCTGCTGCAGACGCCCGGCGTTGAGCACGGCGATGCGGTCGCCCAGCGTCATCGCCTCCGCCTGATCGTGGGTGACGTAGAGGCTCGTCACCCCCACGCGCCGCTGCAGGGCCAAGATCTCCGAGCGCATCTGCGCGCGCAGCTTAGCGTCGAGGTTCGAGAGTGGTTCGTCGAGCAAGAAAACCTGCGGCTCACGCACGAGGGCGCGCCCCATAGCCACGCGCTGTGACTGGCCGCCGGAGAGCTGCGCCGGTTTGCGGTCCAGGAGCCCTTCCAGGCCGAGCATGGCGGCCATCGCGCGCACGCGCTGATCGATCTCCGCGCGTGGCACGCGGTGCTCCTTCAGGCCAAAGGCGAGGTTCTGGTAGACCGATAGGTGCGGGTAGAGGGCGTAGTTTTGGAAGACCATAGCCACGTCGCGCCGCCGCGGCGGTAGCTCCTGCACCTCGCGGTCGCCGATCAGGATCTTTCCCGAGGTGGGTTTCTCCAGGCCAGCCACGCAGCGCAGCGCCGTCGTCTTGCCACAGCCCGACGGGCCGACGAGGATGAGCATCTCGCCGTCTTCGACGTGTAAGTCGAGGCCTTCCAGGGCCACTGTGGGCGGCTTGCCGGGGAAGATCTTGCGCAAGCCCTGCAGCGTGATGGTAGCCATCTCTCCCCTAGCCCTTGATCCTAGCCCTTGATCCTAGCCCTTGATCCCCGAAGAGACTGAGAGCGATTGTACGAACCAGCGCTGCGCGATGATGAAGACGACGAGCATCGGCAGCTGGCTCATGAGCGTGCCCGCCATGAGGACGGGCCAGTTAGTGAAGTGCGCCCCTTGAAACGTCGCCAGGCCGAGCGGCAGCGTCATCTGATTGGGGGACTGGATGACGATGAGGGGCCAGAGGAAGTCGTTCCAGGCCCAGAGGAGCGTCATGATGGCTACTGTTGCCAGGGGCGCCTTCATCTGCGGCAGTACCACCTTGACCAGGGTGCCCAGCCGGCTGGCGCCATCGATGCGGGCGGCGTCCTCGATCTCAACGGGCAGGGTCTTGAAGAACTGGCGCAACAGGAAGATGCCGAACGGGGTTACCAAGTTCGGCAGGATGAGGGCTCCCAGCGTGTCGATCAGGCCGAGTCCGCGCACGATGAGCAGTGTCGGGATCATGACGACTTGGAAGGGCACCATGAGCGTCGCCAAGATGAGGAGAAAGGCGGCGCCACTGCCGATGAACCGGAAGCGGGCCAAAGCGTAGCCGGCCAGGCTGCAGAAGACGAGGTTGCCGAGAACGGCGGCGGTGGCCACGATGGTGGTGTTGAGCAGCCAGCGGTCGAAGGGAGCCATCGTCCAAGCGTCGACGAAGTTGTGCCACTGGATGGCGTGCGGCAACTGCGGCGGAAAGCGGCGCGTCTCGGCCAGCGTGGAGACGCTGGTGATGATCATCCAGACGAAGGGGAAGGCCATGATGGCCGCCACCGGCGCCAAGAACAGGTGCCAGCCGCTTGGCCGCCGCCGACGGGTGGCGGCGACCTCGGCCTCGAGGGCCGCGAAGTCAGGTGGCCCGCCGGAAGGAGAGGCGCCTGGCGAGGAGGCGTCCGGCCAAGGCGGGCCGGCGGAACGTGAGCCGGTCACGGCGGAAGAGGACGCTGACATGTCCAGAAGCTCGTTCACGAACGGTAGTGGACGAACTTACGCCCGAGGAGCAGTTGTACCACGGTGAGGAGCAGGATCCCCAGGAAGAGCACGTAGGCGATGGCCGTTGCGTAGCCCGCCTCGAAGAACTGGAAGGCTTGCTCGTAGAGGTAGTAGACGACCACAGTCGTGGCGCCTAGCGGTCCGCCGCGAGTGGTCACGTAGATCTCGTCGAAGAGCTGCAGGGCGTTGATGCTCAGGTAGATGACCAAGAAGAGCGTCGTCGGCCCGAGGAGGGGGAGCTGGACGCGGCGGAAGCTGCGCCAGCGCGTGGCGCCATCGATCTCGGCCGCCTCGGTGAGCTCGCGCGGGATGCCTTGCAGAGCTGCTAGGTAGATGATCACGCAGAAGCCCAGCCAGCCCCAGACGGTCATCGCGACGATGCAGTACAGCGCCTGCGAGGGATTCTGGAAGAAGCTCTGCGCCGGGAGACCGAGCTTGACGAGTACGACGTTGACGATGCCGAAGTAGGGATCGAGGAGCCAGTTGAAGAGGATCGCCTCGGCGACCGTGGAGGCCACGACCGGCAGGAAGATCGCCGTGCGGTAGAGGCGAATGAACCACAGCTTGCGGTTGAGCGCCACGGCGACGGTGAGCGAGAGCACGATGCTGATCGGGACGAAGAGCGCTGTGTAGAGGATCGTCAGGCGCACCGAGTGTGCGAACATCGGGTCGTGCAAGAGACGCTGGTAGTTCTGCAGGCCGATCCACGTTCCGCCGCTGAGCAGGTTATTGCGCTGAAAGGAGAGGATCACCGACCAGACGATGGGCGCGATGCCGAAGACGGCGATGAGAAACATCGCCGGCGAGGTGAAGGCCCAGCCGGCGAGGTGATCGGAAGCCAGCAGGCGTTCCCACAGAGAGGCGCGGCGAACGCTTGGCGTCGGCGCCGCGCCGGTCGGCGGGCCAGTTGTGCTCGCGTCCATGGTGGTGTCTCTCACCTCTCGGCCTTCGCCCAAGCTAGCTGGCTGGCCTGCACTCTAGGTTCGCCTCGCCGTGGTTCACTGGCCGCTGGCGAGAATCGCATTGATCTGCTGGCTCACGGCGGTCAGGGCTTGCTGAGGCTGGGCGCGTCCGAGCAGGACTGCTTGCACCGCTTGTCCGAGGGCGGCCGAGATCTTCGGATACGTGACGATGTTGGGGCGGGCCTTGGTCACGTTATCGAGGTTGGCGACGAAGACCGCGTCGGCGGGATACTTCTTCAGGTACTCCTTGTAGGCGGGCAACTTAGTCTCTGACTTGCGGATCGGTAGATGACCGGTGGCGATGGCGTACTGCAAGTGCACGTCGGGGGAGCAGAACCACTGGATGAAGTCCCAGGCGTTGGCGACCTGCTGCGGGCCGTTGTTGAGCACGACGTAGTTGTCTGGGCCGGCGATTGTCGCATGGGTCACGTCGCCGGGGAGGATCTGCACGCCGTAGTTCACGCCCGCGTTGATCGAGGAGATATCCCAGGGCCCCGTCCAGAGCATGGCGATCTTGCCCGAGTTGAACAGGTTCAAGTAGTTGCCGTTGCCGTTATCGAGGTAGACCGACTTGTCGGTGACGGCCATGTCATGCAGGAGCTGCATGGCTTTCAGGCCGGCGGGCGAGTCGAGCGCCGCCTTCGTATTGTCGGCGTTGAGCAGGTCGCCGCCCGCCTGCCAGAGCAGGGCCAAGAACCGCCACACGGTGTCTTCGCTGCCGTCGTTGACGTAGGCCCAACCGAACTGCTTGTTGGCCGGGTCGGTGAGCTTCTTGGCGGCATCGCGGAAGTCGGTCCACGTCCAGTCCTTGGTCGGATAGGGGATACCGGCCTTGTCGAAGAGCGCCTTGTTGTAGACGAGAGCCAGGTTGTCGACGAGCGCTGGCACGCCGAGAACCTTGCCGTTCACGGTCGCCGCGAGGCGTTCCGCGGGGAAGAAATCGTCCCAGTTGAAGTTGGGCGACTGCTGCATGAGCGGCCCCAGGTCGACGATCTTGGGCGAGGTTGCCAGGTTCGCCATCGAGGAGCCGTACTGGTAAGAGATGTCGGGCGCTTTCCCGGCGGCTAACGCCGTCATCAGCTTTTGGAGGGCGTAGTCGTTACTGCCGGCAAAGACGGCCTTGACCGTGAAGCCAGGATGTGTGGCGTTGAAACGTGCCACAAAGGCGTCCGTTGCCGTGCGCTCGACGTCGGTGTAGCCGTGCCACAGGACGATTGAGCCGCCCCCGCCGGGCGAGGGCAACGAGGCTGCGGCAGCCGGGGACGAGCTACTGCTCGTCGCCGAGCTGCCGCAGCCCGCTGCGACGACGGTGACCAGGGCAAAGGCGAGGACCAGCACGCTGGCCAGTGCGACGGTGGTAGTCCGCGAACGGCTCATAGTGACACCCCCATGGCTCTCTCGATGAGCTGCCTGCTCATTTGTGGCGACTCTACTGCGCAATCAATCAGAACGCAACAGGCTGTGCGCGCGGAAACGCGCCTCTGAGCACCGCCGTGCGCGAACGCTGGCCAAACTGAGCAGAAACCGTCACTGGCTGTGGTAGGATGCGCCTATGCGACAAGAGGACCGTCTCAGTACCATTTTGGAGATGCTCGCGGTGAGCGGCTCCGTGGGGGTCGCCGATATCGCCACCCGACTGGGGGTCTCGACGGCCTCGGTGCGGCGCGACCTACGGTTGCTCGAGGAGCAACGATTGCTCAGTCGTACGCATGGCGGCGCGGTGGCCAACGGCTTGCTCTTCGAGTTGCCCTTACGTTATCGGGGCGGCCGGCGCATCGAGGAGAAGCGCCGCATTGCCGCTGCGGCCGCACAACGCGTGAACGATGAGACGCCGGTGGTTGGTCTCACGGGCGGTACGACTACGACCGAGGTCGCCCGCGCGCTCGTCGACCGTGCCGGCCTCAAGATCATCACGAACGCGCTCAACATCGCCTCAGAGCTGGCGTTGCGGCCCAACCTCAAGCTCATTGTCACCGGGGGAACGGCGCGCGCCGAGTCGTACGAGCTCGTTGGCCCCTTGGCCGAAGCGACACTGGAAGGCCTGAGCATCGATCTAGCCTTCGTGGGCGTCGACGGTATCAGTGCGCAAGGGGGTTTAACGACCCACCACGAGGTCGAGGCGCACACGAATCTCACCCTCATCGAGCGGGCGAAACACGTGGTCGTCGTGGCCGACGGTACCAAGGTGGGCCGCGTCGCGTTCGCCCGTATCTGCCCCCTGAGCCTGGTGCACGAGCTCATCACCGACGCCAGCGCCGAGCCTAGCGAACTGCGCCGCATCGCCGAGGCCGGTGTGGCCGTCACCACTGTCTAGGCTGAGGAGCCGTTACCGTTCCGCGGTCTCGGCTGAGGAGCCGTTCCGCGACGGACCTCTACTCGGGTCGCCAGCGAGCGCGCAGTCGCCACGTCGAAGTGACCCATCATGAGTGTGGCCGCGTTAGCCGCCGCCACGCCGGCAGCGAGTGGCAACGCTTCGGCCAGCGTTGTGCCCGACTCCAGTTCGACTGCGAGTGCGGCGGCGAAGCAGTCGCCTGAGCCGACAGTGTTCACGACCGCCACGGAAGGGGCGCTGCAGTCCAGGAAAGCGCCCGTCTCGGTGATGGCCACGGCGCCCTGCGCGCCGCGGGTGACGACGGCCGCCGCGGCGCCCAACTCCACGAGGCGGCGGCAGCTCGCCGTCGCGCTCGCCTGCGGCGCGCGGCTGGTTGCCGGCGTCGAAGGCGCTGAGGGCCCAAGCTCGGGGATCTCGCTGCGAAACATGCGCGCGCGATCGGCGAGCGCTTCGGACGACCCGTTCGCGCTCGTCACAGTGCGCATCACGCGCGCGCGGTCGGCGATCTGCGCTTCGTGCGCGGCTTCAGCAGCGTTGACCTTCACCAGGTCTGGGTGCATCGCGAGGGCGGAGTGCAGTTGTTCGTCGACGGCGTCGATCATGACGCGGTAGCCGGCGCCGCGCGCCGCTATGGCGAGCCCGGCGTAGAACGCCGGGCTCGCCTCCGCCGGCGCGGCGCCGGTCACGATGGCCCACTCGTCCGCTTGGGCGCGTTGGTGAGCGACCGCGGCAATGAGCGCCTGCTCGTCGCTCGCCTCGATGCGGGGGCCCTCCTCGAACAAGTCGGTGCGCCGCCCGTCGGCTTCGAGAACGACGGTCGAGACGCGGCTTTCGTCGGCGAGCGGCAGGGCGAGGACGGCGAAGCCTTCGGCGAGAGCGAGCTCTTCGATGAGACGGCCCATGCGTCCGCCGGTGAAGCCGATGAGCAGGCCCGGCTTGCCTAGGGCGGCGAGGGCGCGCATGACGTTCGGCCCCTTACCGCCGGCCTGCTGCCCGAGGCAGCGCGTGCGGTGCATCGTGCCGAGACGCAACTCGTCGGCGGTGACGACGCGGTCCAAGGCCAGGTTGGGGCAGATGACGAGGGTCATGGTTTAGGCGGTGGAGTTACCGAGCCCTGACGGGTCGGTGAGCTCAGGGGAGTGAGGCGCCGTCGCAGCCGATGCGAAGGTGCGGCGAAGCTCTCGCGGCGAAGCGGAGACATTTGGAAGAGCGGCGGCGTGCTCATGGGTTGCGATAGTACACACTCCCGTGCGTTGGCGGCAAACTGCGCAAGCTGAGCGACAAGCGGCGCTTGCCGCGGCACACTCCCGTGCGTTAGCGGCAAACTGGGCTCCGTTGAGGGGTGCACCGCGCCAGCAACCGTTCGCCTGTGGTGCCGGCTCGTGCGCGTCTTGGTGCGGCGAGCGCACGGAGGTCAGGTGGGTTGGCCGGCGACTCGGCGAGTGGGCGCTCACGAGCCGCCGTGCTATCGTCGCCTTATGGCTGAGGCGAAACAGGGAGAGACGCGCCGACAGCACAGGATGCGCCGTCGGCCGAGCGGTTTGGTTCTCGGTGCTCTGCTGGCGCTGGCGTTGCTGGTCGGTGCGTTGGTTGCGGTGGGGCTTGTGCTGGCGTTCCGCGAGGGCCCGGACGAGTCCGGGCCCTCGCGGAACGCCAGCACGTCGGCGGCGTCGAACGCCTCGCCAACCTCAACGTCGTCGGCAGGTGTGACCGCCCCAGAGGTGGCGGCCTTCGTGCGGCACGCCTTGCCGGCCTTGTCGGCGGGCGACCGCGAGGCCTGGCGAAGGGCCCTGCCCAGCACGGGCAGTGGGGCGCGCGCCACAGCGGCGCTCTACTCTCACTTGGCGCCGCTGCGCATCGCGCGCCCGACAGTCGTCGTCACAGCGCCGCCGGGCCTCCCCGGTGCCTTCGACATCGTCTTCGGTGGGCAGGTGGCCGGTGAAGGACCACCGGATCGCTTCTTGGCTGAACGAGTGCTGGTCGTGCGGCGGCTGGGAGGGCGACTCGTCGTCACCGACGACGAGTCGCCCTCCCAGCTCACGCGCCAGGAGTTCATGGCCTTCAACGACCCGCGCGTGCTCAGCCGTGACAACACGGTGGTCGTTTACGATGCCGGTTGGGAACTGCGGGCGGCACAGCTCGCGGCGCTCATGCCCGCGGCGCGCCAGCGTGTCGCGCAGGTGGTGGGCGCCTGGAGCCCGCGTCCGGCGACGATCCTCATGTTCTCCAGCTCTAGCGAGGTTGCCGACTACCTGGGCAACCCGACCGGGTTCGAGGAGCGCATCGTCTTTCAGGCATATCCCGTCGTGCGCCTGGCGAGCGAGCGCTGGTATCCCGACGACATCATCTTGGTGGCCCCGCAGCTCTCCGGCCTCGGTGCCGCTCTTGCCACGGTCCTCACGCATGAGGTCACGCACGTCCTCACGGCGAGCTGGTTTGCGCACGCGCCAAATCGCTCGTCGCTCCTCAACGAGGGCCTTGCGGTGACCGTCGCGCAAGACCGCTCGTATGACCTGCTCAAACACGCGCTCGCCGCGGGCGACGCTCCTCCGCTCCTCCAGGCGATCGCCTACACCGACCTATGGGGTGGGCATACCGCCCAGGAGATCGAGATCCTCTACGAAGAGGGAGGCAGCGTCGTGTCGTACATCCTGCAACGCTGGGGAGGTGTGTCGCTGCGGCAATTCCTCGTCGACCTCGGCACGACGAACCTCACCGATACGCCCATCAGGCTCGCCGTGCGGCGTCACTTCGGCGTGCGCTGGGACGAATTCGTCGCCGGCTGGCGGGCCTACGTGCAAACGCTGCCCTGAGCAGGGGCTCGCCAAGGTTTGACAGCCCGCCAAGATCTGACAGCCCGCCAAGATCTGACAGCCCGCCAAGATCTGACAGCCCGCCAAGATCTGACACCCAACAAGATCTAACGGTTGACCCCTCGGGCGCTTAAGCTTAGGTTACCTAGGTATGCAAGCCGAGCAGCTGAAGGGTCATCTCGATGCGCTTATCCTGGCGGTGCTGGCCGATGGGCCGGCGCATGGCTACGCTCTGATCCGTCAGCTGGAGACACGCAGCGGCGGAGCTTTCGCTCTCCCGGAGGGTACCGTCTACCCGGCGCTGCATCGCCTGGAACGCTCGGGGCTCCTGGCTAGTTCCTGGTCGAACGAGCAGCCGCGCCGGCGCCGTGTCTATCGCCTCACCGCGCAAGGGCGCGAAGTGCTCGGCCTGCGGCGGCGGCAGTGGCGCGAGTTCGCGCACGCTGTCGAGGCTGTCTTGGAAGGTGAGAAGTGGGCGACTCAGCCCTGATCCGTGCCTATCTCCTGGAGCTGCGCGTGGCACTGGCCAGAGCGGGTGTGCCGCGCGGCCTGCGGCCGCGCATCGTGGCTGAAGTCGACGACCACCTGCGCGACGCGGTTGCGGAGGGCGTTGCCGAGGGTGAGGCGCCGACGCTTGCTGCCGTGCGGGCTGTCATCAGGTTTGGCGAGGCTGGTCCGGTCGCGCAGCGGTTCGCCGACGAACTCTCGCCAACGTTGGCGTGGGGCGCCACGGTGTGGTCGGTGCTGGCCTTTGTCGCGGCCTGCCTAGTGTGGGCGGCAGCCCTGGCGCTTCCCGTCGGGCAAGTCGCTCCCTGGGAGAACGCCGTGCCGCCGACCGGAGTGCGCTTTGTCGGCGTGCAGATTTGTTTCGTGGTTGCCCTGCTCACCGGGATCCGCGCCTTGCGTCAGCGTCGACACGGGGTCGTGGTGGCTGAGCGGATGCGTTTCGTGCGCCGCGGAGTGTGGATCCTGAACGCTTTGGTTGCCGGGCTGCTTGCGCCTGAGGTGGTCGGCGTTGCCCTGCACCCGGGTGCGGTTGGTGCCTCCGTCAGGACCATGTTCTTGACGTTCGGTCTCGTGGTCGCCGTGATGCTCACGGCGGCGGCGCTCTTACGGTCGCTGTTCCGGCTTCCGGGAGTGCCCGATGAGATGCCGCAACCAGCGTGGAGCACGCCGCCAGCGGGAAGGACATCGCCGGCCGGGACCCTGTCGACCGTCGCGGCGACGTCGCCGACGATTGAGGCGACGTCACCGCCGGTGGCCGAGTGGGCTTTCGACGACGTCGCCGCTGCCGGGCGTTTCGTTTGGCACGGCCTGCGCAGGCGCGTGCCGTGGGCGGACGATCTGGCAGACGTGGTTGGGATGCGCGCCAGGGCGGCGCGCAGCGCCGCCCTGGCGCGCATCCCAGGCCTCAAGCCCTGGCTCTCGCCGCGGGAGCACCCGCACCGCGTCTGTGTCGCCTTCGCGTTGTTCGTCGGTGTCGTGTTTGCGGCCGTGCACGGAGTCGTCGATCCGGGACCCTTGAGTGCTCGTCCGTCGATGGAACAGCTCGCGCTGGCGGTTCTCTCGGGGCTGATCCTGTTGGCGACCGAGGCGACGGCGGTTGTCGGCGCCTACGCGCTCCTTGGCGGCTTCCTTGGCTTGCGTCCGCGGCCGGAGGCGCGCACCATGACGGTAAGCACCCGTGAGGTTCCGTTTTCGCGCGATGTCGGAACACTTGCACACGAGTAGGTAAGCAGCATCTGAAAGGAGCGGTTATGCGCCGCACCATACTCATCCTGGTGGTGGTTGCCGCGCTGGCGGCGGCGCTGGCGGTCGGCATCTTCGTCAGCCGCGCCCAGGGCAGCTCTGATTTGCCCGCCATCACACCCACACAACTCCTGACCGACATGGCCACCAAAGGGCCGCAAACAACGTCTCTCAGCGGCGATTTCTCGTGGAGCAACAACCTGCTGGGAAGCACGCCACTCTCTCTGGGCAGCATCACTGGCTCTGGTTCGGCGAGCCCGTCGAGCATCACCTCGCTGCTCGGTGGCGGCTCGGGACGTCTGTGGCTACAGGCCGGCACGCCGGGCGACAAGACGGGTGGTAAGGCACGCCTCGAAGCGCAGGGCGCCATGGGCGACTTGATTATCGTGGTAAACCCGCCGACGGTCTGGACGTATAGCTCGACCACGAACACGGCCACCGAGTACACCTTGCCGTCCTTGCCGGGCACCGGCTCGGCGACGCCATCGCCACTGGCGAGCCCGACGGTGAACCCTAGCCAGGCCATCACTAAGTTGATCGAGAAGCTCGCGCCGACGGCGACGCTGCAGGTGACGGGGCAAGAGGTCGTCGCTGGCCAGCAGGCCTACATCCTCACACTCACGCCAACGTCGACGAACACGACTCTGGGCTCGGTCCAGGTAGCCGTCGATGGCCAGAAGTTCGTGCCGCTGCGCGTGCAGGTGTTCGCGAAGGGCAGTGACAAGGCCCAGCTCTCGGCGGGGTTCACGAGCGTGTCGTACTCGCCCATCGCCGACAGCATGTTCACCTTCACGCCGCCGGCGGGCAGCAAGGTCGAGCACAAGACGCTGTCGCTGCCAGCGGACGTTACCGGTCTGCTGGGCAAGCTCCCGGCAGTGCCGAACAAGGCCGGCAGTGAGTCCAGTCTGGCACCGTTTAAGCACACGGCGAAGCCGCTGAACCTGCGTCAAGCCAAGGCGAAGGCGCGGCGCTTAGGCATGACCCTGATGGCGGCGCCGAGCAGCACGAGCGCTGGCTTGCCCTTCACCGGTGCGGAGGTCGTGCGCGGGCACAAGGGCCAAGGTCCGCTGGCGGTCCTGCACTACGGCAAGGGCTTTGGCTCCGTCGTCTTGTTCGAGACGCGCCTCAAGGCGACCGAGCTGGCGAGCCTGCAAAAGAGCCTCGGCACGCTGCGCGGCGGCGCCGGTGGCGCGGCGAGCCCGCTCCGTCTGACGATGGTGCACGGGGCGCCCGGCTATCAGCTCGACACGTCGCTCTTCTCGCTGGTGGCGTGGCAGCACGGCAAGGTCACGGTAGTGGCCGCCGGCATGGTGCCCAGCGCGGAGCTGGCGACCTTCGTGAGCGGCGTCCGCTGAAGATGACGACCCTGGTCACCAGTGTCGAGTGAGGTAACGACGAGTGCGACGACCGGGCGCTCGGGGCAGACGGAGGTCTGCCCCGAGCGCCCGGTCGTCCTGCGTATCACCGACCTCACCAAGCGCTTCGGCAAGATCACGGCCGTCGACCACCTGAGCCTGAGCGTCTGTAAAGGCGACGTCTTCGGCTTTCTGGGGCCGAACGGTGCCGGCAAGACGACCACGATTCGCATGATCTTCGGTCTCATCTATCCGACGAGTGGCACGGTGCAGGTGCTGGATTACCGCGTGCCTCAGGAGCGCGAAGAGGCCCTGAAGCACCTCGGCGGCTTCGTCGAGGTGCCGGCCTTCTACCCCACCATGAGCGCCCGGCGCAACCTGCGCTTGCTGGGCTCGTTGAGCGGCCATGTGAGCGACGCGCGCATCGACGAGGTTTTGGCGCAAGTCGGCCTGCGCGAGCGGGCGAACTACAAGGTGGCGAGCTACTCACACGGCATGAAGCAGCGTCTGGGCATCGCCAACGCGCTGCTCAATCAGCCCGACCTGATCATCCTCGATGAGCCGACGAGCGGTCTCGACCCGCAAGGCATGAAAGATGTGCGCGAGCTCGTGCGTGAGCTCGGTAAGCAAGGAACGACGGTCTTTCTCTCCTCACACCTGCTGCACGAGGTCGAGCAGGTCTGCAATCGGGCCGTGATCATCAACAAGGGACAGACGGTGATTGAGGGGCCGGTCTCGGCGCTGCGGCCTAAGGGCAGCGCCATCAAGGTTCTCACCGGCGACCAGGTTCGCGCGGCCGAGGTCCTCCGCGGGTTGTTCGGCGCCGGCGCCGTCGTCAACGACGAGGAGTACCTGATCGTCCAGTCGGGTGACGACGCGGTGCCCGAACTTGTGCGCCGCTTGGTGGCCCAGAACATCGATGTGCGGGCCGTCGTGCCGGCCGTCGAGCAGGGCTTGGAAGATTTCTTCTTGGAGCTCACGCAGAGCTCCGACGTCGACAGCACGAGAGTCGCATGAACCTGGGCCGCGAGTTCATCAAGCTCCTCTACCAGAAGCGGACCTATGTTGGCTGGGTGGGGCTGTTGGCAATCCCGTTCCTCATGGTCCTGGCGCTCTACCTCTCCTCGGCCAAGCCCAAGCCGGGCGAGGGGCCGCCCTTCTTCCAGAACATCGTCAACAACGGCATGTTCGTGCCTTTGGCGGCCGTGGCGGCGCTCTCCTTCTTCCTGCTACCCCTGGTAGCCGCGATGGCTGGCGCGTTTCCCATCGCGGGTGAGGCCGAGATGGGCACGATGAAGACGTGGCTCTCTCGGCCGGTAAGCCGTGGCTCGGTCCTGCTCTCGAAGTGGGGTGTGGCGATCGTCTACGTGGCCATCGGCATGGCGATCGTGGCGGCCGGCGGCCTGCTCGCCGGCGGCCTCGTGTTTGGCCTGCACCCGCTCACGACGTTGTCGGGCACGACCGTGAGCATCGCGCACGGGCTGTGGCTGATCTTCCTCGCCAACCTCCTTGTGCTGGCGGCGATGACCTGCGTCGTCTCGTTGGCGGTGCTCATCTCGACCTTCACCAACTCGAGCCTCACGGCGGCGATCGGCGCGCTCGTCGTGTTCATCGTCCTGACGATCTTGAACGGCTTCAGCTACTTCGACTTCATGAAGCCCTACACGTTCACCAGCCACAGCGAGGCCTTCCTCAACTTCTTCCGCGACCCGATCTACTGGCACCCCATCCGTAACGCGCTCATCAACTACGCCGAGACGATCGCGGTGCTCGTGGTGGCCGCCTGGCTCGTGTT